>FZPS01000018.1_pt205 | contig 47841 bp, 38 predicted proteins | sample 1817821 | NCBI WGS metagenome assembly FZPS01 (sample SAMEA104158645, study PRJEB21678) | metagenome | place: Germany | collected 2015-04-21 | reverse complement strand
CAGCATATATACAGTGGAAGATGCAGCGAAAGACGGAATACAGCTGGTTTATGTCAATACTGCAGAACCGGGTAAGGGTACCGATTATCTGATGAGCCTGACAGACGGAAAGGGCTATGATGACGTCTTTGTCTTTGCACCGGTTAAGCCGGTTGTCGAAATGGGAGATCAGATCCTGGGATACGACGGCTGCCTCAATTTCTTTGCAGGCCCCAGTGATCCCGGTTTTAAAGCCGAATTCAACTTCTATAATGTACACTACGGCGCAACGCATGTTGTGGGAACCAGCGGAGGCAACACGGAAGATATGAAGATTTCCCTTGATATGATGGGCAAGGGTCTGATAAACCCTGTATCCATGATCACCCATGTGGGCGGTCTTAACAGTGTTGCAGATACCATTCTGAATCTGCCCAATATCCCCGGGGGCAAGAAAATGATTTATACCAATGTAGAAATGGAGCTGACAGCCATAGCTGACTTCAGAGAGAAGGGAAAGAGCGATCCTTTCTTTGCCAGACTGGCTGACATAGTTGAAGAAAATAACGGTTTGTGGTGTGCTGAGGCAGAGAAGTATCTGCTGGCAAATTCCAAACCCATATAATTTGCTTTATTCATGGATGGCAGCGTCTGGTCTATTAAGGTGCTGCCATCCATTTCCTCATGTGGATTAAAAATTAAGGAGTGGTTTTATGGCAGTGCCCGTAATTATGCCCAAACAGGGACAATCAGTGGAAAGCTGCATTATTTCCAAGTGGCACAGGAAAAAAGGCGACAGGGTTTCAAAAGGGGATATTCTCTTTTCCTATGAAACCGACAAAGCCAGCTTCGAGGAAGAAGCACCTGAAGACGGGATTCTTCTGGATGTCTTCTTTGAGGAAGGAGACGATGTTCCCTGCCTTTTAAATGTCTGTGTAATCGGACAGGAGGGTGAGAGCACAGAGGAATTCAATCCCAATAAGAAGGAAGAGCAGCAGCCGGATGAGGAGGAAAAGACAGATAAACCGTCCTCAGAGGAAGCAGACAGCAGCCCTGCTCAGGCTGCCGGGGTCAGGCCGAAGCAGGCTGATACAGCAGCTGCCGGTTCTGATGATCCTTCAGAAATCAGAATTTCACCCAGAGCACGCAATCTTGCAGAAAAATTAGGCGTGGACTATGGCCGTGCCTCAGGCACCGGTCCCTATGGCAGAATCATAGAGCAGGATATTCTTGCCCTCCGTGATTCAGGCCATATGCTGACACCTTCAGCTCAGGCAGCCGCAGTATCAGGAACAGCAGCAGATGTAACCGGTACAGGCCTGGGCGGCAGGATCACAAGTTCCGATCTTAAGGCACCGGCTCCCGCACCTGCAGCAGCAGATGCAGATGTGCAGGCAGCAATACCCGGCCCGGCTAAGCTTAGCTCAGCAGACTGGCTGGTAACCGATCCTGGCTATGAGGAGGTCAGAGTGCCCCATATCCGCAAGGTTATAGCAAAGGCAATGCATCAGTCGCTGACAACAACCGCACAGCTTACTCTGCATACTACCTTTGATGCCACGGATATCCTGGAGTACCGCAAAAAGCTTAAGGCAGCCCAGGACAGACTGGGTCTTGCAAATATAACCATAAATGACATGATACTCTTTGCGGTATCGCGTACACTTTTAAATTACAGAGATTTAAATGCACATTTTCTGGATGATACCGTTCGTTATTTTAGCAACGTAAACCTGGGAGTGGCAGTCGATACTGACAGGGGGCTGATGGTTCCCACCATATTTGCTGCTGACACCCTTTCTCTTAACGAGCTGGCGCTGCGTTCCAGGCAGCTGGCGGCGGAATGCAAGGCAGGTTCCATCAATCCTGACTTTTTAAGAAACGGCAGCTTTACCGTTACCAATCTGGGCACCCTGGATATAGAGGCTTTCACACCCGTGTTAAACCCGCCTCAGACCGGCATCTTAGGTGTCAATAATATCATACAGCGCGCCAGGGAAGTTAACGGAGAAATTGAATTCTATCCGGCCATGGGCTTGTCTTTAACCTTTGATCACAGGGCAATTGACGGTGCCCCGGCCGCCAGATTCCTCAAGGAATTGAAGACTAATCTGGAAAACTTCAGCATACTGCTAGTGAGGTGAGATGAATGCTATATGAGCTTATTGTAATCGGCGGCGGACCTGCCGGCTATCTGGCGGCAGAGCGGGCCGGCCAGTCAGGCCTGACCGTTCTTCTGGCAGAAAAGAGGACACTGGGCGGCGTCTGTCTGAATGAGGGCTGCATTCCCACAAAAACCCTGCTCTACTCAGCTAAGATCAGTGACAATGCCAGATTCGGAGAAAAATATGGAGTTAAAGCAGCCGATGTGACTTTGGATCATGAGGCTGTTATCAAACGCAAAAACAAGGTGGTACGGAATCTTGTTGCCGGTGTAAAGGCCAAAATGCGGAAGAATAATGTAACTGTAGTGACCGGAGAAGCCTATATAGCAGGGCGGAATCCGAAAGGCGCTTATGAGGTTAGAGTCGGTGATGCCGTCTATAGGGGAAGAAGGCTTCTTATAGCAACCGGTTCGGTTCCGGTGCTGCCTCCTCTGCCCGGAGTACAGGAAGGCCTTAAGTCCGGCTTCGTCATGACCAACCGCGAGATACTGGATCTGATGGAAGTGCCTGCTGACCTGGTTGTTGTAGGCGGCGGTGTAATAGGTCTGGAGATGGCATCCTATTATCAGTCTGCCGGCAGCAATGTAACGGTAATCGAATTGCTGGATCATATTGCAGGGAATACCGATCCCGAAATCGCTCAGATCCTGCTGAAGAATTATCAGAAAAAGGGAATCCGTTTCCTTCTCAGCACCAAGGTAACCGCAATCGAAGACAAGGCCGTGGTGTGCGAATCCGGCGGTGAAACCCTCAGGGTGGAAGCCGACAAGGTACTGATGAGCATCGGCAGACGGGCAGCTACAGAAGGCCTGGGCCTTGAAAATATAGGTGTGGAACTGGAGCGGGGCCGGATAAAGACAGACAGCAGATGTCAGACCAATGTGCCCGGCGTATATGCAGCCGGCGATGTAAACGGCATATCCATGCTGGCTCATACCGCTTACAGAGAATCGGAAACGGCAGTCAACAATATGCTGGGCAAAAAGGATATAATGCGTTATCATGCCATTCCGTCCGTAATCTATACCAATCCGGAAGTTGCCGGAGTCGGAGAAACAGAGCAAACGGCAGCGGAGAAGGGAATAGAGTTCGAAGTTAAGAAGCTCCCCATGATGTACAGCGGAAGATACATGGCGGAGAATGAAGGCGGAGACGGGATATGCAAGATCCTGGTTGATAAGGAACATAAAAGGCTGATAGGCGTTCATATGATAGGCAATTACTCTTCGGAGATCATATACGGCGCTGCCCTTATGATAGAAATGGAAATGCGGGTGGATGATGTTAAGGAACTGGTCTTCCCCCACCCCACTGTAAGTGAGATAATACGAGAAACCATATTTGAATTTTAGAAAGTGAGGCGTCAGTTATGCCAAGATCGCAGTTTATCGATCCAGCAGAGGTTCGAAAAAGCGGGTATATCAAGTTTAAGGATATTCCTGTCAATCAGTACAACAAAACCATCGAGGAAGAAAAGTCCAATTTTTCGACAGAAGACTTCCTGCGTATTTACCGGGACATGGTCATCATACGTGAATTTGAGTCCATGCTCAATTCCGTCAAGACCACCGGTGAATATAATGGTGTGAAGTATAATCATCCGGGGCCGGCTCACCTGTCCATAGGCCAGGAAGCTTCAGCTGTAGGACAGGCCTATATTCTGGACAAGGACGATTTTATTTTCGGTTCCCACAGGAGCCATGGTGAAATCCTGGCCAAGGGTCTGTCTGCAATTGAGAAGCTCAGTGATAAAGAGCTCATGGATATAATGGAAGGCTACTTTGACGGTGCCATTCTGAGAGTGGTGGAAGGCAGACAGAAGAATAAAAACAGCGTTAAGGAACTGGCTGTCGACTTCCTTATCTATGGAACCCTGGCTGAGATTTTTGCAAGGGAGACCGGCTTCCATAAAGGTCTGGGCGGCTCCATGCATGCCTTTTTCACTCCCTTCGGAATATACCCCAACAATGCCATTGTGGGCGGTTCTGCTGATATTTCAGTAGGTGCAGCCCTTTACAAAAAGGTGAACCGGAAAAAAGGTATTGTCATTGCCAATATCGGCGACGGATCCCTGGGCTGCGGTCCGGTATGGGAAGCCATCTGCCTGGCAACCATGGATCAGTACAAGAAGCTTTGGGAAGAACCCTACCGCGGCGGACTGCCCCTGATCTTTAACTTCTATAACAACCTGTATGGAATGGGCGGCCAGACATATGGTGAGACCATGGGCTATGAAATCCTTGCCAGGCTGGGAGCCGGAGTAAATCCCGAGCAGATGCACGCAGAAAGAGTGGATGGATATAATCCCCTGGCCGTCATAGACGTTATCAGGAGAAAGAAAAAGATACTGGAAGAGAAGCAGGGTCCGGTTCTGCTGGATACCCTGACCTACAGATACAGCGGCCATTCACCTTCAGATGCATCAAGTTATCGTACGAAAGAAGAAATTGAAGCCTGGATGGAAGTGGATTCCATTTCCGCTTACCGCAGAAATCTGGAAGAAGCAAATGTAGCTGCAGATGACAGGTTCGAAGAAATTCTGGAAACAGCAAGGGAATTGATTTTCAAGTCCTACAAGCTGTCAATTGATGATGAAATCTCTCCCAGGATGAATCTTAATGCAAATCCCGATCAGATTGCTGATCTCATGTTCTCCAATGAAAAAATAGAGAAAATGGAAGACCGGGAGTGTGAGGTATTGATCCCCAAGGAAGAAAATCCGCGGGTTATCCAAATCAGCAGAAAAGTCCGTACTGCCACTCAGGATGGTAAACCTGTATCAGCCAACCGGCTTTTCAACTACCGTGATGCTGTATTTGAGGCCTTGCTGGATAAGTTCTATACCGATCCAACCCTGATCGCATATGGTGAAGAAAACAGAGACTGGGGCGGCGCATTCGCCGTATACAGGGGATTGACAGAGGCTCTGCCCTATCACAGGCTCTTTAATTCTCCCATTTCAGAAGGAGCAATTGTAGGTTCTGCAGTAGGTTACGGCATGTGCGGCGGAAGAGCGGTTGTGGAACTGATGTACTGTGACTTCCTTGGCCGGGCAGGCGATGAAGTATTCAATCAGCTGTCCAAATGGCAGGCCATGAGTGCAGGTGTTCTGAAAATGCCGGTTGTACTGCGGGTTTCCGTGGGGTCCAAATATGGTGCCCAGCACTCTCAGGACTGGACATCCCTCTGTGCTCACATACCCGGCCTGAAAGTTGTATTTCCGGTAACCCCCTATGATGCCAAGGGTCTGATGAACAGTGCACTGGCCGGCACTGATCCGGTAGTCTTCTTTGAAAGCCAGCGCTTGTATGGAATCGGTGAAATGTTCAGGCCTGAAGGTGTGCCGGAAGGGTATTACGAGATTCCCATCGGTGAACCTGATATCAAGAAGGAAGGTAAGGATATTACCATTCTGACGGTAGGTGCCACCTTGTATCGCGCACTGGATGCAGCCAGGATCCTGGAAGAAAAATACGGATTGTCCGCTGAGGTCATAGATGCCCGCACCATAGTACCCTTCAACTATGAAAAGGTTCTGGATTCCGTGAAAAAGACAGGCCGTATCGTACTGGCCGGCGATGCCTGCCAGCGGGGTTCCCACCTCAATGATATTGCACAGAATATCAGTGAACTGGCCTTTGACTATCTGGATGCTCCCCCTGTGGTAATCGGGGCACGCAACTGGATCACCCCGGCTCATGAGCTGGAGGAGGAATTCTTCCCGCAGCCCGACTGGTTCATAGATGCCATTCACGAAAAAATTCTGCCCCTTAAAGGGCATGTGCCCAGGAACAACTTTACTCCGGGTGAACAGCTGCGCAACAGTCGCAGAGGCGTATAAGAGCAAAAAGAGCAGCTGAGCAGAGTTAAATCAGCTGCAAAAGAGAAGAGAAATAAATAAGGGCATGGCAGTACCTGCATAAGTATTGTTATGCCCTTATTGCATTACAGGTGCATTTGGGAGAATGAAGTTGAGCCAGGCACATATCTGGGGTAAAATATAGGTATAAATTTGTAGAACATGAGGAAGTAAAGCCCAGGGATTAATTTATCGATTACAGAAAGAAGAAAGGTGGAGTTATCAGATGGGTAAGGTACTGTACTATATCGGCACATACACATGGGAAGGCAGCAAAGGCATATATGGTACTTATATGGACAAAGAAACAAAAGAATTCACCCGGCCTGAGCTTTTTGCCGAACTGGCCTCACCTACTTATATGGTGACCAACAGCAGCAAGACAAGGCTGTATGCGGTAACGGAGACAATCGACAGAACAAGGGGCAAGGTTGCGGCATACAGCATAGAGCCTTCAACCGGAAAGCTGACCAAAATTAACGAGGCGATTGCACCGGGGCGGGGCATGTGCCATATATCAATTGATCCCGCTGATTCCTTCCTGTTTACCGTCTCCTATTCCGATGCAACGGTTCAGGTGTATCCCATAGCGGAGGACGGCAGCGTTGGGGAAGTGTTATGTGTACGGGAGCATACCGGTAAGGGAGTCAACCCTCAGCGTCAGGAAAAAGCCCATGCTCATTATGCCAGCCTGACCCCGGATCAGAAGTACCTCTGCGTCTGCGATCTGGGCATTGACAGGGTGATGGTTTACCGATTTGACAGAGAAACAGGGCAGCTGGAGCTGGATGAAGAAAAGACAGTCAGGCTGCCGGATGGATGCGGCCCCCGTCATATGACATTCCATTCAAAGGGAAAGACTGCTTATGTTCTGTCCGAATTGTCATCCCAGGTATTCGTACTGTCCTATCATCCCGATAGAGGCTTTGAAATTGTCCAGACCGTTAATGCCCTTACAGAGGATAATCCGGATTCCATTGCAGCAGCCATCAGGCTCAGTCCGGATGAAAGCTTCCTGTATACTTCCAACCGGGGGGAGGACAGCATCTCTGTATTTCGTGTAAAGGATTCAGGCCTGCTTGAGTATGTGTCTGCAGTCAGAAGCGGCGGGGAGCACCCCAGAGACTTTATTCTGTCCGATTCCTTGCTTCTTTGCGCCAACCGTGATACGGACAACATCGTTGTATTCAGGGCTTCTCATGATGAAAAGGCCCCTGTTTCGCTGATACCCATTCAGGAGATAACCGGTGTCTCCAAACCTGTAAGTGTGCTGGAATACCGGCTGTCAGAAAAACCCTGAGCTGCTGTTTTCAGGCCCTCAGCTATTGACGGAGCAGGGTATATTGGTTATAATTAAGGCAAAGTTGACATGAAGTCAGCGCTTTAAGCACTCTATTGTATTTTATAATTCTGAAATGACTTATATATAAAATTACAGCTTAACAAAAAGTAAAATTGCCACGAAGGTATATGTCTTTTGAAGAAAGACCATTCCTGAGTGGCTTTATTTTTTCAAGGAGGTTTTCATCATGAACAGAACAACTACAAGACAGCTGGTGCTGGCAGCCATGTTCACAGCTCTGGGTGTGCTGCTTCCCGTTGTGCTGCATCCCTTTGGGATTGCAGGGCAGGTATTTCTTCCCATGCATATTCCGGTACTGCTCTGTGGATTTATTGTGGGCTGGAGGTTCGGTGCCCTGGTGGGTCTGATTGTTCCGCTGATTTCCAGTGCTTTGACCGGTATGCCGCCTGTCTGGCCCATTGGGGTTTCCATGGCACTGGAACTGGCTGCCTACGGTTTCTTTGCAGGCTTTCTTTATGAAAAGCTTTCTGTTATCTTTGCAAAGATAGGTGCTGTACTGGCAGCGAGCATTGTAGTAATGAACACAACCTACCGTCTAAGTATAGACTTTGTTTCAAACAAGCTTCCTGTCATTGTTTCATTGATAGGTGCCATGCTGGCAGGGCGCATTGTAATGGGTGCGGCCAATGTAATACTGTTTGGATTTACAGGAGATTCCTATACTTTTTCTGTTTTCATAGCAGGGGCTTTTATTACGGCATGGCCTGGAATAGTTATACAGTTGATTTTGATACCGGCTGTCCTCTATGGGCTTAAAGCGTCAAAACTGGTAAAAAGGATGCCTGTCGATGTCTGATGATAAAATCAAGGGGAGTTTTGCAGCGCTGACTGATGTATTTGCAACAATCGACAAAGCCCTGTCAGAACATGAGCATATTATTCTGGCCATAGACGGAAACAGCGGATCAGGAAAAAGCTGTCTGGCTGATCTGCTTGCCGCAAGGTACGACTGCAATGTGATTCATATGGATGACTTTTTCCTGCAGCCTCATCAAAGAACATCGGAGCGGCTTAAGGAACCTGGCGGCAACATTGATTATGAACGATTTTTTGGTCAGGTTATGAGCAGGCTTAAAACCCGGGAGGAATTTCAGTATCAGCGGTATGACTGCGGGAAGCAGGAGCTGGTCGGATGGATTACGCTTACCCCCAAAAAGCTCAACATAATAGAGGGTGTATACAGCATGCACCCTCTATGGAACAAATTATTGGACATCAGAATATTTTTAACCCTTCCGCCGCAGATACAGGAAGAACGCATCAGGCAGCGAAGCGGAGAAGAGATGTTGAAAAGGTTCCTGCAGGAATGGATACCCATGGAGAATCGCTATTTCGAAACCTTTGGAATAGCGAAGCTTTGCGATCTGATTATTGATACCGGTTCTCAGTCTTAAGCTCGGCTATTTTTTCTGTAACCAGCTTCACATATTCTGACAGGCTCAGGTTTTGCGTGCCCACCACATGGCTGTTGCATTTGTTGCTGGGGATCAGGATTTTGCATGCCTGTGAACCGCTTACTGCAGCAGCCATTGCCGGCGTGACCTCTCCCAGCAGGGAATTGGCCACAATAATGCCGATGGGCCCAATAATTACATCTGCGTCCCTGCAGTTGTAAATGACAGGATTTTCCCCGGTTGCGCCCATATCTGCGCCGGCCTTCAGCATGGTTGAGGTGGCAATGCTGTTTGTTCCGACGGCGATGATCAGCTGATCCGGAAAGGCAGTCTTTATCTCTTCCACAAGGGCCTTGCCCATTTTACCACCCTGACCGTCAATTACCAGCAGTTTCATGAGCTTCCTCCTTCCCTTCTTCTGTCATAATTGCATTCAGGCATACATCCTGCCCAGTATATACTCGATTAAGCGGCTCGGAAAAACTCTTTTCAATTGTACAAGCACTTTATAATCCAGTCCGATAGTAATTCTGACCGGAGGGTTTCTCTTAAACATCAGCTTCCCTATAGTTTCAGCAACTTTTTGAGGTTTTGCCCCGCTTTGTTCGTCCTTTTTCATCTTTTCTATTGATGCCATGCTTCGGGGGTAGGCGGTCTCCCTGGACTCCTCGGTATAGAACCTGTTTTCCGTGAACTCTGTCCGGGTGTCTCCGGGTTCTATGATGACAGCCCGAATGCCGAAATCCCGGACCTCAAGGCGCAGGGCCTCCGTATAGGCTTCCAGTGCATATTTGCTGGCGGAATACATGGACTGGTAGGGAATGGAGAACAGTCCGGCAACCGAACCTATGTTGATTATCAGACCCTTCTTCTGTCTGCGCATAATGGGCAGAACATTCCTGCACATGCGGTGTACACCGAAAAAGTTGGTGTTCAACTGAGAAATTGCTTCATCTGCCGATGTTTCTTCTATTGCACCGGAAAGACCAAAACCTGCATTATTTATCAGTACATCAATCCGGCCTTCTTTATTCATAACATAAGCCACAGCTTCCTTAACGGATTCATCATCGCAGACATCCAGCTGAACCATTTCAACAAAACCCTGTGACTTTTCATCCGAAAACACAATATCGCCATTTCCGGCTTTCCGGGAAGTTCCGTATACCCTGCAGCCCAAGGCTGCCAAATGCTCTGCCGTTGCTTTGCCGATTCCGGATGAAGCGCCGGTGAGCAGTACTGCTTTACCATAGTATAAATTCATCCTTCTGTTGCCTCCCATTAAGTAATTCTTATACAGATGATATAAAAAAACATTGCATTTGAAATATAGTTCTATAAGGCTGAAGGAAATCCTGCTTTAACATATTCTGAATTTCTGATATAATACTGAAAAGCACAATAACGGTTCATCCTGGGTTATAAGAATGACAGAAAGGAAGGCTGCGGCATGAGATCATTTTTTTGGGGGATTTTTCTGATTTCCTCGGGTCTGTTTCTGATTCTGAAACATTATTTTAACTGGAACATACCAACGGTCAGGGTACTTATAGGCTTGTTCCTGGTATGCCTGGGTCTGTCCCTTCTAATCGGAGGGGTGGGTTACAGGGATTCATCCAACCTTATAATGAATGAAGGAAGATTTCATGTGGAATCGGGCGGAAAAGACTACAACATTATTTTCGGAAAAGGCATACTTGATTTTTCAAATATGCAGCCTGAGGATCTGAGCAAAGAGATTGAGGTAAATACAGTATTTGGCTCTGCCGAAATCCTTCTGCCTGAAAATGCAGCTGTCAGGATAAAGGCAAACTCTGTTTTTTCTTCCACTCAACTGCCGGATAACTCCAACCTGTCCTTTGGAGACCGGACCTATCTTTCCGATCCTCAGGGTAAGGGAGAAGCAGATTTTACTTTGGAGATAAATACCGTATTTGGAAACACTCAAATCCGGCATTAAGTTCATGAAGTCCGGAGAAGTAACTGCGGGGCAGCAATAATACAATACATAATATCTGTCGGGGATGAATTATGAAATACACCTATAAGCATACTTTATACGCCAGTTATGTCGGATATATCACACAGGCGATAATCAATAACTTATCGCCTCTTTTATTTGTTACATTTCAGCGGGAGTTTAACTTATCCCTGGAGCTTATCGGCCTGTTGATTTCATTGAATTTTGGAACCCAGATCCTGGTGGATTTGGCAGCGGTCCGTTTTGTAGACAAGATAGGATACCGTAAATCCGCTGTTATTGCTCATTCTGCCTCTGCCCTGGGTCTTATAAGCCTTGGCATCCTGCCAAATGTTCTTTCTTCACCATATATGGGATTAGTAATAGCAGTTTTATTAAACTCCATAGGCGGGGGGATAATCGAAGTCATTATCAGCCCTATTGTTGAGTCCCTTCCCGGAGATGAAAAGGCAGCAGCTATGAGCCTGCTGCACTCCTTCTATTGCTGGGGCGTAGTCCTGGTTGTGGTTTTGTCCACCATATACTTCAACATTGCAGGTATGCATAACTGGATTTACCTGCCGGTGCTATGGGCCCTGGTTCCCTTGCTTAATGCCTTTTTCTTCACGAAGGTCCCGTTTCGCACCTTGGTTGAATCCCATGAGCAGATTCCCCTGAGAAAACTGTTTTCAGCCAGGGTTTTCCTGCTGCTTTTCCTCCTGATGATCTGTGCGGGAGCAGCGGAGCAGGCCATGATCCAGTGGTCTTCCCTTTTTGCGGAACTGGGGCTTGGTGTATCCAAGACCATGGGGGATTTACTGGGGCCTTGTGCCTTTTCAGTGCTAATGGGAATTTCCCGGACATATTTCGGCACCAGGGGAGGCAGATTCAATCTGAGGAAAGCCTTGATCCTGAGCGGGGTATTATGTACGGCCAGCTATCTGATGGTCGTATTTTCACCCATCCCCCTGATGTCACTTATCGGCTGTGCCCTGGTTGGTCTTTCAGTGGGAATCTTCTGGCCGGGTGTATTCAGCCTTTCAGCGGAGACTTATCCCCGCGGCGGAACAGCCATGTTTGCCATCCTGGCCCTGGCCGGCGACGTGGGATGTTCTGCCGGGCCGGGCCTTGTTGGAGTGGTATCCAATCAAATACAAAACAGGGGTACCGGATTCCTTTCAGCCATTCTTAAAGGTGCGGATATGACTCAGGTCGGGCTGAAAACGGGATTATTGGCTGCCATAATCTTTCCCCTCATTCTGATAACAGGTGTCAGGGTACTGCGAAAAAAAACCTGAAATGTAAGTCAGCATCAAGAAGCATGGCCTGCTTTCTATTCGAATACTGAAACCAGATTTTTAAACAGTTCCTGATTCTGCTTAATCTTGCTTTCACTGCCCATAACACACAGATACTCATACTTAAGCACATCTGCAGCCATGGAAGATAGAGCCTTTATGTCGGCTGCTGTGACAGACAAAACCTCGTCTCTTTCCCTTTGTATGTCTTCCTGGGTCAGGCCTGTGAAATAGTCTGTCTCAGATCGTTCGCCTTTCATCTGGGGTGTCAATGGTGTATCCAGACGGCTGATGGTACCAATGATATACTTTTTCATTTCTCTTTCATCGGCATCAAAAGCGGCAAGATATTCTGTCAGCCCCTTATAGGCATCCAGAGTTTCCTTCAGATTGGGATCCCTGTAGGAAGAAAAGAGCATCATGCCGCTGCGGGTGAAGACAACAAATACGCCGTATGCGCCGCCCTGAACCCGGACACGATTCCACAGGTAGTCCAGACTGGCAATGGTACGGAGAACCTGCATCGCACCATTGTACCTGTGGCCCAGTCTGATAAAGCTGTAGCCTTTGGCCACATACTGAACCTTGCTGGGGGTGAGCAGCCCTTCATTGGCGGCCTCTTCCGTGAACTCAAAGGGGGCAGCCGGGCATTCCTTCAGGGGAAGGCCGGCGGCAAAGCTTTCAAATTGCCGGGCAAATTCAGGGTAATCCTCGGAAGGCAGCGTAATACCCGCAGTCAGGCTGTTCTTTCTGAAAATAAGCTGTGCTGTCTTTTCAAGATTGGCTGTAAGTTCATCGCTTAAGCTGTCAAAATTTCTTTCCAGATTGCTCAGGAAGCGGTAGAAGGAAATTCCCTGATTCAGCTCGGTATATTTTCCTGCAGGTGAAATATAAGAGCTCAGCCGATTCATGGCCATCAAATGACCGGATTGGTTGATAATCATCTCCATACGGGAACGGTTTTCCTGGATGATTTCCTTAAGCCGGCGCTTATCCTGAAAGACGGTGCCGGTTACAACTTCCCCAAGAAGCTCCAGAAGCCTGGGCAGCTTGTCTACAAGCGCCTTGGACCGAATGAGCAGCTTTGGTACGAATTCTCCGTCCCTGCCGTTTAGCGCAAGGGATTGAACGGAGTAATCAATTCCGCCGGTATGAATGTTGATCTCCTTGGTCAGGTCTTCGTAATGATAATTCTCGGTACTGATCTTACCCAGCACACCAACCAGCAGCCCTGCATAGGGAATCAGTTCCATTGGAACCGCGCTGTTGTCAAACCAGAGATTCAGATAAGCAATGCCGTTGGTAAACAGGGGATGATGCAGCACCTTTATCCCTGATACTTCCTGTTCAACCAATGGGAGAACTTCAGCCTCAGGTTCAATGTCCGACAGCTCCACCATGGGTATGGAAGTCAGGGCTTCCGGCGAATCCGGTTCGGATTGCTTTCTTATCAGTTCCCTGGTACTGTTAACGATTTCATCAATTTCCTTTTTACTAAGCTTTGCCTTGTGAGCCTGAAGCTTCTCATGGATTTCCTGATCCTTTTTCTCGGCCAGACCTGGCACCGGTTTGACTACCACCAGACTTCTGTGGGTATTATTCAGCAGGTATTTTTCAATCAGCTGCTCAAATAATGGTTCGGACAGGGCCTTTTTAATGCGCTCCATTGTATGTTCGAACCTGAGGTGAATGGTGGGATCCGCTCCGTAAAGCCAGCTGTCCAGGCAACGGATTCCATATACCAGGCCTTTGGGGCTGCTTCCAAAATCTGCTTCCCTCAGCTTGAATTCCCGATAGTTGATGGCTGCCTCCACCAGCTTTTTATCAATACCCTCGGCTGCCAGCTCCCGCAGGGTTTTATCAATTGTCAGGAGGAAACGCTCTGTGTCATCTTCATTGGCATCCTTGGCAATAACACTGAAGGAAGGCTGAAGCAGATAATTGCCGAAGGAACCAAAGACATCCTTTCCGATCCCGGCTTCCAGAAGTGCTTTCTTAAGCGGAGCGGCGGGATTGTCCAGAAGCAGGTACTGTAAGATGTTGAATGCCAGATACAGGAAGGGATCGGTAGACAGGCCTGTTGCATAGTTCAGGCTCAGATAGGTCTTATCCCCAGGATTCTCCTGCGGGGAGATGGAGTATTCCACTACCTGCCGCTGCATTTCCTTAAAGGGGGCCTGCATAGGTATTTCAGAGTCTACTTCCGCCCTGTCGAAGCCGCTAAGGTATTCTTCATTTATGAATTTCAGATGCCCGTCCATATCTCCGTTTCCATACAAATAGATATAGCTGTTGGAGGGATGATAGTATTTTTTATGGAAGGCGGTAAAGTCTTCCTGGGTCAGATCCGGGATATAATCCGGATCACCGCCGGATTCATTTGCATACGGGGTATCCGGATAGAGGGATTCCTGAATTTTACGGAAGAGAACCTGCTCGGGAGAAGAAAAGGCTCCCTTCATCTCATTGTAAACCACGCCCTTGTAAGTAAGGGGCTGATCCTGATCTTCCAGTTCATAATGCCAGCCTTCCTGCATCAGGGTTTCAGGCTGCTCATAGATATTGGGATACAGCACTGCGTCCAGATACACATCCATCAGGTTGATAAAATCCTTGTCGTTGCGGCTGGCTACGGGATATATGGTTTTGTCCGGATAGGTCATGGCATTCAAAAATGTGTTTAAAGAGCCCTTGGCCAGCTCCACAAAGGGTTCCTTCACGGGAAACTTCCTGGAACCGCACAATACAGAATGTTCCAAAATATGGGGGAGGCCTGTGCTGTCCGGGGGCGGAGTGCGGAAGGCGATGGAGAATACCTTGTTGTCATCATCATTCTGCAAATACAGCAGCCTGGCGCCGCTTTTATCGTGCTCGAACAGAAATGTCACAGCATTAAGTTCCCTGACCTCCGTTACTTCCTGCAAACGGAAGCCGTGGTATAGCTTGCCTTTTTCAAATTTCATAATCTGACTCCTTTCATAGGTAAAAAGAAAAATCTGAATTTTGGTTTCCATTTAATATAAACTTGTTTTCATGTAGTATAACCCAATAACTATTCTACATGTCGCTGGAAGAATCCTGCCAATATATTGGAAAATCATCTCAAAAGGATATCCCAAATCATATACTGAAATAAGGATGACTTACCGGATGAAAAGACTGATGTAAGCAAATGAATGGAGGTATTGTATTGCAGGAAATCAGTATGAATAGCAGCAGTAATTACAACAAACGGGCGGCTGCAGCAGCATATATGACAGGCGGGCCTCTGCGTCCTCAAATAAGCGGCATAGTGTTTTTTCATGATACCCTGGGCGGCACTTTGGTGACGGCTCAGATTGCAGGTCTGCCTGATTACCAGCCTGGCACAGATGGAAAATCCCCCATAGGTCCCCACGGCTTTCACATACATGAAAGGGGCAATTGCCAGGCGGGGGATCCGGATGATCCCTTTCAGGCTGCAGGTGCACATTGGAATCCAACCAATCAGCCTCACGGAAATCATGCCGGAGATTTTCCCGTTCTCTTTTCCAACAGCGGCAGGGCTTATATGAGCTTCTTCACCAATAAATTCCGGGTCAGCGAGATAATCGGAAAATCGGTGATCATTCATCAGAACCCGGATGATTATCGCAGCCAGCCGGCGGGAAATGCGGGTAAACGATTGGCCTGCGGTGTGATAGATTGGATATTATACTAAATTCTTAACAAAGAATATTAATCCGGAATTTAAGGAGTCCATGCCTGTGTGGTATGCTGACTTCTTTTTTTGTAGTATTCACAATTCTTTACACTTATCATAAATTAAGTATTTATCCTATCAACAAGTTCTGATACTATAGACCTAGATTGTTTGTCGGGAAGCAAATGAATCAGAGGTGAGAAAGCATGGAAAAAATTGTTGAGACCAGGGAAGTACCAAGATTTATGCATTACATCTGCAAATTATAATTGATGTAATTTAAATAAAAACAAAAAGCTAAGGAGGAGAAATTATGAAGTTACTGAGCAGAAGCGAGTATGAGGAATGGATTGCCAAAACACGTGATGAACGCATGGATTGGTGGCGCAGGGCACGGTTTGGCATGTTTGTTCATTTCGGCCTCTATTCCCAGGCAGGACGGCATGAATGGATGCAGACAATGGAAAACTGTCCCGTAGAGGAATACGAAAAGCTTGCAGAGTCTTTTAATCCCAAGCCCGGTGCGCCCCGGGAGTGGGCAGCTTTGGCAAAAAAGGCAGGCATGAAGTACATGGTGCTTACTACAAGGCATCATGAAGGCTTCAGCTTATGGGATTCCAAAGCAAATCCCTTCAACAGCGTCAATTATGGGCCAAAGCGCGATATAGTCAGGGAATTCGTGGATGCCTGCCGTGAACATGATCTAAAGATCGGTTTTTACTCCAGTCTGATGGACTGGCATCATCCCGACAGCTGGAGAGCAGCATTTGACAGCCAAGCCCGGGCACGTTTTCATAAATACATACTGGATCTGAATACTGAGCTCTTAACCCAATACGGCAAGATAGACATTTTATGGTTCGATGTTGCAGAGCCAATGGTACATTGGGAAGGCTGGAACAGCCTGGAAATGAATCAGAAGCTTCGTGCTCTGCAGCCTGACATTATCATGAACAACCGATCCAGGCTTGATGAGGATTTCGGGACACCGGAGGAACATATCCGTGCCGAGGGCCGTGACTGGGAGGCCTGCATGACTTTTAACGGCATAAGCTGGGGCTATGTAGACTCCAAACAGGCTGCCCGGTACAGCTACAATGCACAGGAGATAATTCGCATGCTTAACTCGTGTGCTTCAGGAGGCGGAAACCTGCTTCTGAATATAGGACCGGCCCCGGACGGCTCTGTGCCCGAGGAGGCTGTGGAACCGCTGACAGAGGTGGGAGAGTGGCTGAAGTTGAACGGCAAGGCCGTGTATGGTAAGATGACCCGTACCGGCAGTACTGTGGCAGGCGGCAACGGCCTGTGCGGCTGCTCCTTAAGCGGCAATTCTGTTTATCTTTGGAACTGGATCTGGCCTTCCGGGGGCACAATGGCTGTCGGCGGCTACAAGACGGCTCCCAAATCCATACGCTATGTCCATGACGGAACACCGGTGGAATTTGAGCATAAAGGACACCGTATTATACTTAAAAACCTGCCTGAAGCTTGTCCGGCTCCTTCAGCCGGTATCACGGTCCTGGAAATGGAATTTGACGGCTCCCCGGAATACTGCTTTGCCAGCTACTATCCGCAGCTGCACGGAGGCCGTGAAATCACCGCGGAAAGGCTCTGATGTCTGAAGCCGGTACATGTAAAATGGATCTTATCAGGAAAAAATAAGGCAAAACCAGGAGGGAAAATACTTGGGTAATTTCATATACAAAGGGGAAAAAACAAAGGAGATTTCGTTTCCACTGGGCGGAATCGGTACCGGCTGCATAGGTCTTGCCGGCAACGGTTCCCTTATAGACTGGGAAATATTCAATAAACCCAATAAGGGGAGCATCAATGGTTTCAGCCATTTTGCCGTCAAAGCAGAAACAGCCGGTAAAGTATTGGATGCACGGGTGCTGAGTGGAGATTTGCAGCCTCCTTATACAGGAAGCTTAGGCAAACCTCATTTCAACACTTATGGTTTTGGACCTGACAGGGGGACAATGGCCGGAGTACCCCACTTCAGGGATGTGGAATTCATTGGAGAATACCCCATTGCCAAGCTAAGATTTCGGGATGATAACTTTCCGGGAAATGTAACCATGACCGCATTTAATCCCTTTATCCCTCTAAACGATAAGGATTCAAGCATTCCGGGGGCCTTCTTTGAAATCGAAGTTGAGAACAACTCTAATGAAACTATTTCATATACTATCTGCCTGTCTGTTACCAATCCGTTTTATGACGGAACTGCAGTAAACACATACAGCAGTGAGGGCGATTTTCATTATGTCAGGCTGGCATCAAATAAATATGATTCGGATGAACCCGAGTACGGCGATATAACTGTCGCTGCTCAAAGCGATAATGCCAGCTGTCAGGAATATTGGTACCGGGGCAGTTGGTTCGACAGTCTGGAGGTGTTCTGGCGCCAGTTCAGTGAGCCCGGCAGGCTGGTAAAAAGGTCTTATAGCAGTGCTCAGGATCTTAGTGGTAATGTTTATTCAGGTTCAGATACAGCTTCGCTGGCTTCTCATATCGAAATAGCTCCCGGGCAGACGGAATGCTTAAGGTTTATTATTGCCTGGAATTATCCCAATTGTCATAACTACTGGAATCCGGAAAAGTGTAGCTGCAATGACGGTTGCTGTGATACAGACAAACCTGGGACGTGGAAAAATTACTATGCCGCCCTGTTTGAGGATTCCGGTGCCAGTGCCTCTTATGCCTTGAAGAACTGGGATCGGCTGTACAGGGATACTCTTGAGTTTAAAGAGGCCTTGTTTGAATCCACCATACCCGCCGCTGCTCTGGAAGCGGTGTCTGCCAATATTTCCATTCTGAAAACCCCTACCGGCTTACGGCTGGAGGATGGATCATTTTACGGCTGGGAGGGCTGCCATCCGGATTCGGGCTGCTGCGAGGGTTCCTGTACTCATGTATGGAACTATGCCTATGCCCTGCCTTTCCTCTTTCCGAAATTGGAACGTTCCATGCGCGACCTGGATTTTAAGCATAATCAGGGGGCAGATGGTGGAATGTCTTTCAGGCTGCAGCTTCCCTTAGGCAGGGAGCGTTCTGCCTTCAGACCCTGTGCCGACGGCCAGTTTGGCGGTGTTATCAAGGCATACAGGGATTGGAAGATAAGCGGAGACAGTAAGTGGCTTAAATCCAACTGGCCTGCTGTTAAGAATTCAATCGAATTTGCCTGGGCAGAGACTAATGAGGATAAATGGGATCCCCATAAAAAAGGTGTTTTAGAGGGCCGGCAGCACCATACACTGGATATGGAGTTATTCGGGCCAAATTCCTGGCTTACCGGCTTTTATCTGGCTGCTCTGAAAGCCGGTGCCGAGATGGCTGAACACCTGGGAGAAACTGATAAGGCTCAGGAATACCGTGAAATATTTGAGAGGGGCAAACAGTGGGCAGACGAAAACCTGTTTAACGGAGAGTATTACCATCAATTAATCGATTTGAAGGATAAATCCATTGTCGACAGCTTTAATGCAGAGAATTACTGGAACAATGAGGCAGGGGAAATTAAGTACCAGATAGGTGAAGGCTGCATAATTGATCAGGTTCTGGCTCAGTGGCATGCCAATCTCTGCGGCCTTGGCGAAATCTTCGACAAAGAGCAGACCAGAAGTGCCCTGGCAGCTTTATACAAATACAATTTTAAGAAGAGCATGAGGAATTTCTTTAATCCCTGCCGTATTTATTCCCTGAATGATGAAGCGGGAATCGTAATCTGCGAATGGCCGGAAGGAAAATACAAACCGGTTATACCCATAACCTATGCCAGTGAGACAATGAATGGCTTTGAGTATCAGGCTGCAATCCATATGATCCAGGAAGGGATGGTGGATGAAGGAATGCAGATTGTAAAGGCTGTTCGTGAACGTTACGATGGAGAAAAACGAAATCCATGGAATGAATTCGAGTGCGGCAGCAATTATGCCAGATCCATGGCCAGTTATGCCCTCCTTAATACCTTCAGCGGATTTGAATACGATATGGTTGAAGGTATGATAGGCTTTAACCCAATTGAGACGGGAGACGATGATTTTAAATGCTTCTGGTCTCTTGATCCCGCCTGGGGACTGGTTAAAATAAGCCCATCCAGTGTCGAACTCAAAGTCATATACGGAAAACTTGATATCAGGGCTATCAGGCTGCCTTTCCTGGAAGGAGAGTATATAAGCGGCATTGCACTCGGAGACAATTCTCTGCAGTTTGAGAGAGACGGTGAGCAAATTGTTTTCGATAATTTTGTGACCATAACTAAAAACTGCCCGCTGATATTAACCTGTTAAAGACTTCAAAATGGTTCCGTTATTTCATCTGCGTTTCTTCAGGTTGATCATGCTTGTACGTAAAGGTATAATTGGAGCAATAGCTTAATTTCGGCTTAAACAACTTCAGGATGAATCAGGAGAGAGGGGATATACATAATGAATTATAAGGAACGTGCTAAGGCCCTGGTTGCCCAAATGACCCTGGCGGAAAAATGTGCGCAGATGAGGTATGACGCACCGGCTATTGAACGGCTGAATGTTCCGGCCTATAACTGGTGGAATGAATGCCTGCATGGTGTGGCAAGGTCCGGTGCAGCTACTGTCTTTCCGCAGTCTATAGCCATGGCTGCCAGTTTTAACCCGCAGCTGATGGAACAGGTTGCGGTTTGCATATCGGATGAGGCCCGTGCCAAGTACAATGAGTACCGTAAATTCGGAGACACCCAGATTTATCAGGGTCTGACCTGCTGGTCACCCAATATTAATATTTTCCGCGACCCCCGCTGGGGAAGGGGCCATGAAACCTATGGTGAAGATCCGCTGCTTACAGGTGTGATGGGTGCAGCCTTTATAAAAGGACTTCAGGGAGATGACAGCAGACATCGCAAACTGGACGCTACCATCAAGCACTATGCGGTTCACAGCGGTCCTGAAGGGAAAAGACACAGCTTCGATGCTGTAGTGAATGAGAAGGACTTATGGGAAACATATCTCTTTGCATTCAAATACTGCATTGATCATGCAGATCCGTCTGCTGTAATGGGAGCATACAACAGAATTAACGGGGAACCTGCCTGCGGCAGCAAAACCTATTTGAAGGAAACCCTCTATCAAAAACTGGGCTTCAAGGGCTATGTGGTCTCCGACTGCGGTGCAATATGTGATTTTGACCAGCATCATCGTGTAACGGAGACTCCCATTGAAAGTGCTGCTCTGGCCGTAAACAACGGATGCACCCTTAATTGCGGCGATACATATAAATGGCTTAAGGCAGCTGTTGCTGAAGGTCTGATCAGCGAGGAAACCATAACCGAGGCAGTGGAAAAGCTGTTTGAGGCGCGCTTCCGCCTGGGCATGTTTGATGAGGATTGTGTCTACAACAGCATTCCCTATGACGTGGTTGAGTGCAGCAGGCATCAGGAGATCAACAAGGCCATGGCCGATGAGTCCATTGTTCTTCTGAAAAATGACGGTATCCTTCCGCTGGACAATACAAAGAATATAGCGGTTATAGGTCCGAATGCCGATGACAAATCCATCCTGCTGGCAAACTATAATGGCACTCCAACTGAATACTATACCCTGCTCAGGGGAATTCTGGAAGCATCAAAGGGAAAAGTGCTGTATGCAAAAGGTTGTCACATTTTCGATGATGAAATACATTCATGGCAGGAACAGCCCCTGAGGGAAGCTCTGATTGCTGTTCAGAAAAGCGATGCAGTGGTAATGGTCATGGGTCTGAACCCCTCCATGGAAGGCGAGGAAGGCGATGCCTATAACGGAGCAAACAGCGGAGACAAGTCTGATATTGAGCTGCCCAAAACCCAGCTTAAACTCTTAAGGGAAGTTAAAAAGATTGGTAAACCCATAGTTTTCGTAAACGTCAGCGGCAGCTGCGTCAACCTGACTGAAGCGGATACAGAATGCAATGCTGTGGTCCAGGTATTCTACCCGGGTGCAATGGGTGGAAAAGCGGTGGCTGATATGTTATTTGGAGTAACCAACCCAAGCGGAGGCCTGCCGGTAACCTTCTACGCAGGCACTGATGATTTACCTGATTTCGAAGACTACTCAATGGATAACAGGACCTACCAGTACTTCAGGGGCAAACCCTTGTATCCCTTTGGTTATGGCCTCTCATATACGGAATTCCGTATAAATGTTAAGTCAAGCTCCCTGAAAGGAGTGGAGGCTGTGGTGAAAAACATCGGAAATTATGACGGGAAGTGCCTGGTCAAGGTCTATGTAAGGGAAAAGGGCAATAGCAGGCTGAACCGCCGTCTGGCAGGTTTCAGCAAGGTCTTTGTCCCCAGGGGTGAAGAAACTGCCGTCAATATAGCCCTAAGCAGGGATGTACTGAGTCTCTTTGAAGATTCATCAAGGCTGGAAATAATTGTGGAATAGAGGATACAGAATTTTTGCTTTTGCCGCAGATTTATATATGGTAAATTATTCATGACTGCAGGCAGAATTTCAAACCAGTGGGAGGAGAAAAAATGGAAAAACAACTGAACGTAGGAATTATCGGCCTGGGCGGCCGCGGTTACTTTTTGCTTTCCACTATTCTGAAGATGGAAGGGATCCTGGTCACAGCAGTATGTGACAAATATGAGGACAGGCAGCAGGCTGCTGCAAAGCTGGTGGAAGAAACAGCCGGCAATACCCCTTTCTGCACCGGAAACTATAAGGATATACTGAAAATGGATGAAATAGATGCTGTAGTTGTATCTACATCCTGGGCAGATCATATCCATATAGCAATAGATGCAATGAAGGCCGGGAAATACGTAGGTGTGGAGGTAGGAGGTGCCTACTCCCTAAATGAGTGCTGGGAGCTGGTAAGAACCTATGAGAAAACAGGAGTACCATGCATGCTGCTGGAAAATTGCTGCTACGGCAGGGAGGAACTGATGGTACTCAACATGGTGAAGAAAGGGCTTTTTGGTGAGGTTGTCCATTGTGAGGGCGGATACCGTCATGATCTTAGGAAGGAAATAACTTACGGAAGAGAGAACAGGCATTATCGGCTGGCTAATTATATGCATCGCAACTGCGAGAACTATCCTACCCATGAGCTGGGCCCCATTGCAAAGATCCTGAACATCAACAGGGGAAATCAGATGCTCAGCCTTGTATCCGTAGCTTCCAAAGCCAGGGGGCTGAATGAATACATACGCAGGGAAGAGGGAGCCGATCATGAGCTGGCGGACTATCCATTTGCCCAGGGAGATGTTGTTACCACCATCATAAAATGCGCACATGGGGAAACCATTACCCTTACACTGGATACTACCCTGCCCCGTTTCTATTCAAGGGGATTCCTGGTCCAGGGAACAAAAGCCATGTTCATGGAGGATAACCGTTCCCTTTTCCTGAATGATGAACACGGTGAGTTTGAATTCAACTGGATGGAACAGTGGAACAATGTAGAGAAGTACAGAGAGAAATACGACCATCCCATCTGGAGAAATTATACTCCGGGTGAAGATGCCGGGCACGGCGGTATGGACGAACTGGTACTGGCTGCCTTCTTTGACAGTGCCAGAAGGCAGGTCCAGGTGCCTGTTGATGTTTACGACATGGCAGCCTGGATGAGTATAACTGCCTTGTCTGAGCAGTCAATAGCCATGGGCGGGCTGCCGGTGGCTGTTCCGGATTTTACCAACGGCAGATGGGTTGACAGGGAGCCGGCACCGGAAGGCAGATATTGCCTGCACAAAGTAGACTGAAAAGATACATTCAGGATATATTTTAGGTTTTGGTGTCGATTCTCTATGTATTTTGGCAGAAAAAGTGCTATAATCATTAATTGGATGCGTGTAAATCCGACTAAGTTCACATAAGTGCTGGAATTAAAGGAGGAGTTTTAATTGGGTAAGGATGTATATACCATTGGCATTGTTGGTTTTGGCGGAATGGGCAGTTATCATTTGGAATTGGCCAAGGGTATAGATGAAGTCAAATTTGTCGGTTCTTACGACATAAAGGAAAGCAGGCAGCAGCTGGCAAAGGAGAAAGGCCTCAGGGTATATGACAGCCTGGAAGATATCCTGGCTGATGACACAATAGACATAATCCTGATTGCCACCCCTAATGATGTACACAAGGATATAGCCATAAAGGCCATGGAAGCTGGAAAGGCCGTTGTCTGCGAAAAACCGGTTACCATGAACTCGGCTGATTTACAGGAAATGATGGATGTTTCGGAAAAAACCGGCAAGCTTTTGGTTGTGCATCAGAATCGCCGCTGGGATGAAGACTTCCTGACCATGAAAAAGATTTATGAAGAGAAGATGCTGGGTGAGGTATTTGCCATCGAATCCAGGGTACATGGTTCCAGGGGAATTCCCGGAGACTGGCGGGGAGAAAAGGAGCATGGCGGCGGGATGGTATTGGATTGGGGAGTTCACATTCTGGATCAGGCCTTGCTGATGATAAATGAAAAGGTTAAGAAGGTCTATGCCACTTTGACCTATGTAACCAATCAAATTGTGGATGACGGATTCCGTGCAGTGCTTACCTTTGAAAGCGGATTGACTTTTCTTCTGGAAGTAGGCACCAGCAACTTTATTTCACTTCCGCGGTGGTATATGCTGGGCAATAACGGTACGGCTGTAATTGAAGACTGGGGCATGGATGCAAAAGTGACCCTTGCCCGCGGCAAGAGCGAGGAGGATATCGTTCCGGTCAAGACTGCGGCAGGTCTGACCAAGACCATGGCGCCCCGCAGAGAGGATACCATATCCAATCATCTTGTACCCCTTGTTCACGGTGACATCAAGGATTTCTACAGAAATGTGGCCGCCAACCTGTCCGGAAAGGCAGAGATTATCGTAAAACTGCCTGAGGTTTTGCGGGTTATGAAGTTGATGGAGGCAATATTTGAATCTGCTGAAAAACAACAGATTGTGGACTTTGAGTAAACTAACTGCAGCAGGCTCATAAGCTGCAGCAGGATCATAAGCGGCAGAATAAGTTGTTCATAAAAATGGTTGTGCAGGATGATGAATTCTCATTCCGCACAACCATTTTATTTTTAATGCGTATTACATATTAAGTATATGTCAGCAATAGAAACCTCAATAATCCAACTTATGGTCGGAGAACATCACTTTATCATTTACAAATTCCAACCTCAGACTCTGATATCCGACTACCGGCCTCTATTTGCCGTACATCGCCATATAATCTCCGTGGGCTTCTATCATCTCATCGCACATGCTGATTATGTCATCAATGGACAGTTCAGCTGCTGTATGGGGATCAAGCATGGCAGCCTGATAGATATTTTCAATCTTTCTGGTACGGGCTGCCTCTATGGTCATCAGATGTACATTGATATTGGTCGTGTTCATGGCAGCCAGCTGAACCGGGAGCCTGCCTACATGACAGGGATGGATGCCGCTTCCGTCCACCATGCAGGGTACTTCGACGCAGGCATCTGAAGGCAGATTTTCTATCAGGCCTGTATTCATCACATTGCCGCCGATGGAATATGGAGTATTGGTTGTCATGGATTCCATGATATAGGATGCATATTCCTCTGAACGATTATGAGTTATTTTACCGTCCTGAAGAATCCTGTCCCTTTCAACATTCCAGCTGTTGATCTGGCCTATGCATCTGCGGGGATATTCATCCAGAGGGATATTGAACCTGTCAATCAGTTCAGGATAGCGGGACTTAATGAAAAACGGGTTGTACTCGGCATTATGCTCGCTGGATTCAGTGCAATAATAGCCCAGATGTTTGATGTATTCATAACGGACCATATCCCAATGCTTCTCATTAGCATTTTTCTCTGCAGCGCGTTTTCTGATTTCAGGATACAGGTCGTTTCCATCCTTGTCCTTAATTTCAAGCAGCCAGCCCATGTGGTTGATCCCTGCTATCAGTTCTCTTCTGCCCTCTAACTTATCCTCCATGCCAAGGGACCTTAGAAGACCGTCTGAGCACACCTGGACACTGTGGCAGAGGCCTACTGTCTTAACACCGGTATAACGCAGCATATAACCGGTCAGCATAGACATGGGGTTGGTATAGTTAAGCAGCCATGCATCGGGACATACCTCTTCCATGTCATCGGCAAAGTCCTTCATAACGGGAATGGTACGCAGTGCACGCATTATGCCGCCGATGCCCAGGGTGTCTGCAATGGTCTGACGCAGGCCGTATTTTTTCGGAATTTCAAAGTCAATAATAGTGCAGGGGTCGTATCCGCCGACCTGTATGGCATTAACTACGAAATCCGCACCTTTCAAAGCTTCCTTTCTCTGCTCAACACCAAGGTAAGTTTTGATTGTAGCTTTGTTGTCATTAATGTTCTGATTGATGGCCTTCAGTATGATTTCCGAATCCTTAAGCCTGTCAGGATCGATGTCATACAGAGCAATCTCACTTTCTCTCAGAGCCGGGGTACACATGCAGTCGCCCAATACGTTTCTGGCAAATACGGTACTGCCCGCTCCCATGAAGGTTATTTTCGGCATTATTGTTCCTCCTCACTTTTTAATTGCACGGTTTTATATTTACATGTGCATGTATTTTCATTTTACAGGCTGCTTGACCGAAATCATATGGGATAATGTTGCAACTTATTGTCCTTATGTTGCATAATTAATATTTGTGTTATACTGGGTATAAAGAGTAAAAAGGGAGTGTAAATGTATAAATAAATGACAGATCATTATGCAAAGAGCTGTTCCAGTGTTGTTTCCATATATCAGGCAGGTTGGGAGCCCTGTGCCCCGGGGCATAGTTTCGGACCGGCAGTAAGAGACCATTATCTGATACACTGTGTTCTTGATGGGGAAGGTACCTTTTACATCGGCAGAAGAAGGTATCCGCTTAAAAGAGGGCAGGGCTTTCTGATTCTGCCTGGTGTTGTCACATTTTATCAGGCTGATTCCATAAACCCCTGGCAGTATGCCTGGGTGGGCTTTAACGGTGCCGATGCGGGCAGCATTTGTTCAATATGCGGCATTGGCATGGAGAATCCTGTATTTTCTTTTACTGATACAGATAAAATGATGCAGACAATTAGGGAACTGGCAGAGAACTATCGTGTCAATCATAACGGATTTCTCGCCCTTTCCAGCTTGTATGAGTTTTTCTCCATGATCCAGGGTATGGAAAACCTGCCTGCCAGGGGAGTTCAGTTGATAGACCTAGCCCTGGATTACATTAACAAGAACTATTCCTACGGGCTTACCGTTTCCCAGATAGCAAATCATCTCGGCATCAGCAGGAGTCATCTGTTCCGTATCTTTAAGGAAGCAACCGGCAAATCGGTCCGGGAATACCTGCTGTCCTACCGCCTGGAACAGGCGGAATCCATGCTGACAGGCACGGATATGAGTATCAAGGAAATCATGTATTCCTGCGGATTCCAGGATATGCCCAACTTCTCAAGGCAGTTCAGAAAGGTCTATGGTCTGCCGCCCGGGGCCTACCGCTGCAGGCTGAAGCGATGAAGTGCCGTGAGGCAAGCTTGACAAGCCGGAGAGTTATTATAAAATGATAGATATGGAAAATGCAGAATGATATGTAATCGTAATGGGAGGGAATATGCATGATTCAAGAAAGAGGCAGTATTTCCGTGAATACTGCGGATATTTTTCCTATCATAAGAAAGTGGCTCTACTCAGACAAGGATATATTCCTTCGTGAGCTGGTATCCAACGGCTGCGATGCCATAGCCAAGATGAAAAGGCTGGTTTCTCTGGGAGAGGCAGAGGCAGATGCCGAAGAGCAGTATCAGATTCATGTAATTTTGGATAAAAAGAAAAAGACCATACAGGTAGCGGATAACGGAATCGGCATGACCGCAGAGGAAGTAAAAAAGTACATCAACCAGGTTGCATTTTCCGGCGCCAGGGAGTTCCTGGAAAAATACAAGGATCAGAATGAAGCCAGCCAGATTATAGGGCATTTCGGCCTGGGCTTCTATTCTGCCTTCATGGTTTCTGACAAGGTGGAAATAGATACACTGTCCTGGCAGGCTGGGGCAGAGGCGGTAAAATGGAGCAGCGACGGGGGTCCCGAATACGAAATGTCTTCATCCGACCGCCGGGAACGAGGTACTGTCGTTACCCTGCATATAGCTGAAGACAGCAAAGAATTTCTGGACAAGTTTGAACTTCGCAAAATATTGGAGAAATACTGTGCCTTCCTGCCGGTAGAAATTTACCTGGAAGACACAGAAGAGGAGAAGAAGAAAAAAACTGAAACAAAGGATAAGAAGGACGGGGAAGACGGGGAGAAAGCACCAAAACCCATAAACGACACCCACCCGCTTTGGCTGAAAAAGCCGTCTGAATGCACTGAAGAGGAGTACAAGGAGTTTTACGGCAAGGTATTCATGGACTTCCAGGAGCCATTGTTCTGGATTCATCTGAATGTGGACTATCCTTTCAACCTGAAGGGAATCCTGTATTTCCCCAGGCTCAGGAACGAGTTTGACAGCCTGGAAGGGCAGATCAAGCTGTACAACAACCAGGTATTTGTGGCCGACAACATAAAGGAGGTCATACCCGAATTCCTTCTGCTGCTTAAAGGTGTCATAGACTGCCCGGATCTTCCCCTCAATGTATCCAGAAGCTTTTTGCAGAATGACGGATTTGTCAGGAAGATATCCGATCATATCTCCAAGAAAGTAGCGGACAAGCTCAACAGCCTGTATAAGACGGAAAAGGAGAATTATGAAAAGTACTGGGACGACATAAACCCCTTTATCAAGTTCGGATGCATGCGGGACGACAAGTTCCATGAGCGGGTAAAGGATATACTTATATTCAAGTCCACCAATGGAGAGTATACCCTCCTTAAGGATTATCTGGATCGCAACAAGGATAAGCATAAGGATCAGGTCTTCTATATATCCGATGAAAAACAGCAGGCCCAGTATATCAGGATGTTTAAGGAAAATGATTTGGAAGCCCTGTACCTGGATTCCCTGATTGACAGCCACTTCATTAATTTTCTGGAAATGAAGGAAAGCGGTACCCGCTTCATCGGTGTGGATTCTGACATTTCCGATGCACTTAAGGAAAAAACGGAACCGGACAAGGAAGACAAACAGCTTCAGGAAGCACTGGAGAACATGTTCCGGAATTCACTGAACAATAAGGAGCTTAAAATCAAGGTAGAGGCTTTGAGGACATCCGATATTCCGGCTGTTGTACTGCTGGCGGAGCATTCCAGAAGAATGCAGGAAATGACCAGGCGGTTTGGCAATCCCGGCATTGGCGGCTTCCCGCTGGAACAGACCCTGGTACTCAACAGTAAAAACAACCTGATTGCCAGACTGGCAGAGCTTAAGAACAGAGAGGATCGTAAGGAAGAGACGGAAATGATTTGCAGGCATGTATACGATCTGGCCATGCTGAATCACAAACCGCTGGAACCCGGGGACATGGCGGAATTTGTCAAGCGCAGCAATAAATTGCTGACCCGGCTGGCTGAACTGGAAAGCTGAAACAATACCGGCAGTTACTGCCGGTTTTCTTTTGCCCGCTTAAGAAATATTGGAAAAGCAGGATAAGAATCGCTTCCATATGCAAATAATATAGTCATGACCGATGGTCGATCTTTATTTGTTTGCATGGAGGATGGTTATGGAGTTCTTGACAGCGTTTTCTCTTGCCGTGATTTGTGCAGCTGCCTGCCTGGTATACCGCTGGAAACGAAGGAAAAGATCAGGGTACATGGTGTTTCAAAAAAGAAAATTGTCCCATGTGAAGAGGCGCAGGCACTCTTTGCTGGATCGTGAAAGAGGAAAGATAATTCCTTTTCCATCTGGCTCATCCTCTGCCGGACAGGGCAGCGGGCAGCCTGATTCATGGCAAAGCAAAAAATAGATAAGTGCTGCCGGGCAGGAAGTTATATCGAATTTCCGCCGGCTGCACTATAGATTTTGGCTGGTATTCCTGCCGCCTGTTAAAAACAGGCGGCCAGATCTATCAGGCGATCTGCAATAATATCGGGTTTGTACTGGGAATGCTGTACGTCTTCCGGCCCGGTCTCACCTGTAAGAACCAGAACGCTGGTTGCCCCGTGCCTGGCAGCAATGGCGATATCCGTATAAAGCCTGTCGCCCACAAACACCAATTCTTCTCTTGAACAATTGAGATATTTGGTGATGTAATTCATAGTTTCAGCATAGGGTTTGCCCAGGTACCTGGGCTTTACATCGGTGGACCGGGTTATGAAAGCGCACATGGCACCGCAATCGGGGATAGGACCGAATTCAGTGGGACAGTTGTTGTCCGGGTGGGTAGCCAGGAAAGGAACATTATTTCGAATCAATGTACAGGCTTTACTAAGTTTTTCATAGGTGAGAGTTGTATCAAAGCCTACCACCACCGCGTCCGGATCTTTATCCGTCAGCCGGATTCCGTTGTCTGAAAAATCCTTTTCCAGGGCCGGTGTACCCAGTAAATATACCTTCGGGTTCTGCCAGGTGCTTTTAATGTAATCAATGGTGACCATTCCGGAGGTGAGGAGCTGATCTTCACTGATATGGCAGTTCATGCCGGCCAGCTTTTCCAGATATGTTTCCCGATTCCTGGAAGAGTTGTTTGTAAAGAAGATAAAGTCCTTGCCGGCTTCCTTTACCTTCTCCAAAAATTCCAGCGATCCTTCCAGCAGCTGATTCCCCAGATAGAAAGTGCCGTCCATATCCAGGACAAAATACCTTATGTTCGGCTGAAGTTTCCTCATTTATCGACATCCTCCTGTAATTGTTTGAAAAATGTGATATTTTTTGTTTCATTCTTGTTTCATACATTTCCATATGTTTATATATTTAATGTAGCAGCTACATTGGAAAAGGTACCCTGCGATCTACGCAATATAACTTACAATGAATCAAGTTTACCAGTAATATTCAAAGCTTGTCAATTAAAACAGCCGGACATTAATGTCCACAGCTATGGAAAGGCGTGATTCCCTTGGGCAATTCGGGAATGGAGAACAACTCAATATGCCGTGCACGCATTAAGAGAACCTCAGACAATAATGAATGATAAGGCCGGCCTTTTTCCATAGAGAGCCCGGGTGCAGTTGCCTCGGGCTCTTACTGTGACTTTTCTCAGAACCATTGCTCTTCAGAGGAAGGATTTTTTTTATTTAAAAAGAATATATTAAGGGGAAGAGAAAATATGGTGTAAATTCAAGGAGGTTCCAATTATGCCTGAAATCAGAATAAAGGAAATAGAATACGGGAGTTTTGGAAAGTGTGTTGAAATTTCCAATGGAAATGCGGATATTGTGGTAACGGTGGATGTGGGGCCGAGAATAATCCGCTTTGGACTCACCGGCAGAGAAAATGAATTCTGCGATGACGGAAGCTTCAGCGTACCGGTGGGAAATGAGGAATGGCACATTTTAGGGGGCCACCGTCTGTGGCACAGCCCCGAGGCTATGCCCCGGTCATACAGCCCTGACAACAAGCCCGTCCACTATGAGAAAATAGAAAATGGTATCCGGGTTACACAGGAAACGGAGCCATGGGTCCAGATCAAAAAGCAAATGGACATAACCATGGCAGGTTGCTGCAACAAGGTACAGATAATTCACAGGCTGACCAATGAAAATGCCTGGCCTATAGAAGTGTCGGCCTGGGCTATTACGGTAATGGCTGCAGGCGGCCTGCAGGTTGTGCCTCAGCCCTCCCGGGATACGGGACTGCTGGCCAACCGGCTGCTTTCACTCTGGCCCTACACCAAAATGAATGACCACAGGGTATATTGGGGTGATCGGTACATAACGCTTAAGCAGGATCCTGATACTGATACTCCCTTTAAGTTTGGAATCCCAAATGAAGGCGGATGGGCAGCTTATTTCAATCACGGAAATCTGTTTATCAAGCGGTTCCGTCACGTAATGGGTGCAGTGTACCCGGATTACGGCGTATCCTACGAAACCTACACCAACGACTATATGATGGAAATGGAAAGCCTGTCTCCCTTAACCAGGCTGGAACCCGGAGATACAATAAATCATCTGGAGGAATGGGAGCTGATTGAGAATGTATCCAGGCCGGCAGCTGACAATGAAGAAGATATTCAGAAGGTTGTAAAATGCTGTATTGAAGGCTGCGGCGGATGCAGACAGGAGGAATAATTTTGATTGATATTAATAAGCTGAAACAGATGGAGAAAGAGGCTGTCAGCTATTGGTCCAAAAGGATTCTGGCACAACTGCGGTATGCCGTTGAGCTGAATCAGACCCTGGATGGCAAATACGACAAAGTTCTTAACAATATCATTGAATTTCTAGCGGCCGCAGCTGAAGAAGACGGTGTCATTGCCGCCGCTGCAGCGAGGGATGCAGAACAAATGCTGCAGCCTCTGTCAAAGGAAGCAAAGAAGTATCAGATGATTTGCGCTGCCCACGCTCACATCGACATGAACTGGATGTGGCGCTGGGAGGAAACCGTGGCAATTGTCCTGGACACCTTCCGAACCATACTCAGCCTGATGGATGAATATGACGAATTCACCTTTTCCCAGTCCCAGGCCTCCGTGTACCGGATTGTGGAAGAGCACGATCCCGCCATGCTGGAGGAGATTAAGAAGAGAATCAGGGAAGGACGCTGGGAAGTTACGGCCGCTACCTGGGTGGAGGCTGACAAGAACCTTTCCGGCGGCGAAAGTCAGGCACGGCATCTCCTCTATACCAGGCGCATCCTGTCTGAGATGCTGGATCTTAATCCGGACAGCCTGAATCTGGATTTCGAGCCGGATACCTTCGGACACAGTGTCAATGTTCCTGAAATCTTAAGCAAGGGCGGAATAAAATATTACTATCATTGCCGGGGCTACGACGGATATCAGCTCTACAAATGGAAGGCTCCGTCCCGCAAATCCATAATTGTATATCGGGAACCATTATGGTACCTGGGAGCAATTGAACCATCCATGGCATATTATGTGCCTCAGTTCTGCAGCAGCCACAATCTACCTGCCATGCTGAAGGTGTATGGTGTGGGCAATCATGGGGGAGGCCCCACCAGAAGGGATATTGAACGAATAATCGACATGTCTGCATGGCCGGTCTTTCCGAATATAAAATTCGGAACCTATGGTGAGTTCTTTAAGCTTACCGAGGCAATTGAGGATCAGCTTCCCGTCGTTACAGGAGAGCTGAACTTTGTCTTTACCGGCTGCTATACCAGCCAGTCCCGGATCAAAAAGGGCAACAGCGTATTACAAAACCGCCTGCATGAATCGGAGGCATATGCTTCCATGGCGGCCATGTCTGTGGGCACGGCTTACGCCCATAAACAATTTGTAAAGGCCTGGGAAAAGGTTTTGTTCAATCAGTTCCATGATATTGTGCCCGGCTCATGTACGGTTGATACCAGGGAGCATGCCATGGCCTTATACCAACAGGCGGCAGGTCTGGCCAATACGGAGGCCAAACGGGCACTTCGCAGCATTGCATCCCATATTGACACCTCAAAATGGATTTCCGGGAATGAATCAGTCAGGGAATCCGTATCGGAAGGTGCCGGTGTTGGGTTTGGTGCTGAGGATTATCAGATACCTCAGGCGGAAAGAGGAAGGGGACGGAACCGGGTCTACCATTTCTTTAACTCAGCCTTGTATCCCAGGCAGGAAGTTGTTGAGATCACGGTATGGGACTGGAATGGGGATAAAGACAGCATTCAGTTTGTTGATGCAGAGGGTAAGCCTATTCCTTTCCAGCTTTTATCCGATAAGGACAGCTCTTACTGGGGGCATCAGTATTTTAAGGCTCTACTGTTTGTAAAGGTACCCGCCGGAGGCTATACCACCTGCATTCTGGCGGAGAAGAAGCTGGAGAAGATTTCCCTTGGCTTCCCGCTGGATGCGAGAGTGGAAAGGCCGGCCAGGCCGGTGTTGGAAAACAAGCATCTGAAGGCGGCTTTTGATCCCCGGACAGGCGCCATAGTCTCCCTGGTGGATAAGGGCAATGGTCAGGAAATTGTGGATCCCGGCAGGCCCTCCGCTGTTTTTCGCTTTATTGAAGAGGATGACAGCCGGGGGATGACCTCCTGGGTGGTTGGAAACTACCGCAAAGTAATTAATATCAATGATGCCGGTGTCACCTTTACGGAAGTCAGAAACGAAGAAGGGCTTCTAAGGCAATCCATCCGCTACGAAGTGAAGTTTTCAAAGTCCACCCTCCGGGTTCATGTTTACCTGGATCAGGACAGCACCTGCCTGGGCTTTGATATAGAATGTGATTTCAGGGAACTGGGCGAAAAAGGCAAGGGAATTCCTCAATTGGGATTTTACCTGCCGCTGGGATATGAATGCCGCGCTTACCGTTATGATGTTCCATCCGGTACCATAGAACGCAGGCCCATGGATATGGATGTCCCGGCCATCAGCTGGGCAGCGGCACTGCCCAGGGATACCGGCCGCAAGGCCCTGACCCTGATATGCGGAAGTAAAAATGGCTTCCGGGGCGTGGATAATTCCCTCAGCCTCAGCTTGATTCGGGCTTCCATTGATCCGGATCCCTATCCGGAGGTAGGGCTTCATCAGTTTTCCTTCCATCTTTCCCTGCCCAATGCAACTTCCAACCGCGAGTTCATAGAAGAAGCCTATAGCTGTTGTCATCCTATACAGGTGCTTTCCGGGATACCGTCCAAAGGAGAGCTTCTTCCTGCCGGCAGTTTCATGACCTTGGAGGAAGGCAGCATTGCAGTTCAGGCAATAAAGAAGCCGGAGGAAGGCAGTAAGACTGACAGCCTTATTATTAGAGGCTATGAGACCGAGGGCAGAAGGACCAATGCCAAAATATGGTTCTGCAGAAACATTGCCTCGGCCTGCTATGTGGATATCCATGAAAGACCTGTGGAAAGTGAATTGGCTGTAAAAACAGGCGGTCACAATGTTTCCTTCGGCGTAGAGCCCCATGAGGTGTTTACGCTGAAAGTAGAGTTTGCAAAATAAGCTGCCTTCATCGTTTTCAGCCGGATTGGGAATCTGCGATACACAACCCCTGCAGCTTGCCAAAATTATGGTCTGCAGGGATTATATAAACGGGGGCGATAAAGTGAAGAAAGCAGAAATTGTAATTCACAGGGATTTTCAGATTGGCAGGATAGACCGGCGCATATATGGCTCCTTCGTTGAACATCTGGGCAGGGCTGTTTATCAGGGCATTTATCAACCGGGGCACCCTGAGGCAGATGAAGAGGGTTTCCGGAAGGATACCCTGGAACTGGTAAGGGAACTAAAGGTGCCCATCATCAGGTATCCGGGGGGCAACTTTGTCTCCGGATACAATTGGGAGGATGGTATAGGGCCCCGGGAGCAAAGGCCCAGGAGGCTGGAGCTGGCATGGAGAACAATTGAAACCAATCATGTAGGGGTAAACGAATTTGCTTCCTGGGCGAAGAAGGCAGATTCTGAGGTCATGATGGCGGTCAACCTGGGTACTAAGGGTGTGGATTCTGCCAGATATCTGGTGGAATACTGCAACCATGAAAAAGGGAGTTACTGGAGCGACCTGAGAAGAAGTCATGGGTATGAAGAGCCTCATAATATAAAAGTCTGGTGTCTGGGAAATGAGATGGACGGACCCTGGCAGATCGGGCACAAAACCGCTGATGAGTACGGCAGGCTGGCCTGCGAGACAGCAAAGGCAATGAAGTGGGTGGATCCAGGTATTGAACTGGTAGTATGCGGCAGTTCAGGCAGCGGAATGCCGACTTTCGGTGACTGGGAGGCAACGGTGCTTGAACATACATATGAGCATGTCGATTACATATCCCTGCATACCTATTACGGAAACCGGGACGGAGATACTCCCGATTACCTGGCCAGCAGCCTGAATATGGACAACTTCATCAGGTCTGTTGCTTCCATATGTGATTATGTCAAAGCAAAGAAGAGAAGCAGGAAAACTCTTTACCTGTCCTTCGATGAGTGGAATGTATGGTATCATTCCAATGATGACGATCGCAGGATCCAGCCCTGGTCAATTGCACCTCACCAATTGGAGGATATCTACAACTTTGAGGATGCCCTTTTGGTTGGAAGCATGCTGATAACACTTCTGAAAAATGCTGACCGTGTCAGGATTGCATGTATGGCCCAGCTTGTAAATGTTATTGCACCGATTATGACAAGCGGAAAGGGTGGTGCATGGCGGCAGACCATTTTCTACCCCTATCGGGATGTCTCGACTTATGGCAATGGAGTAGTACTGAGTCCCGTGATAAAAAGCCCTTGTTATGATACAAAGTCTTATAATGAAGTTCCTTACCTGGATTCAATTGCTGTACTGAATGAAGAGGAGAATGAATTGATTTTCTTTGCCGTAAACAGGGATCTGGAGGAGGAAATGCTGATGGAGGCTGACCTGAGAGCCTTTACCGGTTTAAGTCTTGTCAGCCATACAGTTTTGGAAAATGATGACCTGAAGGCAGTAAATTCAGAGGAGAACCCATATAATGTCCTACCCCACGATAACGGGAAAGCTGCAGTTGAGGAAGGCAGATTGAAAGCATTGCTGCCAAAGGCATCATGGAATGTCATAAGGCTGAAAATAGGAAACAAGGAATAAAATAAGATAAGAGAAAAATAAAAGAGCCTCGGCAAGTTTATGAGGCTCTTTTATGTAAGGGGTTTGGGGGTTTGGGTAACTTACACTATTATGATAACCAGCATTATAAAAAATAAACGTCCTTTCAAGAAAAATTTTAATGGTTTTTGCGATCATTTTAAAGTGACTGCTGCCATAAGGAAATTAGGGATGAAACATCAAAATCGCACTTATGTGCCTGACCGGTAATCAGTTTAATTATAGGTAAGCCGGCTTTGCAGAGCCGGCAGGAATTATGCCATTACTTCCACTTTACCGCCAACACTGGTGATGGCGTTTTGAATATCTGCCAATGACAAGGTTTTCCCATCATTGTCGATGAGTCCTGCAAGTAATGGTATGCGGATTATTATACAAATACCGCTGGGTGATGAAATTTCTATAAGGTTGAGAAGATTAATTTCAGCACCGGCAGGGATAAAAATTCTGAGTATGGTGCCCGGTTGTTGTTTGCAGCGATCTTTGTCCCTGTCAGGTTTTCTTTCTGTCAATGTGGGAAGTACCTGGTTGTCGTTCTCATAGCTCATATAAGAAAACACCTCCATACAATTCATAGTATATCTTATGCCATATAGGAGGAGTTGTGATATTGCCATATATAATAAATCTGACAACGCAGCTTTGCTCAATCGTCCAGCAATTCAATTTCCAGGGTGTCAAAGGATATTAATTCTATAAAGTTATCCTGATTCAGAACAGCTCTTCTGTATTTTTCAAACTCTCTTTCATTTTTAGGCAGCCACATGGGCCTTTGCAGATCGAACTCAGAACAGATTTTCAGAATGCATTCCTGAAGCCTTTCTTCATCAGTCAATCCCTGCTCATTGCTTTCTGCGACTGTATCCGCGATAATTCTGTTGTTTTTGCGAAGTATGCCCCATATACGATACATCATCTCACCTTTTTGTTTTAGTAATAGTACCATTATAGCAAAAAAGGGGCATATTAAACATGGGTAAATCAGCCTGAAAGCAAGGGAGATTTCATTATTATGATTTTTTACATCAGAGAACTGTACCGCAGATACATAGATGACGAAGTGGCAGCTTATGGAGCGGAAATGGCTTACTATTTTCTGCTATCAGTCTTTCCCTTTCTTATATTTCTCACTACGGTGATAGGGTACCTGCCCTTGGACGGCAGCAGCATTCTGGATTCCCTGTCTGATATACTGCCTCAGATTTCATATGAAATGCTCAGGGATAATGTGGAACAAATTATAAACAGACGTAACTTCAAACTGTTGTCATTTTCCTTTGCCTCCATGCTCTGGGCGGCGGCCAGCGGTATGGGAGCGGTGATGCGGGGCATTAATAAGGCCCTGTGTCAAAAGGACACAAGGCCGTTTTGGATCGCCATACCCTTGTCTTTGTTGTTTACACTTATGGTTACTGTTCTTATTCTGTCATACTTTGCCCTGCTGATATTCGGCAGGCAGATAGGGGCCGGCCTGATGAAAGCGGGGCCGCCCCGGCTTCATTGGCTGATCTGGGATCTTTTCAGGCATGGGATTGCTGTTCTTATGATGATCCTGGTTTTCGTGTTTCTGTACAGATACAGCCCATGCATCAAAATCCGATGGCGCAGCGCCCTGCCGGGTGCAATTTTTACCACTGCAGGCTGGTTGATGGTTTCCTGGATTTTTGCCTGGTATGTAAATCGATTCTGGAACCTTTCCCTTGTTTATGGCAGCATAGGGGGCATCATCGGTCTGCTGGTCTGGCTTTTTATAAGCGCCCAGCTGATAATAATGGGAGGTGAGCTGAATGCAGTCCTGATTTTCCATCGAAAGAGTAAAATCGAAAAAAGAAAGAGTCTAATAAGGAAGAAAAAATCAACCGTATCATATAAAAAGAATCATAGGAATGAAACTAATCAGTAGTATAACAGGCAACAATTTCCCCATAGAACATGGTATGGTAGTCATGATTTTTGTATTGTCTTTCCCTGATGCCGGGGTCCAGCAGGGAGGGTTCCATGTTTTGCCTGAATACCACCTTGCACTCGTAATGCAGGCTGCACTCCCCGATAATGGGCACCCTTACAAACTTACCCGGTACAGGTGTCAGCTTGCATTCCCTGAACTTGTCATAATCCCTGCCGGATTTGCTGCCGCAAAAGGCGATGGCCTCTTTCAGGTCCTGCTTGAGGGGGATGCTGACAGTAAAGACGCCGGTGGAATCCAATGCCTTCCAGCTGTAGCGTGTTGTACGCACCGGAACCAGAAAGACAGGCTTGCCCCAGTAAAAGGTGATTCCTCCCCAGCCTATGATCATGGTGTTGTGCTTTTGACTGTGAGTTGTCAGAAAGATACCTTCACCGGTCAGGTGACGGGTTACCTCCCCCAGGTATTGATCATAGGGTATGTGTTTGACCGGGTTCCCTGTTGAGCAGCATTTCATACACATAGACATAATCAAGCCTCCTTGATCACCTCTCATTCAGGGGCTTGTAATCCTTTATCTGGACCAGGGTACGATAGGCCGGGCGGATAATCCTGCCGCCGCTTATAAGTTCCTCCATTGAGTGGGCACACCAGCCTGGTACTCTGGCAATGGCAAATATTGCGGTATACAGATCCATGGGGATCCCCAGCATTTTGTATACAAAGCCCGAATAGAGGTCTACATTTGCACACAGGCTTTTGCCGCCCTTCATGCCGGCAAAGAGCTCAGGTGTTGTCCTCTCTATTGTATCATATAAAGCGAATTCATGCTCCATATTTTTGACTTTTGCCAGCTCATGTGCCTTTTTCTTCAATAATTCCGCCCTGGGATCGGAAAGTGTGTATACAGCATGGCCCATGCCGTAGACCAGCCCGGAGCGGTCAAAGGCTTCCTTATTGAGGAGCTTTATCAGATATTCTCTGACAGCCTCCTCCTTCTCCCAGTTGGGGACATTGGCTTTGAGGTCTTCAATCATCTCCATTACCTTGATGTTGGCCCCGCCGTGCTTGGGTCCTTTCAGGGCGCCTACGCCTGCTGCGATGGCTGAATAGGTGTCAGTACCGGAAGATGTGGCCACCCTGGTAACAAAGGTGGAGTTATTTCCTCCGCCGTGCTCGGCATGGAGAATGAGAGACAGATCCAGAATCTCCGCCTCAAGCGGGCTAAACTCGCAATTGGGCCGGATCATATGGAGCAGACACTCGGCAGTGCTCTGTTCCTCCCCCGGTTTGTGGATGTGGAGGCTTTCATTATCAATATAGTGACGTTTGGCCATATAGGAATAAGCCACAAAAACGGGTATTTGCGCGATTAAATCTATGCAGCGGCTGAGCACGCTGTTGATGGACAAATCGTCGGGGTTTTCCTCATAGGAGTAACAGGTAAGAATGCAGCGGGAAAGCTTGTTCATGATATTTTTACTGGGACCTTTTAAAATTACATCCTCCATAAAACCATCGGGAAGATTCCGGCTCTTCCACAGGATATCACAAAAGGTATCCAGCTCTTTCTTATTGGGCAGCTTTCCGAACAGCAGCAGGAAACAAACCTCTTCATATCCGAAGCGTTTTTCGGCCTGACAGGCTGCCACAATATCCTCCACGCTGATTCCGCGGTAGCTGAGACGACCCCTGGTCGGAATTATTTTTCCGTCTTCCACTACATATCCCTGAACATCGCCGATTTGAGTCAGGCCTACCAGTACACCTGTGCCATCGTTGTTGCGAAGCCCTCTTTTTACACCATAGTAATCAAAGAGGCTGGGTTCAATGTAGTTATTGTCTGCGGCAAACCTGTAAAGGTCGTCAATCAGTTGGTTTTTCCCATTTATTGCACCATTTGAATTATGGTTCTGCATTTTGCATGTCCTCCTGATAAAATACTGATTTCATTACGAAAAAGGCAAAGCAATTTTCAGTCTGTTTATTCCCCGTTAAATAAAGGATAATCGGATTTCTTAATAGTTTACAACGTCTTTGCATTCATGGCAAGTGATTTTCACAAAATGAAGGATCTATTATTAAAAATTTCAATTTATGTTTAAAAAATTAACTGAATATATATGCAAAGAGGTCAATAAAAGGGAAAATACATACAATTATATGCCTTCAGACGCCTATTTTGGATAGTACTAAGCTATGATATATGATAAAATAGTAGCACAAAATCCGGAAAAGTCAGGGGGCGGAGAAAGTTGATGGATGTTCTTATTATCATTGCTGCAGTGGCAGCCATATTCTTTATACTCAAAATTGCATTTAAGGTATTGAAAACGGTATTGCTGCTCGGGGTGGCTGTCCTGGTGCTTTACTACCTGGTGGAGTTCGGTTTTCTGAAGGGGCTTTTTTAGCCGGCAGGATGACATGCATGGTAACAGCGCTGAAAATATAAGAAAGGGCATACGAAATCCAATGAGGTGGAATTTTGTATGCCCTTTAACTTGAGCTCAAATTATTTATTCATGGAAGCAGCTGCCGTAAGCAGAGTAATCATTTCATGCCAAACATCTTTTCCTTCAGATCCAGATAGTACAAATAGTCCTCCGGGTTCACATTGGGCGGACACCGGTGATCGCAGAAGGGGATATAGCCTCCCCTTTCAACATAGGGCACCAGGGTCTCCAGATATGCTTTTATTGCCTCCGGACCCTTGCCCAGCTGAATCTTGTCAACCCCGCCCATGATCCGCAGCTGTCCGTCGTATTGGTCAAGCAGCTCGCCGGGATGGGAGCAGCCATTGACTTCGAAGGGAAACAGGCAGTTAATGCCTCCCTCCAGCAAATAGGGCAGGATGGGGCGAACATCCCCGTCGCAGTCTGTATACCAGATATCGATGCCGTGGGCTTTCAGTTTTTTGCTGATTCGCTTATAGCGCGGCATAACCACATCCCGGAAGAAGGGCACCGAAACAATGGGGCCGTTTTTAAAGCAAATATCCTCCCAGCCTGAAGCAAAATCAAATTCAAAATGGGGCAGCACCTGATCCAGAAAATGTTCCACCATCCGGCAGCAGGTTTCCACCATATCCTCTACCATATCCGGATAATCAAAGCAGGCATATGCCAGCCCTTCGAAGGTCAGCATGTCCCTTACTTTGCCGATCATGGAGCCGCAATCAACTCCCAGGGGGTATGTGCGATCTGCAGGATGCCTCTTTTTCAAAGCCTCGATGTCTAATATGCGCGCCGGATCATCAAGGCGTAACCGCTCTTCCTTGCAGCGTTTCCAATCCTCCGGGGTGACAACGGAGGCCTTTACATAATGGGGTATGGTGTCGTGGCCGTCCTTGGGAACCTCTGCCAGCAGGCCGTCGCCATTCATCATTATTAGAGTGGTATCCGTCTCTTCCACAACTTCTGATCTGAAAGAGGGGTTCAGCCAGACCCTGCCGGAAATGACTTCAATCCTGTCAAAATTGAAAAAGATATCCGCTTCATGGTTACTGGTTATGTTGTTTTCATAGAACAAAGGCCATTCTTTAAAGTTTTCATCCCAATATCCGAATTCCATATTGAAGCAGCGATCCACAGGTTGATAACGCATCTGACGATTAAACCGTTCCCGATCTGTCATGGTCCCCTTCCATTTTTCACGAATAGGTTTGATACTCATGCTTCATCTCCTCACTAAGCCCTTTTTTCATACCGTTTGTTAATATATTCTTTTCATGCTATCATTATATATAAATAACAATGCAAAATCATTACTATTTGTTGCCTAAAAATATAAGAATATTGCCATGGGGGATGATACATTGAATATTACTATGCATCTGCTTGATAATTCCTGGAGCAAGGAACATACTCCCAGCATGGTATCCAAGTCCTTGTTCTATTACCTGCAATCGGCAGGGCATTTCAAAAACGGGTCTGAATACTGTACCCGGCGCAGTGACTATGATTCTATGCTGCTTATTTACACCATTGACGGTTTTGGTACCCTCAGCTACAGAAATCAGGTATATTCCTTGAGTCCCGGCACTGTCTGCATTATTGACTGCAGAGAGGAACAGGTATATGGAACCGATTCAAAACAGAAAGCTGATTCCGGCAGCACCGGGAGGGAAGTATCGGGTTCGGCCCGGAGCACTTCGGAGGAGAATATATGGATATTCGACTGGATTCATTTTAACGGCAGTGAAAGCAGGGGCTATGTTCATCAGATCCTGAATAATACCGGTCCTGTCATTCCCATAGACTCATCCAGCCAAATACCTGAGCATATTTCTCAGATACACCGCCTCCTGCTGGATAATGATGAGTGTATCGATATCAGGGCCTCCTGTCTTCTGATACAGATCTTAACCGAATTGCTGCTGACAGTCAGCAGCAGAAAAAATGACGGAGGTATCCCTTCTACGATTCAGAAGGCTGTATCTATCATAGAGAACCGGTATCAGAAACCGATTGCCCTGGATGAACTGGCTGAAGAACTGTGCATAAGCAAATTCTACTTATCCAGGCAGTTCAAGCTTTATACCGGCTACAGTCCCAATGAGTATCTGATCAAATACCGTCTGAGTCAGGGCAAAGCCATGCTGAAGGAAACAGCCCTGCCGGTTTATGAAATCGCGCAAAGAGTAGGCTTCGAGAATGCCTCCCATTTTATTCAGACCTTTAAGAAGCACGAAAACATAACACCGCTTAAGTTCAGAAAGTATTGGAGGTAGTTTATTGGAATCATATGTGTTATTTAATGAAGGATTTTCTTCTGATTTGAAGAATAATAAGAATAGCAGAAAAACAGCAATTAAATAATAAGAGAAGGAGTGTTTTCAATGAAGTTAGGTGTATTTACCGTTGTTTTAGGCGGACAAAGCGTAGAAGAAGCATTCAGGTACTTATCGGAATCCGGTGTTCAGGCTGTTGAAATCGGGACCGGTGGTTACCCGGGAACTGCCCATGCCAACCCTGATGAACTGCTGGCCGATGACGGCAAAATCCGGGAACTTAAGGGCCTGGCAGAGAAATACAACCTTGAGATTAATGCACTCAGCTGTCATGGCAATCCTGTTCATCCTCAAAAGGAAGTGGCAGATAAGTTTCATTCTGATTTTGAAAAGACGGTTTTACTGGCTGAGAAATTGGGCCTTGAAAAGGTCATTACCTTCTCGGGCTGCCCAGGTGACAGTCCAGGTGCTGCATATCCCAACTGGGTTACCTGTCCCTGGCCGGATGACTTCCTGAAAATATTGGACTATCAATGGAATGAAGTACTTATTCCCTACTGGAAGAAGGCTGCTGCTTTTGCCGCTGATCATGGTGTCAATAAGATCTGCTTCGAAATGCATCCGGGCTTTTGCGTCTACAATCCCGAAACCATGCTGAAAATACGGGAGGCCGTTGGAGACACTCTGGGAGCCAATTTCGATCCCAGCCATTTATTCTGGCAGGGTATAGATCCTGTGGCAGCCATCCGGAAGCTGGGCAAGGCCATCTATCATTTCCACGCCAAGGATACCAAGGTTGACCCCTTGAATACCGCTGTAAACGGTGTATTGGATACCAAACACTATGGCGATGAAATCAATCGTTCCTGGATTTTCCGTTCGGTTGGTTACGGTCATGACTATCAGCTTTGGAAGGACATAATCAGCAATCTGAGAATGGCAGGCTATGACGATGTTATCAGCATCGAGCATGAAGACAGCCTCATGTCCGGGCAGGAAGGGCTGCAGAAAGCTATTTCTTTCCTGAAGGAAGTACTGGTCTTTGAGGAGACAGGGGAGATGTTCTGGGCTTAAGTCGTTAAGCTTAAGTAAATGTAAGCATACATTATCAAGTCTTGTACATAATGACACGGAGGTGATGTCATGAAGGATATACTCAATGTCGGACTCGTAGGTTATAAATTTATGGGCAAGGCCCACAGCAATGCATTCCAGCGAGTCGGGATGTTCTTTGAACCCAGCATGGATATAAGGATGAAAGCAATATGCGGCAGGGACGAGGAATGGGTAAAACAGGCAGCCCAACAGTTCGGATGGGAGAGCTATGAAACTTCGTGGGAAAAACTGGTGCAGAGGGATGACATAGACATGGTGGACATTACAGCACCTAGTAATGTCCATAAGGAAATTGCCCTGGCAGCAGCAAACGCAGGCAAGCATGTATTCTGCGAAAAGCCCCTGGCCCTTACCCTGAAGGATGCAAGGGAGATGCTGGAGGCAGCGGAAGCAAACGGTGTCAGGCACCAGATCGGTTTCAACTACCGCTTTGCCCCCGCAGTACAGCTGGCAAAGAAGCTGATTGATGAAGGCAAACTCGGAACAATTTATCATTTCCGCGGCCTCTACCTGCAGGATTTTATTGTAGATCCCGATTTCCCGCTGGTATGGAGGCTGGATAAGGAAGTTGCCGGTTCGGGAGCCCTGGGTGATCTAGGCGCCCATTTAATAGATCTGGCCCGGTTCCTGGTGGGAGACTTTGATAAGGTAATTGGAATGAGCAAGACCTTTATCAAGGAACGTCCCATAGTGGAGAAAATGACAGGCCTTAGTGCCAAGGCCCAGGAAAGTGCTGCCATGGGCAAGGTGACGGTGGATGATGCCACCCTCTTCCTGGCAGAATTCAAAAACGGGGCACTTGGTTCCATTGAAGCTACCCGTTTTGCACAGGGGCATCGGAACGGCATGTCCTTTGAAATAAACGGAAGCAAGGGCAGCGTCCGTTTCGAATTGGAGCGAATGAATGAACTGCAGTACTACAACGCCGATGATGAAGAGGGAACTCAGGGCTTCCGCCTGATACAGGCTACGGAAGGCAGCCATCCCTATATGCAGGCCTGGTGGCCGGCAGGTCACATAATAGGATACGAGCATACCTTTGTGCATGAGTTCTATGAGTTCGTTGAAGCCATTGCAACGGGCAGGAAAGCCAATCCGGACTTTACCGACGGCGTCAAATGTTCCCAGGTACTCGAAGCCGTGGAAACCTCCATTGAAGAGAAGCAGTGGATAGAAGTGGACAGTTTATAAATTGCACCAACCATGCTTAAGATTAAAGCATCAGAGAAACCGGCCTTAGCGGACGGTTTCTCTTATTTTTTGGAGTTATCCGCTGCTTATTGAAACAGAGCAGTTTTAGGCCATTCTGTTTTTCATCTGCCCTGCATAGTATAGTTACACATTGACAGCACTCACAGTGTACACCTGATTCCCATATGATGAAAATGGCAAGTATTTTGTGAGGGGGCAGATGAATGGCAGAATATTTTATGCAATTCAACATCATATGGGTGGGTATCATAGCAAGCCTGGCAGCGGGGCTGGCCACCGGAGCGGGAGCACTGCCTATTTTTTTTACCGGGAACGTTCCCAAAAAGCTGCTGGATGCTTTGCTGGGTGCGGCAGCAGGGGTTATGCTGGCTGCCACATCCTTCAGCCTTATAATACCGGCCCTGGAAAAGGCAGGGGGCGGAATAAACGCAGCCGGTATTGTTTTAATTGGAATATTAAGCGGCGGAGTATTTTTGGATTTGGTAGATAAATTTTTTCCCAATACCAATCTGATGGCCAATTCAATGGATATAAACGGCAGGAGAAGCGGTTTATTCAATATGCAGCCCAGCCTGAGGAGGGTATGGATTTTTATTCTGGCTGTCACCGTTCATAATTTTCCGGAAGGAATGGCGGTGGGAGTTGGTTTTGGAGACGGAGACATTGCCAATGGTTTGACTATTGCCATCGGAATAGGGCTTCAAAATCTTCCTGAGGGTCTTGCCGTGGCCCTTCCCCTGCTTCGGGAGGGATTCCCAAAGTGGAAGGCATTCCTGGTTGCGCTGGCAACCGGACTGGTGGAACCCATGGGGGGGCTTCTGGGTATCGGTCTGGTGCGTATTGCACGGCCTCTGCTTCCTTTTACACTCTCCTTTGCGGCGGGAGCCATGCTCTTTGTCATAGCCCATGAAATCATTCCGGAAAGCCAGAACAGCGACGGGCATTCCAAACTGGCGGCCCATGCCTTGCTGATTGGGTTTGTTATTATGATGTTTCTTGATGTTGTACTGGGTTGAAGTCGGCGCAGAATAGTGATAACATTGCCATATAAAGTTGAAGTATGCATAGCAAAAGGAGACTTGGCAATGAAGCGTGTAGTTTTGGATCAAATTCCATTCAGGGTGGACAGAAACCTGTTATTTAAGAGGATACATCTACAGCCCGATGATGAAGATGGCGCACGGGTTATGGAAATGATTAAAGAAGCTGAGGAGATCGGCAGACCGAAAGTTGTGTATACCCTGTCATCCATAAATGATAAACAGGATGATCATGTGATAATAGACGGCGTCAGACTGAGCAGCCGCATCATGCGGGTAAACTTTGCGGATATCAACAGGGTGTTCCCATATGTTGCCACCTGCGGAAGAGAGCTGCATGAGTGGGCAGAAGGCATTGAAGATATGCTGGAGCAGTACTGGGCTGCTGTGATCATGGAACAGGCCCACACAGCAGCTCAGAAATATTTTTACGAGCATCTGGAAAATGAGTACCGGCTGGGCAAGTTCAGATCCATGCATCCGGGCTCATTGGAGGACTGGCCTATTTCCCAGCAAAGGGAACTGTTTCAGATTCTTGGTGATGTAAGGAAGTCTGTAGGTGTGGAGCTCACCGAGAGCTGTCTGATGCTGCCTATAAAGTCCACATCTGGAATACTCTTTCAGACTGAATCGGATTTTGTAAGCTGCCGGCTCTGCCCCAGGGAAGGCTGTCCCAACAGGAGAGCTGAGTATCGCCCCGGTCTGTATGCTGAAAAGTATCAGGCTGCAGGGAACTGATAAATTCCCGGGAGAGGACATGGATGAAAAAGTCGCCCAGAAACAAAACCATTGATATCGGTGTAGAAGAAGGCAGGCATTACCTGGACAAGTGTAAAATAATTGACAGGCCTGTTTGTAAAGACCGGCTGATTAATTCAACAATCTGCGGGGACTTGTTTCAGGTTGCCCCATTTCTTCCCCCTGGCAGCATAGATCTTATGATAGTCGATCCCCCCTATAATCTGACCAAGCAGTATCATGGCAAGGTGTTTCAGAAAAAGAAAGCTGAGGAATACCGATCCTATACTGAAAGCTGGCTGAATCTGCTGCTGCCTTTGATGAAGGATACCGGGAGCATATATGTATGCTGCGATTGGCAGTCCAGCCTGATCATCGGGCAGGTGCTGATGGAAAAAACAATTGTTCGGAACAGAATTACCTGGCAGCGGGAAAAGGGAAGGGGTGCCAAAACCAACTGGAAAAACGGCATGGAGGATATCTGGTATGCAACTGTATCCAATCAATTTGTATTCGATCTGGATGCTGTGATGATACGCAGGAGGGTAATTGCCCCCTACAGGGAAAACGGAAAACCGAAGGACTGGATTGAAAGCCGGAATGGCAATTACAGGGACACCTGCCCGTCCAACTTCTGGGATGATATTACCATCCCCTTCTGGTCCATGCCTGAGAATACCGCTCATCCTGCACAAAAGCCGGAAAAGCTGATAGCCAAGCTGGTTTTGGCCAGTTCCCGGCCGGGAGATCTGATCCTGGATCCCTTTTTGGGCTCAGGTACAACCAGCGTGGTTGCAAAAAAGCTGGGGAGAAAATATATTGGT
>FZPS01000220.1_pt205 | contig 47860 bp, 45 predicted proteins | sample 1817821 | NCBI WGS metagenome assembly FZPS01 (sample SAMEA104158645, study PRJEB21678) | metagenome | place: Germany | collected 2015-04-21 | reverse complement strand
GGTTTCCATGCGTCAAAATTTCCATATAATTCTTTACTACTCAAATAAGAAAGTAACAATATTGATGGTTTTTTAAATTTCATTATATGATTAATTTCTTGTGATAGTGTATCTTTAAAAATACATCCTATTTTGTGGATACTATAAATACTAGTTTTTTGCAAAATAAATAATATTTCTGATACATCTAAGTCATACCCCAAAAAAATATTACATATATCTTTTTCGGATATCTTTTCCACTTCCTGACGAGCTATTGGGCTAAGTTGTTCACGAATGATGTAATTAATTGAAGCACTGCTATAATCATCTAATAATAAAGTTAAAGAAATTTTGAATAAATTTTGTTTGCTAGACTCATCGAGTTTACGATAATCTGATGATAAGTATTGATAACAGTCTGAATCAATATTAGAATCCTTAAGCTCTTTCAATAATTTATCATTATCTTCGAATAAAACCAAAAATTCTTCAATAGTTCTATTTCTTGTATTCTCATACAAAAAATAATTTTGCCTCTCCTTACAATAATAAGGTGGATACTCATCACTATCACTAGTTTGAAGAACATTTAATTGCTTATCTATCGGATCTCCTTCTAATGACAATTTTATTAAATTAAAATCTTTCTTTTCCTCATACTCTATGATTTCACCGTTAAGTAACATTTCATAATAATCCGGATGAAATAGGTACGCATAAATAACTAATAATTGTTGATTAATCTGAACATGGTTGAATTTTCCACGTTCAAAAAATTCTTTATTCACATAATCGTTAAAATGTTTTCTATCTCTAAGATTTCTTTTTTCTTTTTCTACTAATTTTCTTAGATTAATATCTATTTGACAATTAAATTTTTCTTCTAGACTGTCAAAATATTCTTTCCAAATTGATGTGGGATGCAACACAAAAGGCAACTCTATTCTTCTATCAATTATCTTTGATAAATAATTGTCCTGTTTGCGGTATATTTTTGAAATATCTCCAACAAAAATAATAGGACACTTACCTTCTAAAAGGCTGAATAATTTATAAGCTTGTTCTTGTTGACTATCTGATAACCTATCAAAATCATCTATCACCAAAACTTTATTTTTTAATGACCGTTTTTTAAACAAATAAGCATAGCAGTCATCTGATTTTATTTTAAAAAATTGATAGACACCAACAAGAAGAACTATAAAACCTCCTAACTCATTGATAAACGGTACATTTTTTAAAAGATTCCAATTACTAAATCCTAAATTAACGACGTTACTCATCAAAAGAGAAATAGTGACCATACCAATAGCCCCCCATCTTAGACACATATACCAGCACTTATGAAGTTTTGAAAAAGAATATTCAATAATTGATCGACTATCTTGTATACGCCACAAATCTATTGTTATGAACTCTTTATGACTTTTTTTCTCTACTTTCTTTAGGAAGCTTGATTTACCAGATCCCCACTTTCCATTAAAAAAATAAGTTTTATTTTCGTTAAAAAGCTTACAAATATTCTCCTCAGCAATTTGAGTATCTATCTCTTTTAATTGAATAGATGCATTCATTTACAACTCCTCACTTATTTCCCTTCCAATCGTTCTTTGAGTTTTTCGACAAAGAGGTAGGCTGCGGGGCAGAAAAGGGTATTTTTGATGGTTAGGTTGTTGATTTGATAGATTTTTTTGCGGTCTGTGTGCGGAAATTCACGACAGGCTTTTGGACGAACGTCGTAAATGGTACAAAGGTTATCATCGCCTAAGAATGGGCAAGGCATTGATTGGAAAACCTTGTCGCCATCTTCATCCACGCGCAAATACATGTCTTCAAAAACGCCAAGTTTCATGCGAAAGACTTTTGAGATACGCGTGATGTCAGCCTCGGTAAAAAGTGGTCCTAAGCTTTTACAGCAGTTAGCACATTTGGTGCAATCAATCTCATTGAAAACTTCTGTGTGAATTTCTTGAGTGATTTTATCAAGGTTTTTAGGTGCTTTTTTCTTAAGGGTTGCCAAAAATTTACGGTGTTCTTTTTGTTTTTGTTGCGCTAATTCATGATAGCGTTCAATATCAATATCTGTCATTTTCATACTTTCTAACATTGTTTTCAGTCAGAAAATATTATAGCACAAATAAAAAGAGGACTCAAAATCCTCTTTGATTGTCAGCGTAGCTTCAGTAAAGCCACGCGCTCTTGTTCTTTTATCTCTTGAACAAATCTGTCAAATTCTGCCTTTGCTGCTCTGCTATTTTTCAAATCACAATCAAATGAAAGATTCTCTAAAAAGACGGGATCAGTTCCTTTTTCTTGATAAATATTTCCTTGAAAGAAATAACGGCGAGTCTTTCTGTCAATCGCCACAACCGACGAGCGCCAACGTGCATTGTGCTGATTGTCGGGTTTCCAACTGATTTTCAACTGTTGTCCAAGAAAATACCAGCCCATCAGTTGCAACGAAACAATCTTCTGTCTTATCGGGTCTTGATAACGACATGGCAGAGCTTGCGCATGATTGTCCAAAACAGAAAAAGGATGAAAGTCTTGAATCCCTTGATAATCATCGTAAGATATGGCATTGTCAGAATCATCTGAGTGAAAAAGCGCCGAATGCGCATCACGAAAAGGATCATAAACATCATCTAGGTTGGCTTTCTTGCCAAAGGTCAGCCAATCAATACTTGCCTTATCGTAATAAGTCACGTAATCCTTCAGCAACTTTTTACCGCTTGGCACCTGCAAAATCTGAATCGTCTCACGCGCTTTGATGGGGACTTTTGCCATCGCATTATAAAGCTGTGATTTTGTAAATACCTTAATACGTTTTAAATCCTTGCTATAACCTTTTTCAGAGCGATTAAGGACATAAAAATCATCATCTTCTAACTTGAAGACAATGACAAATTGTAAATTTTTTCTTTTCTGGTCTATTCTAAAAATCGGTGTGGCGTATTGAGTGTCGTTTTTGAAGAGTTTTAAAAACTTGCCAGTCTGCACCAATCTCGTGTGTTTCATTTGCATCATGATTTCTAGTTTAACATGGTCAAAAGAAATTGTCACGATAAGTAGTATCAAAAAACGCCCAAACTATTTCTTGGACGTTATTATTGGATGGATTGTTTTTGGGTTTTAGGAGTAAAAGGTTAATTAGATTTTATAGGTTGTTATAATCTTCTTCGCTTACTGCTTCTAGCCAAGTGTTTGAGGTATTTTCACCTGGGACTTCTAGCGAAATATGGCTAAACCATGAGTCTTTCTTCGCACCGTGCCAGTGTTTTGTATTGGCTGGAATCACAATAACTTTACCCGGTTCAAGACTGACAGCTTTCTTACCTTCTTCTTGATACCAACCTTGACCTGCGGTACAAATCAGAATTTGACCGCCACCTTTGTCAGCCTTGTGAATATGCCAGTGATTTCTACATCCCGGCTCAAAGGTCACATTTGCTAAATGAAGTGGTGAATCCGCATCAACCAAGGGATTGAGGAAAGAATTGCCATCAAAATATTGTGCGTATGCGTCGTTTGCTTGCCCTTTTCCAAAGACATTTTCTCTATCAAAAAGTTCTTTATCTGTCATCGATTTCTCCCTCACTTAATCTTCGTTCCAAACTTCTTTTGCAAGATTGAAGACTGCCCAAGCTTTTGGCCAACCTGCGTAGAAAGCTACGTGTGTGATAACGGCAGCAATCTCAGCTTTGCTAACACCATTGTTCTTAGCATTTTGTAAATGATAAACAAGAGAACTGTCGGTAATACCAGATGACATAAGAGCTACAACCGTGATGATACAACGTGTTTTAAGGTCAATATCGCTATTATTCCAGTTCTCACCAAAAAGTACGTCATCATTAAAATGCGCAAAATCTGGTGCAAATTCACCCAATCTGTCACGTCCTGCGGTTTGTTTAATTGTCATATTGACTCCTCTTTTCTAAACGCTTAATCAGCTGTTTCTTCTTCAAAAAGACTCTCTTCTTTTTTCAAAATGTTGTTTTTATAATTCTCAATTTTATAATCTAGTCGTTCTTTGGCAGCTTGCAGTTCAGCAATACGAGAAATTAATTTTTCGCGTTGTTCTTCTAAAATTTTCATTCGTGCTTTTTCCGTGCCTTCACCTTCTTCAACCAAACTCATGTATTCAATCAAAGATTCTACGCTCATGCCAGCACTTCTAAAACAACGAATAAACTCAAGAGCAGCAATATCTTGTTCAGAAAAATCCCTAACACCAGATTTATTTCGGCGCACTCGAGGCAATAATCCAATACGCTCATAATAGCGGATAGTGTCTGCTGAAACGCCCGTTTGCTCACTGACTTTTTTGATATTCATAACTCATCTCCTCTCATCTTTCTAACACAGTATATACCTTAGAGTTAACTCCAAGTCAAGCAAATCGCACAAAAAAACTTGGGAAAACCCAAGTTTTTTACTCTTATTTCTTCTTATCTAAACGTGACAAAAGACTATTGAAATCAGGTAGCGACAAATTTATCTTATCTCTGCTAAAGTTTCCCAAGCGACTGTGCCCAACAAAGGCTTGCAAGAATAATTTAACTGATTTAGCTAGCAAGAGCTTTTTCTCTGTTCCGATAGAATAAAAGGAAGCAATGCTGGTAGCTAATTTGGTACCAAATTCTCGGTCGATTGTGACGTCATTGATGCTATGAATTCCGCTTGACATCAAGGTATCAAAGAGAGTGTCAAAAAGTATTTTCAATTCTTGACTAGACAATTCATTCATCCATTGCTTGAAAGTCTTCTCAAGATTTTGGCTTAAATCAGTTTGGCGCTCAGCTAAGATTAGCTCACCTGTTTCTTCATTAAATTGCCACGACGTAAGGGCATGCTGCATGATGCCTGAAGCATTACTCTTAACCACAATCGGCTCAATGTCGTTGTAAAGCATAATGCCAACGATAGATTCTTCTGGTCGAATCACCGTCACGCGCTCGCGAATCGCCTTATAGCCATCACTTTCAAGACCTTTTTCTTGCAAACCTGGCGCATCAAGCATGTAGACCTTTTCAATTTGCTGGCGCACGCAATCACTGACATGAGAAACAGCATACAATGCTAAGTTTCCACCCTTAGAATGACCGCTGACGGTAACCTTGCCAGAATGTTCTTCCAAATAACGTTCAAGGTAAGCAACCGCTGCTCGGTGAGCAGGAATTTCTTGAACATAAGTCAGTTTAAAATCCTCTTTCCAGCCAATCATGGTATCATCTGTCCCGCGAAAAACCAGCTGATGATGGTTAATTTCAGGTAAAGTAAAGACCATAGCTGAAAACTGTCTTTCGTATTCCGCATCAACGTCATTGACATAATCAGACAAATTCAAATTGGCAAAACGTTTTGAAGCCACAACTTTCTGCAAGAGCTTAATCCGCTCTTCAGTCACTAAAAAACTATGACTAAAGGTCTTTTCTCCTGTGATATAAGGTAATAAGACCTCATGTAGATTAACGGTCTTTTTAAAATCAATTGACGCATCCAACTCTTCAAAGCAAAAATAACCAAGCTCATTTAAACATAAAATATCAGCTTCGTTAAATGCAAATTCGTCAAACGTACGACTGCCATTACAGTCTAAATAATCATTAATTGTTGCCATAATTCTCCCCTAACTCTTGAATTTTACAGAGATTTGCAAAGAGTGTCAAGGAAAAGCCAGACCCCAAGACCAAATCACATCTATTTTCGCATCAAACGTTTTCGCCACTCTTCAAGGCCAACAATAACAAATGGACAAAGCACCAAATAAAACCAATGCCAAAGACCAAGACTTGCGGTGTTAAAGAGATGATGGAAAATAGGCACGTAAACCAAAATCACAAAGATAATCAATTCAACGATTAATCCAATATTAATCAATGGATTGCCAAATAATTGCAACTTACGAATGGATTGGTCAGAAGTTCGGCTGTTCATGACCATACCGATTTGACAGAAGATAATGGCACCCAAGGTCATGGTGGTTGCTTCTTGGTACAATTGACCTGAACCTGCAAGCACCGCTAAATTACCATTATGAAGTAGATAAGTGATGAAGAACGCACCCATGGCAAGAGCTGATTCGATCAAGCCATACCATAGAAAGGCTTTAATAAGCAATTTTTTATCTAACAAACGATCTGTCAATTTACGAGGAGGTTGATTCATGACACCTGGTTCTGGAGGTTCAACTCCCAACCCAAGTGCTGGAATCATATCAGTTCCCAAATCGACGGCTAGAATTTGCATAACCGTCAACGGAAGTGGGACAAAACCTCTTGATAAGAGGAAGAATGCTGATGGAACAGCTTCTGGAGTATTTGAGTTAAAGATATAAGTCAAGAATTTCTTGATATTATGATAAACCGCACGACCTTCTTCAACCGCTTTAACGATGGATGCAAAATGGTCATCCGTCAAAATCATATCTGCCGATTCCTTGGCGACATCAGTACCCGTGAGTCCCATTGCCACACCGATATTAGCTTTTTTAAGAGCTGGCGCATCATTGACACCATCACCAGTGACAGCAACGACTTCACCCAATTCTTGAAGAGCTGATACAACTCGATATTTTTGCTCAGGTGCCACACGCGCAAAAACAATCTCACCTTTAAGGGCTTCTTTAAGTTGGTCATCTGACATGTTTTCCAACTCTAATCCAGTCACAACACGCGCATTGTCGCCACGGACAATACCGATTTTCTTAGCAATACTGAGCGCTGTCAAACCGTAGTCACCTGTCACCATGATAATACGAATGCTTGCGCGGTGACATTTTTCAACCGCCTCACGCACACCTTCCCGAGGAGGGTCACTCATAGCAATTAAGCCAAGAAAGACCATATTGTGTTCTAGAGTTTCTTGCGTCCATTGTTCTTCTTGAGTCAATCGGTCGCTTTCCAAAGTTCGATAAGCAAGTGCCAAAACCCGCAAACCATCCTTAGCAAAAGCATCATTGGCAGCTAAGATTCTCGCTTGAACGTCTGCAGTCATTTCATGAATACCTGTTTGGTCTTTGTAAAAATGGCAGAGCTCTACCATTTCTTTTGGTGCACCTTTAGTGATTGACACCAAAGAACTGCCGTCAACTAGACTGTCTACTCGATTGATAGTTGTCATGCGCTTGCGCACAGAATCAAAAGGCAATTCTTTCAAGCGTGGTCCCCAAGACTTGTTTTTTTCAAGAGTTAAACCTGCTTTTTCAGCCAAGACATTCAGGCAAGCTTCGGTTGGGTCACCAAGAACTGTGTAGGAAGTATTTTCCTCACTCGGTGGCAAGACTTGTGCATTGCTACAAAGGTGAGCGAAGCGGACGAGGTGTTCAAGTGGTTGGCTTTCGATAAGCGCAGCTTTCTTGCCACTGCTTTTGCGGATATCCCCGTCAGCAGCGTAACCAAGCCCTGTCACATCATATTGAGCAGACACTTGCCAGAGGTGATTAACCGTCATGGCATTTTGAGTCAATGTCCCGGTTTTATCCGAGCAAATGACTGATGTTGCTCCCAAGGTTTCAACGGATGATAATTTCTTAACCAAGGCATTGGACTTAGCCATGCGTTGCACCGCCATTGCCAAAGAAAGAGTAACTGTCGGAAGCAATCCTTCTGGGATAAAGGCGACGATCATACCAAGTGCGAAAATAAAGGCTTTTGCAAATGGTTGGTGAACAAAAAGTGTCGCTGCGATGAAGAAAATAACACCAACCGTAATGGCAATGACTGAAATTTGTTTGGTCAAGTGGTCCAATTCTTTTTGAAGTGGGCTCTTATCATCAGCCATATTTTCTGTCAAGTGAGCGATTTGTCCAAATTGAGTTGCCATACCAGTCGCTGAGACAATCATCTTAGCCGAACCTGAGGAAACGGTCGTTCCTGCAAAGACCATATTGTCGTATTCAAGAGCTGTTTTTTGAGCATCTGTGTCAGCATCACTATTTTTATAGACAGGATTTGATTCACCTGTTAGGGCGGATTGATTGACCTGCAAATCTGTTGCAAAAATAACACGACCATCTGCAGAGATACGGTCACCTTCTTCAATCAAAACAAGGTCGCCAGGCACCAACTCTTCAGCAAGCACTTTTTCTTCTTGTCCATCACGAATAACACGTGCATAAGAAGGAAGCATCTTTTTAAGAGCTTCGGTTGCTTGGCTAGCACGGTATTCTTGAACAAAACTGAAAATACCATTGATGATATTAACAAACCAAATGGCAAGACCAAGTTCAACACTGTGAGATAAAATCGCCACAGCACCTCCTACCCAGAGAAGGATTGCCATAAGGCTTGTAAAATTCCTAATAAAAGTTACAATGACTGGTTCTTTTTCAGCTTCTTTTAGTCGATTTGGACCATATTGTTTTTGACGTTCTTTAACTTGTTTATGACTTAGGCCTGAGCTTTGCGTAGCAGCGGCTTTGTAAACGTCGTTAGCTGCGTAAGTTTCAAGGTCAAGTTGAACAGTTTTTTCATTTGTTCGATTACTCATAACTTGTTCCTCGATTTCTAAAAACGGTTTCACGTCCTTAAAGCCATTATACTACTTTTCAAAATCATTGAGGCAAATCAAGCAAGCCTTTCACACCATTTTCAACAGAATTTCCAAGTTTGTACAAAAAAGCTGGAAGACATCTTCCAGCTTTTACTTTATTCTGTTACTTCGACAGGCACTTCTGCTAAAATTCCTTATTTTTGAATTTCTCCGAGGAAGAAACGCGCAATCGGACCAACGATTAAGAAATTATAAGGCAAGGCCACGACAAAGTTTGTAATCCATGTGCGTCCATATAATGGAAGAGAAATAGCTGAGAAACCGTGACTAAAGACCATTCCATAAAATGACATACATGTTACCATACCAAGAACCATGCAGCCTGAAATCGTAAGGATTTTTACTAATTGGTGTTTTAAACCACTTGGTAGGATTCCAAAAGCAATTTTCTTAGCAATTGGACCAACGATTAAGGTATCTAAAATGAAAGCAACGATAAATCCTGGAATGAATCCTAAAAAGACATGTTTCCAAGAAAAGGCTCCTGCAACGAACAAGTTCCACATACTCATTCCGAAAACCATCATTCCACACATCAAACACGTAAATACCATTGCTTCTTTAAAATTGCGAGGCATTTTATTCTCCATTCATTTCATTTTTTATCAACCCTCAACCTAGGTCGGCGTACAACAACATGTCCTCCGCTAGGATAGTGTCTGAATGGATTTTTTACTCCAACACTTCTCCAATCAACTCCAGTTTACAGTCAACAGGATTCAGTCTACCACAAAAAAATTTTCTTCGTAAGTGATTTTTGCCAAAAAATAAAAGTAAACGTTTTACATAGAAAATCAATCTGAAAAGCTAACAAAAAACACCTCCTGCAAAAGGGCTGAGCCATTTTACAAAAAGGTGTTTTGATCTGTTATTCGCTAATGGCGTTACCTGTGTAAAGTTGGTAGTAACGGCCTTTTTGAGCGATTAATTCATCGTGGTTACCGCGTTCGATAATGCGTCCTTGTTCAAGCACCATGATACAATCAGCGTTGCGAACAGTCGACAAGCGGTGAGCGATAACAAAGGTTGTACGACCTTTCATAAGAGCATCCATACCTTCTTGCACGTGGACTTCAGTACGCGTATCAATTGATGAGGTTGCTTCATCCAAAATCAAAGCAGGTGGATTTGCCACAGCTGCACGCGCAATCGCAAGCAATTGACGTTGTCCTTGAGAAAGATTACTTCCGTCACCTGTCAAAATAGTATCATAACCTTCAGGCAAACGTTTAATGAAATCATGCGCATTAGCTAATTTGGCAGCTTCGATACATTCTTCATCACTAGCATTCAAACGTCCGTAGCGGATATTATCCATAACCGTTCCTGTAAAGAGGTGTGTGTCTTGCAATACAATTCCTAAACTGCGACGAAGGTCAGCTTTTTTGATTTTACGAATGTTAATACCATCGTAATGAATCTTACCTTCTTGGATGTCGTAGAAACGGTTAATCAAGTTTGTAATGGTTGTTTTACCTGCACCAGTTGAGCCGACAAAAGCGATTTTTTGACCAGGTTCCGCAAACAAATTAATGTCATGTAAAACCATCTTATCATCGTTATAACCAAAAGTTACATCTGTGAAAGTTACACGACCTTCTTGTTTATGATAAGTCACTGTACCATCTTCGTGTGGATGTTTCCAAGCCCAAATACCAGTTGATTCTTCCACTTCTTGCAGATTTCCAGCAGCATCTTCTTTTGCATTAACTAATTCAACGTAACCTTCATCCAATTCAGGTTCTGCATCTAGCAGTTGGAAAACACGGTCAGCACCGGCCATCGCCATAACAACAGAGTTGATTTGTTGACTGATTTGAGTAATCGGATTAGTAAAACCACGGTTTAATGCTAGGAAAGAAACCAAAGTCCCCAAAGTCAAGCCAGCATAACCATTAAGAGCAAGAACTGCTCCAAGCATGGCACAAAGAACATATGAAAAGTGACCGATATTAGCAGAAACTGGCATCAAGATATTCGCAAAGATGTTGGCATTTGTAGCAGATTCACGAAGTTCTTGGTTAAGTTTTCGAAAATCTTCCTTAGCACGCTCTTCGTGGTTGAAAACTTTAACGACTTTCTGACCATCCATCATTTCTTCAATGAACCCATTGACACGACCAAGATCATTTTGTTGGTCATGGAAATATTTTGATGATTGTGCAGCGATTTTACGAGCCACGTAAAGTAGAATAACAACCATAAATAGTGACAAAACTGACAATGGCACGTTCAAAACAAGCATGCTGACAAATGTTGTCACGATAGAAAAAGTTGAATTCACCACTTGCGGAATACTTTGACTAATCAACTGACGAAGAGTATCAACGTCGTTAGTGTAGATTGACATGATATCCCCATGGGCATGTGTGTCAAAGTACTTAATTGGCAAGCTTTCCATGTGTGTGAACAAATCAACACGAATGCGACGCATTGTCCCTTGTCCAACATAAACCATAAGACGGTTAAAGGTATAAGTAATTGCAACCCCGATAATCCCAATAATAATCAATTGGAAAATAGCGTGTGCCAATCCTGAAAAATCAGGATTCTTAGCTGCTAAAAGAGGGGTAATATAACTATCAATCAAAGTTTGCATAAACAAACTAAAACGAACCATACAAAGGGCAGAGATTAAAATCAAAACAAACACTGCCATAAATCGCCACTTATAGTTTTTGAAAACATAAGCCAAAACACGTTTTAGCGTTGCCTGTTTATTCACTTGAGTTTTAGATTGAGACATTAGTTATTACCTCCTTCCTCATCAAAATCACCGCTACCTTGTTGCTGAACATCATTGATTTCACGATAGATAGCATTTGTTTTAAGTAATTCATCATGGCTAGCAAAGCCTGAGATTTTACCATCATCAAGAACCAAAATCTTATCAGCGTGTTGCACACTTGAAATACGTTGTGCAATGATAATTTTTGTTGTTCCTGGGATAGTTTCTTCAAATGACTTACGAATATTGGCATCTGTTGCTGTATCAACGGCACTTGTTGAATCATCAAGAATCAAGACTTTTGGTTTTTTAAGCAATGCGCGGGCGATACATAGACGTTGTTTTTGACCACCAGAAACGTTGCTTCCACCTTGCTCGATCCAAGTATTGTATTTGTCAGGGAAACGCTCGATGAATTCATCAGCGCAAGCTTGACGACAAGCTTCGATACATTCTTCGTCAGTCGCATTTTCATTACCCCAACGAAGGTTGTCTAAAATAGTACCTGAGAAAAGGACATTTTTTTGAAGAACAACTGCAACTTGGTCACGAAGAACTTCCAAATCATATTCACGAACATCATGTCCACCAACTTTAATTGACCCAGTATCTACATCGTAAAGGCGAGAAATCAAGTTAGCAAATGATGTTTTCCCTGAACCTGTACCACCGATAACACCGATAATTTCACCTGACTTGATGCTCAAATCAATATCAGAAAGCACTTCTTCGCCACCGCCATGTTTGTATGAAAAATGCACGTGGTCAAAATTGATTTCTCCATTTGGAACTTCCATTAATGGATTTTCAGGATTAACAATATCAGCTTTTTCATTCAAAACTTCAGCGATACGTTCTGCACTGGCAGTACTCATTGAAACCATAACCATAATCATTGATAGCATCATGAGTGACATCATCATGGCAAAGATATAAGACATCAAAGAAGTCAATTCACCTGTTGTAAGTGTTCCGCCAACGATAAACTGTGCCCCAAACCATGACAAGCAAATGATACATCCGAAGATGATTGTCATCATAACTGGAACGTTAAAAATGATGATTTTTTCAGCTTTAACAAAAAGATTATAAATGTTTTCAGCTGCTTTCGTGAATTTTTTGTTTTCGTATTTTTCACGTACAAAAGCTTTGACAACTCGAATGGCTGAAATATTTTCTTGAACACTAGCATTCAAATCATCGTATTTGCGAAAGACATAATTAAAAGTAGACATCGCCTTACGCATGATAAATAAGAGAGAGGCTCCAAGAATCAAAACAGCAGCAAGGAAAATCAAACTCAAACGATTATCAACTACAAAACACATAATCATGCTGACAATGATTGTAAGAGGTGCACGCACAACCACACGAATAATCATCTGATAAGCATTTTGCACGTTTGTAACGTCTGTTGTCATACGAGTGACAAGACCAGCTGTGCTGTATTTATCAATATTTGAAAAAGCAAAGGTTTGAATATTATCATACATACCTTCACGCAAATTAGCGGCGAAACCTGCGGATGCTTGCGCAGCAAATTTACCAGCTAAAAAACCAGTCGTCAAGCCACATGTGGCAAGGATTAACATTAAAATACCATATTTCATGGCAACAGCTAGATTTCCAGCTTGAACCCCTTGGTCAATCAATTTAGCAATGACAAAAGGGACTGACATATCGAAGAAAACTTCTAAAGCCGCACACAAAGGAGCAAGCAAAGACGGTGTCTTGTACTCCTTAACTTGAGCTAAAAGAGTTTTAATCATTCTTGTCACCTCTTTCTACAACATTATAATAAGCTCTTTCAAGCAAAGAATGAAATGTTTCTTTTTCATTATCAAAAAAGCCACTAATGATATCATCTTCTGATTCTTTCAAGTGGTCACACACCAGAATAATCACTTCAAGCCCCTTGTCAGTAATATGAACCTTCTTGATACGCTTATCCTTTTCATCCTGAACAGAATTGACTAAATCCTTTTGCTCTAACCGTGAGATAATCCCAGCCATGGTTGGTTGCGACACTTCAAATTCTCTCTCTAATTCCTTATAAGTACAACAATCCTTGTCATCTTTTAAATACAACAACACCCAAGATTGCATAATGGTGATATTATAAGGCTTTAAGAAATTATTCATGTTTTGTTCCAAACGATGCGCAATTCGCTTAACAAGCCAACCATATGGAGCATTTTTAGGATTCATAGTTACCTCCGACAATAAAAAAGCAAGTCCCTAAAAAACATCCGTCAGAATTTGTAGACATTTTTTAAAGTTTGCTAAACATTTCATTTTATTCCATTAATTATTATAAAACTTTGAGTTAAAAAGTCAATAGCCTGCTATTGATTTTTTAAAAACAAAAGAATCCCGATATTTCTACCGAGATTCTTCTAGCTTATCCCTCAACTTTTTCGCTGAGTTCTTCCCATTCTAACATGAGGGTTTCTTGTTGTTCAGTTAATTCATCAAGTTCTTTTTGAAGATCAACAAGTTCTGTTGCGTCATTTGTAGCCAACATGGCTTGGTTGATTTCTTCTTCACGCGCTTCAATTTCTTCTAATTGATTTTCAATTTCAGTGATGCGACGTGTGAGTTTGCGAAGCTCTTTTTGATTGGCTTTTTGCGCTTGATAATCATTAGCTGGCGCTTTTTCAACGACTACAGTTGTTTTTTCTTGCGCTTCTTCTTCCTTCATGCGAGCCAATTCTTCCAGCTCTGCTTTTTTCTCAAGGTAATAATCATAATCACCTAGATAAAGTGTTGAACCTTCTTCAGAGATTTCAAGCACTTTCGTTGCCACACGGTTAATGAAATAACGGTCGTGACTGACAAATAAAAGCGTGCCGTCAAAATCAATCAAGGCATCTTCCAGAACTTCCTTACTGTCAATATCCAAGTGATTGGTTGGTTCATCAAGGATAAGGAAATTGTTGTTTTGCATTGACAATTTTGCTAACAAAAGACGAGCTCGTTCGCCACCTGAAAGCATGCTGACAGATTTTTTAACGTCATCACCCGAGAAAAGGAAGGCTCCTAGACGATTTCTGATTTCTACTTCAGGTGTAGTTGAGAAATCATTCCACAATTCATCAAGAACGGTATTGGTACGTGTCAAATTTGATTGCGTTTGGTCATAGTAACCAACCTCGACATTAGCACCGTAAGTTGATGTTCCTTTAATAAATGGAATCTGACCCACAATTGATTTAATCAAGGTTGATTTTCCGATACCATTTGGTCCAACGATGGCAATGGCATCAAATTTCTTGACATCAATGTTGATTGGCTCTGACAAGATTTGATTATCGTAACCAATCGCCGCATCAGTTACTGTTAAAACAACATTTCCTGACACTTTATCAGCGTGGAAAGTCATGTTAGCTGATTTTTGTCCAGCTGATGGCTTGTCCAAGCGCTCCATTTTTTCTAATTGTTTGCGGCGGGCTTGGGCACGTTTTGTCGTTGAAGCACGAACAAGGTTACGTTGCACAAAGTCTTCCAACTTAGCAATTTCCTTAGCTTGTTTTTCGTAATTTTTAGCTTCAAGAGCTAATTTCTCAGCCTTCAAGTCCATGAATTTTGAGTAATTACCGACATAACGGTCAAGCGAATGTTTTGTCAAGTCAAGAGTAATCGTTGCAACTTTATCTAGGAAGTAACGATCGTGACTGACGATAATCAATGCGCCTTGGTAGTTGACCAAGTAATTTTCAAGCCAAGCAATGGTTTCAATGTCTAAGTGGTTGGTTGGTTCGTCAAGTACAAGAAGTTCAGGCTTTTCAAGCAACATTTTAGCAAGAGCCAAGCGCGTATTTTGCCCACCAGACAACTCAGAAATTTTCATTTGCCACATAGACTCATCAAATTTGAACCCATTCAAAATGGCTTTGATTTCTGCCTCGTAAGTGAATCCACCTTTAACACGAAATTCTTCTGATAAACGGTCATAGTCTGACATCAATTTATCAAAAGCAGCACCTGTTAGCTCTGCCATTTGCATTTCCATCTTACGAAGACGAGATTCCATGCTACGCACATCATCAAAAACGTGCAACATTTCGTCAAAAATGGTATTTTCTGACTCAAAACGGCTATCTTGCGCCAAATATGACAAACTTAAGTCACGTTTTGTATTGATTTCACCTGATGTTGGTGCTTCTTCACCGACTAAAATTTTAAGCAAAGTTGATTTACCAGCACCGTTTCGCCCAACAAGCGCAATGCGGTCTTTTTCATCAACTTGAATATTAATATTGTCAAATAAGACATCGCCCGAAAATGAGCGTTCAATTTTGTTTCCTTGTAAAATAATCATATATCTATTTTAACACAAGAGAAGTTGGAAAAATACTTTAATTTCATAAGCTACTTAAAAATTTCACTTAAATTCTTTTAAAAATGTAACCAAACAATATTTCCAGGATAACTACCAAAATCTTTATCATGGCTTACAATTTTCAACTTTTTAGAAAGCATTTGAACATAAACCAAATCATTAAAATCATTCATTGTATCAAATTGATTTAAGCCCTTTCTAATATGCCAAAGTTTAATCGGTAAAATTTTACTATATTTTAATATATCATCTTTCACGCTACTACAAGCAATCTTATAATAATTTTGAAAATCATCTGTCTTTTGATAGTCCCTTTTAAATTTAAAATTTCTAGCATTTAAATGGTTATTACGTAAATAGTTTTTATAAGCGGATCTGCAAATAACATTAATATATTCTGAAATAATTTGGTTATTCACATATAATCTACATTTCTTATCTAAAGCAGCTGATAAAAATTCACTATAACCATAATCTTCATCTGAAAAAGGAGAAAATAGATAAAGCCAGACATTAGTATCAACAATAAATTCCTCCTTTTCTTTAAAATTATAATCACTCAAACTGGTATCAATAACCATCATCTAGTACCTCATCTTGTATATCAGATAGATTCTTTCTCTTTTCTTTGCTATTGGATAAAACTAATATAATTTTTTGAAAATGTGAATCACTAATTGATGAGCGACTTATTTTAACCAATTTAGTAAGATCATCTGCAGGTTTTAAACCATATAATTGACCAATTGCTAAATTTAAAAATGCAGTTGTCATCGTATCAATTCCAGTAAAATCCAATATTACTGGTTCATCATTTTCAATATTTTCTTTAATTTTTTTAAATACTAACTCCCCTGTTTCATCTAAAATTGCAGAGTTGCTTTGAATAATGTCCTTGATTTTTAATGTTTTCATATTTACTCCTTACACAAACCATTCACTTAATAATCCTGATAAATCCATTGTATCAGAAAGATTAATTTTTTGACAATTATCGAGGAAAAACTTAATAACGACAAATGTTCCCGGAATATTAAAAGAGAATTCACAAGAATCAACCGTACCAAATCTATCAATTCGATGATATCCATTATTAGCTACAACGGTTATTTCACCTTTTCCATGGAGTTTTTTCCTTAACTCATATAAACCAATACCACTATCATATCTTGATTTAGTTGAATTTCCTTTATCAAAAGCCCAATCAAAATATTTTTTAACATTAGGAAAATCACATTTTTTACTTTTAATATTCTCTATCAATCCAATACCATTATCAGAAATAGCAAACGAAATAGTACCGTATTTTGTTCCTTCAGGTTTTCTGGGATAATGTTGACCACACATATAAATTACCTCAGATTGAGAATGATCTCTAACATTATGAATAACCTCAAGAAGTGATTCTTTAATCTCTCCTAAAAATTCCTCGGATGTCTTATTTCGTATATGTTTTAATAAATCCTCATCTATATATTCGTCAATTTTTTCTATTTCTTTAATTGATGACCTAAAAAAAGGAATCGTAGTACCATAAATATCTTCTAAATCATAATCAATACCAAAATTTTTCAAAAATCCGTTCTTTAGTAATATTTCTTTTGACTTAAGTGAAAGATTTTCAACCTTTGCATAAACACAAGCGCCTTTAGAATTTACAGCACTAAAAATCATTCCTAAAAAAACAGTCATTTCTGCATTAATCCATCTAATTTTTTCAAAATTAAAAACAACCCCGTCATGTGCTGTAAGATTGAAAAGAATATCATTTACTTGTTGATATAGTTCACACAAATTACTATAATCACTATTTAAAGTTTTTGGAATAAAAATTTCATATTCACTCATATACTTCCTCTAAAAATACTTGTAAAATAATCATAGTTCTATTTTAACAAATCCTCACTCGTTAAACTAGGATAATATCAAAAAATCTGCCCAAAGAACAGATTTTCGTATGTGTATGCGTTATTGATTATAAATCGATTGCACTTTTTGGATATCAACCGTTTGAATGCCGTAGTATGATCCTGAAGACTGCATGACAGATTCTTCATTATCATCGTGGTCAAGCCCAATCGCGTGTCCCAATTCGTGCTCTGCTGTGTAGACGATACGATTATGCGTGTAGCCATAATCATTATCAAGCAAGTAATAGGTATTTAACTTGACGTCCACATGCGTAATCTGATTAGTCAGCGCATTGGTTTCGGTTTCAGCAAGCCCTGCTGCCTTAGAGCTGGCATCAGAATACTCTGTCGCCACAATATTAGCAGAACTTTCATCATTCACAAGCGTAAAAGTAAAAGCCCCCGTTGCATTCCAAGCATTGATGGCTTCTTCATAAGCATTTACCAAAGTTTTATTGGTCGTTTTAATATAAACCGTCGCTGAATTACTTGACCAACGTGCTCCAGAATAATGCGTGAAATCATCAGTCGATAAGTCCTTTAAATTCTTAGCAATATCATCTTTATTATCCTGAAAATATGCTGTCACACTATTAGCAGCATCTAAAATGGAATTTGCTAACTGTGAGCTACTATTATTGGCATAATAAAGCAGACCAAAACACACAATCGCAATCAAAATGATTGTCTTAATAATAGCCCAGAAAAAATTCCAGATAATATTAATAATGAGGCTTGGAATGAAAAAGATAATCTTAAATAGTGTTCTCATACGTACCCTTTCTTTCTAGAATTCTAAGCATTAACAAATTACCTCGGGCTTTAGTATAACAAGCCCAGCTTAAAAAAACAAGAAAAAATAAACATTTCGGTACACAACAAAAAAGAAGCTAGTTTATTTACTAGCTTCAAAATCTTTCTTATCTCACTTCCATAACGACTGGTAAAATCGCTGGGCGGCGTTTGGTTTGGTCAAAGAGGAATTTAGCCACTTCATCGCGGACAGCTCCTTTTAGTTCACCCCAGTCAAAACTATCTTGTTCCAAGTAGTTTTCAACGGTTTGGTTAACCAATTCAGCTGATTCACGAAGGATATCACGGCTCTTCTTAACGTAAACAAATCCGCGTGTGTGAATTTTTGCTTTTGATACAATTTTCTTTTCGCGTTTATTAACAGTCAAGGCAACGATGAAGATACCATCTTCTGACAAGACTTTACGGTCACGAAGAACGATGTTTCCGACATCACCGATAGCATTACCATCAATCATGACATCACCTGCTGGTACACTACCTTCATGGTTGAAACCATTTTTACCAAGAACCATAACATCACCGCGTTTCACGATATAGATGTTTTCAGGATACATTCCAACTTCTTGTGCCAATTCAGCATGAGCGGCCAAATTACGGTACTCACCTTGAACTGGGAAAAGGTATTTCGGTTGAAGAAGGTTAAGCATCAACTGCAAATCACGTCCATTGGCATGACCTGAGACATTAAGTGTCTTCGTAATAAGATTAACCGTACCACCAGCTTTGTAAATTAGGTTTTCAACACGCGCAACCGCTGCTTCTTTTGAAAGGCTTGGTGTTGTAACGATGTAAACCAAATCACCATCTTTAATTTGAACATAACGGTGACGACCAAGTGCCATCTTGTGTAGACCATTGATTGGTTCACCCATACGACCAGCTTCAAGAATAATCAATTCATGGTCTTCGTATTTGTGCATGTCTTTTGGTTTAATAATTAATTTTTCATCAACCAAACGAAGACGTTTCATGCGAATCGCTGTGCGAACAATGTTTTCAGCGTCAAAACCAGTCAAGACTACACGACGACCATATTCAGCAGCTGAGTCAAAGACTTGTTGGATACGCACAAGGTTTGAAGCAACCGCAGCAATGATAACGCGACCTTCAGCGTCAGCAATAGCGCTATCCATTTCAGCAGCAACTTCTGCTTCGCTTGCTGTCATGACGTGGCTTGTAGCGTTAGCAGAATCAGAAAGAAGGGCAAGTACACCTTCGCGTCCAATTTCAGTCAAACGTCCCAAGTCAGTACGGTAATATTTACGCGCCGCTTGGTCAAACTTAAAGTCACCAGTGTAGACGATATTTCCTTCATCGGTACCAACTACAATCCCTAAACTTTCAGGAACTGAGTGAGTTGTTTTGAAGAATGAAATTGTCGCATCGGCAAATTCGATTTCAGTTTCAGCGTCGATAACGTGGAAATTATTGAATTTCTTAACGTTGTTATTTTTCTTAACAAAGAGCTTCGCTAACTCAATAGTAAGTGGTGAACCAAAGACTGGCGCTTTGAATTCTTGCAAAATATAAGGCAAAGCTCCAATAGCATCGGCGTGCCCGTGTGTCAAGAAAATCCCTTGCACACGTTTTTTGTTTTCAATTAGGTAATCAAGGTTTGGAATGACTTCATCCACACCAAGTTGCTCATTTTCAGGGTACTTCAGTCCAGCATCCAAAACGAAAATTGAGTCATTAACTTCTACCACATAGAGGTTTTTCGCATTTTCGCGAACCCCACCTAGGGCAATAATTTTAATATCGCTCATGACGATGTTTTCTCCTCATTTTATTTTTTTATACGTGCAAACCTAGTTTGCTTATTTCTTTTACTAACGGTCCTTGCCTCCAAAAAGGTTAGCAAGTCGAATTACAGCAATTTAATTGTAACATATTTTCAGAAGATTTTCTTCTTTATGATTTGGAAAAGTCACTCAAGGCACAAAAAAACGCCCGAAGGCGTTTCATTTTAGTCAAATAATTGATAGTAATCAGCGATTGCCATTTGGGCTTTTTCGTCTTGGTTGAGGTCCTTGATGATTTTTCCGTCTTTCATGACAATCAAGCGATTACCGTATTTCAGAGCATCTTCCATGTGGTGTGTAATCATGAGCGCTGTCAACTGATCTCCCGTCACAAATTCATCCGTCAGATTCATTAATGACACACTTGTTTTGGGATCAAGAGCTGCTGTGTGTTCATCAAGTAAAAGCAGCTCTGGACGTTTTAGTGTTGCCATCAAAAGGCTAAGTGCTTGACGTTGCCCACCTGATAAAAGACCAGTCGGCGTATCTAAATGTTTTTCAAGACCATTGCCAGTTCGTGCCACCAATTTCTCAAATTCATCTGTAAAACTGTGAATTTTTCGTGGCAAAAGCCCACGTTTTTCACCACGGTATTTGGCAATCAAGAGATTTTCAGCCACCGTCATACGTGGTGCTGTTCCCATTTTCGGATCTTGGAAAACACGCGCAAGATAATTGGCACGCTTTTCAGCTGGCAGATGCGTCACATCTTTACCCAAAATGTAAATTTTTCCACTAGTCAACATCAAAGTCCCAGCAATCACATTGAAAAGAGTTGATTTACCAGCACCATTTCCACCTAAAATCGTTAAAAAGTCATGTTCATAAATGGTCAAATTCACATCGTCAAGGATTGTTTTGACCTCATCAAGTCCGTTATTAACTTGAACTGTTGCATTTTTTAATTCGACAATTTTTTTCATCGTGATAAGGTCACTCCTTTAAAGAATTTATTTTTAAGAACAGGAACCATAAGACAAATAGCTAAGACAATGGCACTGAATAATTTGAGGTAGTTGGTATTGAAACCAAGAGCAATCACACCTGTGATTAAGAATTGGTACAAAATTGACCCAACCACGATGGCAATCAAACGTTCAAGTAGTGTCAAACCAGTTGAGTAAAGCACCTCACCGATAATGATACTTGCAAGACCGATTACAATAACACCAATCCCTTTTGACACATCAGCGTAGCCGTCTTGTTGACTGACAAGAGCCCCTGACAAAGCAATCAAACCATTTGAAATGGTAAGTCCCATAACTTCCATGCGGTCAGTATTGATTCCAAAGCTCTTTGCCATATCTCGGTTATCACCAGTTGCGATATAAGCCTGACCAAGACGTGTGTAAAGGAAGAAAATCAACGCTGAAATGACGATTACCACTGCCAAAAGACCGATTACCAAAAGGTTTGTACTATCAGCAAATGGAAGCAAGGCTTGCAAAGGTTTGATATTTAGCAAACCAAGGTTAGCACGTTTCATAACCATAAGCATAACTGAGTTACATGACGTCATTACCAAAATCCCTGCTAAAAGCGTCGGAATTTTTCCTTTGGTGTAAAGAAGACCAGTAACAAGACCGGCTAAACACCCCGCAAGCATGCCTGCCAAAGTAGCTAACAAAGGGTGTGTCCCGTGATTCATCAAAGTAACAGCTACTGCTCCACCAAGAGGGAAAGAGCCTTCAGTCGTCATATCTGGAAAATTAAGAATTCGGAAAGTCAGGTAAATTCCTAAACCAAGAATCCCCCACAAAAGTCCTTGTGAAACTGACGAAATAATCATATGATGTTTTCTCCTTCTCTCCTAATTTTCATCTGCTTTGACAGCTACTGTTGCTTTTGACAACATGCTATCTGGAATTGTAATGCCAAGTTCTTGAGCTTCTTTTAAGTTAAGGGTTGGGGTACCAGTATTAACGATGTTAACTGGGACGTCTGATACTTTTTTACCAGCAAGTAATTTAACAGCAATTTTTGCTGTTTCAACCCCTAAATCATATTGACTTTGAGCGACTGAAGCGATGCTTCCTTGTTCAACCATGGTGTCCACACATGAATAAACTGGAATCTTAGCAGCATTTGCTGAGTTAACAACCGTTGAGAAAGCTGAGGCAATGGTGTTATCTTGTGGAACAAAAACAGCATCCACTTTACCAGTCATGACAGACATGGTTGTTTTAATTTCGTTGGTTGATGGAACGGCGTACTCAATCACGTTGATACCTGCTGCTTTAGCGTATTTTTTAAAGTCAGCCACTTGAGATACGGAATTATCTTCGCTACTAGCATACAAAACTCCGATTGTTTTTGCGTTTGGTGTAATTTCTTGAATCATCTCAACCGTTTGTTTAATCGGCACTTGGTTAGAAACTCCTGTTACGTTTCCTTCCGGTTTTTTCAAATTCTTAACCAATTTTGCTCCGACTGGATCTGAAATAGCTCCCATCACAACTGGAATGTCTTTGGTTGCTGAAGCTAGTCCTTGAGCAGCTGGTGTTGCAATCCCAATAACCACATCATTTTTAGCGTGAACCAATTGTTTACTCATGGTTTGGATTTTACTTTGGTCACCTTCGGCATTTAAAACGGTAATCTTAGCATTTGCTTTGTCGTAGCCAGCATCAGCTAAGCCATCTTCAATCCCTCTTTCGATTTCATCAAGAGCATCGTGGGTAACATATTGTAAAATACCAATTTTAATATCTCCATTTTTTGCTGACTCATTTTTAGTCTGGTCATAAATCATTGAACCAGCTACTAAAATGACAAGGGCAATAAGTGTTCCAATAAGTGCTTTATTTTTCATATTTTTCTCCGTTGAACAATCTAATTTATTTAATACCTTATTTTCAATTTGATGAGTCAACTAAAAAGAAAAGCGTCTAGTAATTGCTTACTACACGCTTTTTTATCTTTTAACTAAGATTAGCGCATAGATACTTTTTAGAAGTACTCCAAAAGTCGTATCTATGCAACAACATAAACACAACTTTTACATACGCCAACTTTGCCAACTTGTAAGAGTTTGTGTCATGTTCATATCTTAGCTTCCTCCTGTGTTTTTTAATAATTATAACCTAAATTCTGAAAATTTCAAGTTCTTTTCGAAATTTTCTTATTTTTATTCAAAACACTTATTTGCCATGCTCAAACTTTAGCTTAAATGCTTGATAAAACTTCTAATAACCTTTGGAAGAGTGTGATAAGAATAAGGTTTGTAGAGTCTTTCTTTCCAAGTATGAGCTCCAATACCGTAAACGCCCAAGTCAAGAGCTGGAATGTCAAGCTTTCTGATGGTATCAACTGGCAATGGATAAATTGCATCCATCAGAGGAAAATTCGCCTTTAGTTTTTCAATGTTTTCTGGACTTTCTCGCATCGCAAGATAGCTAGAATCACTTAAAAATGGGAAAAATCGTCGTTTCACAAAATGTTCTTCAGGAAATTCTGCCATCATTTTTTCAAGCGCTTGGTCAACTTCACCACCTAAATCAACATAATTATGAGGGCAAAACGGTGGTGCTAAAAAGATAACCACCTTTGCTTCATCTGACTGCGTCTTTGCTTCCAAGTAATCAATTAAATCAAAGCCAACTTCTCGTTTATCATAATCTCCGATAGTTTCAAAGAACTCCCTAATCAAGGCTTGGCTATCAAAACCTTTTTTCTCCAAAACATCTAGATACTGCGAAAAAGTCATCACAGTAATGTCATGCGAAATCTGGCTATGAATATGACTTCTTTCTGAATAAATCTTAAATCGTTCTTTATAATGTCTTGAAACCTCATGGACAGCCTCACGACTAGCTTCCATTAAGGTGTGCAAAATGGTATCTGCACTTTTTTCATATAAGAAAGTATTGAAGTAAAGATTAGCACGCTTGTTTGTTTGGACATTATAAAAATCCTTGCAATCTCGTTGTAAAAGCACAGAACTTGGCAATATATCTTCATTGTCAATTTTTTCAACTAAATCAAGGTTGGTATTGATTTTAAGATTAATCGCACTAGAAATCATTGTGGCATCAATGCCCATTAGGCAACTACCAACATGCGTTTCTCTCCCTTTGATGTAAAAACATGTCAGCATTTTTCCAGCTGCGCCCGTGTAGATATATTTCTTATCATCACCGTCATATGATGGCGAAATAAAATCTGTATTGATAGCCACTTTAAAATCATAGCCAGCTTTACGCAAACGTAACAGTTCACTTGAGGCTTGAATAGCACCTGTATGGTCATTTTCCTCAACACAATTGGTCATCACAAGTAAATTACAGGGCAGTTCATCCATGTGTTCCATGTAATACAAAAGTGTTGCAATATTGACCGCATCGCCTGATTTCATATCAAGAATACCTCGTCCAAAGAGCCAATCACCTGATTTGGCATGCTCTTGAACGACAGGGTCATCGTCATAATCTTTAAAAAAATCTAGCAGAGCATCTGGATCATTTGCGATTGTCTTTAGTGGACCATAATCCTCTATGCCTACGGTGTCCATGTGCGAATGTAGAATGACAGTCTTAGTTGTTCCTGATTTTTTGAGCAGTGCAAAATTATTTTTTCGTCTCAAGGAGTCATTTTCCAAAACCTGCTGCCAAAGGTCTTCTGGGTGAGCTTTAAAATACGGTGCTGACTGCAATAAGTCATAAATGGCATCTGCCAGCTTGACCTCTCCTGCTGTACCATTTACCGAAAGAATGGACACCAAATATTTAGCAATTGCTTCGATGCGCTCTGGCAAACTGTAGGCTTCAATCGTTTTAAATTTCATGATGATACTCCCTTAAAATGGCAACTGCATTTTTAACCGTTTGAACTTGCAAGGTATTTAGACTTTCTTGACTGTAAAAGGCTGAATGCGGCGTTAGAATAACATTCTCACGTCCAAGCAAAGGATTGTTAATCAGATCTGGATTTTCACTTTCTAAAACATCCAAGCCAGCACCAATCACTTTGCCCTCATCAAGTGCTTCTACCAAGGCTGCTTCGTCAACCAGACTACCACGCGCCACATTGATAAAAATCACCGGTTTCTTCAATTTCTTAAAGAAATCACGATTAAAGAAATGCTCATTTGCCGAATTAGCAAATAAATGCAAGCTAATCACATCAGCTTCTGCTTGGATAGTCTCAACCGAGACCAATTTGACCCCAATTTCTTCTGCCACTTCTTCTGGCAAAAAAGGATCGTAGGCAATCACTGACATGCCAAAACTTTTCGCACGTTTTGCCACTGCTTGACCAATTCGACCAAGCCCAAAAATCGCCAAAGTTTGCGAGGACAAACGCTTCACTTCGCCAGCTTTTTGATAACTCCAAAAACCAGCTTCAATGTATTTACGATGAATAAAGAGTTTTTGATTTAGTGCTAGTAATAGAGCAATCGTGTGGTTGGCAACGTCTTCTGTCGAATAAGCTCCTAAATTGCGAACAGCAATGCCCAACTTTTCAGCATAGTCAGTATCAATGGTATTTGTTCCCGTAGCATTAACCGCAATACCTTTCAAATCTGGAAATTTTGCCAGAATATTTTCCTTCAAGGGAAGAAAGGCTGTCAAAAGAACATCCACACCAGACATTCGCTCGATAAACTCATCCTCATTGATATAAGGGTAAACAGAAATTTCGCTATCGGCAGGTAAAAGTTCCTTTAAAAGGTTAACTTCGATACTCAAATCACGCTCCGCCAAAACATTTGGATAATCAGAAATTAACACTTTTAACATGGTCTTTCTCCTTTAAAATAGCATCTACCTCACTGACTAAGCGGTGCATTTCTTGCTTGGTTCCAATTGTGATACGAACATAATCTTTGACCTCTGCTATGTCATAACGACGAACCAAAATATGACGCTCACGCAATTTTTCATACAATTCTTCCCCTGGAATCAGGTGTGAAGAGGCATAGACAAAGTTTGTCTTACTGTTTAAAACCTTGAAACCTAAGATTCGCAAAGCTGATGTCAAGAAATCACGATTTTCGATAATTTCCTTAACATGTCTTTCAAAATGAAATTCATCTTCAAGACTTGCTAGAGCAACTTCTTCTTGTAGCAAACTCACATTGAATGGATTAACCGTCATTTTTAAATCTTCCATATCTTTGATAAGTTCTTTACAAGCAACCGCGTAACCAATACGACCGCCGGCTAATTGACGCGATTTGGAAAAAGTACGAACCACAATGAGATTTGAAAATTCTTCAACCAAAGAAATCGCTGATTGCGAAGCTCCACCAAAATCAATATAAGCTTCATCAACAATCACCAATCGCTCAAGATTCGAGGCAAGCAACTTCTTGATAGCTGACAAAGGTTTTAAAAATCCTGTTGGGGCATCTGGATTCACCACTAAAACAGCGTGGGGAAGTTTTTCATAATCTGATAAATCAACGCGTAAATCTTTTGTCAAAGGCACTTCTAACGCATCATACCCAAAGGTGTCAGCATAGCCTTTATAAAAAGGATAAGTCACTTTCGGAAAAGCAAGTTTATCGCCTCGTTCAAAAAATGTTCTAAAGATTAAATCTAAAACATCATCTGCTCCTGTTCCAACAATGATGTTTGTTTTATCCAAAGAATGCAAATCAGCCAATTTTTGACGTAATTTGTGCTGACAAGGATCGTTGTAATAATTTAAATTCTGAGCATTTTTCAAAACCTCTAAAACACGAGGGCTAGGCTCTTGTGAACTTTCATTGGCATTTAATTTAAGGTAATCATCTCCAAGTTGTTCACCAGGTTTGTAAGCGACAATAGTTTCAAATGATTTAGCTAAAAATGTTGACATAACAAACTTTCTAAATTGTTTTTTACGTGGCAATCCACATCTACAAATGATAATTAAAAGTGATTAATAACGTTCAAGCGGGAAAGTCATGCAATGCACGCCACCACCTGCTTTCAATAACTCCGTCATATCGACCTCTATGACTTCCATGCCTTCACTGCGAAGTGCTTCGTTAATAAAAATATTTTGTTTTAAACTCATTACACGATTATCTCCCAAAGCTTCAACGTTATAACCATGTTTAAAAATCATGTCTTGCGTTCCAGAAATAATCTTAATGCCTTTTTCCTTGACCAAGGTAACAAAATCTTCTGGCAATCCAGCTTCATAAGCAATAGCAAGTTTCGGTGCCACTAAGTTAAAGCACATATCCAGATGAAGATAGTCTGGATTTGCCTTAACAGCATAGACCTTGTAACCATATGGTTCTAATTGCTTACGAATTTCATCAACACCTGTGAGATTGGTGCGATCAATCACCCCAATCGCTAATGTCTTCTCATCAATAAATGCAAAATCACCCCCTTCAAAGTAACCTTCAGTAACTTCAGCAATTTTTGGAATGCCAAGCCCCGCCATAATGTCTTCGTAATGACGACGTTCCTCAAAACGAATAGGCTTTTTAAAACGCCCTAAGATATATCCTTCCTTAACATCACCTCCAAAATCTCTAGCAAAAACTGCATTTGGCATTTTTTTACCAGAAGTGACCTGGACCACTTCCACGCCATTATCCTGGTAAGCTTTGACCACAGCGCCGTACTCTTGCATCATTTTGTCGTGGTCCAAAGGTTCAGTGTACTGCTCTGAAATCACATTAATCGGCGCCGCACTTACCAGAAAATCTGGTCGGCACATCAACACTTTTCGTAAACGACTGGTTCCATCAATTACTGCCATAAGAATCTCCTCCTACTCATTTTCTCCCGTATTTTTTTGTGCTAAAGCACTATAGGTTTTCATCCATTTATCAAAGCTACCATCTTTTTTATCTTGCTCAATCAATTTATCCACGTAAGCCTTGAGCGATTGATTGCCTTTAGTTAATGCCATAGCTGTCTCGGTTGTCCCTGGTAAATCAATGTCAGCATAAGTCAATTCACTGTTACTTGCGATATATTGGTCAGCTACCGTATCATCTGCAACCACAGCATCCACTTTACCTTGTGCTAAATTCAAAAACGCATCTGGCAAACTTGATAAGGCAACTATCTGCTTAGGTTTGATGTTCTCTTTGACCACATCTTCTTGCGTTGTTGATTTTTGTACTGCAATCGAACTTTGTGATAAATCAGCAATCGTAGTGTACTGAGGAGCTGAATCTTTACGAACAACAACTTTATTGATTTGCTTAACGTAGTTTTGTGTGAAATCGACCGACTTTTCACGTTCTTTTGTTTTTGTCATCCCGGCAATGGCGATATCAGCATTTCCTGACGTGATAGTTCCTAGGATCGAATCAAAATTCATATTTTTAACCACTAATTTCACCTGCAATTTATTTGCTAATTGCTTGGCAAAAGCTAAGTCAACTCCAACAGCTTTCTTGTGACCTGATGACAAATCGTAAAACTCATAAGGAGCGTAGCCAATGTTAGTTGCAACAACCAGCTGTCCAGAATTCTGAATCTTCTCGATGCTTCCAGCAGTCGTGTTTATTTCCCTATGATTAAAAGCAAAAGCACCAATTATCATTACTATAAAAGCTGCTGTCACTAGCAAACTCTTCCAGCTAGCTTTAATAGTTTGCACCAGCTCATCCCATTTATCACGCAAAGTTAATTCTTCTGCACTGCGATTCATCTTTCTTTCATAATGTGCAACGATACGTGTGGTTGAAAAAGTAAAAACCAAATAAACAATCCCAACAGCAATCACCGCTTGAAAAGGTTTATAAGAAATCCCCTGAATAGTGCTTGCTGTAAACATCAAATCAGCAACCCCAATTACCGATGCTTGCGAACTTGACTTAATGTTATTCGCAAATTCATTTCCCAAAGTTGGCAAAATATTTTTAAAGGCCTGCGGGATAATCACATACCGATAAGCTTGAAATTTATTAAAGCCAATACTTCTAGCCCCTTCAAATTGTCCTGAATCTACCGCTTGAATCCCAGACCGATAAATCTCAGCAACAAAGACCGATTCTCCAACCGTTAAACCCGTTAAGGCTGCAATCAAACGGTCTAAATCAACACCAAAAAGCGTACTTTTAGGAATATTTAGCCCCAGCATGGGCAAACCATAAAAGAAGAGTGACAAAATGACTAGCATCGGCAAACCACGAATCACTTCAATGTAAAGTTTTGTCAATCCACTAATCAAAAGATTGTCACTCATCCTAGCTGCGGTGACAACACCCCCTAAAATCAGGGCTAAAACCATGGAAACCACCGACAAAAAGACTGTCATCAGGGCACCATCTAAAATAAATCCACCATAACTTTCCAGAAACCCACCAAACATAACTCTCTCCTAGACCTAACTTATAAAATTTGCTTCAAAAAACTTGCCACACGTTGATTTGGATAAGAACGATTCACCTCTTCAGGTAGCATGTCTGCGATTAACTCACCATTTTCAAGAAATACAATACGATCTGCCACTTCTTTTGCAAAACCAATCTCATGTGTCACAATAATCATTGTCGTACCACTTTTAGCAATAGCTTTCATCACCTGCAAAACCTCACCAACCATCTCAGGATCAAGCGCTGAAGTCGGCTCATCAAATAAAATAATGTCAGGTTGCATTGCCAAAGCTCTTGCTATAGCAACACGTTGTTTCTGACCGCCAGACAGATTTTCAGGATAAGCATCTTTCTTATCAAGCAAGCCAACTGCCATCAGCAAGCGAAAAACAATTTCATCCACCTCTTCGCTGCTTTTCCGGTGTAATTTTTCTGGACCAATACCAATATTTTTAGCAATGGTCATGTTATTAAAAAGGTTAAAGTGTTGAAAGACCATATTGACATGTTCCCGTAGCAAATTGTCATTCATATTCATGTCATAAATGTTTTTCCCCATAACCGCAATTTCACCACCGTCAACCTTTTCCAATTTATTAATCGTTCGAATCAAGGTTGATTTTCCACTTCCAGATGGTCCAATCAAAACCACAACCTCACCTTTTTTAACAGACAGATTGATGTTTTTTAGAACTTCTTGCTTACCATAACTTTTTCGAATGCCCTTCATTTCGATCATATACTTCGCTGTCAAATCAAAAGTCGCCAACTCCTCTTCCAAAGCCACCATACCGCAGACCTCTTTCTTAATTGATGTCAATATTTTATAATTTTCAGAATTTTATTTCAATAGTTTATGTTAGGTTTTATGACATATGCATGGATTTTTTCTATTTTTTTATGATTTTGGTGATTATTTTCTTTATTTTCGAATCCTTGTTTATAACTTTTATTTATGATAAAATCAAAAATATGAAATCTAGTTATAAATTATCTATTTTCGACTTCAAATTAATCAAAGACATTTATGAAACACAGAGTTTCTCTGAAGCTGCTAAGCTCAATAATATCAGTCAACCAGCTGTTTCTAAGCGTGTAAAAGAAATCAACAGCAATTTATGTGAGATTTTCTTACGTAAAAATAAAAAAATATCCCTAACACCTAAGGGAAAAGACATTTATCAATTTGCTAATCAGACATTACTTGCTTTTAACAGCCTGCTTGATAATCTGGACTCTACCTTTGAGCAAAGTATCATTCTTGGTTCTGATACCTCTTATCTCAAGACCTATTTGTCAACCATTCAAAAATATTTGCCAGAAAACCGTAAACTCAATGTCCAAACTTACAGTAATTCCCATCAGATTTTTCAAGCGCTTTTGGATGACCAAATCGATCTTGGAATTATGTCAGGTAGCTACACCCAAAAAGGTGTGCTCAAACTTCCACTTCGCTCTGATAAATTGATAATTGTCGGGCAAAGAGAGCTCATCGAAAAATTTGACAAGGGTGAAGAATCACTTTTCTTACTCTATCACATGACCAGCAGCTACCATAATTTCTTAAAAGAATTTATCAAGATTAATCAGCTGCCAACCCAACACCATATTTCTATCGATAACCTCTCACTTATCGAACACGAAGTGCTTAAAGGTACTGGCATTACCATTGTCAGTCAAGACATCGCTGAACGTCTGCTTGAAAATCCAAATATCATTTCAAGCTCTAAAAAGCTAAAAGACATTTTTATCAAGACCTATGCCATCGTCAAAATGGAAAACAAACATTACCAAGACCTTCTAACGATTATTCAAAAACTAAAAAAATCGTAAGGGGCAAACTTTCCCATATCGCAGAGTCCAGATTTTGCAAGGGTTATGGTATAATAGAAGAATTGAAAACATGAGATTAGAAAGGAGACGTCGTAAACTTCTTATCGCTTTTGATGAGCTAGTGTTACGGCAACTTTAATCATGTCATTTGATGGTTTTTTCCTACACCATTTAACCAAAGAATTACAAGACGAGCTTCTCTACGGACGCATTCAAAAAGTTAATCAGCCTTTTGAGCACGAGCTTGTTTTAACCATTCGTAATAACCGTAAAAATTATAAACTGTTACTTTCTGCCCACCCTGTTTTTGGGCGCCTGCAAATTACTAAAACAGACTTTCAAAACCCTCAAACACCTAATACTTTTACCATGATTATGCGTAAATACCTTCAAGGTGCTGTTATTGAAAGCATCACACAAATTGAGAATGACCGTGTTTTAGAAATTGCCTTTTCAAATAAGAATGAAATTGGTGACAACATCAAGGTTACCTTGGTTGTTGAAATCATGGGCAAACACAGTAACATCATCTTGATTGATAAGGCTGAAAGTAAGATTATCGAATCTATCAAACATATCGGTTTCTCACAAAATAGCTACCGAACAATCTTACCTGGTTCAACTTACATTGCACCGCCAAAAACAGATGCTAAAAATCCTTTTACTGTTTCAGATGAAAAATTATTTGAAATCTTACAAACCGAGGATTTGGCACCACGTCATCTTCAAAAACTTTTCCAAGGTTTAGGACGTGATACCGCTGAAAATTTGGCAGCTCAGCTTAGTGATGATAAACTTAAACAGTTCCGTGCTTTCTTTGCTCGACCTGTCCAGCCAAATATGACTGACAAATCATTTGCAGCGGTGCCATTTGATAAGAGTGGTCAAACTTTTGACAGCCTTTCAGAGTTGCTAGATGTTTTCTATCAAGATAAAGCTGAACGCGATCGCGTCAACCAACAATCAAGTGACTTGATTCACCGTGTTCAGACTGAACTCGATAAAAACATCAAAAAACTAGCAAAACAAGAAAAAGAATTAGCAGCTACTGAGAACGCCGAAGAATTCCGCCAAAAAGGCGAACTCTTAACCACTTATCTCTCAATGGTGCCAAACAACCAAGACCAAGTGGAACTTGATAACTACTACACTAATGAAAAAATCACTATCGCTCTTGATAAAAGTTTGACCCCTAACCAAAATGCTCAGCGCTATTTCAAAAAATACCAAAAACTAAAAGAAGCTGTCAAACACTTAACAGGACTCATCGAAGAAACAAAACACACAATCACTTATCTTGAAAGCGTCGAGACAGCTCTAAGCCACGCTTCTATCTCTGATATCGAAGACATTCGTGAAGAGTTGGTGGAAACTGGTTTTGTCAAACGCCGCACGCGCGATAAACGTCACAAGCGTAAAAAACCAGAGCAATACCTTGCTTCAGATGGTAAGACAATCATCATGGTCGGACGCAACAACCTACAAAATGATGAATTGACCTTCAAAATGGCTAAAAAAGGAGAACTCTGGTTCCACGCCAAGGACATTCCAGGTAGTCACGTACTCATCAAGGACAATCTTAACCCAAGCGATGAAGTCAAAACTGACGCCGCTGAATTGGCAGCCTATTACTCAAAAGCTCGCCTATCAAATCTTATCCAAGTTGATATGATCGAAGCTAAAAAACTCAACAAACCTACTGGTGCCAAACCTGGTTTTGTCACATACACTGGTCAAAAAACACTTCGCGTTACACCAACCGAAGAAAAAATCAATAGCATGCGCATCGAAAATAAGAAATAAGTTGCTGTTAAGATTGCAAAAAAGCATTGGCTAAAAACCAATGCTTTTTGTTTATTCTTCTGTTTTATCGATTAATTTTGAGTGACGGTAACCATAAGCAAAGTAAATGATTGTTCCAATCACAAAGGCAATGATAAAGCCAAACCATGTCTCAAGCTTACATTGTGTCATCAAAGCAAAGCAAACCACAATTGATAATATTGGCAAAAATGGCACCCAAGGTGTTCTGAATTCTCCTTCTTTTGGCTCACCAAAATCTTTACGAAGTTTGATAACCCCAAAAGCAAGCAAAATAAGATAAGCCAAAGTCACAATATTTACCAATAAAGCTAGGATTTCCAAAGGAAAGACCCCTGAGAAGAACATTGTGACAATCCCGACAAAAATAGTCGCTTTTTTCGGTACTTTACTCTTCGGTGTTAATTCTTGGAATTGCTCAGGCAAAAGCCCATCACAACTGACATTGTAAATCACACGTGACAAGGCAAACATCATAGAAATACATACCGTTACCAGTGTCAAAATCACCACTACAGAGACAATATTACCAACCAAAGGGAAACCAATGCTACGTAGAACAAATGGCACCACATCAGCCGTGTTCAATTTTGTATAATGAACAGTTCCTGTCAAAACCAAAGTAACCAAGACATACAACAAAGTTGTCAAGCCAATTGAAAAGAAGATACCTTGGGGAATTTTCTTTTGAGGTTCTTTGGTTTCATCAGCCGCCATCGAAATAGATTCAAATCCAAGGAAAGCAAAGAACATCAATGATGCACCAGCCATGATACCAACTTTACCACCATAAATTTGACCAAATCCGAACGGTGCAAAATCACTCCAGTTTTGCGTATTGATTGCTGTCAAACCAAGAGCGATAAAGATAATCAAAACGGCTAATTTAAAAATAACCAAAACCGAATTAAATCTTAATACCGTTTGAACCCCTAACACAACAAGGGCAGTCACACAAAGCAATAAGAGAACCGGAACAATATCAATATAAGTTCCTTTAGCAGGATTGAAAGGACCACTCAAGGCAGTCGGCAAACTAATACCGAAAGTTTTCAAGAAAGCCTTTAAATACTCTCCCCAACCAGAGGCTGCCGTTGAAATCGCTCCAGCAAATTCAATCATCATAAACCAACCTGCAATCCAAGCTGGGTACTCTCCAAAAACAGTATACAAATAGCGATACACACCACCTGAATGTGGCAAGCGTGAAGAAAATTCTGCAAAGAATAAAGCTGACATGGTTACACAGATAGCAGCAATAATAATTGAAATAGTAATCGCAGGTCCTGCGTATTGAGAAGCACCTACTCCTGTTATCGTGAAAATCCCAGTCCCAACAATCGAACCTACCCCTAAAAAGATAAGTTCAGCAAGCCCCAGGCGTCGTTGCAAATGGCTTGTCTTTTGCGCCATCGGGGTCTTTCGAAAAATATCCATACATTCTCCTGTTATTTGTTTGAAATCGTCATACAATTCTTATAATTCTATCAATTCTTGATACAAGATTCACATGCACAACGTCTTTTATTTTAGGATAAATATAAGTAAAAATCAACTCTATACCTCATTTTTATCCGTAAAAAAACACATTACTAAAACAAGATAGACTCGTTTTTAGAAATGTGCCTTTTTCATATGCGATAACTAGACGATTTATTCGCTCTTTTTGATGTCTTCTTTCAATTCGTCCATGTTAAATTTTGCAAAAAGGTATTTACGGTCTTGAACTGGGAAACGTTGATCAAGTTGATCAACTGGCCCTACTTCAACCACACCTTCTGAAATCACAAAATCCATCACATGACCACCAAAGGTTAAATCATCTGAAATAAAGTGTAAATGATAACCAGCAACACTCACACCATGGAACATCTTAGGTGTCCAGATACCCACAATAGTCCCCGTGACATTTTCACGTGAATATTCAGGTTGGCGTGTTGCGACTTCTGCAAATTTTGTATTTGGCGCAGATTTTGGAATCATGCGAACATGCATGTTAGAAAAAGTCCCTTTAATTTTAATCGAACGGAACAAGTTAACCCCATCATAATATGACTCGATACGCTTTTTCAACTCTGCATCTGTCATTTCAAAACGTTGTTTAAAAATCACTTCTGCTTGATGAGGAACAACTGCAGCGTAAGGAACTTTGACATCATCAGAAACCTCAACAATTTCAGGTTTTCCGTTTGAGCCAATAGCTTGATAGGCTTTACCGTCTAGAATAATCAACTCTCCATCAATAGAATCGAGGGTTCCGATTCCTAAATCACCATGCTCCAATAGCTCACCAATGGTTAACGTTCCACCATAAAGGCCAGCCATCAAGGCACTTAAGGTATTATATTGAAAAAGTTTAATTGCTTCTGACATATTCTCCTTCACTTTCGTCATTTAAAATTAACTAACAGTATTATTTTATTGCCAAATGAGCTAAATTGCAAGCTTAATAAAACTCGTCTGGTAAGATTGTTTCACCAAGTTTAATGTTATCTTTGTAATCGATTGGAATATCAATAAGTACTGGTCCGTTTTCTGCTTCAGCAAGGGCTTTTTTGAAGGTTGCTTCAAAACCTTCTTTGCTATCAACACGGTAACCTTTAGCACCGAAGCTTTCTGCGTATTTGACAAAATCAACAGGACCAAAATCAACACCTGAAGAACGACCGTATTTCATCTCTTCTTGGAATTCAACCATGTTGTATTTACCATCATTCCAGATAATGTGAACGATTGGCAAGTTAAGACGAACTGCAGTTTCTAATTCTTGCGCTGAGAAGAGGAAACCACCGTCACCAGATACAGAGATAACGGTTGTATTTGGACGAACAAGGGCTGCTGAAATTGCCCAAGGAAGTGCTACACCGAGTGTTTGCATACCATTTGAGAAGAGCAGGTGACGTGCTTCGTATGATTTGAAGTAACGTGCCATCCAGATATAGTGACTACCAACGTCAACAGTTACAGTCATATCATCTGTGATATTTTCTTGCATAACATCAATCACATCAAGTGGGTGAACCACACCAGGATTTGAGTCACGGTCAAATTTCACATCTTCAACCACATTTTTCTTAAGGTTTTGAAGATAATCTACAGATGTTTTTGGTAGTGTATAGCCATTGACAGCAGGCAATAGCAAATCAATCGTGTCGGCAATATCTCCAATCAATTCGCGTTCTGGTTGGAAATAAGTATCAACTTCAGCTTGAGCCACATCAATAACAATGATACGTGCTGAAATCTCAGCGTTCCAGTTTCTGGCTTCGTATTCAATTGGGTCATAACCAATTGCAATGACAAGGTCAGCTTTTTTAAGCAACATGTCCCCTGGTTGGTTACGGAAAAGTCCTACACGACCAAAGAAAGTGTCTTCTTCAAGTTCACGTGATACGATACCTGCCCCTTGGAAAGTTTCAACAACTGGCAATTTAACAGCTTCAAGCAATTTACGAATTGATTTTGTCACTGCACGTGTTGAAGCACCATTTCCCAAAAGTAAAACTGGCAACTCAGCATTGCGAATCGCTTGAGCAAGATAGTTCACGTCGTCAACAGATGCTGAACCAAGTTTAGGGTCAGTCAATGGCTTAATAGCTTTTACAGATACTAAACTATCCGTAACGTCTTGCGGAATTGAGATAAAGCTTGCACCGCGTCGACCTGATTTAGCTACACGGTAGGCATTGGCGATGATTTCAGAAAGTGTATTTGGGTCATGCACTTCAACAGCTGACTTCGTTACTGGTTCCATCATCGCAACGTTTTTCATTGATTGGTGTGAACGTTTCAACAAGTCACAACGTTTTACTTGTCCTGAGATGGCAAGAACTGGGTCACCTTCATCAGTCGCCGTTACAAGCCCAGTTGCTAAGTTTGACACACCAGGACCACTTGTTGTAATTACAACACCTGGATTACCAGTGATACGTCCGATACCTTGCGCCATAAAGGCTGCATTTTGCTCATGACGTGCAACAATCAATTTTGGACCTTTGTCTTCAAGTGTATCGAAAACACGGTCAATTTTTGCGCCCGGAATACCAAAAACGTATTCGACGTCATGGTTAATAAGGCTATCTACAACAAGATCAGCCCCATATTGCTTTTGTTCAGTCATTTTATCTCCTATATGTCTTTAGATGACTAATTAAGAACAGATTTTAAAGTTCCAATACATCATAATTTCAAGAAAATCTGGCGATAAAATTAGTCAAATCTAAATCACAAATTTTTATTTTTTCACAAATATGAATCAATTATACCATAGTTTTACGAAAAGTTTGTGAAATTTCGCTTGTGAAATTTTTCTTTATCTTTCTAAAGTAAGATTGAAAACATTCTTGAAAATTACAAGAAAAAAACACGACGAAATTGTCGCGTTTTTTACTCTATTTTTTTCGTCTTGTTCTGACAAAATCATAGATGGTCATCAAGATAAAACCACCAAATACCACAAGAATATTGCGAAGTGGTTCACCACTTTGATCAAAGAATGATAGCAAAACAAAAATGATAATAACCGTTATCAGGTTACTAGCCAAAAGACTCTTAAAATTCATCTTCATTTAAAAATTCCACCATATTGACATCATCTGGAACCATGGTTAAGTAACGTTTAGCCACATCTTTGGCACGATCTATATAACCAAATTCGCGCAAAATATAAGCATAGTCTTGCAAGAATTCTGGATTATCTGCCAAATCCGTTGCCAAATCATCATAAATCTTGAGGGCTTTTTTATCAGCTTCAAGCGCTTGATAGGCTTTGGCAATGTTCCATTTAGTAAGGACATTATCAATGTTGTCACGATTAAGGGCAACAACATCGTCATAGCGTTCTTCTTCTAAGTACAAGTTAGTCAAACGCATCAAAACATCTTCATCGTCAACCGCTACGTCTTTTGCTTTCAAAAGATAGCTTTCGGCTTGTTTGGTATCGTGTAATTCATACGAAAATTGTGATGCTGCGAGCAAAAGATTGGTATCAAATTCATTTTTAGCCAAACCTTTTTGCACCAAACGAAGTGCTTCTTCAGTTTTATTTTCTTCATGAAGAGATTGCGCATAAACATACTCATACCCTTCAAAGTCAGGGTTCATTGTCTCCAATTGTTTGAAGTAAATATTTGCTTTTTGGTATTCATCTTGATCATACAAAATTGTCGCTAATTCAAATATTGTATTGTCATCGTATTCAATCTCAACAGCTTTTTCAAGAAACTCGATAGCTGCTTCGAATTTTCCGAGACTAGCGTAAGCACGACCGATACGTTGATAAGTTGACACACCTGTCATTTCAAGAATATCTCGATTATCTAGCTTAGCATATTCTTTGATAGCTTGATTGTAATTACCAAGTTCCATTTCGATTTCAGCCAATCCAAAAATAACCAAAGGTTCATCACTAATCTGACTCGCTTGAAGAAGTTTTTCACGCGCAACGTCAGCTAGCCCTTCCATTTCATAGATATCTGCCATAACAAGCAAAGCAGACAAATAAGCATCGCTCTCAGGCGAAATAGCATCAAGATACAAGAAAGCACCTTCGATGTCACCATCTTCAGTCGCAATCTGAGCTAAGTTGATATTAACTTCAGGATAATCTTCACGTTCTTGCAAATAAATTTCTTTTGCTTGTGGCAAGAAACCAATGCTCTCAAGATACTCTGCCAATTCCAAAAGAGTCTCAGCATCGTCTTCTTTCAAAGCTCGTTTAAAATATTTATTGGCATGCTCTAAATCTTGACTCTGAATTGAGGCAACCATTTTTTCACTATTTAACATCTTTTGATTCTTCTTCTCCTTCTTCTACAATTAACTCTTCTTCATATAAACCACTGACAGCTTTGTACCAGTCAAAAATTTCTTTAACAACCACCTTGATAGAGGCATAAACCGGAATTCCAAGGAACACTCCCCAAATACCAAACATTGAGCCAGACGTTAGCAAAATAAACATAATGGTAATCGGATGGATGCTTAGCTTGCTTCCCAAAACCAAAGGTGCTACAAAACGCCCTTCAATCGTTTGTTCAACCACGAAGGTCACAAGAACCTTAATCAGCATAATTGGTCCTTGAACAATCCCCATAATCACAACCGGAACCATAGCTAAGAAACTACCAAGATATGGAATCATATTAAGGAACCCTGCAATAATACCAAAAGTTGCCGCATAACGCAAACCAATCATATTAAAGAAGATTGTGAACATGATTCCAACAACAATCGCAACGGTTACTTGACCTTGAACATAACCAGCAAGCTGCTTGTTGATATCTCCAAGAATACGTGACGTTGGACGACGCATTCTAGTCGGAAGTGCCTTAATTAACCCCTCTTTCATCTTATGACTATCTCTTAAGAAATAAAAGAGAATGAACGGTGACATAATGATAGCTAAGGTCACGCGAGCAATGGCGCTAGCAAAGCTTGATGCCCAGTCAATTGCATTCTTAGAAAAGCTTTCCGCATAATCAACAGCTTTATTACTGATATTGGCTAGCATATCTTGCAATTCTGACTGATAATTAGCCAACCAAGGACTCTTCAAAAGTTTAGAACTTTCAACGTTGACACTTTTAACATAAGCAGGTAAATTCTCAACAAATGAGGTTAATTGCCCTTCAATCATAGGAATAAAACTTGCTACCGCCCAAATAAGCAGAGCCACAATAATAGCATAAACAATGAAAATCGAAACCGTTCGGTTAACACCACGTCGTTCAATCAAGCCAACCAAAGGCTTAATCAGGTAGTAAAGAATTGCCGAAATCACCAAAGGAAGCATGATAATGGCTAAAAAAGACAAAACAGGTTTAAATAGAAATGAAATCTTAGTGAACAAATAAAGGGTCAAAAAGACAAGAAAAGTGACCATAACTGCCACAGTAGCTTGACTGTTTAAAACCCATTTAAAAAACCAAGACTCCGTAAATTTCTTTTCTTGATGACGATCCATAAAAACTCCTCTCTTCAGACAACTTCAATAAGGACTACTTATCGCCATAAAAAGTAACACTCTTATCTACTAAGCGTTGCTTGTCATCATAAGTAAACTTAGCTGAGAAGAATGGCACATCATCTAAAATCCACTTAAAGATTTCATAGTCACCTTCCCAAGTTGGTTTTGATAGCACCTTATCATAAGGAACCCACTCAAGAGTACCCTCACGTGATTCTTCGTCAGAGATTAATTCACCTTCAAAATCAGTCACCTTAAAGACGTAGGTATACCAATCGTGACCAGGCGTAAATTCAGGGAAAGTAATCACACCTTTAAAATCCATTTCCTTAACCGTAAAATGCGTTTCTTCAAAAATTTCACGTTTAGCACATTCATCAGGCGTTTCACCCGCTTCAAGTTTACCACCAACCGAAATCCATTTTCCCTCATGAACATCATTAGGCTTTTTATTACGATGCAAAAGCAAAAGTGCCTCACCGTTATCAATATAACAAATCGTCGCTAACTTCGTCATCTTTCTCTTCTTTCTCGTTTTCTTCTATTGTACCAGAAAACCAAACACAATTCTTGAATCAAAGCATAACTTGTAAAATAATTCTAGGTTTTTATAGATATTTTTCAATTAACCCTATCTTAGCTTTGCTTTTTTCTCAAAAGATAAAAAAAACCCCGCACCAAGCGTGGCTTGATACGATAGGCTTTTTAAATTATTTATCAAGAACTTTTTGAGTTTTAGCGTAGTTAGCTTCAACTGCTTCTTTTTCAGCTTTCCACCAATCTTGGTTATCTGTATACCATTTGATTGTTGCTTCAAGCCCTTCTTCAAAGTTAGTGTATTTTGGTTCCCAACCAAGTTCTTCACGAAGTTTAGTTGAATCGATTGCGTAACGAAGGTCGTGACCAGCACGGTCTGTTACGTGATCGTAAGCATCTTTTGGTTGACCCATTTTTTCAAGGATAAGTTCAAGAACTTCTTTGTTGTTCTTTTCACCATCAGCTCCGATAAGGTAAGTTTCACCGATACGTCCTTTTGTCAAGATTGCCCAAACACCAGTTGAGTGGTCGTTTGTGTGAATCCAGTCACGAACGTTTTTACCATCACCGTAAAGTTTTGGTTTAATTCCTGACAAGATGTTTGTGATTTGACGAGGAATGAATTTTTCAATGTGTTGGTATGGTCCGTAGTTGTTAGAGCAGTTAGAGATTGTTGCTTTAACGCCAAATGAACGTACCCAAGCTTTTACGATCAAGTCTGATGCAGCTTTTGTTGATGAGTATGGTGAACTTGGGTTGTATTTAGTTTCAGCAGTGAATTTTTCACCTGGACCTTCACCATGTCCTGGAAGGTCTTCACGAAGTGGAAGGTCTCCGTAAACTTCGTCAGTTGATACGTGGTGGAAGCGGATATCGTATTTACGAGCTGCTTCCAAAAGTGTGTATGTACCAACAAAGTTTGTTTGGATAAATGGACTTGGATCTTTTAGTGAGTTATCGTTGTGGCTTTCTGCAGCGTAGTGAACGATTGCATCAGCTTTAGCAGCCAATTTGTCAACCAATTCTGCATCAGCGATATCACCAACAACCAACTCAACACGGTCACCAAGGATTTCTTCCAAGTTTGCACGGTTACCAGCGTATGTTAATTTATCAAGAACAGTAACGTGTACATCTGGGTGGTTATTGTAAACATAGTGTACGAAGTTTGAACCGATGAAACCTGCACCACCGGTTACAATGATATTTTTGTATTCAGACATCTTTTAAATTTCTCCGAAATTTTATTTATTTTTGATACTCGACTTATGAGGTGCGGACGGCAGCGACTTCCTACGGAATTCCATGCCTAAATTTTGAGCCAATAGTCTCAAAATTTCCGGTGAAATCTTAATAATATCAGATTTCACTTTCACCACTGCGTCAACTATCGTTTAAAGCTCGTTTCGCTCGCTCGTTATTCAACTAACAAGTCTTATTTTAAACGCTTTATTACAAATCTTCTTTACGTAATGGTTTTACGTCTTTAAGCAATGGGTGGTTTTTATCTGCTTCAGAAACTTCTGCTTCTTCCAAGTTTTCCCATTTGATACCAAGAGTTGGGTCAGCATAGTTTACAAAAGCGTATTTTGGTTTAAGTTCAAGTGCCCAATAGTCATTAACCAAGTAGCTGTATGATACTTTATCAGACAATACTTGGAAACCATTAGCGACACCACGTGGTACAAAGATACCTTTTGAAGCATCGATAACTGTTTGGTAAACATGACCAAAGCTGTCACCTTCACGTAAGTCAACCCATGAACCTAGGACTTTACCTTCGTCAGCAACTGAAATGTATTTGTCCCATGGTTCTGCGTGAAGTCCACGCAAAACGTTTTTATGTGAAAAGCTAACGTTATTTTGTAATTTTCCTTCTGCAAAGAATGATTCTGGGAAACCAAGAGGAAGCATTTTTTCTTTTTGGAAGTTTTCTTTAAACCATCCGCGGTTGTCACCGTGAACAGGAATATCGAATTCGATCATTCCTGGGATGGCTTCAATTTTACGTGCTGCTAATTCTTTACCAAAAAACTGTTCTGTCATTAGTCTTCTCCAATCAAACGGAGCAAGTATTTTCCGTATTCGTTTTTCTTAAGTGGTTGTGCAAGGTTGTAAACATCTTCTTTTGTGATGTAACCCATGCGGTATGCAATTTCTTCCAAGTTTGCCACTTGAAGGTTTTGCATACGTTGCACTGTTTCGATGTATTGAGCTGCTTCAAGAAGGCTTTCGTGTGTTCCTGTATCAAGCCATGCAAAGCCACGTCCCATAACTTCTACAGAAAGGTCGCCACGTTCAAGATAGGCTTTGTTAACATCTGTGATTTCAAGTTCGCCACGTGCACTTGGTTTGATGTTTTTAGCAATTTCCACAACATCGTTGTCGTAGAAGTAAAGACCTGTTACAGCGTAGTGTGATTTTGGATGTTCTGGTTTTTCTTCGATTGAGATAGCATTGAAATCTTCGTCGAATTCAACAACACCAAAACGTTCTGGGTCTTTTACTTGGTAACCAAAGACAGTAGCACCTTTTTCTTTGCTAGCTGCTTTTTGAAGCATTTTACTTAGACCTGCTCCATGGTAAATATTGTCTCCCAAAACAAGAGCAACATTGTCATCTCCGATAAATTCTTCACCGATGATAAAGGCTTGTGCCAATCCATCTGGACTTGGTTGAACAGCGTAAGAAAGTGAAATACCAAATTCTGAACCGTCGCCAAGTAGTTCTTCAAAACGATGAATATCTGTTGGTGTTGAGATAATCAAAATGTCTCGGATACCTGCCAACATCAATGTTGATAGTGGATAATAAATCATTGGTTTATCATACACTGGCATAAGTTGTTTTGAAGCCGCACGAGTCAAAGGATACAAACGTGTTCCTGAACCTCCTGCAAGAATAATACCTTTCATAGTTAGGTCTCCCTCTTTATTAATAAATTATCAATTATCAGAACTATTCTATCATTTTTTGCAAATGCTGTCACTAAATTTCCTAATTTTACAAGCTTTTAACGAAAATTACTGACAAATGTCAGTAATTAATTATAAATGATAAAACGGATTTGTTTCTGCCTCACTGGCAATGAAATCTACTGACCAATGATTGTCATTTTTCCAAGCATTAAATTTTTCAAGTAATTTATCAACCATGAGCACTTCAATATGATGCCCTGGGTCTATAGCAAACATACCGTTTGTAATCATCTCTTGAGCAGTATGATAGTAAATATCACCAGTAATGTAGACTTGCGCCCCTTTTGCCATTGCTTCACGATAAAAACTTTGACCACTACCACCACAAATAGCCACACGATTAATGAGCTTATCTTGGTTTCCGTATGCGACCAAACGAACACAATCTAAGTTGAATTTTTCTTTAACCTTAAGAGCAAATTCTGAAAAAGATTGCTCCTCAATCGTTCCAACTCGACCAATCCCGTAACCATCAGACGTAGGACTTAAAATCTCTGTATCGGTAATGTCTAACAGCTCACAGAACCAATCATTTAAACCATCTGGCACAATATCGATATTTGTGTGACTCACGTATACGGCGATATCATGTTTTACCAAGTCAAGGTAAATCTGATTTTGGGGAGTCGCCACAAGGTCTTTTAGTGGACGAAAAATGGGAGCATGCTTAACGATAATCAAGTCAACATTTTTCTCGATTGCTTCTGCCACTGTCGTTTCACGCACATCAAGAGCGATCATCACGCGCTTAACTTCCTTATCAAGCGTTCCAATTTGGAGACCAGAAATATCTCCTTCCATAGAAAGCTCACGTGGACAGTATGCTTCGTAGCGTTCAATGATTTCACTTGCTTTCATTGATAGCCTCCTTGATAGCTGTCATTTTTTGTGAAATAGCTGCGCGGTCATCGACACGATTTTCTGGAACGTGAGGCAAAGCGATTTCTAATTTTTTCAATTCTCGTTGCCAACGTGCTTTGAAGACAGCTGATTTTTCTTGGTTCAAGAAAGGACCAAAGCGTAAGTCTGTCTCTGACAAAGTCATTTGACCGTGTTCAACGACCATGATTTCATAAAATTTATCATTTTCTGTCATAATTTCTTCAGTGACAAGTTTGAAGCCATTGTTCATCAACCAAGCACGAAGCTCATCTTCACGATTATTAGGTTGCAAGATGAGGCGGTCTACACTTGCTAATTTTTCAACTCCTGCCGCCAAAATATCAGCAATCAAGCCGCCGCCCATACCACAAATCGTAATAGTTGTTACCTGGTCTGACGCTTCAAAGGCTGCCAAACCATCTGCCAAACGCACAGCGATTTTATCTGACAGACCTGCGCCAGCAACATTATGAACTGCTGATTCATATGGACCTTTGACAACTTCACCAGCAATGGCAAAATCAATTTTTCCCTCTTCCATCAAGGCAATCGGTAAGTAAGCATGGTCACTTCCGACATCTAGTAAGCGTGCTCCTTGCGGTACAAATTCTGCTACGGCAGCTAGACGCTTAGATAATACTGTTTGCATAATTCTTCCTTCTAAAATATCATTCTTTTTAATTATATCAAAAACAACTTCTCCTTACAAAAGCATAATAAAAGCAACTCAAATGAGCTGCTTAGTTAGTTTTCACATTGTCTTTATAATATTTGCAATAAGCTTGAACTGGGCAAATATCACATTTAGGCTTTTTAGCTAAGCAATGATAGCGTCCAAAGAAAATCAAGCGATGATGTGTCAAAATCCAATCTTTCTTTGGGATTTTTTTCATCAAATCTTCTTCGATTTCTTTAACATCAGCATCTGGTGCAGAAATATTCAGGCGCTTAGCAATTCGTGACACATGCGTATCCACAGCAATCGATGGAATACCGTAGACTTCTGCTAACACAACATTAGCCGTTTTTCGCCCCACTCCTGGCAAGGTTTCTAACTCCTTGTGGGTCTTAGGGACTTGCCCGTCGAAATCTTGTAAAATCGCTCTTGCTGTCTTAATGATGTTTCGAGCTTTGTTCTTATAAAGTCCAATAGTTCGCAAACACTCCTCAACATCAGCCAAATTTGCCTTAGCCAAATCCTCGATTTCTGGGTAATGTTTCCAAAGATTTGGAGTCACCTTATTCACTGCTTTATCCGTCGTTTGAGCAGACAAAATCACCGCGATAAGCAGTTGAAATGGCGTCTCCCATTCCAACTCGCCACGCGCTTCTGGATACATATCACCAATAATAGCTAAGATTTTCTTTAAACGCTCACGTCCAACTCTCATTAGTCACTCCACAAATCCATTGCAGCCAAAAAGTCATCTGACACATTGACTTTACTTGCTTTTGAATCTTCATGCTCTTTGCGACGTTCCTCAACTTGACGCATAGTTGTAATGCCTTCACGACGCCAATTTCGCAAAATGGCATTGATGTAATTCCAGTTTGTCTTGCCGTTAAACACAGCTTCACGAAGCGCTGCGCGCACTAGGTCTGGATCCGTTTTATCCTCACGAATAGTTTTTTGCAAATCTTCCAATTCAAATGGACTTAGCATACGACCTAGCTCACGTTCAAAATCTTCGACAAGTTCTTTCACAGGATTTACATCTTGTTTTTCAGGAACTTGTTTTGGTTCAGATACTAATTTATCCAAAAGGGCTAAAACAGGACTAGCATCAAAAATGACTTCGATTTCACTACCAAGTTCAATAGTCTTCATATCAAGCAAACCTTGAGCAGTCAAATCAGAAATCGAGCGGTTAACTTCTGCCACTGTTTTATTCAGCGCGCTAGCAATTTGACTAGGTGCCAAATCATCCATCTTAGTCGTGTTTTGGAGATAAATAAACTGCCAAATCAAAAAATCATCTGCACGTTTAAAAATGTCTTTGTAATGAAAGAGAAGAGCACTCGGCAATACAAGATTGCCTGATTTATAATTTTCCAAATAACTCATAATATATTCCTAAAAAATCATCACATTTAAAACTGAACCTGACAAAGATAAAGCAAGATTTGACCGACAATCATCTCATCACAAGTAACCGTAAAAAGATGGTTCTTTTTCCAATTGCTCCAACTGATAAGGCGTCTCTTGGTAAACAGCATAATTAATCCAATTACTAAAGAAAGTTGTTGCCGCTAAGTTCCACTTCATCGGAACATCTTGCTCAGGATCGTCATTGACGTAATAATGCGCAGGCACATTAGGATTTTTTCCAACTTTAACATCACGCTTGTACTCACGATCCAAAGTTTCACGGTCATATTCCAAATGTCCAAAGCTATAAACTTCGCGCAAATCTTTACTAGCTACGATAGACAAACCAACTGTGGGACCTTCAGCAATTACTTCTAATCGATCAACCTTAGCAACATCTTCATGACGAACTTCTGTATATCTAGAATGCGGCGCCATAAAGCAGTCGTCAAACCCACGGACAATCGGATTAGAAGGTTGTTTGACATTTTGAGAAAAGATGCCTGATAATTTTTCCTCTAGCAAAACCTTCTTAATACCATATTTGTAATAGAGCCCAGCTTGCGCTCCCCAACACAAGTGCAAGGTTGAATAGACATGAGATTTTGCCCAATCAAAGATTTGGCACAATTCATCCCAATAATCCACTTCCTCATAAGCCAAGGTTTCAACTGGAGCACCCGTGATAATCAACCCATCATAATACTTGTGTTTAACATCCGCAAAAGTTTTATAGAAGGTTTCTAAATGCTCAGCCGTTGTATTTTTTGACTCGTGACTAGTCATATAGAGGAATTCAACATTAATCTGCAAAGGCGTATTGGCTAGCAAACGCAAGAGTTGTGTTTCTGTCACTTCTTTTGTCGGCATCAAGTTAACGATGAGAAAATCCATCGGTCTAATATCTTGATGCTTTGCTCGTTTATTATCCATGATGAAGACATTCTCTTTGCGCAAAATGTCTAAGGCCGGTAATTCTTTATCAAGTTTTATTGGCATGAAAATATCTCCACTCTATAATATTATTTTTAAGTAATATTATAAGAGATGGAGATATAGTTTTCAATTATATAATTTCTTTAGGTAGTTATAGTTTTTAGCTATAATTATCCTGGGAAATTCATCAAAACTTTCGTATCGTAACCTTCGATTGCTTTACGTCCGTTTAGGCCGTCCAATTCAACAAGGAAAGCACATCCAGCAACAACACCACCAAGGCGTTCTACCATTTCGATAGTTGCTTTTACAGTACCACCTGTTGCCAAAAGGTCATCAACGATAAGGACACGTTGTCCAGGTTTAATAGCATCAGCATGCATACATAAAGTATCTGTACCGTACTCTTT
>FZPS01000155.1_pt91 | contig 47905 bp, 43 predicted proteins | sample 1817821 | NCBI WGS metagenome assembly FZPS01 (sample SAMEA104158645, study PRJEB21678) | metagenome | place: Germany | collected 2015-04-21 | reverse complement strand
TGTCAGACCTCATTCTTCACTGAGCAATCTTGCTCCGGCTCAAGTGGCTGGTGCTAAGTACAGTGATAAGGCTAGACAAAAGTTTCTTTTGATTACCTAAGGCTTATTCAGATTTCAAGTTTCAATTTTCTTCTTGTGATCTCTTTTGAGATCTACTTAGGGTGCTAGTTTTTCTTTGTTTTTGTTTTTATTAGCACACTTTTTCTTTTTTTGTTATTCTTGATCTGATTCTAAAAGCTTGAGGTAAGATTTTCTTGTTAATCTTTCGCCAGTTTGCTTTTCAGATCTCTTTTTCTTCATCTTTACTTAACAGAGCCCTTCACCACAACTTTATCTCAGATTTGCTCTCAAATAATAAATCAGTAAAGCAAAAACGGCAATCAAAGTCATGGAACCTATGCATAATATTTCTACATAATTCAAATAATTTAAGTTAATTCTCTGATATTTATTTGGCGTAATATTTTTTTCTTGATCTGCTATTTCCTGACTATTTGATAACTCAGAATCTGAATCGAGTTCAATTTTCTCTAAAAAAGTTTGATTGGAAAGTAAAATATTTTCAAAACTCAAAAACAAATTTTTAAACTCATTTTTTTCAAATGGATTTCCTTTGCAAAATAAAAACAAAATACGCATCAGGCCATTCACTACAATATGAAAAACACTTAGAATAAGATTAATCACTCTGTTTTGCAGATTAAAGTTTTGATATTGAATAATGAATGACAAATAAAAAATAGCAAAAGGCCAAAAACCGAAATATAAAATAATAAATGGGATGAACCAATATAAAGTTACTTGCATCAAATAATCATGTAAAGTAATGTGATACATTTCGATTATCGTATTTTGCTCAGGCTGAGTATCGAGATTTTTTCTTAATTGAGCAAGTCCCAGCATCGTTCCTTCCTCATTAAAAGTCTGTCTCCAATTAAGCAGCGGATCAAGATAACGTTTTATCGGAAATATCTGCCAAGCAAGTAAGATTTGAATTAATAAGCCAAGCCAAATTGAAATAAAAGTACCAAGTTTGAAAATTAAATAAGCCATACTTGCTGTCAGAGCAGAAATCAGGACTAGCCAAAAATAAACAAAGCCCAATTGATAATTCAGATAAGCCTTGTTCAAGGATTGATTGTCAAAAAGTAGAGAATTACTTTGATACGCTAAATTCAAGATACTTGTTTTATTTGAACTAAGAAAAATACTTAAGACAAGGCCTATTAATAGCACATAAGGTAAGCTTTGTTCCGGAAACAAAAAATCATAATATTGCCAAAATTCAATCAGATCAGTCATTAATCCATCAAAGAACGTTCGTCAGCTAATTCAAGTAACAGATCATCCTTTTCCTGTAAATTGTTATAGTAGACCTTTGCTTCAGATAAGGCCTGTTCAAAATCGCCATTTGATTTGATCAGTTCACTAGCCAAACGTCTAAAGAAAATTCTTTTTTCAGCTTCATCCATTTGAGAAGTTTCTTCACTTTCAGCATAAGCCACATATGACCTGATTGCAGGTAGCCATTCATTTTCAATGATCTTATCGAGTTTTTTTTGTAAATTCCGCGATAGTTCAGGATAACCTTTAGCTATAACTGCCAGCTCCAACGGCTCAATTGAAGAATTCTCAGTAATCAAGACTTCACTTGAACTATTCCCAGGATAATAACTCAATACATTATTATTTTGGCAAATCTCACAAATTGCTTGATTAGCTTCCGGATCGGACAATGCAGTGATTACAATAAATGGTTTGACTCGAGCAGAACAATAATGCTCGGCAACCTCTAAAGTAAATTCGGCTTGTAATAAATTGAGTTGTCTGGGATATTCCTTACTCAAATTAATCAATTCGTTCGAAAAATCCTCATTCCAGACCGTGACTAAAGCTTGATCTTCAAGTAAAGACTTACTAATTTGAGCAGCTTGTTTGCCGCCTCCAATCACGTAACAAGATTTATTATTGAGATTAATGAAAAATGACCTGTATTGCACAATCTATCTCCTTTAGACTAATAAACATGATGCTAATAGTTTAACTATTCAAACTGACTGATTCAAGTGTTTGACCGTTTGTGATTAAGCTAACACAGCAAAATACAATAAGACTAAAGCACCTAAAGCAATTCTGTAATAACCGAATACTTTAAAATCATTTTTACGAATGTAATTCATTAAAAAATTAATTACTAAATAAGAAACTGCAAAAGCAACTAACATTCCGGTGATTAAAGTCGTCCACTCAAGAGCTCCCATTAGACTGTAATCCATTTTAACTAATTTGAGCACTGATGCTCCAAACATGACCGGTATCGCTAAATAGAAAGTAAACTCGGCAGCCAATTGGCGAGATAATCCGATCAGAATACCACCTAAGATGGTTGCTCCGGACCTTGATGTTCCGGGAAGCACAGCAGAAACTAACTGGAAAACCCCGATAATTATCGCTATTTTATAAGTTATTTGTTCTGACTCTAGTATTTGTGGACGCCGATTTTTATTATAGTTTTCAATAATAATAAATGCTATTCCAACAACAATCAGCATTATAGCTACAGTCAAATAGTTATAAAATAACTCATCTATTTGTTCATCAAATAAAATACCTACAATACCTGCCGGTACGCAAGCAACCAGAATCTTCAACCATAAATTTATGATTGAACGATTTACACCAAATCCCTTTTTACCGGTAACCGAATTATACTTTCTGGGAAAAGGCCAAATGTTTTTCCAAAATAGCATCACTACTGCCATAATCGCGCCTAATTGAACAACAACCAAAAACATTGACTTAAATTGTGACGAAAGATCAATCGTGACCAACTCATCTAATAAAATCATATGACCGGTGCTGCTGACCGGTAACCATTCCGTAATACCTTCTATGATTCCGAAAAGAACTGCTTTAAATACTTCAATCCACTCCATAATATTTCCTCATTACTATTTCACAAAAATTCTACTCAATAACCAACCCTGTATTACACCTAAAATATTGAGCAGATAATCATCAATATCTAAAATGCCCCAAACCGTAATTAATTGGATCAATTCTATTAATAATATTACAAAACTGCCTGTCAAAAAAGTAATCACAAAACTCTTTTTATTTGACCATAACAGCGATACAAAAATCCCAAAAGGAACAAAAATTAAAACGTTCCCCAAGAGATTATATAAAGAACTAAGATTTTTATTAGCTGAAAATGAAACAAAGAACAACTTTATTGTAGTAAAAGGAATTAGATTGAAATTGCTCGGTTTTTCAAATAAACCGTGATGATTTGAAGTATAAGTATGCGGTGATAGCCTATGGCTCCCTTTAAAAAGTAAAACATAGACTAATACAGCAAGATAGACCATGAACAAAACAGTTGTAATAATTTTTTGATTTTTATTTTTCAGCATTGAAATATTATAGCACTAAATTATTTCACTGATCTTAAATCTTTCTAATATTCTGTTCACCGCTAATAATCGATTAATTGACTAAGAGACATTAAGCACCCTCTTTGAGCTTCATCCTTCTTAAAACAAAAGTAAGCAAGATAAAAGTAATTGCCATAACTATCATCACAGACATATTTCTTAACATATAATTGTAGTCAATCTTACTCAGCATATTCTCTTGAACATGATAAGAATTACTGACATTCCAATAGGTTGGAGTAATGCTCGATGCCTTAAGTAATGTCGGATTGAGAAAATCACGCGTGATAAAGATGCCGGTTGCAAAAGAGGTAACTAGCCCTAACATATTACCTAAAAAATTGCTCGAATTTTTTTGAGGATAAAGATGACTCACAAATAAAACCAAAGCAGTAACAGCTATTAAATGAATAAAACTTGACAAGATTAAAGTTTGAACTGCTTTTAGCTTGAGATTTTCTATGCTCGTGTATGCAAAACAGATTCCAATTAAAAGCAGCCAGATAGCTATTATCACCACAAAAGCAGCTGCAAAAAGTTCTCGCGTACGTTTACCCTCAGGATACCCACTGACTAATTCCCGTTTTTTAATTAGAGGATCTTCCATAATCAAAAAAGATAAACCGATAATCGAAAATCCCAGAACAATCACAATATAATTAATTTGAGTAATGGCAAAAGCAAAAACTTTATAATTTTCACTTTTCATTTCAGACTGAGCTGCAATTTTTACCGAAGGTGCCATGATCTGATCTATCTCTTTAATTATTCCCGGAATTTTGTCTTGAGGAATTTGATGGTTATAGAAGATTCGATATTGATTCCAGATGTTAATATAACTGTTAATTTTGTTGGTAAAGATTGAGGAAATTTGATTATTTAAACTGGCTTGAGTTTTTAAATCAATTGAGTTCGGATCCTTAGCAAATGTTTCTGAAAAGTCCTCAGGGATCACTACCAGATAATCCAAGCTCCCTTCATAAAACTTATCAGCAATCAAATCTCGATCATCTTCTACAATAACTTCATAATTGTCTTGCAGTAAGAATTGTTTAAAATGATTCGAAAAATCGGATTGCTCATGGTCAATTACTGCAAGACCTGCTTCATACAATTCAAATTGATCTTTTTGTTTCGCAAATTGACTTATGGTCATGGAATAAATTATGAGCATTATACCTATGTACATTATAGCTAAACCTTTATACTTATTGACCAACTTCAAAAACATCTTAAAGACTCTCATAACTATTCCTCCTTAAACCAATAATTGTCAAGATAAATGCAATAAAAGTAATGATGCTTAACATAATAATTTGTTGATAAAATCTGTTCAATGTTGGATCGGAATAAAGAATGTATAGACCATTCGATACAATTCCAATTGGATTTATTTTGCTAAACCAAGGTATGTATTGAGAAATAATTCTTGGCATTCCGTTATGCATCATACCTGAAGCAAAACCCAGTGTTAATGGCAGAGCAACAGAAATCCCAACTTTCAAGCCTTGACTGAACGAAAACAAGGCACCGATTGCTGTCCCGATCAGCACGGAACAAGTCGTGCAAAGTATAAGTAATAATGAGATTTGTAAATAATTGTGACCTAGATTAATTCCTAGTAAATTAACATATAAATAAATCAACAAGGTGAAAAGACAATGAATGATCCAACGTGGAACAAATAAGGCAAAAAACATTTTAGTTTTGGAAATCGGTGCTGTTGAATTTCTAAGTCCAAGCGTAGACTGATTTGCGTTAATCTCCTCCAAAGTTGAAACTCCGGCATTAATCGGATAAAACGCAATGTAGGCTATTGCTGAAAAAAAGAAAATCAAAACCGAACTGGTCGAACTTTCCGTTTCAGTTGAATCAGCAGCAAATAAGTCGATTGCTTCTTGATGGACTGCCTCGAGGTCTGCTTGAGATTGTTCAAATTCATAATCGCCTGATAAATAACGTTCACTTATAGCAACTGTAGTTTTTCGGACACTTTCATAAGTCTCTAGAAATTGACTTAAGAGACCGGCTTTAAGGTTACTTAAATCATTGTATTCTTCGATCACTGTCGGGTCATCTGCTCTTATTATTGCTTGAATTTTTTGCTCTTCCAATAATTCTTTTGCGGTTTTAGGATCCGAGAACGTGAATCTTAGATAAAGATTCTCTTGTTTTGTTCCGACTGTTTTTCCCGATTCTTGTTGATCTAAACCTTCTTGACCAAAGTTCTCTAAAAATCCTGCCAGGTCAGTTGCCTCTTGTTGTTCATCGGCAATTATAGCTAATCTAATCGGATCTTCTGAAAACTCCGGTTGTGGTTTATTTAGTCCTGATAATGCCAGAAAGAAAATTGTGATGTAAATAAATGGGAAAATAAAGTTCCACATAATATTCGCTTTATTATAAAAATATATTTTCGAATAATATTTTAGTAAATGGTTAAGCATTGTCCTTCAGATCCTTTCCGGTAATTTCCAAAAAGACATCATTTAAAGTTGGCTTTTTACTGGAAACCGAAATTGGCTCAATGTCATTTTCTTCCAATAAATGTAAAATGCCCAAGAGACCCTTACCATCCTGTTTCGTTTGTAAAGTCAACTTCCCTTCATGATAGTTAACATGTGAGAACTCTGAATTGCGTTTCAGATCTTGTAAGAATTCTTCAGATAAATCATAAATTTCTAAATCAATACTTTCTTCTAAAGAGGACATTGAAATAATTTCTTCGCTTGTTCCGCTCACAAGTATGTTCCCTTTATCCATAATTGCTAATCTATCACATAATATTTCAACTTCTTCCATATAATGTGTGGTATAGATAATAGTTGAGCCTTGGGCACGCAGTTCTTTAATTCCTTCCAGAATTCGATTGCGAGATTGGGGATCGACAGCAACAGTCGGCTCATCTAAGAAAATCAACTTCGGCTGATGCGCTATACCACATGCCAGATTTAATCTGCGCAATAAGCCACCGGATAATTTAGGCGGATGAAATTTAACAAAATCATTTAAGCCAACAAATTCAATTGCCTGTTCGACCAGATTTTTTTTGTGAACTTTGTCTTTGATATAGAGACCACAAAAATAATCAATATTTTCATAAACGGTTAACTCTTGATAGACAGCGGGCTCTTGGGGTACTAGACCGATTTGTTGTTTCAAATCATATTCAGTCGGGCTCATTTTTTTGCCAAAAATCTCTACCTCACCCTGCTCAAATTTTAGTAATGCCAAGATACTGTTGATTAAGGTGGATTTGCCTGATCCGTTCGGTCCTAACAAGCCAAAAATTTCATTCTCATAGATTTCTAAACTAAGATGATCCACTGCTACTAATTCACGGTAACGTTTTACCAGATCATCTACTTTTACTGTGACTCTTCTATTTTGATTCATAATTACTCTCCTATTTAACACCGTATGTTAAACAATAAACTAATGAAATTTGCACTCATAAAATTTCTATTAAACTTAGCTTAAGCAATTATTCCAACAATATAAATAGAAAAGTGTCATGAATTTAAATGACAAATGTAATCTGAAAATTGTATATTGTAAATTAGATATGAAAAATATTATTAATCTGACATTAATTACTATTTGTGCAATAATTACCGCATTATCAGCTGTGAGAGATGAATTAATTGTCTTCTCCATCTTCTTGGCTTTAGCTTTTTATTCGGGATTATATTTGCTCAAAGAACAAAAAAATTTCAAATACGCCGAACTTTCAATTTATTTAAGTTATCTCTTTTTTGTGTTGTTAATTGCTCTGGATTTTTTTCTCCCAGCTAGTTTTGCCGGTCTTGCTCTTATTATTTATTTTTACGACCGGTGGGCTCAGCTCTGGATTTTATTTAGCTGTATCTTTATTCCCTTATTACCTAACTTCAATGTTTTTGCTTTCAGTCTGACTCTGCTTAATTGTGGATTTGCTATAGTCTTAAAAAATCTAACAGTATTGTATTCGGAATTGAATCAGAAGTTTTTCAGCACATTGGATCAGAATACTTTAACCACCAGAACTTTAGAGCAGCATAATAAACACCTCTTAGAGCAAAGGGAAATTATTAAAGAAAATTCAATTTTAGAGGAACGGAATCGGATTGCTAGAGAAATTCATGATAATGTCGGTCATAAATTGACCAGCGCAATTGTTCAAACCGGTGCTTTAGAAATAACTGTCAACCAAGATCTGAAACCTGAGATCGAGAACTTAAGAAACACTCTCGGGGATGCAATGCAACAGATCAGAAGCAGTGTGCATAATCTACATCAGGAATCAATCTCGATCGAAAACTCTTTACACCAATTATGCTTTCATTATCACTTCTGTCCGATTGAGCTCAAAGTGAAAATTCAGCTTGAACCGGAAAACAACATTCATAGAACAATCATGGCTATAGCACGGGAAGCCTTAGCCAATACTGCTAAACATTCAAACGCAACGTTGATAACTCTGGCGCTCAATCAAGTTGCAAACTATTATCACCTTTTGATTGTTGATAATGGCTATACTGATCAGAACCAAGTTAAAGCAAACAAGTCCGGTGAGGGTATCGGATTAATGAATATTGAAGAAAGAGCTTTACTTTTAGGTGGAAGCGTAACAGTATCTCAGGAAAACGGTTTTCGAATTTTTGTCAGGTTGCCGGTTATTAATAACATTCCTGAAGAGGAGGAAACATGAGAATTGCAATTGTTGATGATGATGCATTAGTATGTGAGAGTTTATCCACTATTGCTGTACAAGGATCACTACAACAAGGTACAGATTTAATTGAAGTCTTGGCTGTAGGAAATAACGGTTTAGAAGCAATTGAAATTTATGAAAAATATCAGCCGGATATTCTATTGCTTGATATTCAAATGCCGGAAATGAATGGCCTAGAAGCCGCAAAAATAATCCTAGAGAAATATCCCAAGGCCAAAATTCTCTTCCTTACAACTTTTTTAGATGAAGAATACATCATACAAGCACTGCGCATGGGAGCAAAAGGCTATCTGATGAAATCAAGTGTAGGCAGTGTTCTACCTGCGCTTTACGCAATCGAACGTGGACAAAGGGTTTTTGGAGATGAAATCGTAGACAGACTGCCACCTCTTTTAAATCAGGTTACAATTAATAATACAAAAAAGAGAAGTAATTATTTTGCTAAACTTACCGACTCGGAATTTACAATTGTTGAATTAATCTCTGATGGAAAAAATAATCGAGAGATTGCAGAAAGTCTTCATTTCAGTGAAGGTACTATCCGTAATTATCTCTCGACCATTCTAGAAAAACTTAATTTAAGAGACCGAACTCAACTAGCAATCGCTTACTATAAACACCATCAGTCCACGGAATCTTAAGCTTTTAATTAATCTTCTTTATCCTCATCGTCAAAAGCTGATTCGCCCGGCATCATCATAGAGCTGATAGCTGAATTAGCGCCAACTTCTTCCCCATCACGGCGATAAGAATGGAGTAAATCCTTTTCAGAAAAAGTTGATAAGTCAACATAATAAATATTATCTTGCAAAACACCTTCTTGAACTAGGGTGCTGACAATTGCTTTCCTTAAATCCAAAGTATGTTTGCCATCTTTATCTGTATGAATAATTTCTTCATTATTGGCAAATCCGCCATAAAACAGCTCAACCACATCGTCTTGGATTTCATAGTCTTGACGTGCAATGTGAGGTCCGATACCTACAATTAAATCTTTAGGATCCGTGTCATATTGTCTACCCATATTGCGCACACCTTTTGCAGCTATTTTGGCTAGGGTTCCTTTCCAACCGGAATGGATGTTAGCCTGAGCTTTTTTGACCGGATCATACAACAAAATAGGAGCACAGTCTGCCATAGTTGAACAAAGAACAAAATTTCTTTGTCCTGTTGCCAAACCGTCAATTCCCATGGCACGATGTCCAAAAGGAACTTTTCGTCCCAATTCTTCTTCGTCTACAATCGAGACCCAATCTGAATGCTCTTGATCCATGAAATAGAATTGAGCAGGTTCAATTTCCATTGCTCCATAAATTTTTCCCAGATTTTCCTCAAATCTTTGATTAACATTTGAGCCTCTTGGACTCATATCGAGATCTGAAGTTGTGAAAACATGATTCAGGCCTACTTGTAATAGCTCGGGTATCCTGATATAACGTATATCATCTACCGTAATCATTTCGTGCGATTCTATCATATATTTCCTTTCATAATGAAGGGCGACCATAATGGTATCATTGTGTCTATCTTAACGCATGCCTTCTAATAAAAATTCAATATTACTAATTTTAGACACGCCTTATATTATAGCATATTCAGCTTTTTTCGGCTTGTTATCTTACCTAAAAATGCTATACTTTTGAGAAATGCAAACAATTAATCAAAACAATAGCTAATTGGTGGTCAAATGAACAAATATCTTAAACAAGCAGAAAACTTATTATCCTTCATAAAACAAAGTCCAACAGCATTTCAAGCTGTAGATACGATGAAAAATATTTTGGAGCAAAATAATTATCAGGCATATTCTCCCAATCAAAAAGCTAAATTAAAACCAGGAGATAAATATTATTATCTCAAAAATGACTCGGCTATTATTGCTTTCGAAATAGGAAATGAGCCTTTAGAAAACGGATTTAAGATTTTCGGAGCACATACTGACTCCCCTTCACTTAGAATTAAACCCAATTCTATTTCAATCAAGGAGAATATAATTCGCTTAAATACTGAAATTTATGGTGGTCCAATTCTCAATACTTGGTTTGACAGACCATTATCTTTAGCCGGCAGGGTAACCGTAAAAGGTAATCAGGCTTTTAAATCACAAACACTACTTTTGGATTTTGAAGATCCAATCATGATTCTGCCAAATGTTGCAATCCATATGAATCGAGAAGTTAATAAGGGATCAGAAATCAAAGCGAATCGACACTTGCTTCCCATAATCGCTTTAGCCGACACTGAAGCAGTCGATCAGGATTGGTTTGATAATTTAATCGCCCAAAACTTAGAAATTGAAGCCGAGAATATTCTTGATTACGATTTGTTTGCCTATGAAACTACTCCGGGAAATATTGTCGGCGTTAACCAAGAATTCATCTCCTCAGGTCGCTTAGATAATCTGGCCATGTGTTATGCCGGAATCAGAGGACTTGTAGATAGAGAAGTAAATTCTTCATTTAACGGAATAAACTTACTTCTTTATACCGATAATGAGGAAGTCGGATCTTTGAGTAAACAAGGGGCTGACAGCTTGTTCGTACGTGATATATTGGAGAGCATTTGTTTGAATTTGGGTGGAACACGACAAGATTTCTTAAATATATTTGATTGCTCTTTTATGATTTCAGCCGACCAAGCACATGCTGTACATCCAAATTACAGTGAATACGCAGATCCGGAACACAGACCTTTGATTAACGAAGGCCCGGTCATCAAACTCGCCGCTTCACTATCCTATGCTACGGATAGCAAATCAGCAGGCCATTTTATCGAGATCTGCCAAAAGGCTGAGGTTCCTTATCAATGGTTTGTCAATCGCAGTGATTTAAGAGGCGGATCAACTATCGGTTCGATCACTTCTGCAATTATACCCATATCTACTGTTGATATCGGTAATCCAATTTGGGGAATGCATTCAATTCGAGAAACCAGTGGCGTAAAAGATGTCTATTATTTAGATCAAGTATTGAAAGTTTTTTTCAGTATTTAATAGATCAACTATAGTTTTAATTCATTAAAACTCAAAGAATACTGCTCATCAGACATTATTCGATTGATCATATTGCGAAAAATATCAGACAAATCGCTGGCATAAAATTGATAGTTCGCCTTTTGATCTGTAGCTGCCCGTATGTTTTTTTGCTCAAGAACTTCTTTAATTTTTTCCGCTTGAGCAAATGCGGGATCAAGTAACTTTAATTCAGGAAACATTTTTTGGATTTTGTGTTGAATTAAGGGGTAATGGGTACAGCCTAAAATTAAATAATCCGGTTTGTTAATTTCGATAAAGTCTGACAAATATAAATCTATATGAGAATCCATCACCGGATCATCCTGCAGACCTTGTTCAATTAAAGTTACGAATAGTGGACAAGCACGTGAAACTACTTCAGCCTTGGGTAAAACTTTTTTTATCTCTTGCTCATAACTGCCGCTTGAAATGGTGACCTCAGTACCGATTACTGCTACTGTTTGATCGGCTTTAACTAAATTCGGTAAAGATTCTACCATTGGCTTAATAATATCTATAAAAGGTATATCAGGGAAAGCAGCGGTTAAAGCAGACAAGCTGGCAGCACTTACAGTATTACAAGCGATAGCTATTGCCTTTACATTTTGGGTGTATAAAAATTCAGCAATTTGGACAGAAAAGCGATTAATTGTGGCAACAGATTTCGAACCATAGGGTGTTCTGGCAGTATCTCCGAAATAGATAATATTCTCATTCGGTAATAAAGCTTTGATCCTTTTCACAGAGGTTAAACCTCCCAATCCGGAATCAAATACTCCGATCGGTCTATTATCATGACTCAAAATAATTGCCTCCTCTTTCCCTTAATTTTATCTATTATGATTTTTCATGCTAAGTTCTAAACGTTCCGTCTTCTCATCATATGAAACTACTTCGACTTTAACATTTTGTCCCACTGAAACAACTTGCAAAGGATCTTTAACAAAATGTTCCGCCATTTTTGAAACATGCACTAAGCCGTCATGTTCAATGCCTACATCAACAAATGCCCCAAACGCTACAACATTTCTGATCACACCATCGAGGATCATTCCCGGTCTGAGATCGGAAGCTTGAAGAATATCAGATTTTAAGGTCGGACGATCAAAGCTTTCACGTGGATCACGATTCGGTTTAAGTAAACTTGCAATAATCTCTCTCAAAGTATAAATATCCAGATCGAATTGTTCGGACAATTCCTGTTCATTTTGTTCGGCTAAGGTATGACCTAATTCTGAAGAAACCGGCAAGTTGAAATGTTTCGCTATCTTTTCGGTAACTGAATAAGATTCAGGATGAACCGCTGTCCGATCCAAATAAAGATCCGCATCAGAGATCCGCAAAAATCCGGCTGCCTGTTCAAAGGTTTTTGGTCCTAAATATTTGACATCTTTCAATTCTTCTCTGGAACTATAACCTTGCAACTTTGACCTTGTATTAATTATCTCGGTGGCTATACGCGGAGTTAAACCTGCAACATAAGCTAAAATATGAGGTGATGCAGTATTTAAATCAACACCTACCTGATTGACACAATCTTCTACAACATCAGCTAATGCTTTCTCTAATTTATTTTCATTCAAATCATGTTGATATTGACCAACCCCGATTGCTTTGGGTTCTATTTTAACCAATTCAGCCAAAGGATCTTGAACTCGTCTGGCAATTGAAACTGCTGAACGTAAATTAACATCTAAATCAGGAAATTCTTCAGCAGCTACCTCCGAAGCTGAATAAACCGAAGCACCTGCTTCCGAAACCACCAGCCATTTTAAATCATAGTTTTTATGTTCGATAAAATTAGCCAACCAATGTTCCGATTCTCTTGAAGCTGTGCCATTTCCGATCGCTACAAGATCAACCGTATGCTCTGATAAGAGCTCTGACAATTGTTGCTCTGCATAAAGACTGTCCTGTTTCGATTCAAAAGGATAAATTGTGTTAACTTCAAGTACATCGCCTCTTTTATCGATCAGGGCTAATTTACAACCATGTGTATATCCCGGGTCCCAGCCCAAAATATTACAATCTTTGATAGGAGGTTGTAATAACAAATTACGCAAATTTTTAGCAAAAAACTCAATTGACTCATCTTCGGCCAAGTCATTTTTATTTCTAAACAACTCATTTTTCAAAGAAGGATATAAGAGACGTTTCCAGCTATCCTCACACATCGTGAACAAGCGTATATATAATTCCGAGCCTTCCGGTATATACCAGCGACTCAATAATGAAACTATTTGCTGATCAGGACAATTAAGACTGACTCTTAAATGACCTTCTCGTTCGCCTCTTTGGATAGCTAACCAACGGTGAGCTTCCATTGTCTCAATTTTCTCCTGATAATCGTAATACATCTCATAAACGCTATCTGCTTCGCTTTTACGTTTGGTCTGGATCATTCCTTGTGCTAACAACAATTTACGCAAACCACGCCGCACATCCGCTCTATCTGCCAAATCTTCAGCTAGTATATCCAGAGCACCTTGAATTACATCTTCAACTGTATCGCGCTCACTAATTGAACTTAATAAAGTTGTCGCATACTCGATGAGTCCCTTTTCAGTTGCTTCAGGTCCCATCATAAAATCCGCCAAATGTTTTAAGCCTTGGTCGATTGCTTTACTCGCTCTAGTCTGTCTTTTGGTTCTATATGGACGATACAGATCTTCAACCACAGCTAAAGTGTCGGCCTCTTCAATACTTTGTTTGAGTTGTGCAGTCAATTTTTCTCGTTCTTGCAATAATCGAATAACTTCTTGTTTGCGCTGATCAAGAGAAATCAAACGTTGCCATTCTGATTCAAACTTACGTAAAGTCTGATCGTCCAAATCTCCTGTAGCTTGTTTTCTGTAACGTGCAATAAAAGGTACCGTATTGCCATCGGTTAATAGCTCAATTATTTGTTGAGCATTTTTTTCAGGGAGCTCAAAAGAATTACTTAATTGAATGATGATTTTTTGCAAAAAATTACCTCTACTATATATTTATCCGGTTCTATTTCTCTTCTGATTCTTAAACATGATTAAACTAGCTTATTTAGAACTTGCAATTTTAAGATCCTCGGCCTTGACTGTCATAGTTTCAGTTTCACCATCAATTTCCAGTAAAACTCGTGCTGTTTCACGCAACAGATTTACCGACACTACTCTGCCTCTGCCATTAGGTGTATCCACATATTGTCCCGGTCTTGGCATTCTCTTATGCGCATCAACATATGCATCATGTTCATATTGCAAACAGCAGAGCAAACGCCCACAAGCTCCGGAAATTTTCGAAGGATTCATTGCCAAATTCTGTTGTTTTGCCATTTTAATTGAAACCGGATTGAAGTCCTGCAAAAAAGAACAACAACATAATTCCTGGCCGCAAACTCCTAACCCTCCGATTAAACGAGCTTCATCTCTTACACCAATTTGACGCAATTCGATTCTTGTCCGAAATACACTTGCCAAATCTTTAACCAGATTACGAAAATCAATCCTGCCATCAGCTGTGAAATAAAAGATAATTTTCTGATTATCAAACATGCACTCTACATCTACTAAGTGCATCGCCAACTCATGTTGCTCGATTTTTTCCTTGGCGATTTCAAATGCTTCTTCTTCCAGCTTTAAGTTTTCTGCAAAATGAATTTGATCTTCTTCGGTTGCTTTTCTCAGAATCGGTTTCAAATCATGTTCTAATTTATCTTCATCTATTTGAGATATTTCTCCGGTACAAAATCCGAGATCAATACCTTGTACAGTCTCAACGATTACTTGATCTCCGGAATGTAAATCCAAATCAACCGGATCAAAATAATAAACCTTACCGCGTCCATGTAATCTGACGCTAACAACATCTGCCATCTATATAAATAAGTCCTTTCTCATAGTTAGTAATAATTGTCCTAACATACCGTCAAAACTGGCATTTACCTGACTTGCCCGACGCACTTCATTAATTGCATTAAATGAATGTAGCATGTTTGCTTTATAAACGGCTAAACTAGCATTGCGTTTATCTATATAAATTTGGGCTAGTCCCGTTAATTCTGATTCTAAGTCAACTTGTTTTATTTGTTCTGAATTATTGTCTTCTAATAAGATTAGTAAATCTCTCAACATGCCTTGCCAAAGATCTAAAATCAAATCTGTTTGTTCTTTATTTTTTTTCAAAAACTCTAAACCCGTTGTTAGCATTTCAGTCCTGCCCGCTTTAGGGAATCTAAAAAATAAGTCATTTGCCGAATTTCTGATCTCTTTATAATTTTTATCTGAAGCAATTCTGAGAGCATTACCCGGATTACCCGCAGCATACTGTACAATAAATGCAATATCTTCTGTAATTCCATTAGCTTCAAGAATTTTTCTTATTTCGTGATCAGGATATCTTTGTAAAGCAAAAATTGCCACTCTGGATAATATTGTTTCCAAAAGATTATCCTGCAAAGTAGCAGTTAAAAGAAATACTGCATAGTGAGGAGGCTCTTCCAGAGATTTTAAAAGAGCATTCTGTCCCTGCTCATTTAAATCATCCATATTTATCAGATAAATTTTATATTTTCCCAGCTGAGGCCTGGTTTGAATATCAAACACAACATCTCGCCTAACCCGATCAACTTTGACAATGTTTTCTTTTCCGCGGTTCAATATCTTGAAATCCGGATGTGTTCCCGCCCCAAAATATTGGCAAGCCGGACATTTATAACAAGGCTCCCGGTGTGTCTTACCATCTGAAGAATTAGTTATCTGAGTATTTTGACAAAGAAGAGTCTGAGCAAAATTGATAGCAAAAGATTGCTTCCCCATTCCCGGATCTCCCGTAAACAAAAAAGCATGTTGGACAAGACTATCTGCACTGAGAGCGTCCTGTAATCTTTTTTTTAAATTGGTTTGACCTATCAAATTTTTAGCAGACAATTTACATTCTCTCATAATGGTCGACATCAATGATAAATACTGTCGCACCACCAATATTGACTTCGACCGGATAAGGCAAATAAGAAGTACCCATGCCGGTTGGCGACATTGTTGTATTAATCGTGGCTTTGCGACTACTGGAATTTTTGCGGACAATTCCTAAAGCATCATCTACTTCATGATTTTCGACCCCGATTATCAAAGTTGTATTACCTGAGCGCAAAAAACCGCCGGTACTACTTAATTTAGTCACCCGGAAACCTGCTTTGTTTAACTCTGATACCAAACGTGAAGTATCTTCATCATTTACAATAGCCAAAATCAATTTCATTTATTTATCCTCCCAAGTCAATAACTTGCTTCAATTCCATTTTTAGATCCTGAAAAATTTCTTCCGGTGTTCTCTCAGCATCTATTACCTTGATTCTTTCCGGATTTTTTTGCGCAATACTTAAATAGCCTTGACGTGTTTTCTCCATAAATTTTTTACTCTCAAGATCAATTCTATCATTCTTTTCAGTTCTCTTACCTAATCTCTCAATAGCAGTCTCAACCGACAAATCAAAATAAAAAGTGAAATCCGGTTGGAGACCTTGTGTGGCAAAGGTATTGAGCATCTGAATAAAATGCACATCCATATCTCGACCAAAACCTTGATATGCGGTTGTAGAATCATAAAAACGATCTGAAATCACAATGCTTTTTGCAGCAAGAGCCGGTTTGACAACCTCTTGTACTAATTGTGCTCTTGCAGCAGCAAATAATAAAAGCTCAGTCTCCGGTATCATTTCTTGATTGACACGATCCAACAATACTTTTCTAATTTGCTCACTGATTGAAGTTCCACCCGGTTCTCTTAAAATTAAATATTTCAGATTTGCCTTGCGGAGATCTTCAGTCAACATTTCTAACTGCATGGTTTTTCCGGAACCGTCTATTCCTTCAAATGTCAAAAATAACCCTTTATTCAAGATCATTAATAATATACCTTCTTATTTTAATTAATAATAACACATTCATTATTTTCGTGGAATAATGACAAAAATTGTAAAAATAGCAAAACCGGTAAAGATACTAACAATTAAGTTAGCGACTCCAAGTAATGCTGATTATCAAGAAGCATAGCTTATGACTAACGCGCACATTAGGAGTCCCTAGTGTAACAACTGTCTTCGTTTCCTACGACAAGTTTAGTCTGTAAGTTTTTCTATATTTAATTCTGTAAAGTCTCTTTCACTTGCAGCAGAAAGCCTTAGCTCTATGTTCTGAAACCGATAGGTAGCCCAAGTCACGGCCCCGCCATCTATTTCGACAAAAGGTTCTTCACCTTCTTCAGTTGGGTTGCCGTACTTTTTCGAGAGTCGGGTCTTGCATTCGTCATATCCCAGATTCCCAACATGTATCCAGATGCTTTTGGCAAGATAATCGTCTGCCGTCTCATCAAAATGCAATATGCCGTAGTCCTTAGTCCCAAATATATTTCCATCAAGGTAGGTGTGTATATAGAATTTGCTTTCTGTATCGATAACTTCTCTTGGAATACCAATTTCAGAGGCTATTTTACCGAGCATTTCGATACTATCCAAGAGGTCATCAACAAAAATTCCATCTTGAGTCTCATTAATTATCATCAGTTGTGTTCCACTTTTCTTGTTAGTTGTCTGCTGATCCACAAGGCTCGTACAGGTTGTTTGATGATTGGTTGTCTGTTTCTTCCCGAAGTCTGTATCGGCTATTTTTTGTTTACATCCTATCAGGCTTAACAAACACAGGAAACAGATCAACTTTATTGAAATTTTTCTCAAACACATATATCCACCTCCTACTATATTGTTCACCTCTTATTAAATATGTTATATAAAATCATAATTCAAAACAATAAAAAAGCAGCTATCAATACAGAAATTGTATCAATAGCTGCCTTCTAGCTTGGAGCCCATTGCCGGAATTGAACCGGCGACCTCATCCTTACCATGGATGCGCTCTACCTACTGAGCTAAATGGGCATTTTAAAAGCAAGCTAATTATAACGAGGCTACACATTGAAGTCAAATTAATAATCTGAAAATTAAAATACCGGTTGATAACGATAGACGATGAATTTTTCAAATTCATCTTCCAACATATTCAGTCTGATTGAACCTTCACGGTTGAAAACAGTTTTTCTTTCCATAAAACTTTGATATTCATACATTGGATAATAAAGAATTAATTCTGCAGGACGGGGATTGTGATATAAGCTTTGTTCAATATTTCGTACTACTTCTACAAAGATACTGACAGTAAATGGATTAAAAAAATAAAATACATTTTGATCAGCTTGGATTTCATACTTTTCTGCATATTCTTGAACAAAGTTAAGCGGAGCTATGGTGGAATGTTTTTGTTTTGCTTGCTTGATCTTTCTCTTTCCGGATTTTTCAGGTTTTTGTTGCAAATCTGAGAGCTCAGCAGCAGATTTTGAATTCTCAAGATATGAATTCATTTCTTTACTGAAATCAACCTGTGGATTAGCTGCCAGATATGAATGATAGTTGTTAATCAGATCATGATAGGTTAATTGGTTAAGTTCTATTCCGGTTACAGGTATATTAAATCGATTATGGATATAAAAAGCTACTCTTCCCGTACCACAACCAAAATCGACAAAGTTCGAATCAAGACCCAATTCATTAAACTCAAACAATTTATCTAAAGCCTGATAAGGTGTCGACTCTAGACGATTATAAGTTACCAAATCATCAAGTTCGACCCATTCGCGCATTGCTTGTGTTTCAATATTAAGTTTGTTGTCCATTAGTCGTTCATACCACAAGTGAAACATTATATATTGTACCCATCCATCAACTTTTCTCATTTCGAATATTGTAGCATACAAAAACTTTGAACCGGTAAGAATAAAATTGAACCATTTTAAGTAAGAATAACTAAGTAAATAAAAAGAGATCAAGGTTCCCGGCGGAACCTTGATCATGAGGAGACGTATGAAGAGGTGTTTATTTATAGTCGCCTCTTTTGCGACTACGCTTATCAACGTATTCATATACTAGCAACAACTTTTGAAATAAAAATAGTTTGAAAGTGAAGTATTGTGAAATTTTTTGAATAATTACAATATTTATGATTGACTTTTTTATTTTACCTTTGTGTTATTGTATTAACCTAGTAATACAGTTATGGATAATCAACGATTTAGTTGATTTAAGAGTAGCTGAAATAGAAAACAGATGAAGGTATTTAATGTCTTATCTATTTGATGAAAGCCAGCCTATATATTTGCAGTTAATAAAAATATTTAAAATTAAGATTGCTAACGGAACCTGGCAAGCAGGTCAAAAAATTGATAGTGTCAGAAATTTGGCTCTGGACTTTGATGTTAATCCCAATACAGTTCAGCGTGCATTGGCCGAGTTGGAAATACTCGAATTAACGTATAGCCAAAGAACATCCGGCAGGTTTGTTACAGAAGATCAAGTCTTAATAGATCGTTTAAAACATGAAATGGCCAAAAACAAAACGCAAGATTTTGTCCTGCAGATGCAAGCTATCAAAATCAGCGATCAGCAAATAAAAGAATTAATCGAACAAATAATTACTGAGTTAGCCGACAAACAGAAAGCAGAGGAGTAACATGTCAATCATCCAAATTAACAATTTATACAAAAGTTATGGTAGTGTTCAAGCAATAAAAGGCATCACTTATGATTTATCCGGCGGTCAAATTGTCGGATTAGTAGGACCTAACGGCTCCGGAAAAACCAGCATGTTACGAATCTTAGGAGCCTTCGATATGGCCTATAGTGGTGAAGTATTAATTTACGGGGCAAATCCCGGACTAAAAACACGAAAAATCGTGTCTTATTTACCGGATAAACCATACATTTCAGATCGCTTGCGTGCAGAACAAATTATTGAAACCTATGCCGGTTTTTTTGAAGATTTCAATAAAGATAAAGCATATCAGATGCTCGACCTTTTCAAATTAAAACCTGAGCAGAAAATCAGAGAAATGTCTAAAGGTATGGGTGAAAAAATTGCAGTTCTCTTAACAATGTCTCGGGAAGCACAAATTTATATTTTGGATGAACCTATTTCAGGTGTAGACCCTGCTTCGAGAAAAATTATTCTGCGCAGTATTATTGAAAATTTTTCTGAAGATTCTTTAATGATTGTCTCTACCCACCTACTAAATGATATCGAAAAAATAATAGATCAAGTTGTTTTTTTGGATGAAGGAACGATAAAAATCAGTGGTTCAACGGATGATTTAAGAGCTGAATATGGTAAAGGTATTAACGAATTATTTGAAGAAATATTTCAATAAAAGTATCAAAAAATTAGAGGAGATATAGAATGACCAAAAAAATTTACAAATATTTGATGCAAGAATTGTGGCTCACAGCAAGATATGTCTATTTGGCTATTATTAGCCTGACAATATTTTCTTGTCTAATTTTAATGCTCGGGATACCTGTTCTGAATAATATTACCGGTGCAATTACAACTCTTGGTTTAGCAGGATTGCCTTTTGTTCTTTTAGCTCTGACTGTGATCAATGACTATAAGAACAATCAAGGAAATAAAGCCTACTTACTCAGATCAATTCCCGCACCAACTTCCAAATTGTTTGGAGCTAGATTTCTTTATTATTTATCATATTATTTCTTTACAATAATCTTACTCTCGTTTTTACTAGGTTTTTTCTTTTTGACTCAATATTCAGTAGGAACAGGTATGCCTTTTCATATTATGTTTGAGTATTTCATGAATATAATTGTTCAAAGCAAAATTCTCGGGTTTGTTATTTTTATCCTGATTTATAGCGGCCTCAGTGGTGTCATTATCATTTTATTCTCAATCACAATCGGTTCTGAAGCCCGATTCAAGCGATTAGGCATTGGAGGTCCGGTGTTGGTATATTTTATCTATTACTTCACTTCTCAAATCCTGACTCTGATCTCAATGTTATTGATACCTCTAAGTGTTAAAATTCCGACTGACGGATCGGAATTGAGTTTTGAAGTAATTAACAAATCTATGCTCTCAGAGTTTATTCAATATAGTCGAGGCGAGATCGATTCTGTCCAAATCTTGGGTATCGGATTTATTTTTGTTATGTTGATTTTATTATCAATAATGTCGATTTGGACCTATCGTTCAATGAAAAATAAACTGATCTTAAATTGATAAATAGTTTTTGCAAGAGCCAATTACGGTAATAATCGGCTAATTTAATTATTAATTATAGACTTTCAAGATTACTACCTTACAGCTACCAGAACTTAAACATCTATATTTTTGACAACATCTCATAATTTAAAAACATCTGTCGCATTTAACAACTAAAGTTGATCTGACGACAGATGTTAATATTAATTACCAAGATATCGCAAACGACTCTTGACTAGCTAGTAGATTATACGCAGGTGTATCCACCGTCAATCGGGAGAATGGCTCCAGTTACGTAGGAAGCTTCTTCACTACCTAAGAAAATTGCACCGGCATTAAGTTCGCCCGCATTTCCATAACGTCCTAAAGGCACAGTCATTTTCATATATGCGGTGAATTCATCAGTATTCAGAGTTTCTGATGTTAATTCAGTCTCAAAATAGCCCGGGCAGATACAGTTGCAGGTAACATTATATTTTGCCAATTCAGCAGCAACAGCACGTGTAAAGTTTACAACGCCACCTTTTGATGTGTGATATGCCACTGTATCAATTGCAGTATTACCTACTAAACCATACATCGAAGAGATATTGATAATACGACCGTAGTTAGCATCTTTCATATATTTGCCAAAGGCACGTGTGACATAGAATACGCTAGACATATCTGTCTCAATGGTAAAATCCCATTCTTCGTCAGTCATATCCAATACTCCGGCATTTGCTGCAGAACCGGCGCAATTAACTAAAACGTCAATTTTACCCATTTCTTCAAAAGCTTCAACTGCTGCAGCATTTACGCTTTCAACATCAGTAACATCACAACGAATAGGCAGACATTTGACACCTTTCTTCTCAATATTTTTTGCTAATTCTTCAAGTTTTTCCAACCTTCTCGCCATGATAACCATATCAGCGCCTTGATCCGAATAAGCATCCGCCATTTGTTTTCCTAATCCTGATGATGCTCCTGTAATAACTACTACTCTTCCTGTGTAATCAAACATTTTATCTTCCTTTCTACTAATGTTTCATATGTAAAATGTTTTGCAATATATTAATTTAGTGAATATCATGTATTTTAAGAAATTAATATATTTTACTAAAATTAATTGTATATGAACTAATTAAACTAATCAATTAAGGTATTTCTTGATGCAAAGTTCTTTTTGCCGACCGAAGGTTGTCAACAGCTCTAGCTAAACGTTGTTCAATTTCTAGAATGCTACCATCAGCATCAACAACCTGCATTGATCCTCGGATCATTTTGGTTTGCCAATTTATCGCATGATTAAACTTATCTTGATCACCCCAGAGATAGGGAACCGGAAAAAATCCTGAGGCAAATGCAAGATAGAAACCCTCAGGACTATAAAGATCAGGAATGCTTTTTTCTAGAGCTTTGATTAAGAGTCTTGAATTTTGATAAAGATCCTCTTCCCGTTGATTCACTTCCGGATTTTTACTCTGATCATCTATCAAACCTTTTAATCTTGCTTCTCGGTATTTTTCTATTGTATGTAAAGTGATTTGAATGCTTTCATTGATCACATCAGGAGTCGCTAAGTGTGAGGCTTCTGAATAACTAACGACATGTATTACATCGGGACTTGCCAGATTGCGAGGTTCAATATCATCCATCAGACAACTGACGGCAGCCAATTGTATTTTTGCTTGTTCCAAGTCAGGTTTGAAAAAATCTAAGCCTGCTCTTGGTTGAAAAACAATTCGAAAATTATCGTCTTCTAAAGAACGAACTAATCTTAATAAAGCTCTTGATTTTGCAAGATCGTGAACACCCCAAGTACTTCTTGGTGTATTGAGCATATTTTGTAAAACAAAAGTTTTGATACCATAAAGCTTAGCCAATTTTGCAGCCAGATAAGCTACCACAATGTAAGTTAAATCATCTGCACCACGAAAAGCGAAATGATGTGAAACATTTGCTTCAAGAGGTTTATTAGTGGTTGCAATATATTCAATAGTTTTGAAATGCTCTTTTAAGTTGGTATAAAGATCATAGGGTCCTCGATCATCAAGTTGATTGAACCACCATAAAGATAGTGCATGCCAAGAAATATTGATTGTGTTTTCATACATTCTTGCTAACTGAGGAATATTTTTGGTACCGGCATAGGTCCGCATTAATAGAGGTCTTGCTTCTTCATATAAATAACGATAATCTGCTTCGGAATTAACCGGAACACCGCCTCCATTTAACTTGCCTGACCAATTCTCAGCAAAATTGGACTGTGACAATTGAGAAGTCCCCAATGATAAAATATCCAGCAAGCCTTTAGATGCTAGTTGTTTAATCCAGGATCCACATTCCAGAATTGCTTCTTCTTGTTTTTGTCCTGAATGATAAGGTCCTACATGCGCTCTGATCAAAGGTCTTGTCTGGTGAGCGGATTGTTTTTTCGTAGCTTCCAGTCTCTTCAACAAAGTATCTTGACCGGTTCCAAATTCTAAATAATCATTAGCTGATTTTGTGTCATAAGCTAGATATTCTTTTTTATAGATAACTTCTTCAGCAAATTGATGCAAATTATCATCATATTGGCTGACTTCTAGCATATCTCGCGGAATAAGCTTAGCGGTCACTAACATCTTAGATAAGCTTTCAGCGATTGATTCCCCACCTTGAAAACAAGTAAAAATACCGGAGAAAGTTTTTTCAACTTTTCTACATGTTTCAGGTAAACCGCCAAAAAACAATAAATCAATTGGCCCATTTTGAAATTCTAAGAGACGCTCTTTTTTTAATTCTTCTAGGAGAAATCCCAACATATTAATTGCATCGGTATAATCTAAGCGATAACTAATGCCTAAACGATTGATCTTGTTTTTTCGTAACCAATCTATAATCACTAATCTGGCAGAGCTGTCGTTGTAAAAGCTAAAAGCTTTTTGTATTCTTTCATCAGCTATCACAACTTCATAACCACATTCGGACAACAAACCTCCTGCGGTCTGCAAACCCATAGTATGAGCATCATTCGCCGGTTTGAGCAAACCGTAAACCGTCCTTAGATCAGACTGTCGCATCGGGATCATCCCTCCTCACAAGCTTCTGCAAGATATCAGAAAATTCAATTTCCCGCAGGTATCTACCTCTTTCTCGAAAATTCTCATGCATTAACTTAGATGCCAGTTCAATGATTAAACCGGTATAACTCATATCAAGATTGAGTTTTTTGCCTAAAGCTTCCAGAGGAACTAATCCATATGGAATATCTTCATAAATATAACGATGTTTTAAAGTTGTAGGAGCATATATTTCAGAATATGCATCTGTATTTTGAATTTTTTCATATAGATTATTGCCCAGAGATTTGTAACTGCGACTAACCCAATCACTTGTACTCTCGACCGGAAAATTCATAGCTTCGGATAAACGGATCCTCTCTCGATCCGTATTTTCCAAAAACTCTGCAATCCTGGGAGTTATCCCTTCATGATAATAAAGATAATTTGAAGATTGGTCTTCTGTTCGTCCACTGTTTAAGAGTAAAGGAGCACAATGTAGAATCATACCAACATTGCCAATGGAAGTTTGTATCATAGATGTAGCGGGTTGAAAATGTTTTTGTAAATCTAAAGGCAACCTTGAACAAATTTCCTGATTGCTCAGTTCACCCAGACCGGCTAAGTAAACAGCTTCTTTTATCGCATATAAATGGGTTCGATCCTCAGAAATTTTTCTACAAGTATGAAATACTGTTTGAGCTTCAGTAATAATCGGCTTAGATAAATTGCTACCCTGATTATAGTAATGGTCAAATTCAATTGCACCGCATGTTCTGCCGGGACTCAAGATGACAATTGCATCAGTTTGTAATGATTTGCTAAATTGGAACGCTAACTCGCGATGAGAAAATGCAGGCGTAGTAACTATCACAAGTTCAGGTTCTGCTAAAGCTTGATTCAAATCGGATGTTGCTTCCTTGATCTGAGCTTCCCCTTCAATTTGACCCTCGATAAAGATTTTTTTTGTTTGTTTGATCTTTTTTATATTATCTTCTGTGCGATTCCAAAGAATAATTTCATGACCTGCAAGTGCTAAATCAGCTGCCATTGTTAAACCTGAATTTCCGGCACCTATTACTGTAATTTTCATATTATTCCCCTATAATCTCTAATGTCTGACATAATTTAACGTCTCATTCTGTTGAAAATACGTTAATCATGACTCTTCAGTGCACTTCAAACCAGCTCGAGTTTATAGCAAACAAAAAGTACCCAATAATGACAAAATAAATATTTAACAATAATAAAAGTTTGAAACAAAAAATGTTTCAGAATTGATCAATTGTTCAGATTGCTTCTTTTACTGTCAACTGAATGTTGTTTTAACTGTACAAATAAGTTTACCATGAACCACTATAACAAGTCTAATCTGACATACATTTGATTATTAAGAATTTAAATACTGCCCTCTCTTAAATACAAAAACAGTTTGGGCACAACTTGGTTTTTTCTTGAAACAATTCCTTCTTGAAATGTATTTTTTTCTCCGTCTGCATTAGGAAAAATCAGAGGCAAAACATCTTTTCCCGGTCCCGCAGCATAAAAGACCGAGCCGTTATCTCTGGCTGAAGTAAACATCATGATCCAAAGATAAGCATTTTTATTGGAGGCATATTGCTCCATCACCTTGACTAATTCTTCTTCCAGAGCATTAGTCTCGTTCAGGCGATACATTGTATATTGTGAGATAATAATATTTCGTTCTGCAACAGTATAATTCTTTACATCAAATTCCAACAATTTGCCGAGATCTTTTAATAAATCTACCGAGCTTGCTTTAAAAATATCTCGAGCTAATAAATCAATATTTTGCTCAGCATACTCTGCTAAATGTTGAGCAATCTTTTTATCTTCTTCGGTTGTTGTCGGAGATTTGAAATTCAAAGTATCTGCAATAATTGCTGACAATAACAATCCCGCCACATCACGATCCGGTTTTACGTTCTGCTCAATAAATAGTTTAGCAATAATGGTTGCTGTTGCACCTAAAGGCTCATTTCTAAAAAAAACCGGTTTATCTGAAGTCAAATCTCCTAGACGATGATGATCAATAATTTCTACTATTTCTGCCTTTTCAATATTTGGTACGGACTGAATTGCTTCATTATGATCAAGTAACACAAAACGACGTTTGGGAGCATTAAGCAAGCGATATCGTGAAGTTAAGCCCATAACCCGATTCTCCTGATCGACAATCGGATATGCACGGTGTCTGGTTCGCATCATTTTGGCTTTTGCATCCTCAACAAATTCCTGCTCATTGAATACAACTAAATCTTTCCCCATGATTAATTTGACGGGAATAGAATAATATAAAAAACGGCTGGTATTCATAGCACCGTGACCGGAGAGAATTATAGCGCATTGATTTTTCTTTGCTTCATTCAAGACCATAGGTGCAATTTCTTTGGTCCAGACTAAAAGCAGAACAGCAGCACCTTTACGAATAGCCTCCAGTTGAAAGTTAGTATCGTTTCCCATAATTACAATACGATCTTCTAAATCATAAAACTTCAAATTATTTGCTGATAAAGCAAGGATACTAACCTTACCGTTATGATGAGACTTAGCAGGAGCATAATATAATTTACCGTCAATTGCTCTGGCAATATTTTCGATAGGAGTTTTAGCCAAGAGATCAATCGATCTTGATGTATCATGTAAAACCGTTTCGCCAATTGAAGAATTAGTTACTATACCTAATAGGCGGTCTCTTTTATCTTGTACAGTAAATACCTTATGTTGTTCATCGAAACGTTGAATAACATCGCGCAGCATAGAATCCTTAGACACTCTGTTTGAGTCATCCATCACGGTTTCATCAAGCTGTGACCTTGCATCCTTGATTCTTAAGGGAAACGGTTGATTAAATTTCTGTAATAAAAATTTGGACTCGCTCGAGAGCTCATCCAAATAGCAAGCCACAACATTATATCCTTGTTTTTGTTTGAGGTGAGCATAACCTATTGCAGAAGCAATACTGTCAGTATCGGGATGGCGATGACCTACAGCATAAACAATGCCCCCGCCACCATATTCTCTGTACAAATAATCTATAGACATGATTTCCCTAATTTCTGATTAATTTATTATCTATGTAAACATAAATTTTAACATAAACAACTAATCATAACCATGTTTTCGAGTTCTTACCGACATTCTGAATTGAAAAAACCTCGAAACAAAATTCAGTATCGAGGTTTCTTATGGTTGCGGGGGCAGGATTCGAACCTGCGACCTCCGGGTTATGAGCCCGACAAGCTACCAGCTGCTCCACCCCGCGATATATTAATTGATCGATTCTATCTTCTGCTTATTAACTAAGTTCAAATTGGAATCTACACTTGATCGAGAACAAACTTTTTTATTTGGTGCTCGTGGCCGGACTCGAACCGGCACGAATGTTTAAGTTCGACGGATTTTAAGTCCGTTGCGTCTGCCAGTTCCGCCACACGAGCGTTTGGCTTGCTCTCTTTTAGTGCTTAACTATACTAGCACTGGATTTTTTATTTGTCAAACTAAAAATAAATAATATTAACGTTTGAAAATTGTCACTTTCTAATAAATTTATTGTTGACAATTCTGAATCACTTAGTAAAATATGAATGATTCAGCATACATTATAGATAATAAGTTTAGAAAATCTCAAAATATGAGTGAACAGAATAAACAAAGTAACAATCAAATTGACAGATTTGTATTACGTCATTTAGAAGCCAATTCAGGGAAATGGATTTCCGGAGCTGACTTAGCTGAACAAGTAAATGTCAGTCGCAATACGATCTGGAGAATAATCAAAAAACTCCAGGATACAGGTTATGCTATCGAATCTGTAACCGGTCGCGGATATCAATTAAAAAATGATCAGGATTTACTTTCGGAATATGGAATTATCTTAAATCTTAACAATCCTAGTAATTATCAAATTGAGATCTTAGGCACAGTTGACTCAACTAATAATATTTTAAAAGAAAAAGCTCGAGCCGGATATCCTGCAGGAACATTAATTGTGGCTAATGCGCAAGAATCGGGTCGTGGACGCCGAGGTAGAGATTTCTTTTCACCACCGGGAACAGGGGTTTATTTCAGTTTGTTAATCAGACCGGATCACAATTTTAATCCCGGACAAAAAAGTCCTGCCTTAGCTGCAGTAGCTCTTTCATCCGCTATTGATAAAATTTTAGATAAAACCTCCGGGATCAAGTGGGTTAACGATATTTATTTAGATCAAAAAAAGGTAGCAGGCATCCTCAGCGAGGCAGAACTGGATTTTGAAACTGCCAGCATCGCTTATTTGGTAATCGGGGTTGGGGTTAATGTTTATCAACCACAAACTGACTTTCCTTCTGAACTAAAACATACTGCTTCTGCACTTTTGCCTTCAACTCAGCCCAAAGCGGGATTAAGAAATAAATTGATTGCGGAATTCTTAAATCAATGGGAAATCCTGGCTAAACCTGAGCAATCAATGCAAGCTCTTGAAATTTTCAGAAGTAAATCTATACTGACCGGAAAAACTGTCAATATTTGGCACAACCATAACAAGATAGTAACCAAAGTATTAGACGTCAATCAGGAATTCGAGCTGGTAGTAGAGTTAAAAGACGGTTCAATTCAAACCATTAATCACGGTGAGGCAACTCTTCATAGTAACTAATAATTAGTTTTAAATTAAAATAAAAAATAGAAAGAAAAAACAATGTTAAATTCTAAATTCACAATCAGACAAATGACCATCACTGCTTTAATGGTTGCTACCTTAATTGTTTGCAGCCAGATTGCCTTTAATTTGCCGGGAGGCATTCCGGTTACCATGCAAACGTTCGGAATTGCTTTGATCGGATTTCTCCTAGGTACAAAACTCGGTACGATTGCAGTCGGAGTTTATTTATTAATCGGCTTAATTGGCTTACCGGTATTCTCAAATTTTGGATCCGGTCCCGCAAAACTACTCGGCCCGACCGGCGGATATTTAATCGGCTTTTTACCGATGGTACTCCTGATCGGTTTAGCAATTGATTTGTTCAATAAGAATGAAACATCCGGTAGATTTGTCTGGCTATTTGTTCTGCCTTCAATTGGTTTAGCAGCTTGCCACCTCTTAGGTGTCGTTTGGCTATCGGTCGGCACTGACATGTCTTTTTTAGCTGCAGCTGCTGTCGGTTCGATTCCTTTTATTATCAAAGATATTGCTTCCGTGATCTTGGGCTATTTCATTGCCCAAATCCTGAGCAAGCCATTGAACAAAGTTCTAGTTAAAGCTTAATCTTATTAATGCTCTGAACACCGGATTTCATAATTATTTTTCTGGTCCAAGCTGTATAAAGAAAATCGCGTTTTATCATTTTCCCTAATAATTTAAATCGTAAAACACGCATTTTCTTTTTATATGTTTTAAATATTTGATCAGCGTTTGTCCCAATTTGAAAAGCTTCAGCTAATTTCAAGCCGCTTTCAAAAGCATAGCTGAATCCTTCAAAAGAGCTGGCACTGATTAATCCTGCTGCCTCGCCGATCAAATATACACCCGGCTTGCCTAGAACAAAATCGCGCCACCCTTTCGGCTTCATAACTTGACAAGCCTCGGTTTTTATCGGTTCACCTAAAATATAATTCTGTGATTTGCAAAATCTTCTTTTCTGTTTTTCAAAATTTTCTCGACTATGTTGAGGCGAAAAAGCACCTCCATAAATTAGATGATCATCTTTATGCATCAACCATGAGCATGCTTTACTGGTTTGAGAATCAAAAATACAATAGTATATAGGTTTTTTCTTTTCTGGATTGGTAAACCATTGCTGAATCGCTAAATAATAATCAATCTTATTATCAAAAAATGATTTACGGACTATTGAATTTGCTCCTTCAGCACCTACTAATTGTTTACAAATGACTTTACTCAACTCAGAACCATGTTTAATAGATAACTCGAAATTGCTACCGATTTGGACAATTTTCAAACACTTTGCTTTAACATAATCTACCGATTGCGGAACAAGAGAAATCAGCCATTGATCAAATTCATATCTGTCCATATTTAAATAGAGTCGGAAATAATCTCGCTCTAGATTTTGAACCAGATCGATTGTTTTAACAGAAAAAATCTGGGGTTCAACTAAGACTGATTTAGGTAAACTTAAGTCAAAACTAGCCAATACCTTTTGCGCATCAGGTGACAAGAGACCGCCACAAGGCTTGGTAGATCTTTTAATTTGACCATCAAGAAGGATAATCTTCAAATCAGGTCTGATTTCTGCCAGAATACGAGCAAAAGTTGAGCCTGCCGGTCCGGCACCGATAATTCCTATGTCATAAATCATTTGGCAATCTTTCCTTTTTCATTTCAAATAAGAGGAAAAAACATATGTAAATAAAATATATTTTGCTCGAGCTTCGCCTTTATCTCAACATCCATTTTATCAAGCAAACGTTTGGCGATAGATAAGCCCAGGCCGGTCGAACTATTCTGTCTAGCCGGATCAGCTTTATAAAACTTATCGAATAAATTGTCTATGTTTAGTTGAGAATCAGGCTTCAATTGATTAGAAAATTCAAGTAATGCTACTTTCATTGAATTTTCAGCTTTAGAAAGTTTATTGCCATCACTCAACATTTCCTCAACCGGGTAATTGTTTATCACATCTAATTTGATTTTCAGATTACCCGCCCCATGAAGTAATGCATTTTGTAAAACATTTTGTAAAACTCGCTCTAAAGCATTGGGATTAGCCTTAATTTTTACATCTTCTACCGGTAATTCAATTTTAGGTTCGATCTGATTCTGTTTGAAAATTTCATAAAAAGAAAATAAGTTGTGAGCCAAAACTTCACTTAGATTAATTTCTTGTAATTCCAAGCTGAATGCATCCTGCTCCAATTTAGCATAGGTAAATAGCTCATCTAGAATTCGGGTTAATCCATTTATTCTTTCTTCCATAATTGCCAGGTATTGCATTTGTTTCTCAGGATCATTTGTCTGTTGTAGGAGTTGCAAGTAGCCATTGAGTGAAGTCAAAGGTGTGCGAATGTCATGCGAGAGACCGGCTATCGTATCTTTGGCAGCCGACTCTTCACGCAACAAACTAATTTGTAAGCTATGCGTATTATCAATATGTCGATTAATTTGATCAGCTAATTCCAAAATCTGTTTGTTTTTCAATTCACTGGTTAAACGTAAACGGCTCTGTCTACCATCCAAAAATTTTATTTGATCTCCAAGTTCTTTTATTTGACGCAAAAGTAGCCATAGATAAAAACCTATGGCTAAGCAACAGATAAATAAAATGCTAATAACAAGGTATGCCAAATTATCTCCTATAAGCTATTTGCTAATTAACATCTTTCCTTTGGAGAACTAAACAGCTACCACCTAATGCCAGAACCATAAGCACCAAGCAGACTATAGTTGCCCGAATCAGGTCGGTATTTCCTGAATTCATGTTAATACTATCAATATTACCGATTACAGTGTAATTGCTCAATGCCCATTCTCCGCTAAAGTCAAAGATTTTTTTCAATAAATCTGTCAGTAAACCCCAGATCATTTTATTGAAAACTGTAACATAGAGTAATCCACTGACTAAAACAACAGATAAATGTCTGGTCAAAGTTGCTAAGAACAGTATTATCGCTAAGAAAGCAATGTGGAAAACTAAGTGAAAACCGATTATTTCAAATAAGTTTCCCCAATTTACAATTTTGAATTTTTCACTAAAAACCATATTAATACCGATGCTTAAAGTAGCAGTCGCTACAATAAAAATCACAATTGAATAAGATATACCAACAATAAATTGAGCAAAAATGAAACCGGTACGATTTCTTTTCATACCCAAGAAATTCTTCACATAACCATTTCTATAAGGTGCTGTAAAAAACATTGCTGCAAAAATAATGATAAAGATTAAGATACCCCGGCCTGTGAATTGCTCTAACAGTAAGTCTTCACCGGTTCCCAGATCAAAACTTCCATCTCCGGCATTAAATTGGAAATCAATATTCTGATTGTGGTTTGCAGCATTGGTTATTTTATCATCTGTATTACCATCTTCAGTTTCTGTGAGTTCAGAATTGATTTGTTCCGGTAATGATTGATTTTGCATTGTTTGCATATTTTCTTCTAATATTTTAATACTAAAATCCCAAAGGAACATAAACATAGTCAAGATCAAAACAACAGACAAGAGGATAATATAAGTAGATTTCTGTTTGGTTAAACGTCGCAATTCCATTCTAGTTAAATTAAACATATGGCACCTCATTCTGCATCGGTTGATTTGCATAACCGGTTAACTGCAAATAATAATCTTCTAAAGTATTTTTATGTACCGTTAAAGACTCTATTGGTATTTCATTTTGGGCTAAAGTTAACGCAATATCTCCCGTACGATTAACTTCTTCATAGATGTAAATTTCATTTTCGGAAATTAATTGATAATCCATAATATTTATTTGATCTAAGGCAACCACTGCTTGTGAAGCTTGAGGGGTAATCAGTTCAATACGATCGCGACTTTTTTGTTCCAAATCCGAACGGTTGATTTCTTCAACCAAACGTCCTTGGTCAATAATACCGAAGCGACTCGCCAATCTAGCCAATTCACCTAAAATATGACTGGAGATGATAAAAGTAATACCTTCTTCTCTATTCAAGCTTTCAATAGTATTTCTAATTTCAACTATGCCCTGAGGGTCAAGACCGTTAATTGGTTCATCCAAAATCACCAAATCCGGATTTCCAACTAAAGCCAAAGCTATACCTAATCTCTGTTTCATACCCAAAGAAAATTGTTTGACTTTCTTCTTTCCGACTTCGTCTAAGCCTACTATTTCAAGAAGTTTTTTCTCTAATCCAGGCTCATTTTGTCCAATAGCCAGAGCTTTTAAACGCAAATGCTCAAAGCCCGTTAAATTAGGATAAATCCCCGTATTTTCGATTAAGCAACCTATTCTAGGCATCACTAACTTGGCATCTAGCTCATCTTTTCCGAACAGAGAATATTTACCATCTGTAGGTCTTGCCAATCCGGCAACCATACGCATCAGAGTCGTTTTCCCGGCTCCATTTCTACCGATCAAGCCATAAATATCACCTTGTTTGATCAAAATTGAAACACTATCCACCGCTTTTTGCTTGCCGTAAATTTTAGTAATATTATTAGTTTCTAAAATTGTAGACATTTTTGTCTCCTCATCTTTATTTATTTCTATTAAGTCAATAATTTGATCAATTCATGAGCAAAGAATTAACTTAACTATATAATGCAATAAAGAAATTTAAACATCGCAAAGAATTGTTAAAGAAAGTATAAAGATTGTTTTTTAGCGATTGCTATTGTAAAAGATCAATCTTGAAGAAAAATCAATGTTTGAATTTAAATCCAATGCCCCAAACTGTTTCAATATATTCAACATCTGTGAAAGCATTGAGTTTTTTACGTATATTTGAAATATGTACATTAATAGTTTTGTCGCTACCAACATAATGTTCATCCCATGCATATTCATAGATATCCTGTTTTGTGAAAACTCGATCCGGATATTGCATCAACAAAGACAAAATTTTCAATTCTGAAACAGTCAAATTTAAATCATGTCCTTTGACCTCTGCTGTGTAATTTTCTTGATCTAAAATCAAATCTTTGTATTTAAGTAATTTGTGAGGTTTTTCAGTTTGAAAACGTTTGGAGAGAATATTGACTCTGGCCATCAACTCTTCAAGCGAAAAAGGTTTGGTCATATAATCATCAGCTCCATTAGTCAACAAATCTAATTTGGAATCCAGAGTATCTTTTGCAGAAAGCACCATAATAGGTGTATCTCGAACGGCTTTTAATTTGGGTAATAAATCCTCTCCCGACAACCCCGGTAACATCAAATCTAAAAGAATCACACTATAGTCTTCGGCTTCAGCCAATAGTAAACCTTCTGTACCGGAAAAAGCTTGACTGCAAACAAAGCCCGCTTGATCTAAAGCTTCTTTAATCAAATGATTAATATTTGTATCATCTTCAATGATTAGTATCTTCTTCATATCTATTCGCTTTCATCTAAAGGAACAACAGAAATGATACAAAAAGATTCAATTCCCTTACCTTGTCCAAATTGGGTCAAGCCCTCGCCACTGGTTGCAGTAAGCATCACTTGTTCAGGTTTAAGATCTGTGATTTCTGCAATTGATTCTCTAATTTGATCAATATATGGTAAGAGCTTTGGTTTTTTCGCCTGTACGGTAAAACTGATATGCAAAATTTGGTAATCAAGCTCAACTAAATCCGCCAAAGCTAATTCTAAATAAGCTTTACTGTCCGTAATCCCATGCTCAAGGCACAATTCATCAGCCACTGCGCCCAAAATGGGCTTACAGGTAATCCCCGAGATGGCATTGGTTAAAGCATGCAAGAGGACATCGGCATCGCTATTGCCTAATAAACCGGGACAATTGTCAATGGTTACCCCGCCTAAAATCAAAGGCTTAGAATCGTCTTGATCTACAAAGCGGTGGCTATCCTGACCTATAGCTTGGATGGAATAACATTTCATTTGTTGTGACATAATTTCATCTCCATTAGTAACTGATTTACTATGAACATATTTTTTCGGAACATCTAATCGTATGATAACCTCCGGATTTATCAATTATTGAGACATTCAAAAACAATTCTTGTAAATACTTAAAGGCTGAGGCGGAACCCTGTTTTTTCTGGATCACTGTATAAAAAACACCTCTTTCAACCAGATTGTCAGCTACTTCTCTAAACATACGATAATATACATTTTTGCCGGTACGAATTGGCGGATTAAGTAATGCCAGGTCATAGTTTATCCCTAGATCAGGCACACCGTCGAATTCAGTAGCCATAATATTCAATTTATATTTTCTGGCATTTCTTTTAACCAACTCAATCGCTCTGGGATTGATATCAACTGCATGCCATCTTTGATCAGGAAATAACCTATTTAATACTATAGAGACTACACCGTAACCGCATCCTAAATCCAGACAGTTATCGACATCACCCTCATAATTTTTCAATTCCTTAATCACAGCTTTCAACATAACATCTGTTCCGTAATCAACTTTGTTACGGGAGAAAACCCCACGATCAGTATAGAATTCAAAATCTTGTTGAGCAATTGTATACTTAATTTTTCTTACTTGATGCTCTAAATCTTGACTCGGTTTGAAATAATGTGACTGTGCCATAGTTTTACCTTAATCAATATCATTGGTTTTTCGTAATAAGTTATCTACCATATAACCTATTAATTACTTAACAATTTTTTGATAATTTCAAAAAATCTACATTACATTATAACTCAACTTATCTCATTCCAAAACTCAAAACTAAACCTGACTTAATCTACATAATTGATAATCGCTCTGTTTTTACTCAAGGCTATCAACAATGGAAGCCCTAAACCGTAAATAACAATAGTCTGAGAAATTGTTATTGAAAGCACAGTGGTTAGAATTGCACCAATAGATGGGGTTTTTGGCATTAAGAGAAATGGCAAGTATGTTCCGACAATTAACCCATTGAGGATGACTGGTGGAAGCAAAGCAACTATTCTTGCTACATTTGCACGTTTGCCTAAGATCAAATTTTCGTCTTGTTGGCTTTGATTCAATTGTAAATATTGCCGCAAAGGTTTAGCTAAAATATATGTTGCACCGGCTGCCAATAAAGTTGTTAGACTGCCACCTAAAATATCGATTAATCCTAAATTCTGTGGATTAAAGAAATTCGCCAAAAGACAACCTAAAAAAACACCCGGAATTGTTGCCGGAACCAAAGCGGGCAAGACAGTCATGGCTTCTGCCAATCTAAACTGGATCATGCCGGATGCAATTTGAGCAAAAGGCAAAGTAAATACTAAGTATAAGCCTGCCATAATACCGGCTAAAATTATATTAAAAAGTTTTTTGTTCATTTCAACCTCCAAAGATGAGAAACAGTCATCCGGAAACTAATAAAAAAAGCTAGAAACTTGACCGTAAAAACAGTGATCTCTAGCCCCTTCTGCTATTTTACATTTTCGGTCAATAAGATCAAGAGACTTTCACGGTTTCACCGACCAGTTAAAATAATCACTCGGCCAATAATTAAGGTTTAAGAATACCCTTGATAAAGTCCTTGTCACGAGCGAAAATTTCTCTGATTTCTCGAAAACATTGACCGGAAAGCGTACGTTGATCAGCAATGATACCATAACTTTCAAGTCCTAACTGATTAGCAAGATACACAGCACGATATAGATGATATTTTTGAGTGACCAGTAAAACTTTATCCAATTGATAGTTCTCTAAACAGCGTTGCACGCTTTCATAAGTCGATAAACCGTAAATATCAAGTATAAGTGCATCCTCAGGCACATTTTTGTTTAAAACATACTCTCGCATTACTTTAACTTCATCATAGCCCTGACCATCTGCTGAACCATGACCACTTAGTAGTAATTTAGAAACAATGCCTGCCTGATATAAAGCTGCTCCCATATCCAAGCGTTCCTTCAAAATCGGTGACGGCTTGCCATCACGTATCCCTGCTCCAAAGACCAAAGCACATTCATAGTTTTGTTCTGGCACATTTTCTAATGTGGCAATCTGATCGAAGGTTGTCGCAATAATATAAATGTTTGGTATTATGATCAGTAAAAGCACAACTAGTATTATAATTAGCAATTTTATTAATTTGGATTTGGATTTAGATCTTGTCTTTTTCACTTTTGCTCCTCTACCCAAATTCTAATAGGGTATCTATTTGATAATACATCAATTTCCATGTAAACATGCTCAAAATTTAAGCTTTGACATGATTTTGTGCAAAGCGATTTTTGTGAAGCTATATTATACAAAGTAGTTTCGTAGAGCGAATGGCAGCTATAATCTAATATCAATTATAATTAAACAGACTACAATATTTTAGTGGTTTATATATAAGTTTGGATATTAATCAGATACCGAAAGGTGATATCTCTATAGTGGTAAATTATGGGTATAGTTTTATCGCCGGATTACAGAGAAATAACAAAAGACCGCTCTTTGGCGGTCTTTCGATTATCTTTATTTGAGTGTTCTATCAATAATAAGCTGATCTAATTTAGCCAACAACTTCCATACCTAAAGTTAAATCCTTGCCATTGATATCAACAGTAGCTACATGAGCTACACCTTCCTTCAAAGGAGCCACTTCAATTGCTAAAACTTCCTCTTGAATAAGATCTCTGAATTTTTCCATCAATTGACCTAAATCAGCATTATCTGCATAGTACAAATTTATCCGATCCGAAACTTCAAAACCGCTCTCGCGACGCATGTTTTGGATTTTAGATACAATTTCACGTACATTTCCTTCATCAATCAAAGTAGGAGTTAATACTGTATCCAGAGCAACTGTCACACCGTGATCAGAAGCTGTGGCCAGCCCTTCCGCCTGAATAGTTGAAATTAGTAAATCTTCTTCCGTAAAAATTTCCGAACTACCTGCTATTTCAACTTCGATTTGGCCCTTCTCCTGTATGGCTTGATAAGATGCTCGACCATCAAGTGCTGCCAATTTTTGATTAACTTCCGGTAGATTCTTGCCGAAACGAGGACCTAATAAACGCAGTTGAGGTTTGAATTGATAGTCTTGCAATTCAGTTGCATCTGTAACCCATTCAACCTGTTTCACATTCAACTCATCAGCTACCAACGGAATATATTCTGCTGCCAATTTTTGTTCGCTGACAATTTGCATTTTAGATAATGGCTGACGAATTTTCAGCTCTGATGTATTTCTAGCTGCTCTACCCAAATTGACCAGCTCTAAAACCAGTTTCATTTGATATTCCAATTCGGGATCGATCAAATCTTCATTACAGGTTGGGAAATCAGCTAAATGAACACTTTCACGAGCGTCGTCAAAGAAATTGACTACCAGATTTTGATACATACTCTCGGTCATAAACGGAACGAAAGGAGCCGATAATCTAGTCAAAGTTTCCAAAACAGTAAAGAGTGTCATGTAAGCATTGATCTTATCCTGTGTCATCTCTGAGCCCCAGTAGCGCTCTCTGGAGCGACGTACATACCAGTTAGATAAATCATCAACAAAATCTTCCATGATTCTGGTTGAACCTGTAATATCATATTTTGCCATTCTTTGATCTACATTCTTAACTAAAGTATTAAGACGACTTAAAATCCAATGATCCATTACACTTAATTTATCGTATTCCAGTTCATATTTGCTTGGATCAAATTGATCAATATCCGCATATAAAACATAGAAAGCATAAGTATTCCAAAGGCCGCTGATGAATTTACGTTTCACCTCATTGACCATTTTTGCTGAAAAGCGTGAGGGTAACCAAGGTTGGCTGTTTGTGAAAAAGTACCAACGAACGGCATCCGCTCCTTCTTCATCCAATATATCAGTTGGATCAACAACATTGCCAAGATGTTTTGACATCTTCCTGCCTTCTTCATCCTGAACATGCCCCATAACTATGCAGTTTTTGAAAGGAGAACTATCAAAGACTGCTGTTCCAATAGCCATTAAGGTGTAAAACCAACCTCTAGTTTGATCGACGGCTTCTGAAATGAAATCTGCCGGGAAAGTTTCCTCAAATAATTCTTGATTTTCAAAAGGATAATGATATTGTGCAAAGGGCATTGAGCCGGAGTCAAACCAACCGTCAATAACTTCCGGAACCCGGTGCATTTCTCCTTCACATTCAGGACAATTGAGAGTAACTTGATCAATATACGGACGATGTAATTCAATATCCTCCGGACAATTGTCAGACATCTCTTTTAATTCAGCTATCGAACCAACCAGATGATCATAACCACAATCTTCACAGCGCCAAACAGGAAGTGGTGTACCCCAATATCTCTCACGGGATAATGCCCAATCAATGACATTTTCTAAGAAATTGCCGAAACGTCCGGTACCTATTGTTGGTGGAATCCAATTGACTGTGCTGTTATTATCAAGCAAGTTTTCTCTCAGTTCGGTCATTTTGACAAACCAAGATTGACGAGCATAATACATCAATGGTGTGTGACAGCGCCAGCAAAATGGATAATTATGAGTGTTTTCCTCAATTTTTATCAATAAACAGCGTTGCTGTAAATTTTCAATTATCTGTGGATCAGCTTCTTTGAACATTAATCCTGCGAAATCTGTCGCTTCTTCAGGCATTGTTCCATCTTCATTAATAAACTGAACAAACGGTAAGTTATATTCGCGACCAATCCGAGCATCATCATCACCAAATGCAGGAGCCTGATGAACAATTCCCGTACCTTCATCTAACGTGACATAATTATCCATCACAACATAGAAAGCTTCTTTTTTTGATTTCTTGACAATCTCATCAGCATAAGGAAATAAAGGTGTGTATTTGATACCGACCAGATCTTTGCCCTGCATTTTTTCAATAATTGTATATTCTTCACCCAATACTTGTTCAACTAATGAAGCGCCCACATAATAACGGACTTTTTTCTCCGTGCCATCGAGATCCTGCCCAACTTCAGCCAAAACATAATCTTCGTCCGGATGTACACACAAGGCTAAGTTAGAAGGCAAAGTCCACGGTGTAGTTGTCCAAGCAGTTAAATAAGTATCAGTCTCATCTTCAACTGCAAATCTGACATAAACCGATGGCTCTGTAACATCTTCGTAGCCTTGAGCTACCTCATGACTGGATAAAGCGGTTCCACAACGTGGACAATACGGCACAACTTTATGTCCTTGATAGATCAAGCCTTTATCCCAGATTTGACGCAAAGCCCACCAACCAGATTCGATATAATCATTTTCATATGTGATATAAGGATTTTCCATATCGGCCCAAAAACCGATTCTTTCGGACATTTCTTCCCATTCAGTTTTATATTTCCAAACACTTTCTTTGCACTTTTTGATAAAAGGCTCAATTCCGTATTCTTCAATTTGCTCTTTACCGTCAAGACCCAAAATACGTTCAACTTCCAGCTCAACCGGTAAGCCGTGTGTATCCCATCCGGCTTTGCGGAATACATTCTTACCTTTCATACTGTGATAACGTGGAATAACATCCTTAATAACCCTGGTCAAAACATGACCGATATGTGGCCTGCCGTTGGCAGTTGGCGGACCGTCATAAAAAACAAAGTTCTCTCCATCTTTTCGTAGTTCGGTCTGTTCATGGAATACATCCTTTTCTTGCCAAAACTCCGAAACTTTTTTCTCACGTTCAACAAAATCCAAAGAACTATCAACTTTTGTATACATATTTACTCCTTAAAGCAATTTTAAACATAAAAAAAGCGCCTTCTCTGCGGGGCGCAAATTGCACGGTACCACCCGTTTTCATAAACCTCAATGTTTATCTCATTTTCCATAACGAAGGACTGATTAACAGCGGTCGGTTCACCTTACTAGCCGGACTCTTTTTTCAAAGTGCAACTGATTTAAGCTGTTGCTTGCCGGATGTTCAGGCTCACTGCTCAAGGATGATTTTCATTAAAGCAGAGAAACGGAGCTTACACCATCCTCCATTCGCTATATTCTCCAACGCCTCAATTACTGTTCCTATCAAAGCATTTAATTTAATTGTCGCTATATTATAGTCAGAACAGTTTGATAATGCAATTTATTCCCTTAATCTGTTTTCAGCTTCCAAAAAAATCAGTCATTCTGAATAATCTCTCATGATCTTCTTTGAAGTGTTCTTGCGGAAAGGTTCAGCGCGTAAAGTTACTTTTTTAATTCTCTTGTAGATTGGTTGCTCTTTATTCTGCTCTTTGACCAAACCCTGAATCAAAGCAAAGATTTCTTCTTCTGAAGCATCTTTTTTACCCAGAGCTTCCTGAACCCCTTCTTCATCCGGGAAAACTTCTACCACGACATCAACATCACCGTTTTTTCCATCTACACTGCTCACAACAGATTCTGCAATCTCAGGATTACGGTTTAATAAAGCTTCCAACTCTTCAGGGAAAATATTCTTGCCATTCTTTGTGACAATTACATTCTTTTTTCTACCGGTGATGATTAAGAAACCGTCTTTATCCATATAGCCATAATCACCCGTATAAAACCAACCATCCCTTAAAGTTTCGGCCGTCAATTCTTCGTCATCATAGTAACCTAACATCAGATTATCTCCCTTGGATCTGAACTCTCCGATACCGTCCTCATCCGGCTCAAAAATCTCAGCCGTAGTTCCCGGTAAAGGTAAACCTGCTGATTCATGACGATAAAATACGTCTCGGTTCAAAGCCAAAATCGGTCCACATTCAGTTAAACCATATCCTTGAACAGCCAAGAAACCAAAATCATTAAGATCTTTCAAGACTTGAGGGTCAATAGCCGCACCTCCTGCTATTAGCAAGCGCATATGTCCGCCCAAAGCAGCATGGATGTCTTTGAAAAGTTTTTTACGTAAATCGATGCCGATTTTTCGTAAACCACGAGTTAATTTCAGAGCAAATTCAACAGTTTTTCTTTTTCCTTGTTTGTCGATATTTTTCCAAATTCGCTTATGTAAAGCTTCAAGGATCAAAGGAACTGCCAAAATGAGGGTAGTTTTACTTTCAGCCAAATTATCTGTCAAATAACGCAAGCCTTCCAATTCCGCAACGGTGTTTCCGCGATAGGTTTGACAAAGAAAGCCACAAGTACATTCATATGTGTGATGTAAAGGTAGAACAGATAGCGCTATATCATCACCAACATAAAGCATTGAAGACATTGCCATCAAATTAGTGCAAATCGATTTATGTGTGTGCATTACAGCTTTTGATCTGGCAGTAGTTCCGGAAGTAAAAAGTAAAATACGCATTTCTTCCGGGTCAATCTCACAATCTAGAAAATTCCTATAGCCGTCAGCTAAAAGTTGTTCGCCTTCTTTCCTGATATTTTCCCAAGAATATTCTAATGGTAATCCTTCACCTAACTCTCTGAAAGTAAAAGGTTCAACTTCGTTTTTGTAATGATCCATCAGGATCATGGTCTTAATCGACTCCAGCCCTTGAGCAGCTTTTAAAGCATTATCTCTCATTGTGGAAGAATAAACCAAAACAGAAGTTTTAGATCTTTCAAGCATTGAACGGATTTCATAAACAGGAAGTTCTTTGTCCAAAGGAACAATAATACCCATCCCGGTCACTGTTGCCATATATGTCACATACCATTCATAACGTGTCTCAGCAAGTATTGCTACTCTGGTATCGGATATAACACCCATTTCAGTTAATCTGCTACCTAAAGCATCAATATCTTTCCCGTATTGCTTGAAAGTCACCGGAACATATGGTTTGCCTATAGCAGGTTTCGTCAAAAATGCTGCTCTGTTAGCGTATTCTTCTACACTGCCGCGCAACATATCACGCAAATCTTTGATCGGTCTGACATAATGTAATGGATAATTTTTTTTGTTCACTATTGTTCTCCTATTCCTTATCGGTAATATATTTTAGATATTTAATTTTTCACGAGTTGCAATAATTTCTTGATAAGTCGGCAAGGATTCTATGGCTCCTTTTTGTTGAACACAATAATATCCGGAGATAGCGCCCATCTTCATTGCATTTTCAAAATCAGACTTTATTAACTCACTAACATCTCTTTTCCCGGTTCGTAATACTTCTGCTAAAAACGCTCCCCAAAATGCATCACCGGCACCGGTAGTGTCTACAACATCTGCCTTGATACCTTCTTGACGGATAGTCTCACCTTTAATATGACATCTAGAACCGTGTTCACCCAACGTTTCAACAATCGCTGTTATATTATACTTCTTTAAAGCTTCTTGGATCGACATGCCGATCATCGGCACTTCTTCTTCTGAAACTTTTACTAGGTCCACGTAAGGAAGAACTGCCTGAAAAGCTTTTGCGCATGCATCAATATTATAATCCCATAACTGATCCCGATAATTGAGATCAAGGGTTACAATTTTACCTAGATCATGAGCTGCTTTTAAGGCATAAACTGTTGTTTCTTTTGCAGAACCTCCTACCATAGAAAGAGTTCCTGAATTAAGCATTCTTACTTTTTCAATCTGCTCAATCGGCAATTGTTCTTTGCTCATAAACATGTCGGCACCCGGTTTGCGAGCAAATGTAAAACTTCTATCTCCTGTATCACTTAAGGTGACAAAAGCTAAAGTTGTCGTTGCCTCAGATGTAAATTCAGGACATAAAAAATCTACATTTTCTGCGAAAAAAGTTTCGGCAATTAATTTGCCGAAATCATCATCGCCCACCATACCGCAGAAAGCTGACTTAAAGCCGTTACGACTTACTGCAACAGCTACGTTTGCAACTGCTCCTCCGAAATTAATACTCAATTCCCGGGGTCTACCCGTCGGAATAAAGTCGATCAGAACCTCGCCCAGGCTGATAAAATCATAATCTTTCATTTTCATCTCCTTATTTTGCAAACTCGCGTAAAGTACGTTGTGAACGCTGTTGAAAATTAATCAGAATTCATCAAATATAATTAATATGGTAAAGTTAAATCAAACTAATTGCAATATTCAAAGTTCGGTTAGGAGTTTATGTTCAAAGATCAACAGCGCATCATTCTACATTGTGACTGTAACGGATATTATGCATCGGTCGAATGCTTACTTCGTCCTGAGTTAAAAGACGTACCCATGGCAGTAACCGGTAATCCGCAAAACAGACATGGGATTATTCTGGCTAAAAATCAATTAGCCAAAGATGCCGGAGTCTTGACTGCAGAAACAATTATAGAAGCTAAAAGAAAATGTCCTAATCTGGTTTGCGTTAGACCACATCATGAACTCTATGCCGAATATTCAGTTAAATTAAATAACATTTACCTTGAATATTCAGATCGTGTTGAACCGTTTGGAATCGATGAAAGTTTTATGGATGTTACTCAAACTTGGCAGGATTTTGCTAATAGTCCAAAAGATTTTGCAGATCTGTTGCGCAACAGAATCCGCCAAGACTTAGGCCTCACCATTTCAGTAGGTGTTTCTTATAATAAAATATTAGCTAAATTGGGTAGTGATCTGAAAAAACCTGACGCTACTACAGTAATTACAGAAAATGATCTTGAGAGTATAGTCTGGCCTTTAGATATTAGTAATTTGCTCTATGTGGGCAAAGTTACCGCAAAACGTTTAAGAGCGGTCAACATCAACACTATCGGCGAAATTGCCAAAACCGATCCTGAGTTTTTAGCCGTATATCTTGGAAAAATTGGCGAAAACCTAAGTATCTATGCACGCGGCTTAGAAAATAGTGAAGTACAAAAATATACTGAATTGGATGAAGCTAAATCAATCGGTAATGGACAAACCTTCAGTGAGGATCTTATTAGTTGGCCCAAGATCAATCAGGGGTTGCAAGGATTAGTTGCTGAAGTAACTAACAGATTAAGGAAATCTAATAAGGTTGCCAATGTAATTCAGGTTCAACTAAAAAGTTCAGATTTTCAAGTCTTCTCTAAACAGACAACTTTGACAGAACACATTCAAAATTACGAACAAATCTGGCCTGTAGTTCAGCAATTAATTCAGGAATTATGGGATCAAGAAACTCCTATTCGTCTACTTGCTGTAACTGCCGGCGGCTTGGAAAATAAAGATCAAGTCTATACTCAAGTTTCATTTTCCGATCTCACTCTCAACAGTTCTGACGATTTTGATAAATCTGCCCCGGATAAAGAATTTGAGAAACAAAAGAAATTAAATAATTTGGTCTACAAACTCAATCAACAAATGGGCGGAGACTATTTAAAATTAGGCACTGAATAAAATAGATGCTGAGCTAACTTAGCAAAAATGTTTTTTCACAATAATCATTTCTTGTTTTGTATCAACTAATAAACTAGGTTATTATTGTTAGGGTAATGAATATAAATCACTTAATAATAGAAATGAGGAATTATGCTTAATTTTAATTTTTATCAAACTGGAGGAATACCTACATTATTCAGCTCCGACCCGAACAACGAACAGATATTCAAATGGGCTCAAGAAAATACTTCTTTTAAAAATAAAAAAGCTGAAGTTTATTATCTACCTAATCCTGAAGCGACAGGTTCAATTTTGATCGGTCTGAATTCAGATCAAGATTTCACCTTAGATGATTTGCGCTTTTTAGGCTACAAAATTTACAATACAGCAATAGAAAATAAAATTAGTGAGCTTGAGATAAAGATGCCTAAGATCAATGAAATGTGTAATAGACAAGTTATGCTCACATTAGCTGAAGGCATGTTACAAGCAACTTATAAATTTGATCGTTATCTAACTAAAAAAGATGACCAATTAATAACAGACTTAACTATTAATTATACTCCTGAACACGGACCTCAAGAAAAAATGCAAGCTGGATTTAACCGTTTGCAAGATATGATGGAGGGTGTTTTCTTAGCAAGAGATCTGGTCAATCAAACTTCCAATTATATTTACCCGGAAACCCTTGCACAATCGGCAAAAGAAAAACTTGAACCTTTAGGTGTGAAAGTTGATATCTACGATCTTGAACAAATTAGAGAAATTGGCATGAAAGCCTTTTTGGAAGTTGCCAAAGGTTCCGCTAAAGAACCTCGATTAATAGTCATGGAATATCAAGGCGACCCTGATTCAAAAGATTACACAGGTCTGGTTGGTAAAGGTGTAACCTATGACAGTGGAGGCTATTCACTCAAACCTTCAACCGGTATGGCAGATATGCATTGTGACATGGGTGGAGCCGGAACAGTAATTGGTACCATGTATGCCCTGGCAAAAACAAAAGCCAAAGCCAATGTTTACGGCGTAGTTGCAGCATGTGAAAATTTAGTTTCCGGTACTTCCTTTAAGGTTGGAGATGTTATCAGTTCTTTATCCGGCAAATCAATTGAAGTTGATAATACTGATGCAGAAGGTCGTTTAACTTTAGCAGATGCCATATTCTATACGACTGAAAATTTAAAAGTTTCTCAAGTCATCGACTTGGCAACTTTGACCGGTGCTTGCTTAGTAGCCCTGGGAGAAGAATACACGGGTGCTTTAACAAATGATCAAGAGTTTTATGGCTTATTTGAAAAAGCTGCGCATGAAGCAGGTGAAAAAGTCTGGTTATTGCCAAATGATAAAAAGATTGCCGAATACAATAAATCAAAAATTGCCGACATCAAGAATACAGGCGGTAGATTAGCCGGAACAATAACTGCCGGACAATTCGTAGGTGAGTTTGTGGCAAATGATATCCCTTGGATCCATCTTGATATTGCAGGAACTGCCTATCTCAGTAAAGCCAATCAATACTTGCCTGAAAGAGCTACCGGCGTCCATGTAAAATCTTTGATTAATTTATTAGAACCAATTGATCAATGCAAAGCTGACTAAGATCTGAAAGTCTGAAATTTAAAAGCACTCTTTTTAATAATTAACTCTATAAAGTTCAATCCTAAAATGAGTGCTTTTTAAATTAATAATATTATTCTAAATTAGACATCTTTGGTAACTTCTATTACTTTTCGAACCGCTTCTGCAGATTCTTTAAGCAAAGCCAATTCATTCTTCGGTAATTCTAACTCAAGAATTTTTTCAACACCTCTTTTACCTAGAATGCAAGGTAGATTAACTACAACGTCTGAAATACCGAATTCACCATCCAAGACACATCCGACTGTTCTAATCGTATTCTCATCATGTAACATTGTAGTACATAGCTCATTTGTAGTAATGCCAATACCGTAATAAGTAGCACCTTTTCGCTTGATGATTTCTGCACCTGCTCTTTTGGTTTGCAGAGCTATGTCCTCACGTTCTTCTTCAGTAAACGTAATCCCGGAAACCTTACAATACTCATCGATCGAAAATCCTGCAATTTTGCTAAATTCCCACGCCGGAAATTGAGATTCACCGTGTTCGCCTAAAATATAAGCGTGAACATTTTTCATGTCGATATTGAATTTATCTGCAAGTAAAGTACGTAAGCGAATGCCGTCCAGAACTGTACCCGAACCTACAACTGTACCCCGAGGAAGTCCTGTCCATTTACTAACATGATAAGTTAAGACATCGACCGGATTGGAAACTACCAAAATTATTCCGCCATCGTAATATTTCATAATACTACTACTCATAGCTTTAGCAATTTGACAATTTTTTACCGCAAGATCAAGCCTGGTCTCTCCTGGTTTTCTTCCTGCCCCGGCGGTTAAAACAATAATGTCACAACCTTTGACATCGGGATAGTCTCCTACACGAATATTCATTTGATTGAGAAAAGGTAAACCATGAACAATGTCCATTACCTCACCCTCAGCACGATCTCGATCAATGTCAATGATCACCAATTCATTGCAGGTATGCTTAATTGACATTACGTAAGCAATGTTAGCACCCACTTTACCCGCACCAATGATTGCGATCTTTTTTCCTTTTATTACTCTCATGGCTTTCCTCCAAAGTTGCTAATTAAACAAAAATTTTTATTTTAATAAGATTATTATGAACAATCACACTTACATCTATCTTAGGCATTATTACTCAAACAGACAAGTTAAATAAACTAATAGATAGAGTAAACTTGTTGTAGGTTGAGAAAGTCCAACTTAATCTATCGGTTTAAGATTAGAACTTATAACCACCTTCTGCTATATTTGTCAGTAATCTATACAAGCCATCCC
>FZPS01000155.1_pt89 | contig 48000 bp, 44 predicted proteins | sample 1817821 | NCBI WGS metagenome assembly FZPS01 (sample SAMEA104158645, study PRJEB21678) | metagenome | place: Germany | collected 2015-04-21 | reverse complement strand
TTTTACAACTCAATGAGACCACATTCTGCAAACTCTATGATGACACCTAATGCAAAAGAAAATAAGTACTTCAATGAAAACATTAATTACTAAACTTTTTCGTGTCTATTTTATTGACATTCATCCACTCAATCCGCTGACTATAATCCTCCAAAATTTGACGATAGCTATTAATTAACCCTTCTATTTCATTCTTTCTATCTTCTAACATTTTTTCGTTTTCTAACATTTCTTTTAGAGTATACGGAAAATTAGTTTTAATAGTTTTAATTTTCTCTTTTACTGTATCTATCAGATCAATAATGCGTTTTATTTCTTTTTGCTTAAGATCCTTTGACTCCAGCTCTAAGCTCTGAGATTCATTATTTCTAATCAACTGATAAATAATTTTTATTTGGCTTAGATCACCAGATTTATATGCACTAACCGCTAAATAAAACAATTCAAGTTGATCTTGTTCCAAAGTGGGGTTGAGGTCAGGATGCAGTGTTTTTATAATCTCACGATAAAGCTCTTTGAATTCCCTCTCTTCTTCAGAATTCAGCTTTGCCTTGGCGTCATCTATCAAAGCTTGTTTGACTTGATTTAAGCGTTTTCTCAATTCTTTTCGGTAAAGATCCAATTCTTTTTCCAGTATATGCTCAATTTCAATAATACAAACAGGCTCTTGACGATTCACTCTCATTTGAATTAACTCTAATTTACGTTTTGCAGTTTCAACCTCAATATAGATTTCATGCAACTTATACTCTAAAGTTCCTATTTGCAATATGTATTTTGTTCTTAGATTTTTACAAACATGATGTAACAAAAAGTCATGTTCCAAAATAATCTCCTGTAATTCCCTACGTAATGAGTCAATATCTCTTTCGAAATTCTCTTTTTGTTTTGCAAGCATTATCTCCGACATAGCCCTACCCTGTATTTCTTATTTGGTCTCTTATTTTAATAGCATAATACATTTTTCATAAAGAAGTCTGTGCTATAATGTTTTTTACTTTTAACGGAGAGATTTCCGTGGTCTCCGGATCTGTAGGATCTGTAGGATCTGTAGGGTCTGTGGCATCTGTGGAATCTGGGTAGCAAAATCGTGAGTTTTCCAAAATTGTTCTTGGATCTCTTGAAAATTTGCTGCCTAATCAGAGAAAAGTAGCAAAATAGCAAGTTTTCCAAAAACAGTTTTGGATCTCTTCAAAGTTTGCTACCGAAACGAAAAATAAGACAATAGAATGTGATGTAGATGAATATGTTATCCGAAAGAATGTTGAGCTTGGGCTTACAAAGTTCTGTAATTAGAGATATATTTGAATACGGTTTAAAACGCAAAAAAGAAATCGGCAATAATAATGTGTTTGATTTTAGCTTGGGTAACCCGAGTGTGCCACCACCAAAGGAAGTAAATCAGATTTTGATGCATTTAATCGAGACAATCCCTGCTGAAAAATTGCATGGTTATACATCAGGTCCGGGAGGTCAGTGTGTAAGATCAGCAGTTGCTGATTACATCAAAAACTCTTTCGATTTTGCTGCAACGAGTGATTTAATATATCTGACTTGTGGGGCAGCAGCCGGATTGGCTATAAGTCTCAATGCATTGACTACTGAACAAGATGAAGTAATAATCTTAGCGCCTTTTTTCCCCGAATATAGAGTTTTTATAGAGCACACAGGAGCCAATCCGGTGATTGTTCAATCCAAAACAGACGACTTCAAGCCTGACTTTGAGCTGTTGGCAGAAGCAATTACTGAAAAAACGAAAGCTGTAATCATTAATTCACCGAATAATCCAACGGGAACTTGTTATACAAAAGAAACCATACAAGAACTGGCGGATCTCTTAAATAAAAAACAAGCAGAATTTAATCAAGTAATTTATTTGTTGAGCGACGGGCCATACCAAGAGTTGGTTTATGACATAGAGCTCCCTTTCATACCGGACTATTATGACAACACAATTATTATCTACTCTTTTAGTAAATCTCTCTCCTTAGCAGGTGAACGTATCGGTTATATTTTTGTTTCACCAAAGACAAAAAATGCTAATAAGGTGTTTGCCTCAATTTGTGGAGCCGGACGCTCTTTAGGTTATGTATGTGCACCTTCATTATTTCAGTTTTTAATCAAAGAATGTATTGGCTTGACAGCTGATTTATCTGTCTACAAAAAGAATCGCGATTTGTTATATAACGGCTTAATAAATTTAGGCTTTGAAGCAATTTATCCTGATGGTGCTTTCTATTTGTTTGTTAAATCACCATTTAAAAACGCTAAAGAGTTTTGCGAAAAAGCAAAGGAATATGAATTGTTATTGGTTCCAAGTGACAGTTTCGGCACACAAGGTTTTGTCAGAATTGCATACTGTGTATCGACAGAACAAATTATTAATTCTTTGCCTGCATTTAATAAATTAGCTAAAGAACTGAATTTATTGTAAAAATCACGTTAAAGATCATAATATTTTAGTTGTAAAACTTTATTATTAAATAATAAAGATGTATATTAATACAACTATAAATGTCAAAGCTGAGGAGAAAAAATGAGTGATGATTTGAAAAGATCCAGAAAAAAGATCAATGAAGTTGATCGACAGATGGCAGATCTGTTTGAACAACGAATGAAATTATCTGAAAAAGTTGCAGCATATAAGAAACAGCATGGTTTGCAAGTTTATGTTCCGGAACGTGAAGAAGAAATGATCCGCAACAATTCTAATTGGATCAAAGATCAAGCATTAACCGGATATTATTCAGATTTTTTGCGTCAAACAATGAGAATTTCCAGATCATATCAGGATAAGCTCTTAAATGGAATGAATATTGGCTATAGTGGCATTGAAGGTGCTTATGCACATATTGCTGCTCAAAAGCTCTTCCCCACTGCCAGAAAAAAATCATATCATGGTTTTAAAGCAACTTATGATGCTGTTGTAAACGGAGATTGTGATGTTGCTATTTTGCCTTTAGAAAACAGTTCGGCAGGTGAAGTAGGTCAAGTTACAGATTTGATTTTTTCCGGTCCTTTATTTATCAATGCGACTTATGAATTAACTATTTCACATGACTTAATCGGTATTCCCGGAGCAAGCTTGGAAGATATCAGAACTGTAATCAGTCATCCGCAAGCTTTAGATCAATGTACAAAATACATCAAAGAAAATGATCTAAAGCAATTGACTTCTGATAATACTGCATTGGCAGCTCAGTATGTAGCTGAGCAACAAGATGCGACCATTGCAGCTATTGCCAGCGAGGACAGTGCTGAGTTATACGGACTGGAAATATTGGTATCGGGAATTAATACCGCAAAAACTAATACGACAAGATTTGCGATTTTGAGTGCAGCTGAAAATAAAGCAATCAATAATAAACGTGAAGTTCATTTTGCTTTAATGTTTACAGTAGCTCATGAAGCGGGTTCTTTAGCAAGAGCTTTAAATATTATCGGAGCACATGGTTATAATTTAAGGACTTTGCGTAGCAGGCCTATGCCGGAATTAATGTGGCAATATTATTTTTATGCTGAAGCTGATGGCAATATCTATACACCTGACGGCCAAGACATGCTTGAAGCCTTACAACTTTGCTGTAACCAAGTGAAAATGGTCGGCTCTTTCGTGAAGCAGAAAGCGGTGGAATGATGCGCCTCAAGGTCGACTTAGCTGAAAATAGCTATGAAATATTAATTAAACAGGGGTGCCTGAAACAAGCTGCCCAAGAACTTAATCTCAAACGAAAAGTATTGATAGTAACAGATTCCGGAATTCCGAAAAAATATATTGATCTTATAAGTAAACAATGTGAATCTCCAGTAATAGAAATAGTGCCTCAAGGTGAAAATAGTAAAAGCATAGATCGGTTTACTAACTTATGCAGTACCTTGATTGAAAATAACTTCACCAGAACAGATGCAATAATTGGTTTGGGAGGCGGAGTTGTTGGAGATTTAGCGGGTTTCGTTGCCGCTTGCTACATGCGAGGAATTGATTTTTATAATATACCTACTACTTTATTATCTCAGATAGATTCTTCAGTCGGTGGCAAAACTGCAATCAATATGAAGCAAACCAAGAATATCGTAGGGGCTTTTTATCAGCCGAAAAAAGTGCTAATAGATCCTGATGTTCTTACAACATTGTCTGATAGGCAAAAGTCTTCCGGAATAGCTGAAGCAATAAAAATGGCAGCAACCTCAAATGCTGATTTCTTCAATGTTTTGTCAGAGCAGGATGCTTGGCAAAATATTGAAGAAGTAATTGTAGAAAGTTTAAAAATAAAAATTGCAGTTGTTGAACAAGATGAAAAGGAATCTGATTTAAGAAAAGTGTTGAACTTCGGGCATACAATCGGTCACGCAATTGAAGCAAATTCTGCCGGTAAGCTACAACATGGAGAATGCATTGCGCTTGGCATGCTCTACTTCTCAAGTGATGAGGTGAAGAAAAAACTAGAATCTGTTCTCCGAAAATATAGTCTGCCTACTGAGACTGATCTTGATCAAGAAAGAATATATAAATCCATTCTACATGATAAAAAGGCAGCCGGAGATCAAATTACTGTTGTTTATGTGCCAACTATCGGCAACTTTGAGTTGATAGATATGCCTCTGGCAGAGCTGAAATCTGTTATGAATAAATAAACATTTGATTGCTAAGAGAATCAAAATAAATTCTAACTAATAATCAATATCTAATAGAAATTTTGGGAGATTATCATGAAAAATACTTTTGGTCAAAGTGTAAAGATTACTCTCTTCGGAGAAAGTCATGGTCCGGCAATAGGTGCTGTACTGGATGGACTTGCGCCCGGAATCGAAATTGATCCTGAATACATCAAGATCAGACTGGCCCTACGCTCAGCCAGAGGAGATATTTCTACTGCCCGTAAAGAAAAAGATGCTTTTCAATTTGTGAGCGGTGTTTTAGATAATAAAACTACCGGTACTCCAATTGGAATCATAATTCCCAATCAAGATACACGAAGTTCGGATTATCAACTTACAGAACATCTATTACGTCCCGGACATGCTGACTATTCCGCTTATGCTAAATATCACGGTCATCAGGATATTAGAGGTGGTGGTCATTTCTCAGGCAGAATTACTGCAGCTCTTGTTTGTGCAGGAGCCATTTGTTTAAGAACTTTAGAGCAAAAAGGTATTTTTATTGGAACTCATATCAAAAGTTGTGCAGGTATAAATGATGCAAATTTTGCTGATATTGATGAGCAAGTTAAAATTCTATCGACAAAGTCTTTCCCTGTGTTAGATGACAATAAAGGCTTATTGATGAAACAGGCTATCTTAGATGCTAAAAATGATGGCGACAGTGTTGGAGGAATCCTAGAGACTGCTGTCATAGGACTTGAAGCCGGCATTGGTGAACCATGGTTTGACACAGTGGAGGGCATCTTAGCGCATGGCCTATTCTCAATACCTGCAGTAAAGGGTGTTGCTTTCGGTTTAGGCTTTAATTTTGCTGAAAAAAGAGGAAGTGAAACCAATGACTCTCCTTTCATTACCGGAGATAAAATATCTTTTAAAACCAATCATAACGGTGGAATTAACGGGGGCATAACCAATGGTATGCCGCTTATCTTCCAATGCGTAATTAAGCCTACTTCGTCAATAGCTAAGCAACAAACAACTATCGACATAAAGCAAAAAGAAAATGCTGTTTTGCAAATACAAGGTAGGCATGATCCCGCTATTGTACACCGAGCAAGAGAGGTCGTGAATGCAATGACAGCAATTATACTCTGTGATCTGCTCGCTTTGAGATATGGAACTGATTGGTTAGCTAAATAAAGGATAGATTATGAAAATAATGATTATTAACGGCCCGAACCTTAATCTCTTAGGAATTCGTGAACCTGATCTTTATGGTAAAGAGACTTATGAACAATTAACAGAATATGTAAATAATTATGCTAAACAAAAAGGTTTTGAACTGACAATTCGCCAATCAAATCATGAAGGTGATTTAATTGATTACATTCAAGAAGCATATTTTGAAAATATTCAGGGTATTGTAATTAATCCTGCTGCCTACACTCATACAAGTGTTGGTCTTTTAGATGCAATCAAAGCGGTCAATCTGCCAACAGTTGAAGTTCATCTTTCAGATGTAGCCAAGCGTGAAAACTACCGCCAAATCAGTTATATTCGAGAAGCTTGTCTTGCAACTGTAAGCGGCAAAGGTTTTTCCGGTTATCTGGAAGCTTTGGATATTTTATTAAGGCATTTAACTCAAAATAGTGATGGAGAATTTTAACAATGATAATCAATATTCATCCCTCTCAAGCTAATGGTACAGTCATGGCACCTCCTTCCAAAAGTATGGCCCATCGACTTCTTATCTGTGCAGGCTTAGCCAAAGGCCAAAGCATTATCCACAATGTAGTATTGAGTGAAGATATTGCTGCAACCTTAGATTGCCTTTGTGCTTTGGGAGCAAGTTGGGAAATATATCAGAATAAAGTTATTATTTCCGGTACAGATCTAAAAAGTCCAATTCAGGATAACAATCTTAATTGCCGAGAAAGTGGCAGCACATTACGGTTTATCTTACCATTGGCTTTAGCACAAGGATCTAAAATAAACTTATTGGGTAGTAAAAGATTATTAGAAAGACCACTTGATATATATCAAAAAATTGCTGATGCTAATAATTTCCTTTTCGATCATCAAAAAGAGCAAGTAACGGTAAAAGGTCCTTTAACTCCCGGCGATTATATAATTCCGGGTAATGTGAGCAGCCAATTTATTACGGGACTGCTCTATACCCTCCCCTTATTACAAGGTGACAGCACACTAACTGTTACACCGCCTATTGAGAGCATGTCCTATATTAATATGACTTTGCAAGCATTACGCGAATTCGGGATTGAAATAAATGTTAAAAATAATACAGTCGTTGCTCCTGAGTTTGAACAAGAAAAAGATTTTTATCTTTTAGAGCAAAATATGTCTGATCAGGAAATCGTTTTTCTAATCAATGGCGAACAAGAATATCTGGCTGCTGAAAAAACAGTCGAAGGTGATTTCTCAAATGCAGCTTTTTTGGAAGCATTTAATCTGTTTGGTGGCAACGTTAAGCTTAAAGGCTTAGATCTTAATAGTGCTCAGGGTGATAAAGTATATTCAAACCTTTTCAAACAGTTAAAATTAGGTAAAGCTCAAATTTCCTTGAAAGACTGTCCGGATTTGGGACCAATCTTATTTGCAATTTCCGCAGCCTTAAATGGAGGTATTTTCACTAAAACAAAAAGGCTCGCAATTAAAGAAAGTGATCGGGCTCAAGCAATGGCGGATGAATTGGCAAAATTTGGCATTCAAACTCTAATAAGAAAAAATCTGGTTGAAATCAGAGCAGATAATTTTCAAAAACCTGAACAGAATTTATGTGGCCACAATGACCACAGGATTGTGATGTCATTGGCTGTCCTGGCTTCACTGACCGGAGCTGTGATTGAAGGCGCCGCAGCAGTTAACAAAAGTTTCCCCGACTTCTTTCAGGTAATCGAAAAACTAGGCATAAAGTTCGAAAGGCTTGACCGGAGTAAAAACAATCAATAGGGATATAATAATGAAAATAACTTTAGATACAAAAATATTAATTGTCGGCTTAGGGTTAATGGGTGGAAGTTACGCTATGGCACTTTCTAAACAAGGTTATAAAGTCAGAGCCATTACTACTACTCAAAAATCAATCGATTATGCCGTGGAACACAATCTCATCTTATCAGGTACCACAACACCTGAGCCTAAGTTGATAGCCGATGCGGACTTAATTATTTTTGCCCTTTATCCCCACACTTTTCTTGAATGGATAGAAGAATATGGGCATTGGATAACCCAAGGTACTCTGATTACAGATGTTACAGGAGTGAAGACTGCAATAATAGACCGGATAGATGCTCTGCTTCCGGATAATGTAGAGTTTATCGCTTCGCATCCGATGGCAGGTCGTGAAGTATATGGTGTTAAAAATGCAACTGACCAAATATTTAAAGATGCAAATTTTATTGTCACTCCGACAAAAAGAAATTCGGAAGATGCTTGTAAAACTTGTGAACAACTAGGACATATATTGGGATTTGCTACAGTTACAAGGCTCACTCCTCAAGAACACGACGATATGATAGGTTTCTTATCCCAGTTAACCCACTGTATTGCGATTTCATTAATGACTTGCAATGATTCACCCAATCTGGAAAATTATACCGGTGATTCATTCCGTGATTTGACCAGAATTGCCAGAATCAATGATGAAATGTGGTCAGAATTATTTCTCTTGAATAAAGAGAATCTGATCTCTCATATGGAAAAATTCGAACTTGAATTCGATAAACTGAAACAAGCTTTAATGGATAATGATATAAAATCAGTTCGTGAAATGATGCGCAAATCAACTGAACGGAGAGCAAAGTTTGATCAAAACTAAATAATCAATTAGAACCGCTCTGTACAAAATATGTTATTAGCTATAAGATTAGCTAACTGAAAATATATAATTGGAGAAATTTAAGCATGGAATTTATTAGCAAACTTCCAACACCACAAGAAATTAAAACTCAATATTCTGTTCCCGAAAAGTCATTGCTATTAAAAAAGCAACGCCAACAGGAAATAGAAGATATTTTTACCGGCAAAGATAATCGTAAAATTCTGATTATTGGACCTTGTTCGGCAGATAATGAAGAATCAGTTTTAGAGTATCTTTCACGTTTACATAAAATTGAAGAGCAAGTAAAAGACAAATTGCTCTTTGTTCCCAGAATATATACAAACAAACCTCGAACTTTGGGTATCGGCTATAAAGGTATGTCTTACTCACCTGATCCTAGCGAAAAACCCAACCTGACCAAAGGTTTAATTACAATACGCAAATTACACATGCGCGCTTTAACCGAATACGGTTTCAGTTGTGCGGATGAAATGCTCTATCCGCAAAATCATAGCTATTTGGACGATTTGTTAGTTTATGTTGCTGTGGGAGCTCGTTCTGTTGAGAATCAGCAACATCGATTAACTGCTAGTGGCGTAGGTATTCCGGTTGGCATGAAAAATCCGACTAGTGGCGATATCTCGGTAATGATCAATGCAATTTACGCTGCGCAACAGCCACAAATGTTTGAATATCGAGGCTGGGAATGCAAAAGTGCCGGCAATCCCCTTACACATGCTATTTTAAGAGGATTTGTTAACAGATACGGTCAATCTACACCCAACTATCATTATGAAGATTTAATAGCTTTATTTGAAACCTATGCGGATTCCAATTTGTTAAATCCTGCAGTGATAGTTGACACTAATCACTCAAATTCTAATAAGAATTTCTTAGAACAAATCCGTATTGCCAAAGAAGTTTTGCACAGCTGTAGATATTCAACAGACGTTAACTCTCTGGTCAAAGGATTTATGATCGAAAGTTATCTTGAAGATGGCAGCCAAAATATCGGTGAAAATATCTATGGAAAATCAATCACCGATCCATGCCTCGGCTGGGATAAATCCGAACAGCTGATCTTAGATATAGCAGAATTATTGTAAAAAAGCTTCCTTTAGCATAGCTTTTTGACAATTGAACAAAATAATAATATATTCATATTAACGGGGAGCTCACATTGAGTGGGCTGAGAGTAAACGTAAGTTTAGACCCACATAACCTGATTTGGATAATGCCAACGGAGGGACCGAAATAGAAATTAAAATTCGTGTCAAGTTGGCACGACTTTTTTTTTGTTTAGCAGATTTAGCTAATAAGGAGTACTAAATGAACAAGCTAATGAAGACCATTTTTAACAATGTCAGAGAAAAAAATCCGTTAATTCATAACATCACCAATTATGTAACAGTAAATGATGTGGCCAACGCGCTGCTCGCTTGTGGGGGATCACCGATCATGGCAGATGAACCGGCTGAAGTTGAAGATATTACATCTATCTGTGGCGGTTTGAATCTTAATATCGGAACTTTAAATAGTAGAACTATTCAAGCAATGCTTTTAGCGGGTAAAAAATCAAATGAATTAAAGCACATTGTTTTACTGGATCCTGTAGGCGCAGGTGCCAGTCCACTCAGAACAGATACCGCATTAAAAATAATGCAAGAAATCGAGCTTGACGCAATCAGAGGAAATATCTCAGAAATAAAAACCCTTCACGCCGGTAGCGGTACCACTGAAGGTGTCGATGCAAGTGAAGTCGATGCAATAAATGAAGAGAATTTAAATCAAGCTGTTCTGATGTGTAAAGAATTCGCTCAAACAACTGGATCAATTATTATTATTACCGGAGCTATTGACTTAGTAAGTGACAAAAATAAATGCTATGTAATTCGCAATGGCAGACCCGAGATGCCTCGGATTACAGGAACCGGCTGTCAACTATCCGGATTAACAACAGCATTTTTGGTCGCCAATCCTGAACATAAATTAGAAGCTGCTGCTACTGCAGTGTGCCTGATGGGCCTCGCCGGAGAAATTGGCCATGCTAATCTTCTGACTGGAGATGGCAATTCGACTTACAGAAATCGGATTATTGATGCTATTTATAATATGACTGCTGAACAACTAATTGAAGGAGCAAACTATGAACTTAAATAGAAAATCTCTTCTACTTTATGCAGTAACCGATCGTAGTTGGCTCAACGGTCAAACTTTGTCCCAGCAGGTAGAACTGGCATTACGCGGAGGAGTAACCTTTCTCCAACTTAGAGAGAAAGATTTAGCGGAAGAAAAATTTAAGACTGAAGCCCTAAAGATCAAAGAACTTTGTCTAAGCTACGATGTTCCGTTCGTACTGAATGACAACGTCAAACTAGCAATCGAGACCGATGCTGATGGCGTCCATGTCGGTCAAACTGATATGAATCCCGGTACAGTCCGCAAGATGATAGGACAAGATAAAATATTAGGTGTAACTGCTGAGAGTATTGAAGATGCATTAGCTGCTGAGGCTGCAGGTGCTGATTATTTAGGCGTAGGTTCAGTCTTCCCTACTTCGACCAAACTTGATGCTGATTTAATAAGTATCGAGACTTTAAAAGAGATTTGTGCTTCTGTTAAAATTCCGGTAGTCGCAATAGGAGGAATAACTAAAGACAATCTCAGACAACTTAAAAATAGCGGAATCGCCGGCATTGCCGTAGTAAGTGCTATTTTTGCCCAATCGAATATCGAACAAGCAACCCGAGAGTTAAAAGACTTATTATCAAAGGAGTAAAGATGAAAACAGCATTAACAATCGCCGGAAGTGATTCTAGCGGAGGAGCAGGAATTCAAGCAGATATCAAAACCATGATTATGAATGGTGTATACGCCATGAGTGCGATCACGGCTTTGACAGCACAAAATACAACCGGGGTTCAAGGAATTTTTGAAGTTTCACCGGAATTTTTGGGAGAACAAATTGATAGCGTTTTTAACGACATCAGACCGGATGCTGTTAAGATCGGAATGGTTTCTTCAGCAAAGCTTATAGAAATAATATCTGAACGTTTGCGATTCTACGAAGCAGAAAATATAGTTGTTGACCCGGTAATGGTTGCGACAAGCGGTGCACGTTTAATAAACGAAGACGCAATCAATGCTTTAAAAAATAATCTTTTTCCGATTGCAACTGTGTTAACTCCTAATATTCCTGAAGCAGAGGTATTAGCCGGAATTACGATCAAGTCATCCGACGATATGGTAGAAGCTGCTAAAATTATTGGAGATCAATATGATTGTGCTGTACTCTGTAAAGGCGGACATCAACTTAATGATGCCAATGATTTCTTGTATAGCAACGGTAAACAGGAGTGGTTTTATGGAAAAAGGATAGATAATCCGAATACTCATGGAACCGGCTGCACACTCTCAAGTGCAATAGCTTCCAACTTGGCTAAAGGACATGATCTTCATCAAGCAATCAGATTGGCAAAAGAATATATTTCTGATGCTTTAAATTCGATGTTGGATTTAGGAAAAGGTAGCGGTCCCCTGAATCATGCTTTTGCTATTAAATTTGAGGGCAGAAATGAATAAAGTAAAGAAAACATCAACCGTGCAAAATGGTTTAATTTGGTTTGGAGCGGGTGTTTCAATAGCAGAAATCGTTACAGGTACATATTATGCACCATTAGGTTTCAGCAAGGGTTTATTGGCGATTCTATTAGGACATCTAATTGGCTGTTTCTTGTTTTTCCTGGCAGGATTAATGGGAGGAAAAACCGGTCTCAGCGGGATGGGTAATGTTCAACTCAGTTTTGGCAAAATTGGTATGCTCTTTTTTGCTGTTATTAATATTTTCCAGCTTGTCGGTTGGACCGCAATCATGATCTTTCAAGGAGCTGAAGCAACCAATCAAGTATTCTCGGTCAATCCATGGGTTTGGAGTATTGTAATCGGCATCCTAATTCTTATCTGGATAATAATCGGTCTCAAAAATCTAGGTTGGCTCAATCATGTTGTTATGATTGCTCTATTCGCCCTAACAGTTGTATTATTCGTTTTAATAATGAAAAATAAAAGTTCCGGCGCTGTAAGCGGTGAGATGATGTCTTTTGGTGCAGCAGTTGAATTATCTGTAGCGATGCCTCTATCATGGCTGCCTTTAGTTTCTGATTACACGCGAGAAGCAGAGAAACCTCTTCAAGCAACTCTGGTCAGCACAATAACTTATGGACTTACAAGCATTTGGATGTACGTAATCGGGATGGGTGCAGCCATCCTAACAGGTGAAGGTAATGTTTCATTGATTATGGTTAGAGCAGGTTTAGGTATTGGCGCACTTATTATTTTGATTCTCTCTACGGTTACTACGACATTCCTTGATGTGTATAGCGCAGGGGTTTCAGCAGAGACATTGTCCGAAAAAATCAATGGTAAAACCATTGCCATTATCACTACAATTATCGGAACAGTCTTGGCTATTACAATTCCGCTTGGTAATATTGAACCTTTTTTATATTTGATCGGTTCATTCTTTGCCCCAATGATCGCTATTCTAATCGCTGACTTCTACATCCTCAAGCGTAACTCAAAAGACATTCACCTTGATTATACAAGTGCAATACTCTGGATAATAGGCTTTGTTATTTATCGTATTTTCATGAAAATAGATTTGCCTTTGGGCAGCACGCTGGCAGCAATCTTAATCATTCTTGTAATAACATTAATAGTGAGAAAAATTGAGGCATACTTTGTCAAGGTTAAGTAATTGGCATTTAGAAGCAAATTCAGCAAAAATTAAAAGATCCAAGTCGCAACTTGGATCTTTAAAATTATTGCTACTATTTTATTTTTGGGCTAAATTATTAAAAAATCTCATAAATTTTTCGCACAGCTACTATTTATCTTTCCTTCTAGCAATTGAGTCCGAAATAATTGCAATCGGCGCAAATAGCAAAGCCGCTATAGGCCAGATAAGCCAACTTCTCCCCCAATCATTTGTGATGAAACTATATCCCAGATAAATTGCCACAATTATCGGCCAATAAATCGAGCCGATTTTACCACTTACATTTTCTTTTTGTTTATTGCTTCTGGTATATTCACCTTCCTCAAGTAACTGTTCATACGAATTGTTCTTCATTACTGCTCTAAGAATAAAATTCACACCTATGGAAAGTATAACCAAGATTGCACCAACGCTGACCATCTGCATGTAATTTTCTTGCTCGCCAAAACCTATGGCAATAAATAGTGGTACTGTCGACAAGATACATAAAGTAATACCGATAATCAACTTAGTGGTATATCTATTCTCAAAAACTGCTTTCTTTTCTTTAACTAATCCGGTAACACCATATTCTGTTTCGAAAGTCTCCTTCTCCAAAAATTCAAACTTCTTTAAACGCATACTGACCTTCACAATAAGTCCAATCCCTATCGCAGCCAGAATCATGATAGCAATTAGGCCGATTGCAGTTGCCAAGTATTCAGAAATATTAAAAACTTCATACTCACTCGCTCCAGTCAAAAGCAACAATGGAATGGGTGCTAATATCATCAATGAAGCCGCTAACGAAAAAGGTCTGATCGATTGCTCTCTCAAAGACAAGAATTCTTGTGCATCTGCCAAAGATACTTTTTTGATATTAGTAATATCGGAATCAGAAGGAGAGTTTATCTCTACATATTCCTCGTCTTCAATTTCTTCTTTGATCAGATAATCCGTGGTAACACCGAAAATCTGACTCAATTGAAGTATTTTATCCAGTTCAGGGATAGATTGAGCACCTTCCCATTTTGACACTGATTGACGAGTAACATTTAAACGTTCAGCCAATTGTTCTTGTGACCAACCATTCTTCTTTCTTAAATTGATTATTTTATCTGCTAAGATCATTTTTTATTTTCCCCTTGTAACGATTTTTGATCTAACCGGTGATCTGATCTTAATATAACTTTTCCTCTAGTTGCTTACTATCTAGCGCAGCCGTCAATTAGGCAACTGCCAGTTGCAATGCCCTAGTATTAGGCATTCTCGTATATTGTACTCATTTTTTACAAATAATCGGTTTAATGCTTTTAGTATTTTAACAAATTATTGTTATGGATTATTTAAATATTCAATTCATTTTTTGTATTTCTAACCAATAAAATCTTTGTTAATTTATCTATTATTTAGCAACTGGCAATATTTGCAAGGTGCACTTGACAAAGACAATTGATAAAAGCAAGATATTTGTTAGGCTCACCTAATAAGAGAAAAATAGTAAGGAATAATAATGAAAAGAATTACTTTGTCGAAATTAAAGCCCGGAATGAAATCAGTTATTACGGGGCTTCTAGCAAAAGGCGGCATACGCCGACGTTTGCAGGATTTAGGATTTGTTGAAGGAAGTCATGTGGATTGTGTTGGGATAAGCCCTTTGGGAAACCCAACCGCCTATCGCATCAGCGGAACAGTTATTGCCTTACGATCTGAAGATGCAAGTCAGATCTTGATTCAAGAGGTTGATACTGATGTCTAAAAATCATTCAATTGTTAATAACCAGTCGGTTACCAAATTAGCAGTTGAGAAAAAATCTCAAGATGATAAAGTAATCGCTTTAGCGGGAAATCCCAATGTAGGTAAATCAACAGTATTCAATGCTTTAACCGGATTAAATCAACATACCGGCAATTGGCCCGGAAAGACTGTTGAGAATGCCCAAGGATATTATAATTATAATAATCAAAACTATGTTTTAGTTGATCTTCCCGGCAGTTATTCTTTAATGGCGCGCTCAGCTGAAGAAGAAGTTGCGCGTGACTTTATATGTTTCGGACAACCTGATGCAGTAATTGTTGTTTGCGATGCTACTTGTTTGATGCGTAATATTAATCTCGCATTACAAATCATTGAAACAGGAAAAAGAACTATCTTATGTGTAAATTTACTAGATGAAGCTGAACAACGACAAATTAAGGTAGATCTTGATTTGCTAAGTGAGCGTTTAGGAGTCCCGGTAGTGGGAACAATTGCTCGATCTAATCAGGGTTTAAATGATTTGATGGAAAGTGTGCAAACCACACTGCAAGCACCTCCACCCACAAATTTAATTGTCTATCCTGATTTTGTGGAAAAGGGTATTGAAACTCTGCTACCACGAATAGATTCTATAGTTGGTAATTATTTGGATGCACGTTGGGTTGCAGCAAGAATTTTAGACGGCGATCAAAATCTGTTCAATTCAATTGAGGAATATCTGGATTATGAATTAATCGAAGATCCTGAAATTCAGAGAATTTTAAAGGATTATCAGTTCAAACTTAAAGACAAACAAATAACTCAAATTGAATTAAAAGACACAATGGCGGAAACTTTTATCCAAGTTGCAAGTGTCCTTTGTCATGACGTTATAGAAGAACCACTTATAGCTAGTGACCAAAGAGATCGAAAGTTAGACAAACTATTTACCAGTAAACTAACCGGATTTCCAATCATGTTGATCATCTTGCTTTTAATCTTCTGGTTCACTATTTCAGGTGCAAATGTTCCCTCTGATCTTTTGGCTAAAGTATTATTCGGTTTTGAAGATTGGTTGGCAAATGCTGCGATTTCGATTGGTATACCTTCTCTTATCATAGATTTGTTAATCCATGGTGTCTTCAATGTAATTGCCTGGGTTGTCAGTGTAATGTTACCACCCATGGCGATATTTTTTCCTCTCTTCACACTATTAGAAGACTTCGGTTATTTACCCAGAGTCGCTTTTAATTTGGATCGTTTTTTTCAAGGATGTGATGCATGTGGTAAGCAAGCACTCACTATGTGTATGGGCTTCGGTTGCAATGCCGTAGGTGTAACCGGAAGTCGAATCATTGATTCTCCTCGAGAACGCTTAATCGCTATTATCACCAACAATTTTGTGCCCTGTAATGGACGCTTTCCTATTCTGATCTCTATAATTAGTATTTTTCTTATAGGCTCCAGCTCCGGTTTTAGCAAAAGTTTTCTAGGAGCTTTAATTCTAGTTTTAGTAATTATTTTTGGCGTCGGGATGACTTTGCTCGTTTCGAAGCTGCTTTCAAAAACTGTGCTTAAAGGGATACCATCATCTTTTATCCTTGAACTACCTCCATACAGAAAACCTCAAATCGGAAAAGTTATTGTTAGAAGTATTTTCGACCGTACTTTGAAAGTATTAGGTCGGGCAATAATTGCAGCTGCACCGGCAGGCTTAATTATTTGGCTGTTAAATAATGTTCAATCAGGCGATACCACACTATTATACACAATTACCGATTTTCTAAACCCATTTGGTAAGGCTTTGGGAATGGACGGGGTAATTTTAGTCGGATTCATACTCGGTTTACCGGCTAATGAAATTGTGATGCCAATTATTATCATGACTTATCTAGCGCGAGGAGGACTCTTGGAATTAGAAGGAGCAGCTCTGGGTCAACTCTTGATCCAAAACGGTTGGACTTTGACCACAGCTATCAGTACCCTATTATTCACCTTAATGCACTGGCCTTGTTCCACAACTTTACTGACTATCAGAAAGGAAACTCAAAGTTGGAAATGGACAATTATCTCATTTTTAGTCCCTAGTGTTGCCGGTATTGCAATTACTTTTTTATTTAACAGCTTAGTTCGGATATTCATTTAAATGATTAATGAGATATTATGCCAAAAAATAAACAGTTCCGGCCACTACCGGAACTGTTCAAACATTGGAGGAGAAAAGTATGAATAAGAAATAACTTACTCTCAACTCCAATTATGCACATTATTATTGTCTAAACTAAAACGTAAATGTAACAAAATTAAAAACAAATAGTCTAAGAAGGACTAGTTGTAAAATTAATAAAGGATAAAACATTAAGGTAATTCAGTTATGGAATCTAAATTGGCCAAATCAGATAGGTCTTGATCTTTAATCAAAAAACCACCCTCCCCTGCCATGGATATTCTTAGCACTACATCATTATATGCCTTGTTTGTCTCATTTAGATCTATATTCATAACATCTGCTCTGGTTTTACAATAAGTTTCAAAAATATCTACTGCATCTTCTTTTGATAAATCACCGGCACTGATAATATCTACATATGAATTTCTAATCCGAGAAATTGCAAAGCCTTCATTAAAATCAAGTGCCTCATTATAGGATTGTTCACTCAATTCAGTCTTAAGCCGATCTGTAATCTCAACTCTTTGATTATCTCGCCTAATAGTCTGAGGTAAAGTAATTAATAAAAACAATCCTGCGATAACAGCAACGATTGCTACAACTGACAAAATTTGCTTTTTAGTTAAATTAATATCGGGCAATTGTTTTGATTCTACTGCATATTTAGGTTTTGCCTTAGCTTTGGCTTTCTTTTCACGTTTTTCAACCTGTTGATTAAGATTAGCATTTATTTTTGACTGCTGAGGATTAATCTCTTCACCTGTATATTCAGGTTGTTCCTCATTAGGAAATTCAAAATCTTCCGGATGTTTAATAATATCCAGAGCTTCTTCGGTCGGAAAAACACAATCACAAAACAGACAATGACAATTATCTTGTTTCGGATCAACATATACTATTGATCCACAATTTTTACACATTCCTTCTTGCATCAATTACCTCATTTAGCTTAACTTGTTCAGTTCATTTATTATAATCTATGCTATTATAGATACCATATTATTAATTTTCAAGTTATTTCATTTGCATTTGTTATTGTTAAGTAATTTTGGTGATATTTTTGTGATTACGGAAAGCAAATCTTCTTTTGATATTTATTTTATGGAACAAGCTTTAGTTGAAGCTGATTTGGCTGAAAAAAATGGTGATGTACCTGTTGGTGCACTGATTGTAAAAAATGGAAAAACATTAGCTCGTGCCCACAATATGCGCGAAGTTTTAGGTGACGTTACCGCACATGCCGAAATCATTGCAATTCGAAAAGCTGCTCAAGCAATAGGTAGTTGGCTGCTTGAAGATTGTGAATTATATGTTACACTTGAACCTTGCATAATGTGTTTTGGAGCTATTATTCAAGCAAGAATAGCTCAAGTATATTTCGGAGCTTTTGATCCAAAAACAGGTGCTTGCGGCTCCTTAAAAGAGCTGGCAGGATTAAGCAATTCCAGCATTAATCACCATACTAAGTTTCAAGGTGGTATATTAAAAGAAAGATGTTCAAATAAGTTGAAACATTTTTTTCAAAAGAAGCGTAATTCTGCTAAACTAAAAAACAATATAGTCACAGGGGGTAAAGAGAATGAGCAATAAAATAAAAAAATCTAATAAAAACGCTAAAACAAAAACTGAAGTATCTTTACCCGGAAAAAGAACTTTAGCCGGAAGATTTTTTTCTTGGTTCGGAATGACTGTTGCAAGAATGTGTGCCAATATCACTTATATCGGACAAGAAAATATTCCTCAAGAAATTCCTTATGTGATAACACCCAATCACCAAACATATGTTGACGGATTATTGGTTGGTAAAGGATTACCTAAAGAACATTTCGAGAAATTCTCAGCATTGATCGGTTCAGATTTAAAATCAAAACACGGTCTAATGGGTAAATTAATTGTACCTGTTTCTCGTGGCGTTGAAGTTGATCGTTACGGTAATCCGGTACGCGGTCTTGTCATGGCTAGACGTGCCTGCAGAGCGGGTAATATTTTAATGGTCCATCCTGAAGGTACCAGGACACATGACGGCCTGGTGGCACCTTTACAAAATGGGGCAGCTTACATTGCTATAGCAAGTAAAGTACCACTGGTGCCCGTCTACATTGAGGGAGGTTTTGAAGCATATTCACGATATGATAAAAGACCTCGTTTCAGAAATCCTATAACCGGTAAGAAATTTGAAGTGAATATTATCTTTGGTGCTCCTTTATTACCTGAAAACTACTCTTCTTCTGATGAAATGACTGAAGCTATAGCAACCTGGCTCAAAGAACAGGAAACAGCATATCTAGCAAAAAACAAGGGAAACTTGCACAAATTACCTGAAGAAGCACTTAAATATATAAATAAGCAAAAGAAAGAATCAATAAATTCTAAAGCCTAGTATTTTGCTTAATCCAGCAAAGATGAAATTATCCCTAGATGTCCCTGATGAATCCGAAAGCTAATATCAGTTCCTTGTTCAGTGTATTCAATATTGTCAATGTAAGCTACATTACGCAATTCAGAAACTATCTGACTTTGATCAAACGGGATCACTAAGTGAAATGGGAGCATTTGAGATTTAGGAATCTCAACCAGAGCTTCTTTTAATTCAGCGATTCCTGTTCCCTGACGCGCAGAAACAAAAGCTTGAATCTCAGAATGGCGATTTGTCTCTTTTATTTGATCGATAACCTGTTGATCCACCAGATCAATTTTATTAAAAACATGAATTCTAGGTTTAGTATCCGCTTCTAAGTTTTCCAATTGTCTTTCAACCGTATCCATCTGACTTTCAAATTCAGGATCTGAAATATCTGTTACTTCAACGATGAAATCAGCATAACTTACTTCCTCCAGTGTTGACTGAAATGCTTCAACCAATTGATGAGGTAATTTTCTAATAAATCCAACTGTATCAATTAATAATATAGGAATGTCCGAATCTTTAATTCTTCTGGCAGTCGGATCCAGAGTGGCGAATACCTGATCCATAGTATGTAGATCAGATTCACAAAGTGCATTCATCAAAGTGGACTTTCCTGCATTGGTATAACCAACGATCGCACCCGTGATCAGTTGATTTCTTTCTCTGTTTTCTCTGGTTAATTTTCTCCGTTTATGCAATTCTTTAAGATTTTTCTTTAAAGTTTTAATTCTTCTTTGAATATGTCGGCGATCAGTCTCGAGCTGAGTTTCACCAGGACCTCTGGTACCAATACCCCCGCCCAAACGCGACAATGCCAATCCCGCGCCGACCAATCTAGTCGCGCGATCATTCAATTGTGCTATTTCGACCTGAAGACGACCCTCCATAGTCGTTGCTCTGAGAGCAAAAATATCTAGAATAATTAAGGTTCGATCCAAAATTTTTAGTCCGGTTAATTCAGAAATATTTCTCATCTGAGAGCCGCTTAAATTTAAGTCTAAAACCAGAGTGTCCGCTTCTAAAGCATCCGCAAGTTCCGCTAATTCATTTAATTTTCCTTGTCCGGCAGCATATGTAGGATCAAACTTTGATCTGGCTTGAAGTGATTCTCCAACTACTTCAAGACCCGCTGCCTCAGTTAACTCTGAAAGTTCTCGTAATGAATATTCAGCAGATTCCTTGGTTCCTTCTTCCGATGTTAAATAGACACCTAATAAGAGAGCTTTATTATTTTCTTGCAACTACTCTGCCCTTTCATATGTATTTGTATTTTGGATAACTGCATTGAATTTATCTAAGATATCTAATTCTTCTTCTGCAAAATAATATTGCGGATTTATCGTATTCTGAGCAAATGTTTTTTGATGTGCCAGATGAAGTGCCGTAATCATTTGATTACGCCATATTTTCTCATCCATCTCCAGTAATGCCGCAATCAGTATCTGATATACTTCTTTACCGGCTTTATGTGCTAATTCATCATCTTTCATCCGAATCAAATTAAACAATTTCGAACCGTAACTTCTATCATCTAAGCAAGCTTGTTGATATTTTAGTGCTGAATCATATATTTCTTGATATAAAGCTTTTTCAGCTTCTACTTCATTCTCCTTAAACATCTCTAAAATAATTGGATCAGAAAAGAATTTGTCCAGCTTTTTTTCTTGTTTACGGATTGAACGAAAAACTCCGCTTTGTGTAATGGAAATTTTCAATTCAAGCCATAATCCGATCATCAAATCAGCTTTGCGATCTTCTTTTCTTCCTATATTCTTATAACGAACATCTTGTAACTTTTCTTGAAAAATGTTTGAAGTCATAATGTCCTCCCAAAATTAATCTATTGCTACTCGTTTAATAATTTTGTTGATTATTAACGACAGAATATGAATCGTTTATATTATACCTTATCAATCTACTTTTCCGGAAATATAGCTTTGGAATAGTTATTGTTAAGTCAATTAGTAAATCTGGCTTTCAATTTCTTACGCAAATCTAAAACTTCATGTAAATTAATTGAAATTCCTGCTATATAATAAACAGTAAGTGATATGATAACTTTAACAAGATAAATAACTATTTGCATTACTTTACCCGCCGGATAAATCGGCAACAAATTGACTGCTGCTAGAACTAGACCGGTAACTAGTAAACAATAGGCTAAACGTATCATAAACGGAAAAATCCTATATGGTCTGGCTTTTCGGTTATGCAATTTATAAAGCTGATAAACAATAAAGGCACTAATTACACTATAAGTAGCATGTGCCATCGCTATTCCTTTTACCCCAAAATCAAAAACTCTAGTAAATAAGATACAGAATAAAGGATTTAAAATTAAGGTAATAATACCGTTAAACAACGCTATGCGCGTGACTTTTCTTGAATAAAACGCCTGATTGGTAATGTGGATCACAGTATGAGCAATTAAGCTGATACAAAACCATTGCAAGATCTCACCCGTTACTACAATATCACTATTCGAATAAGAAGAGCCCCATTGAAAGATCATTTGGATTGTTTCAAAATCCAAAACGAAGAAAATTACTGCAATCGGTGCTATTAAAAATAATGCTTGTCTAATGCTTCTAGTAAATAAAACTCTAGATTGTCGATAATCTCTTTTTGTATAAAAACCTGTCAAATTTGGCAACATGACAGTTCCGATCGCAACCGCTACTACACCATAAGGTAACATAAAAGTTTGATCTGCATGTTTGATTGAAGTAAGTGCTCCGGTAAATTGGTTGGTGAAAGCAGCCATGACCAAAGAATTCACATGCAATACCGAACCGGATAATAGAGTCGGAATTGCTAAAGATAATAAATTCTTAAATCCGGGATTTTTGTAATCTAAACTAAACTTAAAATTTCTCAGCTCTCTTCTAGCCAAAACCAATTGAAACAAAAAGTATACCGCTGCTGAGCCGACAACTCCCCACCCCACCTTGACTAAGCCTGACATGCTTTGTTCACCTAGGGATAAGATTACCACCATATATAGTATGTTATAGATCATTACCCCAAAAGCTGCTAGACCAAAGCGTTTATAAGCAGTCAAGACGCCTTGAGTCAAAGCGATTAAGATCATAAAGAAACATTGGATCAATAATATCCTGGATACCGGTATAGCAGCTTTAAAAACTTCAACACTCTTCTCCGGATTAATAGCAGGTAAAATCCAGCGCATTAACAAACCTGTCAAACTCAATACAGCAAGCATCACTATGCCAAAAATACTGATAAAAGTACTGACACTATGCCATACTTCACGCTCACGGTTTTGTTCAATTCCACTCGACAGTGTGGGAGTGATAGCTGAAGCAACCGCTCCACCAATTAATAAGGCAAACAAAAAATCGGGAATAGCAAATGCTAAATAATAAGGATCGGAATACATACCATAACCTAAAATCGGAACGATCAGAACTTCTCTTAAAAATCCCGTTAATTTTGCCATAAAGAAGCCGATCATAGAAATCAAAGTAGCTCTGGCTATGGTTTGAGAATCACCGGCTTTTATATTATGTCGTTGTTTTTTGGGACGTGTTCGTAAGCCATGGCGTCCTCTAGCATTTTGTTCAAAGGGAAATTCCAATTTATGGTCCTCCAAATATCCTAAATTATAATTCTAGCATATTATGTTGAATAAACCGAAAATTACAAGTGTGCCTAAAATACTTTTAATTGATTAGGCAGATTAACCTAAATTTAATAGTAATCTAGATGCCAGCAGCCTTAATGGCTAAAATCCTCTGCATTTCATTAAAAGCAATCATATATGCTTCATCTACACCCATCCCCGGTTTTGCCAGGAATTGATCCGGACAGATTCCCATGGCTACCTGCAAGCATACCCTGGCAGAAATGTCAGTTTCATTACAAGTTCCTCCTATGTATGAAGAAACACCTTGTTCTTTACAAATTAATACGGCCTCAATTGTGTTGTTCAGTCCACCTAAATCCGGTGTTTTGATTTGAATCATATGTCCTGCTTTATTGCGAGCAAACAATTCAATATCTTCCAAAGTATTACACCATTCATCAGCAACCAATTTTACCTCTATCTTTCTACGATCAACTAAACTAGTTAAAGTAGCAAGATTATCCATTACCTCTTCTCTAGAGTTTCCATCTATTGGACCCTCTATTTGTAAAGCATAAGGCTGGCAAATAGTTACCAGTTCTGCCAGATAATCAGTAATAGCCTGATGATTCTCTATGCCGAATAACTCTCCGATTGTACCGTAAACATCAAGATGGATAATGGGTTGATAACTTTTATCGGCTCCCAGATTTTTTATTCTCTCAACAAGCCAAGTGAGATATTCTTTTAGTTTTTCCCCATTTTCTCCCAATTTTGTTTTGACGTTATTAATCAAAGCATGCGGTAAGATTGGGACTCGCTTGATAATCATCTTGTCCGCATTTAGCTGACGTTGATCACCACTTTGTGTGAAAATCGGAATCAGATGATCTGACACCTGAGAATTATATTCAGCAGCTACTGTTTCACAGATCAACTGTTTGTTTTTCTTAGCTACAGCGTCCAGAATTGCTTGCGAAAATCCGTAGCGAATCGCTGTATGTAATTTTTGGCCGTTTATTCTGAATTCTTCTAATTGACCGGCCATTACTTTGAAAGATGATATTTTTTGATTTCGATAAAAAGGAATCAGATGTTGCTCTATCAAAGGAATAAAGTCTTTGGCCAGAAATAACGAATCTCTACCTCCTGCACCGGAGTACTGAACGGCTGTGCAATCTCCATAAGCAATTTGACCATCATCCAGAATAAACATGATTGAAACAGACTCTCCCGGTTGACGTATTGACTTGTATCCCGGCGTAATGACTTCTCCTGAATAGGAAAAACCATCATTAATTGCACCATGCTTGATTGCTGCTTGGTCATCAAAATAGTAACCGGATCGACCTGCGGCACAAACTACCTCTTTTATTTTCATTCATTATTCTCCTAACAAAAAAAGACTCAAATTAGAGTCTCAATTCTCGTTAATTATTTTACAGTATTTTAAAATGATCAGCCAACTATTTTATGGTATGTCAAGAACTATGGTAGATTCCTGCTTAACTCCGTCTCTGGAATAAATCACAGTTATCCGATCCCCTGTTTGCTTTTGATTAAAAACATTTAAAACGTCACGTAAGGTTTTGATTTTTTCATTATCTAAACGCAATACTTGATCGCTGACTGATAGACCGGCTTGATCCGCCGGGCCTCCTGCTTCTATTTGTTCAATAAACAAACCATCAGCTACGTCCGGTTTCAAGTAAAAGCTACAACCTAACGGTTTAACAAGTCTACTTACAATGATATATTGGGTATTTACTGTCATTGATTTACCCAATTCATCGTTTAACCTAGCTTGATCGGAAAGATAGTTATTTGAAGATCTAGGTAACAGATGTTTACTCCAAAAAGAAATGAAAACTAAACCCGACAACAAGATAAGAACAACCAAAATCCAAGCAACAAACAATACTATCTGAAGATGATTTGTTTGATTACTTTTTTTAAGAGGATTACCTAATTCTGTCTGATTGTCTTGATAGCGATAACAGCCATCTTGATTGACAGTCGGATAAATATTCGGTTCTTGCTTAAAAGCAAAAGAATTATCAGAATCGGCAATGTTAAATTTGTAATGTTCTAAATCTTTCATATCATTGGATTTCATTTGAAAATAAATAATTCTGAAATAATACTGGATTTAGCATACAGAGCGCATTTGTTATTCCAAAAAATACAAATCAAACAAAAATGTAAAAATATGAAAACAATGTGAATTCAAGCTTTAGTTTTGAACTTTTTTTCGTATAGTGTTTTGTCTATCAAACGTTGCAAAGCCCTGAAAGATAAGATATAGATTAGAGGTATTAATATTGCTGCCAATAAGAATAACCCTACAAGCAAACCACCAATAATAATACCGCCAATGACTGAAGCTATAGTACTACCCAGACCTCCCAAAAAGATAAAAATCTCTCCGCTGGAATACATTATCTGATCTAATACCTCGATAAACAAAGACGGTATTGTAGCTACTTCAAGAGCAACTTGACCAAATACTATTTTTGAAAATCCAATTAACAATAATGAATATTGTAAAAAATAACCAAACAGAATTCCAAGTTTTAAAAAAACATTAAGCCGGTGATAACGAGCTGCAGCAAAAGGCATCAGAATTAAGAGGCCTATCCCAAGTAGTAAATAAATCCAAAAAGGTATAATCGATGTCTGGTTCTTCTGTTGTGGAAAAATGAAGTAAATAGTACTTAAAATACAAACTAGCGCACTAATTATTAAAAAAAACAACTTGCGAGATTTGTCTTCGAAATTAGAATCGGTCCAATATTTACCTAAAAAAAAGCCTTCCCAAAAATCCATAACTTTTCTCCAAACTATAATTTAAAATCTCTATGGCCAGCTTTTTCAATAGCTTCTACCAACTCTTGCCAAATCTCGGAGTCAGTGTCATAACCACTGAGTTCTAAGGTATTATTGTTATCATCGCTCACCTGGACGTTCCATACATAAAGTTGAGGTGTTTCCATTGTTTCATAACTTTTATCTCTATATTCTTCAACAAAGCGACTAATTACATCGTATAACGGTTTCATTTGGCTTTTAGGCAAGCCACGTACAAAATTGTTAAACCAATAATTACTGTCCTTCCATGATAATACATTTGTTTTAAAATCTAATTTAACTGTAATGTATCCTTTGCGATAACCTGCTAATTCACAGGTAGCCCATGTATAGAGTAGTTGATCATCAAACATCCAAATGCACCTTTAATTTATCCTATCTATTTTAATCCGGGAAAATCTTGTTGGCGTAAAGCTTCATACAAAACTATTGAAACCGAGTTGGCTAAATTTAATGATCGCTTCTGATTCGCCATCGGTATCCTAATACAGCGTTCAGGATGAGTTGACAATATTTCTTCCGGTAACCCTTTATCTTCTTTGCCAAAAAACAAAGCACAATCCGTATCATATTGTACATCAGAATATAATTGTTCGCCTTTGGTTGTGACATAATAGATCTGACGATCCGAAAATGCCGGCAAACAATGATCTAAATCAGCCCAAAGATTAACATTTAAATCAAACCAATAGTCTAAGCCGGCCCGTTTTAGAGCTCGATCATCAAGCGAAAATCCCAATGGCTCAACTAAATGTAACTGAGTATTTGTAGCAACACAAGTTCGCGCAATATTCCCGGTATTAGGGGGTATTACCGGCTCAACTAAAACAATATGAATCATTCGTTTTCTTTCTGTTTTTTATTCTTTCGACGTAATTCATCTGCCATTTTATCAAGTTTACTCAAACGATGATTCATACCTGATTTTCCAATTGGAGGATCAGCTTGTTCAGCTAATTCACGTAAAGAATAAGAGGGATATGCTAAGCGTAGTTTTGCGGCTTCGACTAAATCATCTGTTAAATCGGACAGCCCGATTTGCTCAATAATATAATTAATATTGTTAACTTGTCTCGCTACAGAATTTGCAAGTCTTTGAGCATTCGCACTATCACAATTTACAAGCCTGTTTACATGGTTCCGCATATCCTTTTCTACTCTTATCTGTTCGAATTTGAGTAATAGTTGATCAGCACCAATATAGCGTAAAAAATCCGAAATCAATTCTCCTTCTTTTAAATATAAAACTTCACTACCTTGATGTACTATACGTCCCGGCTCAAGTTCTAATTCAGAAAGAAAGAGTCCGTACCAAAGAGAAGCAGATCTTCTAGGTATATTAAACTCCAAATGATATCTCTCTTGAGGATTTGCCAAAAAACCGCAACCCAAAAACATCCCTCGCAAGATAGCTCTGACAATTGAATAATAGTTTTCTGCTGAATAATGCTCAATAAGGTTAGCAGGATTAGTATGAAAAAAACGTTCAATCGAGTCAGCAATTTCAGAAATTAAATGTTCATCTTTGATAGAACAGGTTATTAATTCTTTATGACGAATAATCTCAGCCTCTCCATGATAATGCGCTCTTAATGCTCTCTGAAAATACTTAACCAAGCGATCTGATTGGGTTGAAAACCGTAAATTGTTTTCTAAAGACCTGAAGCTTACACTACAAAACGCGATAAAACTAATCTGCAAATAATTATCAAATTGTTGTAAAGAATCCAGAATACTGTTCTTTAGTTGAGCAGAAAAAGTCACAGTTTTTTCTCGATCAGCACTCTTTGAAGCTAAGGTTGGTTCATTATGTAAAGAATCCAGCATTAAAGACCCCCAACCGGATCACGTTTAATATCACGATGATCAATAAAGATCTGATAATCAAGATCAGAGAGCAGCTTGCCAATCTCTTCCGCAATCCTGACTGATCTATGGCGCCCTCCGGTACAACCAACGCCCAACGTAAGTCTGACTTTACCCTCTTTTTGATAAAGGGGTAATGAGAACTCAAAAAAATTCTGACATATTTGTAGAAAGGTATCTGTTTCAGAAAATTGCATGATATATTGACTAACGTTTTCTTCTAAACCTGAATGATCGCGCAACTCATCAATATAGAAAGGATTCGGTAAAAATCTTACATCAAAGACTAAATCGCTGTCCAAAGGAATACCGTATTTAAAGCCGAAAGACTGAATGAAAATTGTCATTGATTTCACATAATCGGTATGGGTTATCAAGTCGAATAAAAAATCTTTTAATTCATACTGCGACATCTCAGTAGTATCAATTGTCAGATCGGAAATACCTTTCAGATCTCTCAATTTTTCTCGTTCCTGTTCAATTGCATTCATTAAATTGCCACTTCCGGCTAATGGGTGGTTGCGCCTGCTCTGTTTATAACGCGAAACTAAAGTTTGATTAGAGGCTTCCATAAAAATAATCGTATGATTAGATCCTTCAGGAAAAATTTGCAAAAAATCAGAACTGATCGCACCAAAATGCATCAAACTTCGCACATCAATGCCCACAGCGAGTTTTTGTTGACGATTGGAATCCAGAATATCCATTTCTTTTTCTGTTTCAGCAAAAGCTTGTAACAACCCGGGTAATAATTTAGGTGGTAAATTATCAATACAAAAATAACCCATATCCTCTAAATGGCGCATTGCAGAACTTTTACCCGCTCCTGACATTCCTGTAACTACGATGATTTCCACTGAATCTCCTCTTCAGACCATTCACCGATCCATTTAACTTCAGGCTCTAAATTAACATCGAATTTATCTCTAACCACATTGTGAACATATTCAAAAACTTTATTGATCTCTGATGCAGTAGCTCCACCATAATTGATAATAAAACCGGCATGTTTAGCAGAAACACCTGCATTGCCTGCACGATATCCCTTTAAGCCGGCATCAGCAATTAACTTACTCGCATAATTACCGGGAGGTCTTTTAAATGCGCTACCGGCACTTTGTTTATCAATCGGTTGACTGTTTCTACGTTTGATTTGGAATTCTTGAATTTTTCCATAAATTTCCAAACGTTTTCCGGGTTTCAGTTTGTATTCAGCCTCCAAAATAACTGAAGGCAGATTATTATAGACACTGGTTCGGTAACCAAATTGATGTTCATTCAAACTTAAAGTTTTAATTTCACCTTCAGCTGACAGATATCTGGAACTGAATACAACATTTTTTGTTTCTCCATCATATGAACTTGCATTCATCAAAATAGCTCCACCAACCGATCCCGGGATTCCGGTACAAAATTCTAAACCTGATAAGTTGGATTTTGCCGCCATCGCATTAAGCGCGGCCAAAGAGGCACCACTTTGAGCCTTAATTATGTTTCCTGCTTGAGAAATTTTAGTGAAATTTCTTCCTAAATATATTGTTAGACCACGAATCCCGCGATCTGAAATCAAAATATTAGATCCTCTACCTAAAACCTGAACAGGAATTTCGTTTTTTTGACAAATTCCAACCGCTGTTTGAATTTCCTGATTGCTTTCAGGTAAAAAGAGTACATCCGCAGGACCACCTGCATTAAATGTAGATAATGAATCTAAACGGAAATCAAAAAATAGACGCTGAACAGGTAAACTCTTAAATAATTCCCGCAATAATAACTCCGTTTCACTCATACACTTATCTCCTTATCTCCTCTCATTTTTAGTTAAAGACCCGTTCAGTCAAGGCCAATGCTGCATTATATCCCATAGTTTTTTGTCTGAAGTTGATCGCCGCAACTTCAACAATGATCGCTAAGTTTCTACCCGGTCGCACCGGTATGGTGATTGAAGGTATTTCTATACCCAAAATTTCCGTCGTTTCTTCAATCAAACCTAAACGATCGTAGGCTTTAGTTTCATCCCAGAATTCAAGATTAATCACGAATTGAATATTTTCCTGCATTTTTACTGAAGAGACACCATAGAGCTCTTTTACATCCAAAATACCAATTCCTCTAATTTCAATTAAATGGCGAATAATATCAGGAGCTCTGCCTAATAAAGTTGTATCTGATACTCTACGAATTTCAACTAAGTCATCTGCTATTAAACGATGACCACGTTTAACAATTTCCAAAGCCGTTTCGGATTTCCCTACTCCGCTATCACCAAGCATTAAAATACCTTCACCATACACTTCAATAAATACTCCGTGTAGTGAAATTCTCTCTGCTAATTCAACGTTTAGATATTTACTGACACTGCTATAAAAAGAAGCAGTCCCTTCAGCCGTACTTAGAATCGGTGTTTTATAATTCTCAGCTACCTCCAACATTATCGGATCCGCAATGTGGTTACGACTTAAAACAAGACAAGGAATGCCCGTGGCAAAGAGTGCATTATACTTATAACGTCGTTCTTCTTCAGCTAATGAATTCAGATAAGCAATTTCCATATTACCTATCAGTTGAATTCTATCAGGTCCAAAATGCATATAATTTCCGGCTAGTTGAAGTCCGGGCCTCGTGACATCCGGAATAAAAAGTTCAGTGCTGTCAATTTTGTCGAAACCGCGAATAACTTCTAATTCAAACTCTTTTATCAAATCATTTAAATTTACTGAATCCATAGAAAACCTCATCTATTACTTAACCTAAAACATTAGATAAATTATAACATAAATTAAATGATCGTCCGCCCGGGTTTTGTAAAGATCAAATCTGTACTTATCTAATATTTTGTCTCAACTTATATGCTTTTTCAAACAAATGATATTTTATTTTACTGATGATGAAATTATATTCACCTAAATACTCATGAAAATGAGGATAGTAAGCAGATTTGTATTTTGTTAAACCGTCATCCAGCCTACCCTCAACTCCGCCAAGTCCTACTTTTTTAACACCTGATGCTACGGAATCACGCATACTATTGATATAATTATTGGCTTGACTCGGTATGTATAGATAATCAGTATTTGTTCCGGCATAAAGAATCTCGGAATGTATTCCATAATTGATCGTTAAGCAACCGGAAAGCAAAGCCTCACTTCCATCTTTGGACTGACTTTCGGTTAAACGTTCAAGGTGAGTTAAGTTTGAGTCAAGCTGTTCTTGATAGTTGCGAACTGCTTTAGGAGCTGTCTCACCTAATTCTAAAATTTTCTGCCTTAATTCTGCAACAGTATTTTGTCTTTGTTCAATATTTTTTGTAATCGGTAAACGTGAGAGATACAGTGCAGCTTGATCACCAAAAATTTCCATAAGCTGATGAAAATATGCTTCAGATCGTAACGAAATATCTTGGCGCTCTTCTGTAGATTCAACTACTTGATTAAATTGTGATATCTGGTCAATTGTTTCACGCTTAGTAATCACATTTTGTCTTTGACAATCTTTTTCATAACGCATAATTCTCTTTGGCAAAGCATCATCCACTGCCTGTCCCTGATCAAAATAAACTACAGCCTCAAATCTGGGTTGGATTGTTGAGTGCATATCTAAATCAAAACCCTTATGTATGAATCCAGACTGTTCAATCAGTGAATGTAATTTCATAACTTCAGAATCCGGTTTTACTTTATCTTTTTCAGGTAAAATAAAATTCCTTCTGATTAAAGGAGGAGCAATTGTCAAATAACTAGCTTTATGGTCTTGAGCTAGCTTTTGCAAATTTTCTAAATAAAAATCAAATAAGGCTCGATTTGAATAATCAAATACCGGACCTTTAGGCATATACCAAATCTTAATTCCTAAGGGTAATTTGCGAATTAAGATCAAACCTGAACCCACTATTTGTTCTGACTCTTTTTCGATCACCGCAGTAAAGACTGATTCCCAAGCAGGATGCTTAACTTTCGCCCAATGTGATGACTGCAAAATGCTGCCTAATTCATGTTGACTGACAAATATATCATATTTTTCTTTATCTATATCTTGAGTAATAAATTTATACATGAGTAATGCCTCCGTTCATATTATTACCGTAAGTATTAATAATAGCAAAAATTGTTTAATCATTTAGCTTAAGCTAAAATTTAGTTGAAAGAGAATTTTTCTGAAAGGACAAATCTATGAAAATTGAACAATTTACTAAATGGCATTATGCTCACAGTGCTCAAGCAGATCCTTCAGGAAACTTAATAGTTTTCCAAGTAACTAAACCTAATTTAAGTGCTAATAACTATCAGACCAATCTTTGGTTATATGATAGTAAAATCTCTGAAGTGAGACAATTAACAAATTCCGATCGTGACGGTTCTGTCCTCTTTTTAGAAAATGGAAATTTGCTTTTTTCATCCGAAAGAAAACATAAGCAAGCATCTCAAATTAAATCACAAGGTACAACATATTATTGGCAAATTAACCCTCAGGGTGGTGAAGCTGTATTTGAATTCGAAATAGATTTGAAGGTTAATAAAATCTTTGAATTAGGAGATGACAAATATTTGATCCATGGTTATCAAGATACAAATCAGGGAAAAGATTGGTTAGAAATTGGAGATCTGCCCTTCTGGCTTAATGAACAAGGATACGTAACCGGTATCAAGTCAGGGCTTTATTTGTTTGATGCTAAACTAGCCAAAGCTCAGGATAAGGAAAAAGAAAAAAATCTAGGTAACAATATTACACTTGCCGCCAGCAAAGTAGTCTTGGCAGATATCGAGCCAGAGTCTTCTGAACATAATTCTAAACATAAAGATTCAGCAATAAAAAAATCACAACTAGAGAGAGGAATCCTGAAGTTAATTACCCAAACAAAGCAAAACGTCAATTTAGTTGAAGTTGCACCTGATAAAAAATCCGTGCTGTTTTCCTGTTCGATTTTTGACAAAGTAATGCCTGTAACAGAAGATCTCTATCTGATGGATTTAAATAATTACCAACAAACTGCGATCAGTAAACAAGAATACCAAATCAGAGATATTAAATATTTATCCGGCCAAAATGATAAAGCTTATTTAATTGCTTCTGATTGCAAAAAACACGGTCTGAATCAAGATCCACAAATCTATCTAGTAGATCTTAATCAACATAATATTGATCGAATCAGCAAACCTGATTTTGACTATTCAGTTGGCAATAGAGTCGGAACGGACGCCAAAGTTAGCGGAGGAGATGAGACCTGTGTCTGCGGAGATGAATTATACTTTATTTCAACCTCCAGAGAAAAAGCAGTTTTAAGAAAAATCAATCCGCAAGGAATAGTGAAGACAGTAATTGAGCAAGGAGGTGCAATTCGTTGCATCACTCTGTCTGAACAGACAATTTATTTTATAGCTATGTTTGATCTCAACTTACCGGAACTCTACAGCTATCAAAATAAGGAAATCAGACAAATAACTGAGTTTAGCCAGATTTTGTCAAATACGGAATTAGCTCAAATCGAAATGTTTCAGTATGAGTCAAATGGAGATCTCTTAGACGGTTTTGTAATGAAGCCCAACAATTTTCAAGCAGGGAAAAAATATCCCGCATTATTAGAGATTCATGGCGGCCCTAAAACAACTTATGGCACAATCTTACATCATGAAATGCAATTTCTCGCCGCCCAAGGATATTTTGTGTTTTATACAAATCCTCATGGCTCAGATGGCTACGGTGTAGAATTTTCAGATATTAGAGGTAAATACGGAACAATTGATTTCCAGGATATAATGAATTTTACGGATTTAGTGCTTGAAAAATATCCGCAAATTGATTCTGATAGGCTTGGTGTACTCGGGGGATCATACGGCGGATTCATGGTAAATTGGATCATCAGTCATTCTAATCGATTTAAAGCTGCTAATTCACAACGTTCAATTTCTAATTGGTTGAGTTTTTATGGTGTTTCAGATATTGGGTATTTCTTCGCTCAAGATCAAACTTCTGCAAATCCTTGGGATAATCCGCAAGATATTTGGCAGCAATCTCCGCTCAAATACGCAGATAAGATAACAACACCAACCTTGTTCATTCATGCAGATCATGATCTGCGTTGCCCGTTAGAACAAGGCATTCAAATGTATTCAGCATTACAAGTCAATCAGATTGACACCAAACTGGTAATTTTCAAAAATGAAAACCATGAACTATCCAGATCAGGTAAACCACAAGCTAGAATCAAACGTTTAGCAGAAATCAAAAATTGGTTTGATAAACACTTAAAAAATTAAGAAAATAATTCGCAAAAAATAAGTGTAATACTAATGTTCATAAGCACATGATAGTTCATATTATTTTCACATCTATTATAATAATGCAGCATATAGTATTAATAACTACAATCTATGCAATATTAGCATGAAGGGAGAATGCAATGCAGAAACTAAAAGTGCTTCTGACCGGTGCTAGCGGATCATTTGGCAAGGCTACACTGGATCTCTTATTGGAAGAAGATAAGCTTGAAATTACTGCAATGGCTTTAGACACTCGTAAAGAGAAAAAAATTCTAAAACCCTATCTTAAAAAGCGTAAATTTAAGGTAATTTATGGTGATATCAGAGATTATCAAACAGCCTATCAAGCAGTCGAACAAGTTGATCTTATTTTACATTTAGCTGCCTTAGTTTCTCCGGCTGCTGACAAAAATCCCGAGCTTGCTATGGAAATTAACTACAGTGGAACAGTTAATCTTCTGCAAGCTATTCAACAACAAAAACGCACTAAAGAAGTGTATTTTGTTTATATTGGTTCAGTTGCCCAAACCGGTGAACGAATGCCTCCTATCCATTGGGGACGTGTTGGTGACCCGATCAAACCGGCTATTTATGATTATTATTCACTTTCTAAAGCACTAGCAGAAAGAGTTCTGATTGAATCTCGAATTGAAAATTGGGTAAGTCTAAGGCAAACCGGAATTATGAGTTCTGCAATAGTACAAATTGCAGATCCTATTATTATGCTCAATCCCTTAGATAATGTTTTAGAATATGTTTCCGACCGTGATTCAAGTATCATGTTACGCAATTTATGTGTCGATTTAGTTAATCAGGAGTTAGATCCGGAATTTTGGGGACATATTTACAATGTAGGCGGTGGCGAATCATGTCGAGCCAGCACATTGGATCTTTATTCGGGTGTGTTTAGAGAAATTGGCATTGAAAATATGGATGGTGCTTTTCAACCTAACTGGTTTGCCACACACAATTTTCATGGACAATATTATTTAGATTCGGACAAATTAGAAAAACATCTACATTTCCGCAATGATACTATTGATTATTTTTATCAATCATTTAAAAATACTTATCCTATAGCTACTAAAATAGGTCATTTGATTAAAAAATTACCTGGCGCACAAAGTTTCTTAAAATCAATTGTTGCTGCAATTTTCAAAAAACAAGCCTTACGTCAAGGTGGTACCTTGAATGCCCTTAAACATGATAATAAGAGTTTTATCGATATCCATTGGGGATCTTTCAATAACTGGATCAAGCTTCCCGAAAGACTAAAAGATTATGTTCCATTTAACAACTGGCAAGATGTAGTACAAATCGATCACGGTTATGATGAAGCTATGCCCGAATCGGAGCTGACCCTAACCGACATAAAACATGCCGCAAAATTTAGAGGAGGTTCATGTATTAGCTCGAATATGGAAAAAGGTAATTGGCAGCAAAAACTCTCATTCAATTGTGCTTTTGGCCATACATTCAAAGCCTCCCCTCGCCTGATTCTAGAAGGTGGTCATTGGTGCCCACATTGTGAAAGTAAAAGCTGGAATTATCAAGCTCGAGCCAAAAAAGATCCTTTCTTTGCTCAAGTTTGGAATCCATTGCATAGTTCAGATGAAAAAGACATTGCTTATCCTAAGTTGATCAAACCTAAATTGTTAAAGTTAAAAGCCGCTCCTAATCCCGGTTAATTGATTATTGTAGCCAGAAGCATACTAAAAAAATAAAAATCAATGAAATAAAAACAATTCCGATTAGAGCATAAATCAAAAATGCTCTAATTACACCTTTAGTCACTGCTTTTTTTTCAGCTTTAGTCAATTCAATTGAATTGTCCTCTTCTTCGATCGGATAGCCATCTTGGTCAAGTTTGGGAACTTTTTTCTTTCTTCCACTACCAAATAAAGATCCTGATGGCGTGATATCGTCAATCACGCTCATATCAGCATATACACGACCATCGTCCTCAAAATCTTCTTGCGGTTTCTTGGCCGGCTTTTTTCTTAATTTGTCAGCCATGTATTAATCCTGTGGATAAAGATGACATGCCACTTCATGTGCCGGTTCGTATTCTTTGAATTGAGGAATTACTTGAACACAAACATCTGTCGCATATTTACAACGTGTTCGAAATTTACAACCCGAAGGTGGATTCACCGGACTTGGAATATCTCCTTCCAGGATAACTCGTTCCATCTTAAAATCAGGATCAGGTACCGGAACTGCAGATAATAGGGCTTGAGTATATGGATGCATCGGTTTCTCAAAAATTTCTCTTTTGTCACCGAACTCTACCAATGAACCTAAATACATAACACCTATTGTATCGGAGATATATTCAACAACCGATAAATCATGCGAAATGAATAAGTAGGTGTAGCCGAATTCAGTTTGCAAATCTTGTAACAAATTAATTATTTGAGCTTGAATTGAAACGTCTAAAGCAGATACCGGCTCATCGCAAATTATGAAATCCGGCTTAAGAGCAACAGCCCTTGCAATACAAATTCTTTGTCTTTGGCCACCTGAAAATTCATGTGGATAACGTCTAGCATATTGATATGGCAAACCACAGGAATTCATAACCTGTGCTACATATTGCTCTAATTCGTCTTTTGGTACAATATCATGTTCTCGCACGGCTTCAGCGATTATCTCGCCTACCGGCATTCTAGGTGAAAGACTGGAATAAGGATCTTGAAAAATCATTTGCATTCTGGGACGCAATTTTCTCAAGTTTTTTCTCGAGAGATCATTGATTTTTTTACCGCTAAAATAAACCTCACCTTCAGTAATCGGATACAATCTTAACATTGTCCTACCTACTGTAGTCTTACCACAGCCCGACTCTCCTACCAAGCCCATGGTTGTTCCTTTTTTTATTGTAAAAGAAACATCGTCAACTGCCTTAACATATTGACGAGTTGTGCCCTTAAGACCGATCGGAAAATATTTTTTTAAATTCTTAACGGTTACAAAGTTCTCATCAGAATCATATTTATTTGTTTTTTCTTTAGTTAATGTATTAGTTTGAACTTGATTATTACTCATGTTGATTAAACCTCCGTACCTGTTGAATCAGATTTTAATTCCACTCTGCCTCGAGGAATAATCCGAGCAACTTTTGCACTACTTCCTTCGAGTTTTTTAGGCAATTCGGGTTTTTCGAGTCCTAAATCCTGATATTTTTCATCATACAAGAAACAGGCAGCGCGATGGCCATCTTCAAAATAATAATCTGAGGGATATTCTTTGGTACAGATATCAAAAGAATATTCACAACGATTACAAAAATAACAGTTATCGGGTAAATTAACCGGACTTGGAACTTGTCCCGGGATTGAATTTAGCCGTGAACCGGTCTCAACTTGACTCAAACTCGGTAATGAACGCATTAACCCTACAGTATATGGATGTTTCGGATTTTTAAAAATATCATGGATATCTCCGGCTTCAACTATCTTACCTGCATACATTACAACGACATAATCCGCCATTCCGGCAATTACACCCAAGTCATGAGTGATTAGCATAATACTACCGTTAATTTTGTTTTTAATCTCAAGCAATAAATCTAAAATTTGAGCCTGAATCGTAACGTCCAGTGCAGTCGTAGGCTCATCGGCGATGATCAAGCGCGGATTACAAATAAGTGCCATTGCAATCATTACACGTTGTCTCATTCCGCCTGATAACTCATGCGGATAATTATCATAAATCTTTTCTTGATCAGCAATCCCAACCATTTGAAGCATTTCAATTGTTCTTGCTTTGACTTCATTCTTAGACATATCCGGCTCAAAGATAGCTAAAGCTTCATCAAGTTGTTCACCAATTCGGAATACCGGATTGAGAGAAGTCATAGGTTCTTGAAAGATCATCGCTATTTCCTGACCTCGAATCCTGCGCATTTCATCACGTGGCATTTTTGCAACATCATAACATTTACCATCAGAGGTAGCATAACGGATACTTCCATCAACAATTTGCCCGGCGGGACCTTGTACCAATTGCATTACAGAAAGAGAAGTAACCGATTTACCACAACCGGATTCTCCAACTACTCCCACGATTTTCCCTTCAGGAATATCAAAACTTACACCATTTACAGCTTTAGTAGTACCTACATCTGTATAAAAATAAGTATGCAAATTGTCTATTTCTATAACATTACGTGGATCACGCATTGTTGTTGTAAATTCAGACTCATCAACGTTTTTTCTGTTTTGAGCCTTCTCAAATTGCTTCATTATCTTGCGATTACTTCTGGCAATTTCTCGTTCTTCTTTTATAGTTAGATATTGAACATCTTTCGATTTATCATTATTTTTTGTCATTTTAACTCCTATTTTTTCTGACGTGGATCAAATGCGTCACGTAATCCATCACCTACAAAGCTGAAAGCTAGGACGGTCATTACGATTAAGATACCTGCAGGAAGCCACATATTAGGATAATAGGCCAAAATTTCCTGTCCTTTTGAAGGATCAGCTAAGGCAATCATCGAACCCCAGGCTGCTCTCGGGAACGGTACACCTATACCGAAATAGGAAAGCGTTGACTCATAGAGTATTATCTGACCTAACCCTAGGGAAGCAGAAACAATTAATTGTGGTACCGTATTAGGAATCAAATGTTTGAAAATTTTGCGTGATGGTCTAATTCCGGTTGTTTCCGCTGCCAGCATAAATTCCTGTTCACGTAAAGATAACAATTGACCTCTAACCAGACGTGCTGTGCCTGTCCAGCTGATTAAGGTTAAAGTTCCCATCAAATAATAAATACGGTGTTCAGGGGGAATCGCTTCAATTGAAACTAAAACCGCAGACAAGATCATCAAAATCGGTAATCCCGGTAAGCTGGCAAAAATATCGACTATACGCATGATAATCTGGTCTACCCAGCCACCATAATATCCGGCGACCCCTCCAAAAATAATACCCATGATCATCTGCAGGAATATAGTTAAAAATGAAATTGTTAAAGATATTCTTCCTCCGTACATCAAACGAACAAAAATATCCAAACCATTCGTATCAGTTCCCAGCCAATGCTCTGATGATGGAGGAGCTTTTGCAGTCACTGTACTGATTGATCTGTCATAATATTCATAATCTCGCCCATCTGCTCCCTCGAATTTGGCTGTGGTCAATAATTGAGATTCCCGAGGAATATGGAAAACTTGAGTTTCTTGATAGCCCCAAGTTGCATTAACAATCACCGGGCCAAGAAATGAAAAAAGAAACACAAAAATAATAATACATAAACCTACTAATGATAAACGGCTACGGAAAAATCTTTTTGCAACCATTCTTGCAGGTGAAATCGATCTATAATTTTCATTTGTTTGAGCAGCTAATTCTTCAGCTTCCAATCGCGCCATCTCACCTTGCACGATCGGCTCAGTTACTTCATTCATATTTTCAGCAGAAAGATTGTGCTCCTTAATATTGTCTGTCATTTTCGCACCACCTTACTTCGTAATTTGAACTCTGGGATCAACAACTGCATACATTAGATCAGAGATTAAATAACCCACTACAGTTAAGATAGCTAAGAACATGTTGTAGCCCATAACGAATGGAATATCTCCTGCAAGAGTTGCCCGGAGTGCCATACTGCCGATACCCGGTATTGAGAAAACAGTTTCGGTGATCATTGCACCGCTGAATAACCCCGGAAGCATACCGGATAAGGTTGTAACTAACGGTATAAAAGTATTGCGGAAAGCATGTCGATTGATGACCGCTTTTTCCGGTAAACCTTTTGCTCTTGCCGTCCGAATATAATCGGAATTCATAACTTCCAACATATTGGTTCTGGTATAACGCATCAGACCTCCAATACTTAACAGAGTTAAGGTTACAATCGGTAAGACCAGATGCCAGCCTTTATCCAGCAAAATAGCCCAAGTATCACTCGGATGGAAAATTTTCGTGGCTGTAGTTAAGCCTTGCAAAGGAAACCAGCCAAGATTAATACTGAAAAAGTTCATTAAAAGAGCAGCTAAAAAGAATGACGGTAAAGCCGTTGCCATCATGGAGAAGACCGAAACCGTATAGTCGTATCCACTATACTGGTTCACCGCAGCCCTTATCCCCATTGGAATAGCAACAATTATTTCTATAACATACGCTATTAACGATATAAAGAATGATATCCAAATATATTCTTTAATAACCTGTGTTACAGGACGTCCATAAAGAAAAGAGAATCCCAAGTCACCTTGTAAAGCGTTGCCAAACCAGGAAACGTAACCTTTGAGGATTCCGGGCAAGCTTTTATCAGCTAAGCCGTAAAGTTCTTTGAGCTTTAGTACATCTTCTGGAGTCATCTGACCACTTTGCACTGCAGCAGCAGTTCGATTGTCGATGTAGTCAGCCGGCATTGCCATAGTTAACATATAAATTAAGAGTGAAACTCCTATCAAAATTATAATAGCAAGGCCTAGTCTTTTTAAGAGATATTTAACCATTTATAATAAAACCACCTAGGTAAATGAAGTGCATCGACCGGAGTAAAATCGGTCGATGCACCGTAATAGTTAATTAATCAGTTCTAATTAATCAAATATTATTCTTCAACATTTAATTCAACATTCCAGATTTCCTTGAGCGGACTTTGGAATGGAGTTACTTGATCGCCACTGAACATGGTATCAGCATCAATTACGTCCTTATTGAAAGCAAACATGTTCTTACGTTGATAGGTAGGAACTTCTGTAGCTAAGCTGGTAGATAATTCTAAAGCTTTGGCATAGATTGGTTTACGTTCTTCAGGATCTAATGAACTACGCCCGGCAGTAATGTTTTCATTCAATTCTACCAAAACAGCTTTTTGATCGTCAGTTCCGTTTTCATACAGCCAATATAATCCCATACCTTCTGGCGAACCTGCTTGGTTAACTGCAGGATCTGAGTACCAGATTTGGAACATATCAGGATCTACTCCACCTGAACCCCAAGCTGCTGTCCAGACTTGAATGCCTGATTCGTAAGCTGTGGTTAATTTTCCAAGTAAGTTTGGATCTTCTTCAATATCAACTTTTACACCAATTTGTTCCAGAATTTCTTGAGTGTTAAGGAAGATTGAGCCGGCCGGATGCTCTTCAGCAGCCATCGGCATAGTAAACGTAAATGTTACTTGTTCGCCTGCTTTTTCATGACCTTCCGGATATTGCATTTCATTAGCTGCTTCATCATAAACATAACCTTCTTCTAAGAAGAGTGCTTTTGAAGTCTCGCCTGTTTCATCATAAGCATAAATGGGTTCCGGATTATCAGGATAAGCCCACTGAACCTTGGTCATAGTACGATAGTTAACTGATGCCAATTCACCATAATAGTTATCTACACTTAATTGTGGATTCATAGCATGGGCTAAAGCTTGACGGATTTTCCATTCAGGAATGGCTTGAGCGTTCATACCGATATAGCCGTAACCATCATTATCAACTAAGGTATAGTCTAATTTAGCAAAGTCACCTTCACCACTAGAAATTTCACTTACAGTTTCAGTTTTAGCACTTGGTTCTGCAAAATGAATTTGGCCAGTTTTGAGAGCATCCATTTCGGATCCTGACTCAATAACTTGATAACGCAAAGTTTTAATTTTTGGAGAACCCATGATGTAGTTATCATTTGCGGTCAAGGTTACAATATTATCTTTATAAGATTCAAAGATATATGGACCGGCACCCATAGGTTTGTCATTTTTAGTTTTTAAATGTTCAATTAAGTCGCGATTTGCAGGATTGACGCCAAATTCATTGACTTCACCGTCGAAACCTTCGAGGTAGTATGCTTTTGGAGCAATATCAACACCCATTCTGAAAATAGCTACAGGATCGATGCCGTTCAATTTAACTTCTATTGCATCATACTCTTCACCATCAACTGTTGCAGTTGTTTTAGTGATACCTGTGATTTCGCTAACGCCGCCTTCAACCGCACCTTCATTTTGATAGAACAACTCTTTTACATAATCTTCAACACTCTTATCACCGGCTTTTTCACCATTGATACCTTCATCACTCAGGTCATAGCCATAAGCAACTTTAAGATTATTCCAGAAAGTTTCAGCATTTAATTCAACAGCATCATCACTTAGATCATATTCAACATCATTTGCATCAGTGAAGGTTGAATCTTCAACTCCTCCAAAGCCCCATAATGACATAGCAAAAGCGGCTGAAAGAGCTTCACTATCAGCAATTTCATCAGTACTATTATCAGGTAAAATATCTCCGGCATAAGCTTCCAAATAATTTGCCATTACATAGTCAACTATTTCTTGAGCAAAATTTACCCCAGCTTCATCCAGATATGACCAGAATGCAGCTTGTTGTTCCGGAGTAGCAACAGTTAAGCCATCACCTAAAACAGGATCTGCATCACCTTCACCACTAATTCCGGCTTCTAAGATATCATCACCAACTTCAACCATTTCTGTTGATGTTTGCAAACGATATTCATCCATACCCTCTATATCCAATGAATAGAAAGTAGAGCTGCCGTCATAATAAGGATCAGAATAGACATACATACTGAAAAGTAAGTCATCAATCGTGACAGGTGTACCGTCCGAGAAGACTAAATCATTTTTCAGTGCAAATGTGTATGTAGTTTCACTTTGATCATCAGCTACGTCCATTGTGTAATCCAGAGCATAACTGGGAACATCGGCATTTGCTACAGGTTCGCCATTTTCATCTGACCACAGCAAAAACAGTGACATTACGTCTGCAATATCACGATCATAGGCTGATGTTGCGAAGAATTCGGTGAACTTACCATCTAAAGTATAAGTTCCGATAACTAAAGGTGTTTCAGAAGTAACAACTGTATCTTCGGTTGCTTCTGCATCAACTTCAGCATCTTCTTCATCTGCATCTGCATCTTCAGCATCAGCATCTTCTGCATCAGCATCTTCTGCGTCTTCAGCATCATCTTCATCCAGAACGACTTCTGATTCTTCTGCAGAATCTTTGTCTTCTGTATCGGCATCTTTTTTGTCAGATCCACAGGCGACAACGCCTAAGACCATAACACCGATCAAGATTAATGCCATCAGTTTTTTTAAGAAAGCATTTTTCATTTTTTTTCTCCTTTTTTTCTTCAATCTGCTATTGTATAAAACACAGATAAACTTAAGTATATCATATGCTCAGGTTTCTATCAGAAATATGACTGTTCTAATGAATCCCGCATTGATCATCTATTACTTTAATTCTTGATTAATTGCTTATTCAACAAAATCTCGTGTCACAACTGCAAAACCTGATACTTCTAAATTAATATTTTGACCGGTGACATTATCTATGCTCGTATTCTCATTATGATAAATAAAATCAGCTACTTCATAAGATGAACTTCCATCATCTCGCGAACCCGTATTGATAGTCAAACCATCAAAAGTCACATTTTCAATTTTGCTATTTAGCGCATTTACAGCCAAAGCTGCGACTTTAACGTCTGTTCTGGGCGGTGCGGTAACCTCAATTACCATATCTTTAAAGGTTAGATTTTTTATAACGGCTCCATCTAGATTCGTTAACAAAGCACCTTCTGCGCCTCCAAGTGCATCCTTTTTCGAAAAACTAATCTTTAATTTAATGTTGGACAAGACATGTCCTTGACCGTCGATCATACCTTTAAATTCATTTAATGGTGAAAATTCTTTACCGGAAAAATCTAAATCATTATTAATTGTGTATTCGCCTTTTTCACCCAGATCGGCAAATTTATATTTGCCACCCGCCTCGAGAGCTTCTGCTGAGTCAACTGATATCTTCTGACCTTCATCAAAAACCAGATAAACATCATTTTCTGCATTGTTCTCTTCATATTTGGCAATGTATGATTCGATAATTTCATTTTTACGATAATTAATTTCAGCTAATTCATCTTCAGTCGCAACCATATCGTAACCTGCCTTATTTAGGAAAAGCCATGTAGTATCCTCAGTTATGGTTTCAGCTGCAATTTCTTCTTCTATTTCTTCACCTGAAATTTCATCATTTTCAGTATCCTGGTTTTCTTGTTCGTCAATAGTTTCTACTTCTTCACCGCCGCCTGAAGAATTCTCATCCTCAGTTGTTTCTTCGGATTCATCAATATTCTCATCTGTTTCATCCGCTGTTTCGCTCGGTTCTTCAGTTGTTTCTTCCTCTTCGATATCTTGAGCCGGCTTGTCTACCTGATTTTCATCCTGATCTTCTTCAGCTTCTTGCTCACCAAAAGGTACAATGTTTTCGGGAAATTCCTCAGCCAGTTGAGAATATAACTCCTCAACAGTTGGCAAAAGAGGAGAAAACTCATAGTCCGAGAAATCATATTCTTCCTTTAAATCTTTATAAAAATAACCTTGGAAAGTATATCCGGTTTTTGAAACCATATCTAATATCGCAGGCGAAAGTGGCGCCAGCGGTGATTCAGCAGTAATGTTTTTACTAAAAACTACTTCATCTGTACCGGAATCAATATAGTTTGCTTCTGCCTTTTTTACCCACCTGGCATATAATGTAATATCTTCTTGGACTCTATCTGTATTAAAGTCCCAACGAGATTGAGGATCAAATTTATATTGGGTATTCCCCTCATCATCAGATGACTCTTTGTAGTCCGTATACCAGCCGGCAACTGTGTAGCCGTCACGAACCGGTGTTACTAACAAATTGGAAGTTCCTGCCGGAGAAAACAGTAAAGAATTCTCTGCATAATTTGTTTTGCGAATTTCTCTTTGATTCACCACGCCGCCTAATGCATGATAGGTCACCTCTACACCATAACCAAAATCCGCAGGATCCAAATCCTGACCAATCCTTGTACATGATGATGTTGTTAGAACGATTATCAATAATAAGATAATAACGCGCGAAAATCTTAGTTTGTTATTCTTCAAAATATATCCTCCGCTTCATACGGTTGTAAAAAATCTAAACAGAAAAATGATAGCACAATTAATCCAAGAAACAAAATATTTCGGCTAATTATTGCATGGTATTATACACTCTTTGTATGTTATTTAAAACAGAATAATGCTCATTCAACACGATTTCCAGAAAATTTTCTCAAAATAACAAGATAATAATACATATATATACAACTAATCTAGAAATTCCACCAAATCGAGCAAACGTTCAAAAATCAGATCAGGTTTGACAGTTGATTCTGCCAACAGTTTGTGGTCTGTTTCACCTGACATGACTAATATACCTAATATCCCACTGTTGATTGCCGCTTGTAAATCTGTGTAAAGTCTGTCACCGACCATCGCTATATTTTCTTTTGCTTCTTTAACCAAAGAAGTTCCTTGATCGATGATATAAGAATTTGGTTTTCCAATAATATAGTCAGGTCTCCGACCCGTACTCGCTTCAATATACGCAATAGTAGCGCCAATATCCGGCGCAAAACCATATTCCATAGGGCAATTAAGATCAGGATGACTGGCAATATATGGTAAATCGGACCTTAGATGAAAACATACTCTGTCCAATTTTTCATATGTTAATTCCGTATCGTAAGTGATCATTACATAGTCAGGATTTTCATAATCAACATTTATTCCGGCCTCTAACATTTCGACCGTGACAATTTCATTTGCTAAAAGATAAGCCTTTTGCTTAGGAAACTTCTGCAAAGCAAAACCTGCCGTTGCCTGCCCACTGGTCAAGACATTGAGAAAAGGTTCTCGGACTCCCATTTTTTTCAATTTCTCAACATAATAATTTGCTGAACGAGAAGAATTGTTCGTGACAAATAGCACTTTGAGACTTCTTTTTTCAATTTCCTCTAAAAACTCAAGTGATCCGGGCAGTATTTGATCCCCTAGATAAAATGTACCATCCAGATCAAGGAAAAAGCACTTAATATTTTTCAAAACTTTAAACTTTTTTTCATACATTTTAATATCTTTCAAATTTTGATTTCATAAAGCAAACCTAAATCCCACAGAAGAGAACTGGTCACATATTTATTTCTCACTTCACGCGAGCCGATTAGAGCATCTTGTTTATCTTGTTCTGTATAACCTATTTCTTGTGGTGTTAAAGGCAAGTTGAATTTTTCCATATATGCTTGTAGTTCAGTATAGGTAGGCATCTCATATTCTACAATTTGAATTATTTGAGGCCACAGATCGAGAATTTTCGATAAGCGCACAGCATGGTCCGATTTGCTATTTCTGGATTCGCTATTTGCAGTCTTGATAATCTGTTTTGCTGTTTTTTCTCCATAAATTCTGCACACCATTTTTTCCCATTCAGAGCTATCAAAAGAATTAATAAATTGGAGAGCCTTCTGCTGATCGGGTTGATATTTTAATAATTGATCCCAAATCTGAACTGAAAGCAATGTGCCCACCGCCACCTGAATGCCGTGAAGTTCAGCGGTTTCTCCTCGTTCTAAAGACATCATTTCCCAAACATGAGAAAAATAATGTTCCAGACCCGATGCCGGCCTTGATATCCCTGCAAAACCCATCGCTAATCCGGTCAAAAGCAAGCCTTCAAAAACATTCTCTATTGCTTGTTCATCTCTATGCAATAATCCGTCCGCTGAATTAATAATTTTTTCCAAGGAAGAACGGACTAAATCAGCGATGTTTTCGCAATAGTATTCTCCGGTAATTAAATTGCTGATTTTCCATTCACTTAGCGAAACATATTTAGCCAGCATATCACCCAAACCTGCTTGCAACATCTGTTCAGGTTCAGCCTTGAGAATTCTCGTATCAGCTATTATCGCTAAAGGACAAGCATTGTATAAAGAAACTTTGAGACCGTTTTGAATCATTGAGGCATTGTTGGAACCATAGCCGTCCATTGAGGCAGCCGTAGCTATTACAATTTGCGGAACTCCAACAGCATGAGCAAATACTTTGCCCAGGTCGTTTAGAACTCCTGAACCAACTACAACAATTCCATCATAATCTCGATCAAAAATCATAACCAGACTGCCTAAAGATTTCTCATCCGGCTCCAGCCTTTCAGCCTGATAGATAAATTCAGCATAATTTATTTTCTCTGCTTTAATGATCGGTTCAAGATATTTCCAAGCAACTTGGTAGGTATTCTGATCATAAATGAATAAAGGATTCTCGATTGCCAATTCTTGTAATACTTCAGGTAAAACCTCCAGAGCATTGTTACCTATCTTTATGTGTTTTATTTCAGTTTTATGTTGCTTGCCACAACTACAACTAATACCTTGTGGATCAATCAATTCCTCTAAACTCATCTCGGATAATCTTTTCATGGTATCCCTCATCTGGTTATTATCATTAAATAAATAATAATTTACTTTTTAACTACAGAAGACTTTAGATATAAAGTCCCAAAGCCATCAATTCTACCTTGAATATCATGACCATCTACAGGAACTTCCAAGATTCTGATGCTCTTGGCTTTAGCTCCTTGTTTAATCACATCTTTGCCCATTTTCAAGTCTTGGATTACGGTCACATCGTCACCGTCATTTAATTGATTCCCGTTTGCATCCCTGGTAATCAATGCTTCTTCAGCTGCCTCTTGATCTTGTTTGTCCCATTCGTGAAAGCACATTGGACAAATATATAAATGACCTTCCTCATAGGTAAATGACTCATTACATTTTGGACATGCAGGTAAACTCATAGTTTTTTCTCCTTGTATATTAATGTTCATCAGAGTTGTGAAACTTTGATGACTGTTTTCTGTTAATCTCTCAATCCACGTGAGATAATAGAACCGTGCAGTTGAGGGCGTCTTTTTTCTCCTTGAGATTTCAGTCTCGTGATTAAGATTGACGCCTCAGCTTTGCGGGTAGGATTCGTATGAGCTGGATGAGTTTTAGTCTCGTATCTCCAACAAGGTAGAATTCCCGTAAAGTCAGTGGATAACCTCTCTGCAACTTTAATTGAAAGGTTGGTG
>FZPS01000181.1_pt84 | contig 48208 bp, 50 predicted proteins | sample 1817821 | NCBI WGS metagenome assembly FZPS01 (sample SAMEA104158645, study PRJEB21678) | metagenome | place: Germany | collected 2015-04-21 | reverse complement strand
TCATTCTTTAGGGTTACCCCTTAAGTTTGTCTGGTTTGTCATAATGAAAATCTATTGAAGTCCCATGTGAAAGACTTCTGTTTTTTAGAATTTTCAGGGTTGTTTCACTGTTCAATTATCAAGGTACGTGATTTCGTAAATGCCCAATTTACATGGGTTTACGTATCTTTTGTTTTGTGCTGTTCGCGATGTTCTTTCTTGCGTCAGCAAAAATAATAATATCATACGGTTTTACCTTTGTCAACAACTTTTTGTTCTAATTTTCTAGAATTTTTGAAATTCTTTATTGTAGAATATAGGTAAGACCTGAACTATATATATTATATTGTAAGATATATATAGTATTATCCAATTAAACTACAAAAATAAACAATAATGAAATATTTATTATATTTCATATAATTATAAGTTGGCAGGCTTTTATATAAGTATATCTTTTTAGTATTTACTTATATATAGTAATTACTGCACAAAAGGCCTATTTTGATGAGACATCAAAATAGACCTTTACTTATAGCGGAGAAAGAGGGATTTGAACCCTCGCGCCGGTCACCCGACCTACGCCCTTAGCAGGGGCGCCTCTTCAGCCTCTTGAGTATTTCTCCAGATTCTAAATTAAATTTTTCTATTATATTATTGCCCTATTAATTCGTGTTGAAACAAAAGTTAGTATAACAAATACCATTTCTTTTGTCAACTAATTTGACCATGTTTTTTTCATGTTTTCATATTCTATACTTTGTTCGCATTTTATATCTTAATAGTTTTTTTTCAATCTTCTACCAATATTTATTACCAGAAGCCAGCTAAGTTGGCTTCTGGTATAATTTTTTTGTTACTTACTCGGAAATCTCATTTTCTTTGGTTCCATCTGTATTTGAATCTAATTCTAAATTAGATTCCTCATTTAATTCTTTCTCAAGATTCTTAATAACCTCTTCATCAGATATAACCGTACTATCTTCTCTTACCTTTGCAACACTTGCAACAAACACTTTCTTATCATCTAGATTAATTAACTTAACACCGGAGGTTATTCTTCCAAGCATGGATATATCATTTACCATAATGCGAATAATGATTCCTTCAGTTGTAATTAGCATTACTTCATTTTCCTCATTAACAGCCTTTACACCTACAACCTCGCCTGTTTTTTCTGTAATCTTATAGCATTTTACTCCTCTTCCACCACGGTATTGTGTATTAAACTCCTCTATCTTTGTTCGTTTACCCATACCCTTAGCAGAAACAAACAAAAGGTAGTCTCCTTGAGTATCTAACTGCATTCCTATAATCTGATCTTCTCCTACTAGAGACATTCCTATAACACCCATTGATGACCTTCCCGTAGGTCTTACATCCTGTTCATCAAACCTAATACACATTCCATTTTGCGTAACTAAGAATATATGCTTTTTACCATTAGTAATCTTAACCTCAATTAGTTCATCATCTTCTCTCAGGTTAATTGCAATCAAACCAGATTTTCGAATGTTTTCATATTCCTTTATTACAGTCTTTTTGACTATACCATTTTTTGTTGCCATAAATAAATAACGATCTTCCTTATATTCCTTTATAGGAATCACTGCAGTTATTTTTTCTTCTGGCATTAACTGGAGTAGATTGATAATTGCTGTTCCCCTAGCAGTCCTACTAGCTTCAGGTATTTGATATGCTTTTAATCTATATACTCTTCCTTGGTTTGTAAAGAACATAATATAATGATGATTCTTAGTCATAAATAGATCTTCAATAAAATCATCTTCTATTGTCTGCATACCTTTAATTCCCTTACCACCCCTATGCTGACTCTTAAAATTATCTACTGTCATTCGCTTAATATATCCTAGCTTAGTCATGGAGATAAGTGTGGTATCATTTGGAATTAGGTCCTCCATAGATATATCAAATTCATCAAAGCCTATTTTTGTTCTTCGGTCATCACCATATTTGCCTCTAATAATTGTGATTTCTTCTTTTATAACAGCTAAAAGCTTATTTTCATCTGCAAGAATAGCCTTATATTCTGCTATCTTTGCTTGAAGCTCTGCAAATTCTGCTTCAAGTCTTTCTCTTTCCAGACCTGTAAGTGCACGAAGCCTCATATCTATTATTGCTTGTGCTTGTGCATCTGATAATCCAAAACGTTCTATTAATCGTTCTTTTGCAATGTTACCATTTTGAGAACCACGAATTATCTTAATAACCTCATCAATATGATCAAGAGCAATCAATAAGCCTTGTAAAATATGAGCTCTTTCCTCAGCCTTATTTAAATCATATTTTGTACGTCTTGATACTACTTCCTTCTGATGGTCAAGATAATAATTCAGCATTTGAAGGATGTTAAGAATTTTAGGTTCATTATTAACAAGTGCAAGCATAATAACCCCAAAGGTATCCTGTAGCTGGGTATGCTTATATAATTGATTAAGCATAACATTAGCATTAACATCCCTTCTAAGTTCAATTACTATTCTCATACCATTTCTATCTGATTCATCCCTAAGCTCAGTAATACCATCTACCTTTTTATCCTTAACAAGGTCAGCAATTTTCTCAATAAGTCTTGCCTTATTAACCATATAGGGAAGTTCTGTAACTATAATTTGAGGTTTACCATTAGGTAAAGTTTCTATTTCAGTTGTAGCTCTAACTCTAATTTTACCTCTTCCAGTCCTATAGGCCTCTTCAATTCCTGTTACTCCTAGAATTTCAGCCCCTGTAGGAAAATCTGGCCCCTTTATTATCTCTAAAATCTCTTCTATTTCTGTTTCTCTATCTTCTTCAACTTGATTATCTATAATTTTTAGTACACCATCTATAACTTCTTTAATGTTATGAGGAGGAATATTAGTTGCCATACCAACTGCTATACCCGAGGTACCATTTACTAAAAGATTGGGATATCTAGAGGGTAATACTTCAGGCTCTCTTTCAGTCTCATCAAAGTTAGGATTGAAATCAACTGTATCCTTATTGATGTCAGAAAGCATCTCCATAGATATTTTACTTAATCTTGCTTCTGTATAACGCATTGCTGCAGCACCGTCGCCGTCAACAGAACCAAAATTTCCATGTCCATCCACTAAAGGATACCTGGTTGAAAAATCCTGCGCAAGCTTAACCAGGGCCTCATATATAGAGCTATCACCATGAGGATGATATTTACCCATGGTATCACCGACAATACGGGCACATTTACGATGGGGCTTATCAGGACCATTATTCAATTCAATCATTGCATATAGAATTCTTCTTTGTACCGGTTTTAAACCGTCCCTTACATCAGGAAGTGCACGGGAAGCAATAACAGACATGGCATAATCAATATAAGATGTCTCCATGGTCTTTTTTAAATCCACATCCTTCACTTTGTCGAAGATATACTCGTCCATTCCTTTTCCTCCGTTATCCTTCTTTGGTAATATATAATAAATATAATTTTAAAGAAGTCTTTTTAGCTGTTTCAAAATTACTATAATCTAATCCGATTATACATCAAGATTTCTAACATACCTTGCATTTTCTTCTATAAACTCTCTTCTAGGTTCTACTTTATCACCCATAAGGGTTGTAAATGTTAAATCTATTTCTGAGGATTCCTCCTCATCCATAGTAACTCTTAGTAACACTCTTTTTTCAGGATCCATTGTTGTATCCCATAACTGCTGGGCATCCATCTCTCCAAGACCCTTATATCTTTGAATTTTATAGTTACCATCTCTACCCAACTCATTAAGTAGGTCATTTAACTCAACATCACTATAAACATAACGTATAGTCTTGCCCTTCTCTACCTTATAAAGGGGAGGCTGAGCCATATACACATGTCCTTGCTTAATTAATTCAGGCATAAATCTATAAAAAAATGTTAGTAATAGTGTAGAGATATGGGCTCCATCTACATCCGCGTCTGTCATAATAATTATCTTATGATAGCGAAGCTTAGATATATCAAAATCTTCTGATATTCCTGTTCCAAAGGCCGTAATCATTGTCCTTATTTCATTATTTCCAAGAATTCTATCAAGTCTGGCCTTTTCTACATTTAATATTTTACCTCTCAAGGGTAAGATAGCTTGGGTTGTCCTAGATCTAGCAGTTTTTGCAGATCCCCCTGCAGAGTCTCCCTCAACAATATATATTTCACATTTCGTCGGATCTTTTTCAGAGCAATCTGCTAATTTTCCTGGCAAGCCAGACCCCTCCAAAGCTGTTTTTCTTCTGGTAAGATCTCTAGCCTTTCTTGCAGCATCTCTTGCCCTTTGTGCCAGCACGGATTTTTCACAAATTGTCTTTGCAACACTAGGATTTTGCTCTAAAAAATAGGTAAGCTGCTCGCTTACTATACTATCAACAGCTCCCCTAGCCTCACTGTTACCTAACTTTTGCTTTGTCTGTCCTTCAAACTGTGGATTTGTAAGCTTAATACTTATAATTGCTGTTAGACCTTCTCTTATATCCTCACCTGATAAATTAGGTTCATTGTCCTTTAATATCTTTTGTCTTCTAGCATATTCATTAAAAGTTTTTGTAAGTGCATTCCTAAACCCAATCATATGGGTACCACCCTCAGGAGTTGTAATATTATTTACAAAACTATAACAACCCTCTACATAAGTTTCATTATGTTGAAGTGCAACCTCTACATAAACTTCATCTTTTTTTCCTTCACAATAAATTATGTCTGAATAAAGTGGATTCTTATGGCGATTTAAGTACTGAACATATTCCTTAATACCACCTTCATAATAGTATTCTCTTTCTATAATTTCTTCCTCACGAAGATCTTTAAGAATAATCCTAATACCTTTTGTTAAAAAAGCCATTTCCCTAAGTCGCTGCTTTAATATATCATAATCATATTCTGTTTCTTCAAATATTTCTTTGTCTGGAAGGAAGGTGACCTTAGTTCCTCTTAAATCGGTGGATCCTACTTCCTCTAGCTTCATAACGGGCTTTCCTCTTTCATAACGTTGAAAGTGTTTTTTTCCTTCTACACAAATCTCAACCTCTAACCATTCAGATAGGGCATTTACTACACTTGCTCCTACACCATGTAATCCTCCAGAAACCTTATATCCTCCGCCACCAAATTTTCCTCCTGCATGAAGTATGGTAAATACAACCTCAACTGCTGGAATTCCTGCCTTATGATTAATTCCTACAGGTATTCCCCTACCATTATCCATTACAGTAATAGAATTATCTTTATTAATGATAACCTCTATAGTATCACAAAAACCAGCCAATGCTTCATCAATAGCATTGTCAACTATCTCATAAACCAAATGATGTAACCCTTTGGAGGCGGTGGAACCAATATACATTCCGGGCCTTTTTCTTACTGCCTCTAAGCCCTCTAATATTTGAATTTGATCTGCTCCATAATCATTATTCATATCTATTCTCTCCAATCCTCCTATGCAAAAAATTATTTTGCTTTAATAGTCTTATACAATGGTTTTATTATAGGATAAATCATCTAATTTTCACAGATAACTCTTCCATTTTCTACTTGGAAAATCTTATTATAGCTAAATCTATGGTTAATAAATTCCTCTAGACCTGTGCAGGTTAAAAAGGTTTGTATATCACCTATACTGTTTAATAAATAATTCTGCCTTTCTCTATCTAACTCGGAAAGTACATCATCTAACAAGAGTATAGGACTTTCTTTTATTACTTCCTTAACCAATTGAAGTTCTGCAAGCTTTAAGGACAATGCAGAGGTTCTTTGTTGTCCCTGGGATCCAAATTTTTTTATATCAATTTTACCAAATAAAAAAGACATATCATCCCTATGGGGTCCTATATTGGTCATTTTCAAATATAAGTCTCGTTCTAAGGAATTTATTAATTTATCTTTAAAATCCTCATATTTAACATTTGGTTCATACTGTAGTCTTAATTCTTCTTTTCCTCCAGTTAACTTTCTATGTATTGGATATATTGATTCATTAAGTTTTCCAATAAACTGCTTTCTGGTACTTATAACTATACTTCCATGCTCTATCAATTTAGAATCCCATATATATAGTGTATCCAATAATTTCCTGTTAAAACTAATTTGCTTCAAGAGATTATTTCTTTGTGCTAATGTTTTATTATAATTAGTCAAATGATACATGTAAATCTTATCTAATTGACATAACTCTAAATCTAAAAACCTTCTCCTTTCTCCTGGACCATTTTTAATAATATTTAAGTCCTCGGGAGAAAAAAACACAAGGTTAAGTAATCCAAACAATTCTCCTTGTCTTTTTATTGGAATTTTATCAATAGCTACCCCTTTGGCTTTATTTTTCTTTAAATGCATATCAATCCTATGGGATACCTGATCTTTTTCTATATTTAATCTTATATGTGCTTGATCCTTATTAAATTTTATTATTTCCCTATCTTTACTTCCTCTATGGGACTTTGTGGTCCCTGCTAAGTAAATAGCTTCTAAAATATTGGTTTTACCCTGAGCATTTCCACCATATAAAATATTAATTCCCTTATCAAATTCTAAGTTAAGCTGCTCGTAATTTCTAAATTCCTTCAGTTCTAATGACTTTACAATCATTTTAGCACCATCGTTTCTACCAGTTCAAGGATATTTATCATATACTTTTAAGTCTGATAATATATCTAATTAATTTTATTAATATGCTTTTAGACAGCCTTTACTTAACAATCTTAATCTGCTGTCCATCATATTCTACTATATCTCCTTCGTGTAATTTTTTTCCTCTCTGTGTCTCTACCTGTCCATTAACCTTAACTTTGCTGTCTAATATTTCACTTTTTGCATCTGAACCTGAATCTACAAGACCAGCAGCCTTTAAAGCTTGACCAAGTTTGATATAATCTTCTCTTAATTTAATTTGAACCATACGGCCTCCTGAAATATACAATTTTTTTTTAAGTATGGCAAATAACTAGCAAAGTTGCTAGTCATTTTTTTAGCTTGCGCTTATATTAACTGGTAAAATTAAATATATATAGGACTCGTCCTTATCTCTAATAAAGCAGGGTGCCTTAGGATTTATTAAATATATATCAACTGTCTCATCGTCAATGACTCTTAATGCATCTAATAAAAACTTAGGATTAAATCCAATTACAATATCCTTGCCTTCTAAAACAATATCAATATCCTCCTTCATAGAGCCTATTGATGTATTAATATTTAACTCAAAATTATTACCACTTACACGAATTATGATAGGTTTCTTATCTGTCTCTCTAATTAAAAGAGATGCTCTTTCTATACAACTAAGCAGTTCAGCTTTATTAATTGAAACCATAGTTTCATAATCACTAGAAAGCATTTGATCAATTCTGTAGTATTCACCCTCTATAAGTCTTGTAACTACCACAGTATTATCAAACTCAAATAAGGCATGCTTTTCAGTAAAATATATATTTACTACTGATGATTGCTCTCCAGATAGTATTTTACTTATTTCATTTAAAGTTTTACCCGGTATAATAACCTTTCTTTCTTCATATTCTTCTTTCAGTAAAATCTTACGAATAGATATTCTATGACCGTCCAATGATATTACTCTCAATTCATTTTTATTAATATCAAATAATTCACCAGTCATTATTTTATTACTTTCATTATCTGAAATAGAGAAAACCGTCTGTCTGATAATCTCCTTTAATGAAAACTGAGATAGGATAAGAGGGTTTTCTTTTTCTATTTCTGGAAGGGAAGGAAATTCTTCACCGGTTCTTCCTGATATAGAAAATTTAGCTTTTTCACATATTATTGTAGTCAAATAATTTTCATCAGCTGAAATGAATACTTCATTATCAGGTAGTCTTCTAACTATTTCAGAAAAAACCTTTGCATTTAAGGCTACCATTCCCTCTTCTTTTATATTACCTTTAACTAAGGTTTCGATACCTAATTCCATATCATTAGCTATAAGTTTTATTCCAAGTGGACTTGCTTCAATTATTAAGCATTCTAGTATAGGCATGGTTGATTTTGCAGGAACTGCTTTTAATACAATATTAACGCTATTTAGTAAATCAGATTTTTGACATTGTATATTCATATGTGAATGAACTCCCTTCTGGTTCTTATATAGATATATATAAAAGATTATTAGAAGTCTTAGTATTAATAGGTGTATAATTGTTGAAAACTAGTTTAAAGCTAGATAAATCAAAGGTCATACCATTTGACAACCATGTAAATAATCAAATTAATTAGTGTGGAATACACCCTTATTATTAACATGTTATAATTTGGAAATAATTAATCAGCAATAAACTAACAGTTAATAAACATGATATAAACTATTTATCAACATTATTATAAGGAATTATTCAGGATTAATTTTTTTGATAAGAACATCTATAGTATTATGTATAGAAGGATCTTTTTCAATATCCTTTGCTATTTTGTCACAACCATGTAATACTGTAGAATGATCTCTATTACCTAATGATTTTCCAATATCAGTTACTGAAAGTTCAGTAAGCTTTCTAGATAGATACATAACAATTTGTCGTGGATATGAGATGTTCCTGCTCTTATCCTTTGAATAAATTTCAGAAGGTGTTAAATTGTAATGTTCTGCTACTATATCGGTAATTAATTCTGGTGTTATTATCTTTTTTTCATTAGGATATATAATATCTTGTAAGGCATCTTCTGCTAATTCAAGATTGAGCTCTCTTTTCTTAAGTCTTGAAAAAGCGACAATTTTAGTTAGTGCCCCTTCAAGCTCCCTAATATTAGATTTGATATTTGTAGCAATATATTTTAATACATCCTCATCTATGCTTAAGCCGTCTAGTTCTTCTTTCTTTTTTAATATAGCCATTCTTGTTTCATAATCTGGGGATTGAATATCTGCCATCAATCCATGTTCAAATCGTGAACGAAGCCTGTCCTCAAGAGTAAGCATTTCCTTAGGCGGTCGATCACTAGAGATTATGATTTGTCTTTTAGATTCATGCAGTGTATTAAAGGTATGGAAAAATTCCTCCTGGGTACTTTCCTTTCCTATAATAAATTGAATATCATCTATTAAAAGAATATCAATACTACGGTATTTTTCTCTAAATTGCATAGTTGTTTTCTTTTGAATTGATTCAATAAGTTCATTGGTAAATTTCTCACTTGTAACATATAAAACCTTTGTTTCAGGATTTTGGTTTAAGACAAAATGAGCAATAGAATGCATTAAGTGTGTCTTACCTAGTCCAACTCCTCCATATATAAAAAGAGGATTATAGATTTCACCAGGATTTTCAGCAACTGCTAATGCAGCGGCTCTAGCAAATTCATTATTTCCTCCCACAACAAAAGTATCAAAGGTATATCTACTATTCAAAAAACTAGGTATATTAGGTTTAGTCCAGGTAGTAGTTTTCTTATTATTATCCAAAGAATCAATTTGGCTAGCAAGAACAAAATTGATTTCATAAGGAACATTCATAATTTCTTCGATAGAAACCTTCAATAGTAACTCATATTTGTTACGGATAACATTTAAGCTGGGAGGCCCAATCCTTTCGTCATTAATCAATATGGTTATTACATTATCCTTTACATCATATACTTTTAAAGGTTTTAGCCAAGTATTATATGATACATCAGTAATACTATATTCTGTTATTAAGTATTTTAAAATCTCGTCCCATTTTGTTTTAATTATATTTTTCATTATAGCCTCCATAGATACTCACATATTAATATACTATAACAATTTATTGATTTTTTCAATGGTTATTATACTTGATGATTTATTTCGTCATTATGTGGATATGGTTTAAAAATTAAAAACAATACTAACAAGATGTAAATGATGATAAATAACTGGTTAAATGAACATTTGCCAAAAAAATATAACAAGTTATCCACGAAAAGATAATAGTTATCTACATTTTTAATGAAAAGATATATATATATAAGAAGAGACTAATTAAAAAAGAAGAAAAAACCTAGGGAAACCTATTGCCTACAAAGAAAATAACCACTTGACGAGAAAGATGAATGGGAATATAATAGACGTGATATTCCAAAATTGAAGAAAAAATTAAAGCTCGATAATTATAGAGCTCCGGTATTGTTAAAGGAGGTGCGTAGTAATGAAGATGACATTTCAACCCAAAAAGAGAAAAAGATCAAGAGTACACGGGTTTAGAGCTAGAATGAGTACAGCAGGGGGCAGAAAAGTACTTGCTGCAAGAAGAGCAAAAGGGAGAAAGAAGCTTTCAGCTTAAATTTAAATTAGGTCGCAATCTTGTGACCTTTTCTTCTATAACAAAGAAAATGGACAAGATAAAGATGGAATTTTAATAATGAAGAAAACAGAATCAGTAAAAAAAAATGTAGACTTTAGAAACATATATAATACCGGTAAATCATATGCAAATAAGAATTTAGTAATGTATGTGAAAAGAAATAGAACAAATGAAAATAGGATAGGAATATCAGTTAGTAAAAAAGTAGGAAATAGTGTAATAAGGCATAAAATTACCCGTCTCATAAGAGAAAGTTATCGTTTGAATGAGTGCAGAGTTATTGAAGGATTAGACATAGTAGTTGTCGCAAGAATAGGTGCCAAGGGAAAGAGTTATTTTGAAATTGAAAGTTCTTTATTACACCTTTTAAAGTTACATGGTATTTTGGTAAAGCAAACATCTCCTAATAATAGGATTTAGAGAAGGTATAGAAGTGTTAAAAAAAATTCTAATATTTATAATAAGTCTTTATCAGAAATATATATCACCTCTTAAAAAAACATCTAGTTGTATTTACATCCCAACTTGCTCATCTTATGCAATTGAAGCCCTTGAAACATATGGTTTTATAAAGGGATTGTACTTGGCTACTAGAAGAATTTTAAGATGTCATTCTTTTCATAAGGGCGGATATGATCCGGTGCCCAAAAAAAAGCTGAGATAAAAGGTTGGGGTTGCCAACCTAAATTTTATGTTATCTACAGCATAAGGAGGATTTATTTTGGAAGCTATACTGTTATCTGGAATATTAAAACCTATTGCAAGTGTTTTAGGTTTAATAATGAATGGTATTTATGAATTTTTTCATTTATTTGGAGTGAAAAATATTGCACTTTCTATATTTGTTTTTACTTTTATTGTTAAGACATTAATGTTTCCTTTAACTATTAAACAACAAAGATTTTCGAGACTACAATCAAGAATAACTCCAGAAATACAAAAGATACAGGCAAAATATAAGGGAAAAAAAGACCAGGAATCCATGCAAAAGCAACAGATGGAGACTCAAGCAGTTTATCAAAAATATGGTGCTAGTCCCACGTCTGGATGTTTACCCCTACTAATCACCTTACCAATAATGTTTGCCTTATATAGGGTTATTAATAATATACCTGATTTTGTTAAGCTTGTAAGAGATGAATATATTGTTGTTGCAAAATCAATTGAAGCTTCAGGTACTGGAGTATTATCTGATATAGTTGCTAATTTTGAGAATCTTCAATTAAATACCATAGATGATATAGTTAAATCCTTAGGTGTATTTGGTAGTTCTCAATGGGATAAATTATTAAATTCAGGTATATCTCAGGAAGGTATAAATGCTATAAAAAACATTGGAAAAGTTAATAATTTTTTTGGCTTAAGTATAACCAATACTCCTAATTGGAGATCCGTATCAATCTTAATTCCATTAATATCAATGGGACTTAACTTTGTACAAAATAAAATGATGGCAGTAAAAACTAAAACCAAAGATGGTGAACCAAATCCTATGTCTTCGATGAATGTTGTAATGCCAATCATGTCAGGATTTTTCTGTTTAATGCTTCCAATTGGTGTAGGTTTATACTGGATTGCTAATAGTTTATTCTCAATAATTCAGCAGTTCTTTGTTAATAAGCGTTTAGATAAGATGGATATTGATGAGTTAGTTGAAAAAAGTCAAGAAAGGGCTAAGAAGAAATATAGTAAATCTATATCTACAAGTGGTACATCTATTAGTGATTTAGCAAGAAAGCAGACAAAATCTATTGAAAGTAAAACAGATAGCAGCGTAGAATCTAATATAGCTAATAATAGTGCTGATGATAGTGATGGTAATAGTTCTTATACTCCTTCAAGTATATCTGAGATAGCTAACATAATGAAAAATAAAAACAAAGAAAAGGGGGATAAATAATGGAATGGAAAGAGTTTTCAGCGAAAACTGTAGATGAAGCATTGACTAGCGCTATGTTAGAAATGGGTACTACTGCAGATAATCTAGAATATGAAGTTATTGAGAAGGAAACCTCCGGATTTTTAGGAATGTTCAGTAAACCAGCAAGAATTAAAGTCAGAATTAAGATGAGTATAGAAAATACCGCAAAGCAATTTTTACAAAAGATATTTAAAGCAATGGAAATTGATGCTGAAGCAATTACTATATTTGATGAAGTGAACAACATGATAGATATTGACATAAAGGGTGAGGAAATGGGAGTTCTAATTGGTAAAAGAGGACAAACACTTGATTCACTACAATATCTTGTAAGCCTTGTTATAAATAAAAATTCAGAAAATTATATAAAGGTTAAGTTGGATACAGAAAACTATAGGGCCAGACGTAAGGAAACTTTAGAAAATTTAGCTAAAAACATTGCATATAAAGTAAAAAGATTAAGAAAACCAGTGATATTAGAGCCTATGAATCCTTATGAAAGAAGGATTATACATTCAGCATTACAAAACGATAAATATGTTGAAACATACTCAGAGGGTGAAGAGCCATATAGGAAGGTTGTAATAAACTATAAAAAATCCTATCGTGATAATAGGTCAAATAGATATGGTAAAAATTATTCCAATAATTATAGCAGGGATTACAAAAAAGATTACAAGGAATATAGAGAAAGCAAAGAAAAGAAAGAATCAACTAAGAATGCATAGAGTAATGATTTAATAATTTAGAAGGGGTGTCTTAAAAGTAGGCTTTACTTTAGGGCATCCCTTTATTAGCCGTAGTTTTCTAGATAGTGAAAGGAGGAGTCTCATGAATACTGATACAATTGCTGCAATAGCTACAGGAATTGGTGGTGGAATTAGCATTATTAGAATAAGTGGTGATGATGCTTTTAACACAATAGATAAAATATATAAATCAAAAAATAAAGATAAAATACTATCAAAAGAGAAATCCCATACCATACATTATGGATTTATAGTAGATGAAGAAGAAGTAATTGATGAAGTTATGGTTGCAATTATGAGAGCCCCTTCAACCTATACCAGAGAAGATGTAGTTGAGATTAATTGTCATGGTGGAGTTGTTGTCACCATGAAAATATTAGATTTAATAATAAAACAAGGAATTCGTCTTGCTGAGCCTGGTGAATTTACTAAAAGAGCTTTTCTAAATGGTAGAATAGATCTTTCACAGGCTGAAGCAGTATGTGATATAATAAATGCTAAGAATGATATAGCCCTTAAGAATTCATTAAGTCAGCTAAAGGGAAGAGAGTTTGAAATTATTAATTCTTTAAGAAAATCTATTTTACGAGACATAGCTTATATAGAAGCAGGACTTGATGACCCAGAACATATAAGTTTGGATGGATTTTCTAATGACCTAGATTTAAGTATAGATAAGTATTGTAATAGGATAGAAAAATTAATATCAAGTTCTAAAAAAGGTAAGCTAATAAGGGAAGGAATAAGAACGGTTATATTGGGCAAGCCAAATGCTGGAAAATCAACTCTTTTAAATTTATTAGTAAAGGAAGATCGAGCAATTGTAACTGATATTGCAGGAACTACTAGAGATACGCTTGAGGAAACGGTACAGTTAAACGAATTAACCTTAAATATTGTTGACACTGCTGGAATTCGTTGTACAGAGGATATTGTAGAAAGAATTGGTGTGGAAAAAGCAGTAAAGATGGCTAATGAAGCAGATTTAATAATATATGTCCTTGATTCTTCTACACCACTTGATGAAAATGACCAGACTATATTTTCATTAATTAAGGAAAAAAAAGCAATTTTACTTTTAAATAAGAGTGATCTTAAGACTATAATTTCAGAAAAGGATATTAGGAACAAATCATCTCATCCAGTTATTGTTACTTCTTTTGCCCAGCATAAGGGTATAGATGAACTAGAGTATTTAATTAAGGATATGTTCTTTAAAGGGGATATTTCATTTAATGATGATATATTTATTACCAATGAAAGACATATTGAAGCATTTAGGGCTACATTAGAGGCATTGAATATGGTAAAGTTAAGTATTAAAAATTGCATGCCGGAGGATTTCTATTCTATAGACCTTATGACGGCCTATGAGGCACTTGGTAGAATTATTGGTGAAAACGTAGAAGAAGATTTAATTAATATGATATTTAGTGAGTTTTGTATGGGGAAATAAAGTGATATAATTTAATAGTTTATAAAATAGAAAGGGTATGGATTATTATGTCACATATATATGAAGAGTATGACGTGGCGGTAATAGGAGCAGGTCATGCAGGATGTGAGGCAGCATTGGCATGTGCTAGACTTTCTTTAAAAACAATAATTTTTACTATCGCAATGGACAGTATAGCATTAATGCCCTGTAATCCTAATATTGGTGGAACGTCAAAGGGACATTTGGTTAGAGAGATAGATGCCTTAGGTGGGGAAATGGGTAAGAATATTGATAAGACATATATACAGTCAAGAATGCTTAACCTATCTAAGGGGCCTGCTGTACATTCATTGAGGGCACAGGCAGATAAAAAAGATTATAGCGCTAGAATGAGACAGGTGCTTGAAAATACACCTAACTTAACCTTAAAGCAGGCTGAAATAACTGAACTTATTATAGAGAATAATATAATTAAAGGTGTCAAAACCTATTCTGGAGCTATTTATCCATGTAAGGCGGCAATAATATGCTCGGGAACCTATCTTAATGCAAGGTGTATCTACGGAGAGACAGTATCTGAAACAGGCCCTGATGGTTTACAGTCAGCAGTATATCTAACAGACTCTTTAAAAAAATTAGGTGTAGAAATGTTTAGATTTAAAACAGGTACACCAGCAAGAATAGATAAAAGAACTATTGATTTTACTAAGATGGAGGAGCAGAAGGGAGATGAAAAAATTGTTCCCTTTTCCTTTACCAATAAGCCTGAGGATATAAAAAAAGACCAGGTTTCATGCTGGTTGACTTATACAACACCTAAGACTCATGAGATTGTTCGAGATAATATTGATAGATCTCCATTATATAGTGGAAATATTAAAGGGACTGGGGCTAGATATTGTCCTTCAATAGAAGATAAGATAGTTAAATTTCCTGATAAGGAAAGGCACCAGGTGTTTATAGAGCCAGAGGGAAACTATACAAACGAGATGTATATTTCAGGTTTATCAACTTCTTTACCTGAAGATGTTCAGGTTAGGATGTATAGGTCTGTTCCTGGTCTTGAAAATTCCAATATTGTTAGAAATGCTTATGCTATAGAGTATGATTGCATAAACCCATCACAATTAAAGCCAACACTTGAATTTAAGAATATTGAGGGCTTATTTAGTGCGGGACAATTTAACGGAAGCTCAGGATATGAGGAGGCTGCAGCACAGGGGCTTATAGCTGGAATTAATGCAGCAATGAAATTACTAAAAAAGGAGCCTTTAGTTATAGATCGTTCACAAGCTTATATTGGAGTTTTAATAGATGATTTAATAACAAAGGAAACTATTGAACCATATCGTATGATGACCTCTCGAGCAGAGTATCGTCTACTTTTAAGGCAGGATAATGCGGATCTTAGATTAACAAAAATAGGTTATCGAGTTGGTTTAATAGATGAAAACCGTTACAAAGCTCTAGTAAAAAAAGAAAAGGCTATTGAAGAAGAGAAGAAGAGGTTAGAAAGTACTGTAATAGGTGCAAATAAAGAGGTTCAAATGCTTTTAACTAGCCTTAATAGCACTCCTCTTAATACAGCTACAACCTTAGCAGATCTTATAAGAAGGCCAGAATTAAATTACCAGATGCTAGAGCCTATTGATTCTAATAGGGAATATTTGCCAGATGATGTTATAGAGCAGATAAATATAAATATAAAATATGAAGGTTATATACTAAGACAAGAAAGACAAGTCATACAGCATAAAAAGCTTGAAAACAAACGAATACCAGAGGACTTTGATTATAGCAAAGTCCTAAGCTTAAGAATAGAAGCAAGACAGAAACTTGAAAAGTATAGACCAGTTTCCATAGGTCAAGCGTCAAGGATATCAGGAGTGTCTCCAGCCGATATATCAGTTTTAATGGTGTATTTGATGCAACATAATTCAAGAAAATATGCAAATAATATCAACCAGTAACAAAAGGGGAAAATTATCATGGATTATGATAAGGAAAAAGGAATTATAAAGTTTAGACAAGGCCTTGAGAGTCTTGATATTGAGCTTGATAATCATCAGATTAATCAGTTTATTGATTACTATAAGCTTTTAATAGAATGGAATAAGGTAATGAACCTAACAGCAATAACTGATTTTTCTGATGTAGTACAGAAGCATTTTCTTGATAGCTTATCCATTGTAAATATATTTCGTCCAGATAAGGAAAAGATTATTGATATTGGGACAGGAGCAGGATTACCAGGTATTCCAATTAAGATAGCATTTCCAAATACTAGGATGGTATTAATGGATTCTTTAAGTAAACGAATTCGCTTTTTAGATGAAGTAATTCAAAACTTGCAACTGAATAATATTCAGGCAATTCATGGAAGAGCAGAAGATTATGGGAGAAAGGCATCTTTTCGTGAATCCTTTGATATATGCACTTCTAGGGCAGTTGCAAAACTTTCAGTCCTATCTGAATATTGTATACCATTTATAAAAATAGGTGGTGGATTTATATCATATAAGTCTGGAAATATAAAAGAAGAGCTAGCAGATGCTAAGAATGCCATAGAACTATTAGGAGGGTCCACAATAAAAACCCTAGAATTTGATCTTCCTAATACAGATATAGGGCGTTCACTAATATATATCAAAAAAACTAAGTCTACTGCAAGGAAGTATCCTAGAACAGCGGGGAAACCTTCAAAAGAGCCATTATAAAAACAGGTAATTGCGAAACGTTATTTAATTTATGATCTAGTGCAAGTTTAATAAACACGGCAGGCACGCTTTCGCTACCTTCGCCTCGTAACGATACATAAGCTGCCAAAGTACAGCAGCTAAGTACCGACGGTCTCAGAGTACCTGCTAGTGGTCCTTATTAAACTTGCACAATTTGGCAAAGATTTCGTGAGTTTCGCAATTGCCTAATTATAAAAAGATTGAAAGGAGAGTAGTTGTGGTTTTTGGAAAGATAATATCCTATTCAGACGGTATAGATCAAGTAAATGAAATTATACTAGAAGTTTTTTCAAATGGAGATAATTTTATAAATGAAATCTCTGCAGAAGCAAAAAGTAATCAAGTATATCACGCACTGGCATATGAAGGTATTAATAGTGATAAGCCTATAGGTACTGGAAGCCTAGTAATCTATGATGATTGTGCTTATTTAAAATGGATTGGGGTAAGAAAGGCATATAGGAAGAAATTATATGGAGATATGTTAATTCGTATGTTAGTTGAAAAAGCAAAGATTATGAATTGTAGTGATATATTTGTAGATTCTCCTGTAGGTCTAAAAGGAATGTTTGAAAATATAGGCTTTTTATTAGTAACAGATATAGCCAATAATGAAAAAATAAATATATTAGATAGTAATATAAGAATGAAATATAATAAAGAACATGCAAACTTATGTCAAAAAACAAAAGTAACTGGAGAAAATTCAAAATAATGCTTTAAAAATATCAAAAAATGCTATATTATAGAGATATATAGTAGATATATTAATGCTTTATTGTTTGATATTGTTTTCACATCATGGTAGGATAAATAGACGATATGATAAGATATTTCAAATTATTTGTTATATTGTTTGAAGGGAAGAAGCAATAATGTATAGTGAAAAAGTAAGTGACTCAGATATTTTAAAAAAGTTTATACTTAATCTGATAGAGGAATACGAGGATAAGTTAAGTTTCACTATTGGACAAAAAAAAGAATATATGAGTGATTTATCTGAAATTGAAGCATTAATTCTAGGTCTAAGCAAAAAAAAAGAAAAGAATAATAATATGTTTTCACCTAATAGTAAGGATTATAATATAGATGGATATGTTAAGGAATCAGAAGAATTAAAAGATAAAATTGAAAAAGCTCTAAATGAGCAAAAAGATTTAGAAACCATAGTATTACATCTAAGAGAAATAAAAAATGTACTATGGGACCAGGAATCACCAATACTTAATACGGGAATAAATATATTAGATTTACAGGAAAGAGATAGGCAGAGAATAGCAAGAGATCTTCATGATTCAACAGTACAAAATTTGACAAGTCTAATACACAAGATACAGTTATGCTTACGACTAGTTGATATGGATCCTGTTAGGACCAAACTAGAACTAGGTTCGATGACAAATACGCTTAAAGCAGTTATTAATGAATTAAGAGAAATTATATACAATTTAAAGCCAATGTCACTTGAAGATTTGGGACTTTTATTGACAGTTGAAAGATATGCAAATCAGCTTATGATGAATCACGATATTAAGGTTAGAATTAGTCATAATGATGAGATAGATGATATATTACCAGTAATAAAACTTTCTTTATTTCGTTTGATACAGGAAGCTTGTAATAATGCAATTAAGCATGCAGAATCAAAAAATATAGATATAAAGATATATTTTAAGAAAAATCAAGTTAGTGTAACGGTAATTGATGATGGAAAGGGTTTTGATCTAGATTGTATAGGGGATAATGCTCAAAAAGACTACTCTGGTTATGGATTATCAATAATGAAAGAAAGAGTATATTTACTATCGGGAACTATGAAGTTAGATTCTACCATAAATAAAGGAACAATTGTTACTATTACCGTACCAATTTTTAAAAGTAAAGGGGAAGAGTGATGAGTAAGCCTATTAATGTTATGATTGTAGATGATCATTCAATGGTAAGAGAAGGTATTAAGCAGATACTAGAATTAGATGGTGATATCAAGGTAAATGCTGAAGCTAGCAATGGCAAGGAGTGTATTAGTAAACTTAAAGAGAGAAATGTTGATGTTTTACTTCTGGATATTAACATGCCAGAAATGAATGGATTACAAGTTCTGCAATACCTTAGGGAAAAAAAATCAAGGATTAAAATATTGATTCTAACAATTCATAATGAGGTAGAATATCTTATTAGGGCAGTAGAAATTGGTATAGAGGGATATGTATTAAAAGATTCAGATTCTAGTGTGTTGAAAAAAGCAATAGTAGATATAAACGATGGTGATACATTTATTCAACCAGAGTTAACTCCTATATTAAAAAGGAGACTAGATGATAGAAGCTTAAACTCCAGAAAATTCGAAGAAGCTCTAACTAGAAGAGAAATTGAGGTATTAAAGCTATTAGCAGAAGGCTTATTTAACAAAGAAATTGCTTATACTCTAAGTATTAGTGAGAAAACAGTTAAAAACCATGTTTCAAACATATTTAAGAAAATTAATGTTTCTGACCGTACACAAGCTGCAGTTTATGCAATAAAACATAATATAGTTGATATATTTTAGATAACAATGAATGAAATGTTTCACGTGAAACATTTCATTTTTTATGTAGTAGAAATGTTCATCCTTTTATTTCACTATATTTATGAATAGTTATTTTAGATATAATTAAAGTTCAATATAAAACGTATTTATAAGTAGATATCTATTATCAATAATGATATAATTGAAATTGAATCCATAAAGATAAAAGAATTTAAGAGGGTATAGAAGAAGGAAGGTATTGATATGTCAAGAATTATTGCAATTGCTAATCAAAAAGGCGGAGTTGGAAAGACAACAACAGCTATTAATCTATCAGCTTGTCTTGCTGAAAGAAATAGGAAGGTTCTTGCGATTGATATAGATCCACAGGGAAATACAACAAGTGGGCTAGGAATCAACAAGAATGAATTAGAAAACACTATATATCAGATGATGATTGGCGAGTGTTCATTACAGGACTGTTTAATAAAAAGTGATATTGATAATTTAGATATATTACCTTCTAATGTTAATCTAGCTGGAGCAGAGATAGAGTTAATAGGAATTCAGGATAGAGAGTACATATTAAAAAAGCATGTAGAAAAAATAAAGGATAATTACGATTATATAATTATAGACTGTCCACCCTCACTAAGTACTCTCACAGTAAATGCAATGACCACAGCAAATACTGTTCTAGTACCTATACAATGTGAATTTTATGCTTTAGAGGGATTAACACAGTTAATGCATACTATTAATTTGGTTAAGAAAAGATTAAATCCAGACTTGGAGATGGAAGGAGTTGTATTTACCATGTATGATGCTCGTACAAACCTTTCACTACAAGTTGTTGAAAATGTTAAGGAGAATTTAAAACAAAACATATACAAAACAATTATTCCGAGAAATGTTCGTCTAGCTGAAGCTCCTAGCCATGGACTACCTATAAATATATATGATTCTAAATCAGCAGGAGCTGAAGGATATAGGCAATTAGCCAGCGAAGTCATTGAAAATGATGAAGCTGAAATTTATGAGAAGAATACGATACCTGAGATAAAGTATAGGTAACAATTATAGTAAAGAAAACAATAGAAGTGTATATAATGTATAATTCAATAAAAAAGTCTAAGACATATTAGAACAATTGGCATAATATAAAATAATTAACTACTTATATCTGTTTTATAGTGTATAAAACATTTCAATAAACGACCAATAAACACAAGGGAGGATATAATGGCTACTGCTAAAAGAGGATTAGGAAAAGGACTAGATATTATGATACCGGAGCGGATTTCTGACACAAAGGGTCTTGGAGATGATAATGTTTCACGTGAAACATTATTACCAATCCGTGAAATAGAGCCGAATAAATCCCAGCCAAGAAAAAGTTTTAATGAGGACGCTTTGCATGAATTGGCCGAGTCTATTAAGCAATTTGGTGTGATTCAGCCTTTAATTGTACAAAAAAAGGACAAGTATTATGAGATAATAGCTGGTGAAAGAAGATGGAGGGCATCAAGGCTTGCAGGATTGAAGAAGGTACCTGTTATAATTAAGGATTACTCACCTCAAGAAGTCCTTGAAATTGCATTAATAGAGAACATACAAAGAGAGGACCTTAATCCAATTGAAGAAGCTCATGCATACCAGAGGCTAATCAAGGAATATAATCTTAAGCAGGATGAGTTAGCAGAGAGAGTGTCAAAAAGCAGAGTTACTATTACAAATTCTATGAGGTTATTAAAACTTAATGAAAAAGTCCAGCAGATGCTCATAGATGATTTGATATCTAGTGGACATGCAAGGGCTCTACTTCCATTAGAGGATCCAAATATACAATATGATACTGCATGTAAAATTTTTGATGAGAAACTTAGTGTAAGAGACACAGAAAAGCTGGTTAAACAATTACTCAAGGGTAAAGCAGAAAAAGAAATAGCTACTGTAGATGAGTTTGCATTTATATATAAAGACTTGGAAGACAAGCTAAGAAATATAGTTGGCACAAAGGTTTCTATACATAGAAAGAAAAAAAACAAGGGAAGTATTGAGATAGAATATTATTCAAATGATGATTTAGAGCGAATAATAGATTTATTTAATAAGCTTTAGAAGAAAATAATATAAGGGAGTAAAGAAATGAACCTAGTAAAATTGGTAGAACAAAATACTACATATATAATATTTGGTCTTGTTGGATTATCATTAGTATTATCCGTAGTTACTATTATACTTATGGTAAAACAAGGAAAATTAACCAAAAGATACAAAAAATTTATGAAAGGCTCGAGCAGTCTTAGTCTTGAGGACAAAATATTCGATACACTTACAGAAATTAACAATCTTAGGCAGGATAGTAAAAAAATACATAAGGAATTAGAATTAATAAATGAGAATTTATTAGTGGCTATGCAAAAGATTGCTGTAGTAAAGTACGATGCTTTCATGGAGATGGGAGGAAAACTAAGTTTTGTCCTTGCACTCCTAGATAAAAACAACGATGGAATTCTTTTAAATTCTGTACATAGTAGCAGAGAGGGTTGTTATACTTATTTAAAAGAAATAATAAAGGGAGAGTCTTTTCTAGAATTATCTAATGAGGAGAGGGAAGCTTTAGAACAAGCTAAGAAATATAATACATTTATGGAATAGGAATTGATTTTTTGCTTAATTATTTTAAGAAGTAATTAGGTTTGAGGGGAAGTAAGATGAGAATTATTTCAGTTGACTCTATAAAGGGTCATGAGTTATTGGCAAAGGATATAATAAATTATCATAATTCAGTACTGATGACTGCGGGAACAATTGTAAAAAAAGAATATGTAAATCGCCTAAAAGAGTTAGATATTGAGTATATATATGTGGAGGATGAACTAGCAGAAGGTGTTAGTCTTACAGACAGTCTTGAGATTCAGTTAAAGGACCACTGTCAGGACACTGTCAGGAAAATTCTATCAAAACATATATATCATAATGAAAGTGAGCTAGAAGAAATTACTGCAATTGCAGATGAAATTATTGTAGATATAATGAAGGATCCAGAGGTTGTTTATAATATAGCTAGTATTAGAAATAAAAGTGAAGTGACTTACTCGCATTCATTAAATGTTTGTGCTCTTTCGGTTATTTTAGCATTAAAGCTAAAGTTGTCTAAAAGGAAGGTTAGAGAAATTGCTGTAGGGTGTCTTATACATGATATAGGGTTTACATTCTTACCAATGGATTATAGTAATCTTATTATGGAGGAATGTAGTGAAAAAGACCAAAAAGAAATAAAGAAACATATCATATATGGATACTCAGCTATAGAGAAGATGGAATGGTTATCATCTACCTCTAGGGATATCATAATAGGGCATCATGAGCGACTTGATGGTTCGGGCTACCCCTTCCGCTTAAAGGATGAAAAAATAAGAATTGGAAGTAGGATTGCGGCTGTATGCGATGAATTTGATAGTAGGGTGTATGGTAATCTTATGCCTAAAATGAAGGTACATGATGCCATAGACCTTATAGTAAGTCAAGCAGGAGTAAAATTTGATTATGAGGTGGTAAAAGCCTTTGTGGCATCTGTTGCTGCATATCCTATAGGTACATTAGTTATAACCAACCAAAACGAATTGGGTATAGTATTAAGACAGAACCATAAATGTCCCACAAGACCTGTAATCAGAATAATAAAGGATGCAGATGGAAACAAACCTACTGACTGGGTTGAAAAAGATTTAACAAAGGAGTTGACACTCTTTATAACTGACACTATAATGGACTAAGTTTTTTGTTTTTCTCATAACTGCTTTTGCCATAGAATCTTTCTTGCAGATTATAATAAAGTATGATATAAATATTATCACATGAAAAGAAGGGTAATAGCGTAATATATAAAAGTGAAACATATAAAACAATAATCTAAGAGAATAATATAGACAAATTTTTAGAAAAGCAGGTGAGTATATGCATAGTTATTTAAGAGCAGTAGGATTTAGCGATATTAACAATAGAACAGACTTAAATAAGCTTATTAAGTTAGTTATAGAGAAGGCTTCTAATAGAAAAACAGTTCAAATTAGCCATCAAACAAGCTTTACAGAGATGTCCATGAAATTTGGGCCTAATTTTGGTATAGCTATTCGCGGAGAATATGATCAAGATGATGTCTTTCATATGGATAACTATTTTCCATATTTGGTTGGAACAGGGACAAATGCCAGAGAAGAGGTTTCCATTAATAAAAGAGTAGATACAGAATCCTATACAGGTATGTGTGATGATTATAGATTAGGAGTATCATTAATATTCTATCTTCAAAATGTCGCAGATTATTTGGAAAAGAAAAACCATAAGCCTAAGATGGATCTAAATGTTCCTATTACTTTGGCTGCACTAGCTCTAGAGGGAAAAGTAATCCTTCCTATAGAAAAGGATGAAATTCAAGTTAGGAATATTAAAGCGGAAAAAGCTAATAGAAACCAACTAATTGCAGAGGCAAAAAAGGGAAATCAAGATGCTATTGACAGCTTGACAATAGATGATATTGATACCTATGCTATGGTATCAAGAAGATCAAAGAAAGAAGATATTTACTCTATAGTAGATACCTGCTTTATTCCTTTTGGATCTGAATCAGATAATTATAGTATTATAGCAATGATATTAGATAGTAAAATAATTACTAATTCATATACTAAAGAGAAAATCTACGATATGGATTTGCTTTGCAATGATATTGTTTTTCGCTTATGTATTAACCAGAAGGATATTGTTGGTGAACCACTACCGGGAAGAAGATTTAAAGGGAATATTTGGATGCAAGGAAGATTGTCCTTTTAATAGTTGCTAATATACTATAAAAAACAGATGAAAAAATATTAACAAGATATTGACTTAGAAAGAAGTTAAGAGTAGAATAAGTATGTTGTGTTTAAGTGCCTGTAGCTCAGCAAGAAAGAGCGTTCGCCTCCTAAGGGGTAAGATTCTATAACCTCGACAAAAAGGTGATAGATAAGGTGTCAGTTTCAGTAACACAAAATAGAATATGTTTCCCTAGTTCAACGGATAGAACAGGCCCCTCCTAAGGGTCAGATCGGGGTTCGATTCCCCGGGGGAACGGCCATTTTACGCGGTTTTCAGTATTTTGAAAAGCCGCGTAAAACTTTTTTATAGGGAAATGATGTCGATGTAATAAAAGGAATTTCAGAGAAAAGAGCTTGCTAATTTTCTTAGCAAGCTTTTTTGATTTTGCTAAGAGAAAAGGTCATTTTGCTAAGAGTTTTGAAAATGAAAATTTGCTAAGAAAGGTGATAGGTGGATTAATTGTATTATTTTGGTGGAAAAATGAGTTGCAAAGTGATATAATTACGCTAACACATTTATAAAGATTAAGATAAAAAATTCAAATTTAACTCGCCAAGGAGGGGTATTCATATGTGTGGAATGACAGCTGATTTATAAATAATTATAAATCGGAGGTTTATATGAATTACATAATAAGAAAATTAAGACAAGAAGAAGTAAAAGCATTAGATACATTTTTGTATGAGGCAATCTTTATTCCAGAAGGAGTAGAGGCACCGCCTATGGAAATAATCAATCAACCAGAACTGCAGGTCTATGTTGATGGCTTTGGAACTAAGAATGGTGATATATGCTTCGTGGCTGAATCTGATGGAGTGATAGTTGGTGCTGTATGGGTTCGTATTATGGATGATTATGGACATGTTGATGACGAAACACCATCATTTGCGATTTCTCTCTCAAAGGAATATCGAGGGAAAGGAATCGGTACTGAACTAATGAAGCAGATGCTCACAGAATTAAAAGATGGTAAATACAAGAAAGCATCATTAGCTGTTCAGAAACAGAATTATGCTGTGAAAATGTATAAAAAAGTAGGATTTGAAATAGTTGATGAGAACGAAGAAGAGTATATAATGGTTTGCCAGTTGTAGTGGCAAACTTCAGCTTTGTGAAGAGTTGAAAGCATGCAAGAATTTGAATTTGGCAGATAGTAGAGGAGGTAAAATTATGGTATTCAATGGCATATCAAGGGTCTTTGATTTAACAGATGAGCAGCAATATGATACCATCGGCCAATTTTGGGACGAGATAGCTAGCGTGTATGGTTTAGAAAACTTACAAGGTTTGGGATATGCGTGGCAAGGGAATACCCTGTTTTATGCTATTGGGTTAAAAGATGGAGATATCGAAGGTTACAATGTGCGTATCCCCTTACCTGATGACGGTTGGGAAACTGTAAAAGGTCAAACAGATTGCCTAAAAGCAATGTATGACAAAATATACCAAAATGGCAGGCTTCAATATGAGATTGAAATGTTTTATGAAGATGGCACATGCGAAATCAGCTATTATCGAATATAATGACAAATTCCAATTTATAGGTGAGATAATGATTATTTTAATTACGGGAGCATCGCATACAGGCAAAACGGCGCTTGCTCAAAAATTGCTTGAAAAATATAAATATCCATATCTATCGATAGACCATCTGAAAATGGGCTTAATTCGTAGCGGTAATACAGAGCTTACTCCTATGGATGATAATGAATTGACCGAATATTTATGGCCGATTGTTCGGGAAATGATAAAAACTGCTATTGAGAACAATCAGAACCTAATTGTCGAAGGTTGCTATATTCCATTCGATTGGCAGAAGGACTTTGAGCGGCAATATCTTGAACAGATTAAATACTATTGTTTGGTACTGAGTGAGAACTATATAAGAAATCATTTTGCAGACATAAAAAAATATGCAAATGTCATTGAAAATCGTATAGATGATGATTATTGTACTTTGGAAACGGTATTAGAAGATAATAGGCAGGTCTTGGAACTTGCGATTGCACATAAAGTGAATTATATACTCATTGATGACGAGTACAAAATAGATATTGATTTAGAGAGATAAATTTCAGTTTGTAGAATTGATGTGTGTTAGGCAGTGAAATTGTAAGTTGTGGAGGAGATGAACATGGATATATCATTCAGAACCAGAAATGAAAAATTTAATTATAGAGTATGCGCCATGATGATCTCTGAAAATAAAATCTTGGCAATGCACGATGAACGGTCGCCATATTTCTATCTTCCGGGTGGCAGGGTAAGTATGGGTGAGACTGCCGAGCATGCAATTGTCCGAGAGGTAAAGGAAGAACTGGGCATAACACCTGAAATAGTGCGTCCCCTGTGGCTGAACCAGGCTTTCTTTACAGAGGATGTTGACCATCTGAATTATCATGAGCTATGTATATACTTCCTAATGGATATTTCAAATACTGATTTATTGTTAAGAGGAGATCGATTTGAGTCAAAAGAAGGAATGCATACTCATGTTTTTGAATGGCTGCCGTTTGAACAGTTAAAAGACGAGTATTTTTATCCGCTCTTTCTTAAGAAAGAAGTATTTGACCTTCCGGAAGTATTTACTATTCGGACAGAAGAGGAATGAGATAACAAACTTCAGTTTGCCTACCTAAAACGGAATGGAACATAGAAGTTGTGGAGGAGAATAGAATTGCCAACTGCCGTTAAGATAAAAATTCATGACATACCTGAATTGAGAAATCAGCTTGATAATTTATATGACAGTGCTACACAAAAAGAAATTGCTGAATGGGCATTAGAGATTGCAAAATATACATTAGAACAATATGCTCCTTCGTTTGCAATAGATCAAATCGTTATGAAAGGGTATAAGTTAAATAAAAGCTGGCAACAAGGAGTCTTGTTAAGTATGAATGACTTGAGACTGGTAGGGTTTGCTATTCACAGACTTGCTAAGACACAAAAAAGTGAGATCATATGTACAGCATTACGAGCTATGGGACAAGCTGTGGCATCTGCACATATGAAAGAACATGGTATGGTTGCATCGGATTATACAATAAAATGTTGCAACATAGCTTATCCAAATAATGAGGCGATAGTAGTTCAAGAACGCACTTGGCAAATCAATGAGTTGAAGAATATATGTGATGAAATTAATTAAAATTTTACGTATAATGGAGACGATAATGTAATGAATAAGAAAAATATAAACCACAATAATGAAATATCAGAATTATGTTCTTTCTCTCTTGGTGGGTATCAACAGAAGGTGTTGATAGAAGGGAAAAGTAAAGATAATCCAATAGTTATAACTTTGCATGGAGGACCGGGAACGCCGATACCTTTTTCAGTTGGATGCAGAGGATTATTCCCAGTGTTTACAGATGAGTTTATTATGGTTTATTGGGACCAACTTGGATGTGGAATAAACAACCATGTGATTGATGATTCGTTTTCCATTGATACCTTTGTTCAGATGGCAGAAGAATTGACAGAAAAGATAAAGGCTAGATTTCCCAATAACAGAATAATGATGTTTTCAACTTCTTGGGGATCTATATTAAGTGCTAAGTTATTGGAAAAGAATCCATATATCGTCGATAGTGTTATTGCATGTGGTCAGATAATTAAAAATGTGTTTATTTGTGATGAAGTGAGGGATACATTAGCGCAAATAAGTATTCCTGTGAAAAAGCTGGAAAGAATCAAAAATGTAACAGTAGATAATTTTAAAGGTAAAGACTTACACTTGATATCAAGTGCACTTCGTAAATATACTAATGCATATCAAAATAGAATCGGCAAGAAAGCGCCAATGGGAACCATTATAAAGGGATTATTGACGAGTCCTGATTACAAAATGAAGGACTTTAAAGCAATTATGGTAAACGGATATGTGAAGAATACCTCGTTGTGGAAGGAGATACTTCAGATTGACCTTACAGAGCAACTAAGAAATGTTAAGGTTCCGTACCTGATTTTACAGGGAGATACAGATATAGTAGCTTCCACAAAATTAGTGAAAGAATTAGTGGCTGGAAACAATAATGTAAATTTAGAGTGTAAGGTAGTTGCTAATACAGGACATATGCCCAGTGTAGAGATGATGGATACATTATTAGATGTTTTAAAGAAAAGTAGACGGTAATTATAATTTTAAAGCGAGAAAACGTTCAGTCTTGCGGGAAGCTGCTGAAAAATCAACCGTTTATTTGATTGGAATTTTGATTTTAGCTTTAAAAATGGCTCTATATCAATTTTTTAAATTTAAATCACTTTAATAAGCCTTTTGGAAAAAAAATAAAGGGATATTCCCTCTATACTGTAGCTACTAGTTTTGTAATCTTGACAATATTTGCAGTTATTGCCGTCAGAAAAGACTGGGCTTTCATGCTCCAAAGTCCAGTTCCATAAGTTCTATTCAGCCCATATCTATTTTTTAAATGCGAGTTTCGCTGTTCGATTTTCCAACGAATTTTATGTTTTTCTTTAAAGTGTTCTGTTGTTTCAAAAATTCGCTGTTCTTCAAAAATTTCATGATTTACGTTTTGTAAAATTTGTTTGTAGCCATCATTTGTAGTGCTTAAGCACTCTTTTGCAAAGGGACATTTTTCACAGTCTGCTCTATAAAAGCTATATCCAAGAGTGCTATTTTTTCTAACTTTGTTTTTCTTTGCTAACCCTATGCTAATTGAACAAGTGCAGAAGATATTGGGACATGAGCAGATAGATACAACTCTTAGATATGCTATGGTAAATCAAAACAATGTGAAGTTGTCACATAGAAAGTATATATCATAATTATGTTTGTAATGACAATGTATTGACACGCAATAAGGAAAAGTGCTATGATATAGAAAAAGGTGAGGAGGTATGTTTTATGGATACAAATTTGAATGTTGCTATTGCACCAAAGGATTCAACTTTTCAAGTAAGAATAAATTCAGATATTAAAAAGGCTGTTGAGGATATTTATGCAAAAACTGGAATGACATTGACAGATGCATTTAACACCTTTATACAGCAGTCTTTAAATGTTGAAGGTCTTCCGTTTATTGTTACTAAGAATAGCAAAGAAGCGTTGAGGGAACAAGCGGTTGCCATGTTGATGCTTGATTTGGAGAGATCTGAGGAACGAGCTGAAATAGAAGGTTGGATTGATGCAGATGATTTGGAGCGAGAATTGGGGGTAATTGATTGAAAAAGATAAAATATACTCCTGATGCAGCAGATAAATTACGTGCATTAAAATCGGCAATATCCGGAGAATATGGTGGGGATAAAGCCAAGAAAATTATCAAAAGCATAACAGATGCAATAAGAGGACTTTGTGATTATGAAGAAAAGGGTCCTGAAGTATCGAAAATGTTTGATGTGGTGTCAGACTATCGGTATATATTTGTGTCTAGAAATTATGTGTTTTATAGGATAGAAGATAAATACATTCGAATAATTAATCTTTATCATGAGAAAGAGGATTTTATGTGGCAGTTATTTGGAATTGATACTACACTTCAAGATACGATAGATTATTGGGATGAATAGAACAGAAGATTCGAAGTTATAGGAGATTAAATATGATTTGGCAACAGGATATACAGGACGCTATTTTTAAACATATAGCAGAACAAATGAAATGTAGTGTAGATGAATTACATTCTGGTGAAACTAATTTTATCATGGACGAAACTGTTTCAAAACGCTATGTAAAAATTCTTAGTGTAGGTGATACAAATGTTGTAACAGTATCTAAAAATATTTATTCGGAGGCTATGAGATGCCTTCGTGGAAAAAACAGAGATGAGTTGTATGAGAGCGATTTTGTATTTGGTCAAACATTGCATTATGTTCCGGATTTAAGTCAAATGACCATATTACCTTATACTAATGATTTTACATTTGAATTACTGGTTAATGATGAAATTCAAAAATTGCAAGGAATACATGGTTTCGATAATTCATTATCATTTGACGAAGATGGTAATACTACGACATGTATTGTTCTATATGCAAAGAGAAATGACGAAATTGTTGCATTAGCAGGAGCCTCAATTGTAGATGATGACTTACGTGAGATTGGGATTGATGTAAAAAAGGAGTATCGTAGAAAAAACTTGGCTTCATTATTAGTACATAATTTGACTGTTGCAATAATGGAACAGGATAAAATCCCCTTTTATAGTGCTTCTGTAACAAATATAGCATCACAGGCAGTTGCAATTCGTAGCGGTTATATGCCATTATGGACAGATACATATGGAACTAGAGGTATTTGCTGATAGGAAGAACTGATAACAAGGTGAAATTTCAGTTTTGGGCGCTCTTGGAAAACTCAATGAAAAAAATTATGAAATACTTGAAATTATGTTAAAAAATGGATTGGATTTAAATAATATGGTTGGAAAGATGACGGTAAGAGAACGAATTGAAATGTTTAATAATGATGAAATGAATAAAATTATAAAAAAATACAGTTAAGAGTAAATGTAAATAGTCAAGGGCGAGTGAATATGAAGAATAGATGCTATACATATTTTAGAATAGTGGGACAATTTAATACTGATGATATTAGCAATATTCTAAATCTTACACCTGAGAAGAAATGGGATATTGGTGATGCAAGACCAAATGGTAGTAAACACGATTTTGCAAATTGGTCTATAGGTTATTGCGACGAATATGATGCAGATACAGAAGTTCAAATGGAAAAAACAATAAGCAAATTGCTGGATAAGAAAGAGGAGCTTAAGCAGATTCGAGAGAAATTTGATGTTGAATTCTATTTGGAAGTTGTTCCGACATTATGTGTAAAGGAATCCACGCCAGCGTTGGCTCCATCAATGGTTGTCATGGATTTTTGCTATGAAACAAGGACGCAGATAGATATAGATTTGTATTTGGAAGATTAAATATGGTATAAATTGGTATAAATTCAGATTTTAATGACATAGGAGTAATAAGGATATGAAGAAATTTTATGAAAAAAGTGAGATATGGTTTGCTGTAATGTGGATAATCATATATGTCGTCGTGATGGGAAATTTAAGAAATAATTTTGGCGATGACAGTGTTTTATCATTTGTTGGGCTCTTGGCTATTGCGACCGTTATTACATGCTTTGTTTTTAAGAATAAGCTTGGAGAAAAATATGGATTTGTGGAGATTTTTATATGAGCAAAAAGATGAAAGCTGTATTCTTTACATTGCTTGTCCTTTTCCTGCTATCGGCAGGAGCTTTGATATATATTCTATCCGGATATGGCAATTGGATCGTATATACGTCATATCTGCAGGAACCGCAGGAGATCTATAATATGGAAGCAGGAATAATAAAAGGAGCATTGGAATTTCAAGATGGAGAAGAATGTAAAATCACCTACGATTTTGATAACACTGAATATCCTGAACTCCTTTCCGGATATGAAATTGAAAATATTGCAGGAAACGGGTCTGAATTTGAGAAAGCGAAAGCATTGATGAATGAATTTGCCGACAGACTGACTCATAAATCCGATTATGACAATCATATTGATTCCAATGCTGTTGAATTGCTGGAGTATAGCCTTGATAACAAAGCACACGGGCTCAACTGCCGTGCCAAAGCTCAGATCCTAAATGAGATGTGCCTTGCATTGGGAATATATTCCCGTAAGGTTTGGATAAACCCTAACTCAGTATACGATTCAGACTGCCATGTTGTAAATGAAGTTTGGGATTCAAAACTGGATCAATGGGTCATGTTAGATATCACAAATAATTTTTACTGGGTGGATGAAAGCGGAAAACCATTGTCTGTTTTGGAAATCAGAGAACACATCGCTGATCAGGAGTTTTGCTCACCGGTAACACCGGGTGACAATTTGAAGGATTTAAAAAAATCTCTCCGGCAAAATTATGATAACTTTTTATATATTGCCAAGAATATGGTTTATATGTATTATTGCACAAACAATTCTACGGGAGAGACCGATAGCTTCTATATTCTAATGCCCCAAAATTGTTCTTTGAATGAAAACGATCCGTTGATACTTGTTTCAATAAAATCAATTGAATCTCCACCCTACTAAAGATGAATATTATGTACAAATTCAAAATTTCCTTTCAAGTAAAAGATTTTATAATTGTTTTATTTGATGTTGAAGAGTGTATTTGGGCATCTTATGTTGTTATATTGGCAACTTGCGTATAGGCATATTGTTCTTCGAATTAGTAACTGTTAATCTTTGCTTATCACAAAGCAAGGAGGAAGAAATTGGATGATTAAATGCAAAAATGTTGCCAAATCATTTGATGATAAAGCGGTATTAAAGGGAATTTCGTTTGATATAACAGAAGGGCAGATTTTTGGCTTGCTAGGTCCTTCGGGAGCAGGAAAGACTACCTTAATAAAAATACTTACAGGACTGTTATCTTTTGATGGTGGAGAAGTAATAACCTTAGATAAAGAAATTGAAAAATTGACTGGAGAAGACAAAAGGAAGATTGGAATTATGATGGATCAATTTGGTGTCTACGAAAGATTGTCGTGTTCCGATAACTTGAAAATATATGCAGATATTTATGGAATTCAATATTCAAAAATAAAAGAAATACTCCAGTATGTCGGGCTTGGCGGTGCTGAAAAACGTTCGGCATCCAAATTGTCAAAAGGCATGGAGGCAAGACTTAGACTTGCAAGAGTTTTTATGCATAGTCCGAAACTGATTTTTCTGGATGAGCCAACAAGTGGCTTGGATCCAAAATCTATGCAGGCAATTCATAAACTGATTCTTGATAAGAAAAAAGATGGATGCACGATTTTTCTTACTACTCATAACATGGAAGAAGCTGCTAAGCTTTGTGACAAGGTGGCATTGTTAAATGAGGGTGAAATTGTAGAAATTGGAAAGCCATCGGATGTTTGTTTGAAATATAATCATAAGAAAAAAATCATATTGCGATTAACTTCAGGAGAAGAAATGGAATTATTTCATGATGCAACTTCTGCAAAAAAAATCTACGAGTTGATGCAGGAGAACACTATAGAGGCAATTCATTCATCGGAACCTAATCTTGAAACTGTGTTTTTGGAAATTACAGGAAGAAAACTTCAGGAGGAAGCGTAAATGAAAAATAGTATGATTATTATCAAGAAGCAGTTGAAGGATACACTAAAGAACAAAACAATACTTATACAGTTTATTTTATTTCCTATGATGACATTGATTATGGAAAATGCGATTCATATGGAAGGAATGCCAGAACACTTTTTTACAAAACTGTTTTCCATTATGTATATTGGAATGGCACCATTAACGTCTGTGGCTTCTATTATTTCCGAGGAAAAAGAAAAAAATACGCTTCGTGTATTACTTATGGCAAATATGAAACCATTGCAGTATTTGATGGGGATTGGTGTTTATGTATGGTCAATTTGCATGATGGGTGCAGTTGTGATGGCAACCGGATTACCAAAACAGGATATATTAATGTATCTGTTTATAATGGCAATTGGATTCATGATTTCTATTTTTGTTGGAGCATGTATCGGGATTTTTGCAACAAACCAAATGAGTGCAACATCTCTTGTAATGCCAGTAATGATGGTACTTTCATTTTTACCAATGTTAGCATTGTTTAATGAAAAGATTGAGAAAATGGCAAGATTCTTTTTTACACAGCAACTTAAGCTTTGCTTAAATGATATGTCTATAATGGGTCATTCAAATGAAACGTACATTGTTCTTTTGGTAAATGTAATCATTACATTGATAGTGTTTGGTTTAGCTTTTAAGAAAAAGGGACTTGAGTAAATGAAGATTGAAATTGATATTGATGAAAAATATAATGATCTGCTGGTGCAGATAAAAGCTCCCGCACTGACAGCTGATATAGAGAAAATGATTTCGCTTATGAGAATGATAGATATGCAGTTAGCGGTAAAAAAGAATGATGAAATCATATTATTAGAAACAAATCAGATTCTTTATTTTGAGACGGTGGAGAGAAATACATTTGTATATACCAAGGAAGATACCTACGAGGTTGATTTAAAATTATATGAAGTCGAGCAGCAGTTAATAGAACAAGGATTTATTCGAATTAGTAAAACATGTATTTTGAACCTAAAAAAAATCCAAAGTCTTAAGGCGGATATCAATCGTAAGATCAAGGTAACATTAATAAACGGAGAACAACTTATTGTATCACGTAATTATGCTAATGAACTTAGAAGACGTTTGGGGGTAAGGTAATGGAACAGAATAAGACAATATTTAGTTATATAGGACAGTTATTTGCAACATATGGAGTCATTGTAACAATCTTCATTGTGTTTACAGGCATAATTGGAGACAATGCAAAGAATATATCCACTCTTTACAGCCTTGGCAACCAAGGCTTGTCATTGGCTACATTGGTTCAGTTGTTGGCGTTGGCGGGAGTTATTACATTGGCACAGGTTGCTTTTTTAACAGATTGCTGGATCAAAAGTATGAATATGATTTTAAGAAATATATTGTTCTTTCTTGTGATTTGTGTTGGAATTGGTATTTTTGCGGTAGTCTTCACATGGTTTCCTATAAACAATATAATGGCATGGGTGGCATTTGCAATATCATTTACCATTTGCACTGTTATAAGTGTATTAATAAGTAAATTACAAGAGAATGCAGAAAATAAAAAGATGGAGCAAGCTTTGGCTAAAATAAAAAAGTAGGATTGAGCAGAAAATATGAATTTGACGGAGAGATGTTATGAATGTTGATTTTAGAATAATAAATAGCAACGATGTGACTGGTTTAGCATTAGCAATGGGTAAAGCATATTCCGAGGAGCCTTGGAATGAAGTTTGGACAGAGAAAAAAGCTGAACGAAGAATTAAAGCAATAATGAGCAATTTTCAAGCTTTTGGATTAGCATCAATTTACCAAAATGAAATTATTGGTGGAGTCCTTGGTTATGTAGACCCTTATGCTGATGAGGACTTTTTCTTTGTTTCAGAATTGTTTATTGTTCCAGAATGGAAAAAGAAAGGTATTGGCAAAGAATTGATGACTAATTTGGAAAAACATTTGAAGGAAAAGGGAATATATACATTGCAATTAATATCAATTGAAGATAATGAAACATTTTATAATAAGGCAGGGCTAAATAAAGATTGTGTGTCGGTAATGTTTAAGCGAATAGAGCGCTAAATTCCAATTTGTTTAACAGTTAGGAAAATTTGAAAGTTTATAGTGGGAGGAAATGATATGTTAGTCTTTTTTGAAGGTATAGTAATGTGCTTTATTCTGCTAATCTATTGTGTAGTAGGAATAAGAAATGGAGCTGTCGGATTAGTTTGTCTTTATGAAAATGATGTTCAAGAAAGAGTTGTTGAATTGGGACTGGTTACAAAAAAGCAAATTAAAAAACAGTTCATTATTTCATCAATTGTTTTATTTATTCCATTGTTCACACTGGTTCCTTATATGGTATATGGAGTGAATGGTGTTACTGGTTTTATGGAAGGATTTATCCAGATGACTATTATACTGGTTATTATGGGACTGTTTGACAGATTTTTTATTGACTGGTATTGGGTAGGACATACAAAGGCGTGGTTTATACCGGGGACGGAAGATTTGAAACCATATATTCCGGCAAATGTGTTGGTTAGAAAATGGATAGGAACCTTGGTAGTATATCCGTTGATTGCGTTGATGATGGCAAAAATCATGACATTTATTGTGTAGAGATGATAAGAAAATTTAAAGCTCGTGAAGCTTTGAAGTTTGTGGAGAACGACTAATGAAAAAGAAGATTATTAAAATTACGAAAAGAATAGCCATTGCAGTATTTGTTTTATTAATTGCATTCTTTTTAGTCAGGGCAATCGGAAGAGGAATTTACAATCAGACTCCTGAAGGCGGTATCAATGAATCCATGTATGTTGATATTAATGGCACGAAACAGTGGATTAATATTTATGGAGAGGATGTAGATAACCCTGTTTTGTTATATTTGCATGGTGGACCGGGCTCTGCAACAAGTCATATAGACTATGTAATTACGAGAAAATGGGCGGATGTATATACTGTGGTAACCTGGGATCAGCGTAATTGCGGAAAAAGCTATGATGCAGAACAAAATGACATCGTGTTGACACGGGAATTATTTATGACAGACGGAAAAGAACTAACTGAGTTTTTGCTTGATTACCTTTCAAAAGAAAAAATCACACTTCTGGGACACTCATGGGGGTCTTTTTACGGAGCGAATTTAGTATTGGAGTATCCAGAATATTATGAATGTTTTATCGGAACAGGGCAGGTTGTTGATATGGTCAAAAATGAAGAGGCCTTAAAACAGGAAGCAACGCTCTGGGCAGATGGCGATGAAGAGAGTTTGAAATTAGTGAACCAATTAACGCCTAATCTTATGACGATGGAACATATCATTGCCAGAAATACAATTATGCAAAAATATGGCTATGATATGATGGTAAACGGTTCCGATTACAATCTGGTTACAACTCTGATATTTAATCCAAACTATTCAATGATTGATTGGTTCAATTACTTGAAAAGCAATATGGATGTGTATTTGGATTTTTTTGCATCCGAAGAATTTGCTTCTTTTTCTTTGTTGGGCAGAACGGATTATGAAGTGCCATTTTATAATATAAACGGGGATAAGGATTATCAAACGAATTACAAATTGGCACAGGAATATTTTGAAGAAGTAAATGCGCCATATAAACAGTTGTTTATGATGGAAAATATGACACATGGTTTATTAGAATCTGATGCCGAAGGTTTTTCTGAAATTGTTCATCAAATTGCGAAAACAGAAAGAGAAAGATAAATTTCAGTCTTACTGAGAGATTGAAAGCACGCATGAATTTGAATTTTCTTAATTGATAATGTATGAGACATTAAGTGTCCCATTAAATAAAATAGGCATTGCTCGCTTTGTGTCATGTACTTTTTAGTGGGTAGTAGATACGATGTTTTTCAAGGAGGTCAGAAATATGAATCAAATAAAAATTGGAGAATTCTTGAAAGAACTTCGTAAAGAGAAAGGGCTTACTCAGGAACAACTTGCAGAACAGTTTAATGTATCTCGAAGGTCTGTATCAAGATGGGAAACCGGTAATAATATGCCTGATTTAGATACGCTAATTGAGATGGCAGATTATTATGAAATTGATTTGCGAGAATTATTGGATGGAGAAAGGAAAAGCGAGAAAATGAATGAAGAATTAAAAGAAACTGTATTGAAAGTTGCAGAATATAGCAACAGTGAAAAAGAAGTCAAAAGAAAGAAATTAAATAAGTGCTTTATTATAGGTGGTATTTGTTTTTTGCTTGTTATTTTAAATCATCAATTTGGAGTATTGGCAATGATTTTTAATAATCCGATAGATGATTTTGTGGCAGGTGCATTGACCAGTTTGGGCATTCTTTTTGAGTTTGTTGGTTTCTATAATAATAATCATGAGTTTAGTTTAAAACAAAGGAAGCAAGAATTATTTATGTGGAAAAAGCTATAATAAAAAGTGCAGAAAATCACAGTTCTCACATGACGAAATTTATAGGATTTAATAACTGTTATATCTTGTTATAAAAATCTCGTCAAACCCTTGAAAACACTAAACTTTTCACTGGTGTCCTTTCCATTACATCTTGTATCGTGTTATATTGTTCTACACTTGTTTACGAACCCTCATAAGGGAAAAAACAAGGGAAAGAAAATCTGGTAACAACTTATAACAAATTATGAAAATGGCGGTTGGAACTGGATGAAATGCTTTTAATACATTTCTATGAAAGGACTGATAAGATGAGATTGATATATGCAGACTATAACCCGCTTACGAACAGTATTGATGTAACCACATTTGAGAATTACATATTGCGGATTGACTGTAACAAGGCAGAGGATGGTTTGAAAACTACTCCTTGCTCACAGAATTCTCTTAACGCATTGGCAATAGATGAGCCACTTGAATATGCTCGGCTTGCTCTAGATGGAGAAATGCAGACTTGGGTGGATGCTATTGATAGTTTGGAAGTCTGGTGATCTTTTATAAATAAGTTTAGTTTATATCTAAAAAAACTTATTGACAATGTGCACTATCAGGAGTATTATCAATAACAATTACTAAAAAATTACGAAAGGAATTAACACGATGCAGAATAGTTATAGATTTCCACAGCCAAATAATTATGTTGTCAATCCCGTCTATAACTGGCAGTTGGGATTTGTTGCTGATGGAAAAATATTGCATTGTGAGAATTCGATTTCCTATAGGGTGAAACTAAATTGATAGTGGGAAGGTTTTTCATAATAAATATTTTGCAAGTAAATTTTGCACCATCGGATGATAGAAATATTGTTTGATGGTGCTTTTATTATATTTACAAGGAGGAAACGGATATGGATTTCAAATTAGCTAAGAAATGTGACGCAGAAAAGGTATATGCACTTGTACAGGAGACTATCAAGGTGGTGTATCCGAAGTACTACTTGAAAGAAATTGTAGATATGTTTTGTGAATTTCACAGTCGCGAAAATATTATAAAGGATATTGAAGCTGGAAATACATACATTTTGGTAGAAAATGAAGAGATAATTGGCACAGGAACAAAGAATGGAAATCATATTACCAGGGTTTATGTTTTGCCGGGGTATCAGAAAAAAGGCTATGGAACTTTTATTATGAATCAGCTGGAAGAACTGATAAAGGAAAAGTATGATTGTGCTGATATAGATGCCTCATTGCCAGCTTGCAGATTATATACTCATTTAGGTTACCAAACCGTAGACCATGGAATTTGGGAATGTAAAAATGGTGTAATACAGGTTTATGAAATTATGAAAAAACAATTGATAAACGAACCGTTAGAGCAGTTAATCATAAGACCATATAAGCCAAAAGATGCAGAGGCGATAGTAAGCTGGATTAAAGATGAAAGGGATCTTCGTAAATGGAGCTCTGATAGATATGGTGCTTACCCAATAACAGCAGAGGATATTAACTATAAATATCTGAAAGGTAATGGTGATTGTGAGGAGCCGGATAATTTTTATCCCATAACAGCTGTGGATGCAAATGGTCCGGTTGGTCATCTGATACTGCGCTATACGAATAGGGCAAAGACAATAATCCGTCTGGGATTTATTATTGTTGATGACAGTAAGCGAGGTATGGGCTATGGAAAAAGAATGATACAGATGGCGATGAGATATGCCTTTGATATGCTGAAAGCAGAAAAAATCACCTTGGGGGTTTTTGATAACAACCCTTCGGCATATTATTGCTACAAAGCAGCTGGATTTAAAGAAATCCCCATGAAAGAAGATATAGTCTTTGAAATGCTCGGAGAAAAGTGGAAATGCATAGAATTGGAGGTAAACAAAGAATGAATTACTTAGAAAACTATTACGCAAATTATGATGAAGAAGGAAGATTAGCTAGCAAACATGGGCAAGTGGAGTTTTTGACTACTATGAAGTATATCCATGAATTTATTGGTGGTACAGAAAAGAAAAAGATACTGGAGGTCGGAGCAGGAACGGGAAGGTATAGCATTGCACTTGCACTGGAAGGGCATGAAGTGGATGCATTGGAATACACTACTCACAATTTGGAGATTATGAATTCGAAAATTGAAGGTATAACAAATATTAGAACCTATCAGGGAACTGCCTTGGATTTGTCTGAATTCGCGGATGAATCCTTTGATATTACGCTTGTGTTAGGTCCGATGTATCATATGTATACAAAGGAGGATAAGCAGAAGGTATTGGAGGAGGCAATTCGTGTTACCAAAAAACAAGGACATATTTTGGTGGCATATTGTATGAATGAAGCTACCATGATTCAGTTTACCTTCAAAGCAGGAAAGATATGGGATTGTGTTAATAATCATATGTTAACCGATGATTTCAGATGTATATCAGAAGAAAAAGATTTGTTTGAGATGGTTAGATTAGAAGAAATTGATGAATTGAATGCTTGCTTTGAAAATGTAAATAGAATAAAGATTGTTGCAGCAGATGGAGCGACAAATTATATGCGGGAATGCGTTGATGCAATGGATGATGCAACTTTTGATATGTGGATGAAATATCATTTTTCAATCTGCGAGAGAATGGATTTGATTGGTGCCACGAATCATGCTTTAGATATTTTGGTAAAAAAACGATAAGTAATTGTTGGTATTAGAAAAAAATGGAGGTTACATATGTTGGAGCTGCGAAAAATGAATCTGCAAGATATAAAAGAACAGTGGGAATATGTTACTGCATTGCCAAAGGATGAAAATGGATTAACCAATCCCTACGAGGGGATAACTTTTGAAGAATATGAAACTACTGTATTGTCGGAACTTATGATGCACGAGAATCCAGTTGGTATGCCTGAATGGTTTGTACCGGAAACATATTACTATTTGTGGGACGAGCAGGTGCTTGTGGGGGAATATAGGATTCGGCATTATTTGACAGAGGCGCTTAAAGTTGGTGCTGGTCATATCGGATATAGTATCAAAAAAGAGTATCGTGGTAAAGGATATGGGGCTAAAGGATTAGCAATGGTTTTGGACATCGCACGGGAAATAGTACCGGAGGATGAGATATACTTGCGTGTATTAAAAAGCAACATTCCATCTTTTAAAGCTATCAATAGTAATGGCGCATACATAGCGGGTGAAGATGAAACACATTATTTGATGAGAGTGAAAAAATAAAGTAATCAAATTGTGATGGAGGATAACATGATGGAACTAGATAAAATGGAGTTGATTAGGATTGGTGCAGATGATGCTGAGGAACTATGGAAAATGCAGGTGGAGGCTTTTTCTTCACTGTATGAAAAGTACCAGGATACAGATACTAGTCCGGCTACAGAGAAAATAGATAAGGTTCAGATGAGGTTAAATCAGTCCTTTACATATTTTTACTTTATTGTGGTCGATGGGGAAAAAGTAGGTGCAATACGAGTTGTTGACAAAAAAGAAGAGGGAAAGGCAAAAAGGATTTCTCCAATATTTATCATGAAACAACACAGAAATAATGGATACGCACAGAAGGCAATGAAATTGGTCGAAGAAATTCATGGAATTTCGAATTGGGAGTTAGACACAATTTTACAGGAAAAGGGGAATTGCCATTTGTATGAAAAAATGGGATATCGGAAAACTGGAAAGATGGAAACGGTTAATGAAAGAATGACATTGGTGTTTTATAGAAAGCCTTAGTTTATAAAAAATATGTAGAAATTATAGAAGGACGGAAATAAGAATTTCCTGAAAAAATTATCTTATAGCCTATGAGAAACGAAGGAAAGAATATGATTAAGATTCATTAAATGTAACAAAAGTTATGGATGAAATGAGTGATAAAAATAGGCAAAATGTATAGAAAAACAGGAATATATGTGCTATACTATATATGCTGGGTGCAGTTTGCTCATGGTACATAGTAGAAGGTGGTTTATACGATGGCTAATGTGAAAAAAGTATTAGAAACGGAAGTAAATGGATTGAAGGTTAATCTCTTTGAATATGATATAGAAAGTGAAGAGAGTATCAGTCAAATAAAGGAATATTTGATAAATAAAGTCAAAATTTCTAAGGTTCATAATACAGCAGAATATGATTTGACATATTATGGAACGCAAAATTTAGACCCGGAGTTTGTTGCTAGGTTTAATGAGCAGGTTGCCAGAATAAACATTCCTAAAAAATCATCAATACCTCAGTTTGATGTGCGTAGAGAAAGAGTAACAGAGTGGATGGCACAATATTTATTAGAGCAAGAGTATGGTTGCAAGTTTTATGATGAAGCAGATAAACGGATAAATTTGAAGGCTGTTGAGATTGATAAACATACAGATGGGATAGATGTTCCCGGAATATGGATAGATAATGATAGGGTTCGATTTGTAGTATGTGAAGTGAAAGCATCTGAGGCAACGGAAATACCGTGTAATTCTGCACAATCTTTACAAGAAGATATTCAGAAAGCGATTGATAATGCGGATAATCGTGTTTCAAGAGAAATCTTGGAGTACATGCACGGTATAAGAAATGTTAAAATACAAGATGAGTTGCTAGAAAAAATAGTGGGATTTCTAGTACATTTGATTGCTGGAGAAAAGAAAGACTTAGCAGAAAATATAATGTTTTTCCCATTCTTACTTAGAAATAATGAGAAAATTGTTTCGGATATGAACATAGATGATTATAAAAACTTTTCTTTACAGCGAGTAAAAAGAGAAAATGTCGAAAACATAATCTTGGCATTTGAAAAGCGATTCACGGATTTTAGCACCCAGGTTTATGAAGAGGCAATAGGTGAATAGGTATGGAATATATTAAGAGCATAATAAATTCAATAGAAAAAGTATTTGATGTAAGCGAAGAAAATCTTTCTTCGCTTGCTGTTATGCTCGCAGATATTGAAGCGGGACATTTGTATGATAAATTTTCTGCTGAGGAACAAAGGAAAAGATACTTAAATAGCGATTTGCTCTCTAAAGTAAATTTATTGAACGCACTATTAGAAATAATTTTAGAGAATCCGAATATGGATTTAGTCGAGAGTGAAAAACGAAAAGAATTACTCGTAAGTTTGTGCGGAACAGTAGCTTCTTTATATGAACAAGTTTTAGAGCAGACGCATGAGAACGAATATTGGAATAATATGCCGTATTTGGTTATGTATAGCATGTTGTCATATATGGCAGATCGTCAAACGATGTCGGACTTGATTATTAAGGATTATAATGCAAAGTTGGCTCAGACAGAGCATTTATATAATGATTCTTTGACGATACGAAAGTTAGAATATGATTCCTATTATTTAATTATTTTTTTAATGAGTAATATAAGGAATTATGAAGGCTTAATACAATTAAATGCATTTATTGACAGAGCAAATGAAAATTTAAAAAAGGCTCAAAAAGAAGAACTTGCAAAAGAAGAATTAGATATATCTATTGGGTTGAAAATTGCTTCTTATGGAAATGTTATTTATTTGACAACGATTCTAAAGGAATATCTTTTTAGTGGAAATATAGATAATTCAGAAAATCAAGATATTTATAGCGTTATTGATATGTATTCATATAATGCATTTCATTTATTGACAAATGAGAGCATTGATTTAAAGCTTATCGGCCATTTGTTAAGATATGCATATGAGAGAGTGGCAGAAAATTCAATATGGAATATAGCCGAAAAGTCGCCTTTAATAAGAAAATTTATCGAAGAAAACTTATCAACAGGAGACAGATATATTTATTCGTTGTTGCCATCTCAAAGAGAAGTTATCTCAGATGTATTGACGCCTAAAAAGAGTATTGTTGTGGGGATGCCAACGAGTGCAGGTAAGTCATTTCTTGCTGAAATGCAGATATTATTTAGTATTCATAACTATAAAACAGCGGAGTTTAATCCTACAGTTTGTTATGTAGTCCCAACCAATGCATTGATTGACCAAGTTAAATTAGATTTACAAAGTGATTTCAAAGAATTCGATTTTAACATAGAAACAGCATTGCCATACTATGATGTTGATGAAATTGAAAATGAAATTTTGATGCGTGAACATATTGATATTTTGATTAGTACACCTGAAAAGTTGGAAGCGCTTGTAAGACAAAATCATCCATCAATAAAAAATACACGTTTGGTTATCTTGGATGAAGCTCATAATCTGGGAGATGCTTCGAGAGGATCTAAATTTGAGTTGGTTTTATCATCTATAAAGCAGAATATGAAAGAGGCTAATTTCTTGTTGCTAAGCCCCTTTATTAGTAATGCGAAGGAAATTAGTGAGTGGTTGGCTGATTCGCCAAGAAATGCAGATACTATCTCGGTAGAATGGTCGCCAACCAAACAATACATTGGCTGTAATTTGTTGAATAATAAGAAAACAGAATCAGTCCTTCAGTTTTATAAGTCACCAAGAAATCAATTAGGAACAGAGAATGTTGAAATTGCGTTGAGTTTAAGCCCGCAAGATGTGAAAACAGAACTAGATCATGATAGAGTTGATAATGCTGTTCGACTTTGTGTGGTTTTAAATGATTTTATTGAACAAGATGGGAATATTCTAGTATTGTGTGGTGGAAGAGGCACAACGTTGAAACTGGCTCTGGATGTAAAGTGCTTTTTTGAAACCAAGAATATGTTGCCGGATATGAGTGAAGATGAAGAGATTCAACGAGCAATAGAAATTGTAAGATTGGAAAACGGAGAAGATGATTCTTTAGTTGAATGCTTGAAATTTGGTATTTGCTATCATAATTCGGGTCTGTCAAGTATTGTTAAAGAAACTATTGAGGAACTGGTTAGAAACAATAAGATTAAGATTATTTTTGCCACTACTACGCTTGCACAAGGAATGAATTTCCCAATAAATACAGTCATTTTTGATACTGTTAAATTGCGGAATAAAGGAAACTTGTCTAACGCTGAGTTTTGGAATATAGCTGGACGTGCTGGAAGAGCATACAAGGATAAAGAAGGGTATATAATCCTTTCGTATGCCAGTTCACCGAAGGAGACAAAGGCTGCGGTAATAAGATACATCGAATCGGATTTGAAAGAGGTGATATCTTCATTGAATGCCTTCTTTACCGGAAATACAGCGATAAGTCTTGATTATAATGTGTTGAAAGACCCGAAAAATGCGCCGATATTAAATCTCTTGCAATATATAAACCATATTTTAAATATTAGTTATGATTATGACATTAATCCAAGAGATGTTGCTAAAATTAGAGGTATATTAACGGATTCATATTTGTATCATAGTTTGAGCAAGCAAGAAGGTTTTATTAACGCGCAGACTAAGTTGAATACGTTTGTAGCACAGTATATTCGTCATGTTAATGCTAATAAAAAGGAAGATATGGCAAAAGCAGATGAATTAGGTATTAGCGACATAAGTTATACAAAGGTTAAATCTATAATAGGAGCTTTTATCAATAGTTTGAAAGCAAATGGTGATCATGAGTATAAGGCGTCAGAAATCATACTTCAAACAAAGAATGTTGAGCGTTTAACAGAGATTATAAATATTATTGCAAAAATTCCGGAAATTAAAATTGAGATGTTGGGTCAGGGTAATTTGGATCCAGAAAGTATTGCCAAGTTGCTTATGGGATGGGTGAATGGCGATAAAGTAAGGGATATTGCAAAAAACATCAAGAGAGCTGGACAGAGTGATGAAGAAGTAATTTCCTTGTGTAATCGATATCTTAATAGCCAAATGAGATCTTATATGCCATGGGGTATGAATATATATCAGGCAGTAAGCTATGATTTGCAGACTGAGAATGCTCAAATGCTTCCTTCTTATATTTATTATGGTGTATCCAGTAAGGAAGCTGTAATTGTGTCGAAACTGGGAGTCCCACGATTTGCGGTGGGCAATGTTCTGAGGGTGTTGAAAGAGAAGTACGCAGAAGTGCCAATTAGTGTAGAACATATTGGGCAATTAAAAGGAATTGTGGCAGGGATAGATGCAACTGATTATCAAGTTGAAAATGTATCCGGCAAAGTGATAAAGGAGATTGTTGATAAAAGGATAAAGTAGATTTGCAATTAGGAGATGGTCGTATATATGGCCATCTCCTTTTAGGAATAACTATATGAGGAGGATTTTATGAGAGTTACTGAGGAATATGCAGAGCAGTGGGATGTTAGCGCAAAATATTTTTATGATAGAGGATATTACACATGGATGGCGAGAGCAATAGAGAACCATGATATAGTAGTAGAAATTGGTTGTGGAACAGGATATAGTACCTTATCTTTGATTGAAAATGGTCATAGAGTAATTGCGATAGAAAAGAATAAGGACTGTATTGAAAAAGCGAAAAGATTGTTGCAAAGCAGGAATGTCGATGAAGAAAAAATAGTCTTTTTAGAGGGGGATATTGCAGAGGCGGAATTTAGAGAAAATCTAATCTCGTCGTTTTCATTTGATGCAGTAGTTTGTTGGAATGTAGGTACATACTGGAGCAAAGAGATGATGGAATACTATTTGCCACATATGCTTGAGTATGGATTGGAACGATGGCAGATAGCGCAAAATCCAGAATCATCTTACTCAGAGTTAATATTATGGGAAGCTTGTCGTCTTGCAAAAGGGAAAAATGTTCCAGTGCATATTATTGACAGGTCTGCAGAAGTCTTGAATGAAACCAATGACCCCTATTACAGAGTTCTCAAAGATGAGTTTGGATTTTGGGAGATTCTTTACGATAATATGTTTGCTGATTCGATATCAAATGGTGGTCGTATGTTATCTACGAATGGAAATGTTAATAACAATGCAAAGGTTAACGTAATATTTCTTTCGCTATTGATGAGATAAATGATGTAGGAACAATTGAAAGTACTACATATATTGGAGCGACAGAGTCGTACAATGATGAATTGGATATTTTTATGGTAGTGGGGCGATTATCTCGCCCCTGTATCTCTGCCTCGGTAAGGTTGGTTGGCATTCTGCCTGTTAGCCTTTTCTTGATACCGCTGTAACTTCTCGTGCATGGTTTCGGCTTTTGGAGTGGCTTTCTCTCCGTAGGTTTCTTCCCACTTGGCACATTCCTTCTGATATGTGTCTGTGGCACGCTGTGCGGTATGGAATGCTGTATAGAAATCCTGTACCGTTGCAAATCCATGTTGGCGGACGATACCGGATAATCCGGCTTTGAGGGTTTGGATTTCCTCGGTTTTGGTGGTAATCCTGCTTTCAATCTCCTTTTTCTTGGTGAGCCTTGCAAGCCCCTTCAAATCGCTTAATTCAAGCTCCAGTTTTGTCCGTTCACGCTCTGCTTCAAAGATAAGGTTATTGTGTTTATCAAGCGTAACCTTGACCTTTTGAAGTCTTGGGAAAGAGATAGATTCTGGTGGCATAACCGGTCTTGGTGGTATCTGTGGCCTGGGTTGTTCTACAACCTCTGCTTTCGGAACGGTTGCGGTAACTGTAACGCTTGGTGGCTTAGGCTCTGTTATTGTTTCCTTAGTCGGAGCAGTAGAAACATCTGCGGTGTCCACAGCTTTTATATCAGTCTTGCTTCCATATTCTTTTTCAAGAGCTTCATGGAACAGTTTGTTTTTCAGTTCCCTTGCGGCTGTCAGTACCTTGGAAATCAGAAGTGCCAGTCGCATTGTTGCGTTAATGATGATATTGGCAAGCAAATTTGGTTGTTTGCCCCATGCGCCAATGGACTGTCTGATACGGTCTGTAATAAATTCATGCTTTATCTGCCGTATCTCATCCTCTGGCACTTGGCTGACTAAGGCTCGGTCTACTTCGTGATTCCATTGCATACGAACCTCGTTATTTTCCTTTATCTGTTCCGCTTTAGGATTATTCTTGCCGATTTTCTTGGTGGCAAGGTACAATCCGTTTTTGTCAAATACATGGAGCTTATTCTTATCGTCCTCTATCAAAAGATTGATAAGGTCGGTATAGAAGTGTTTGGCTTCGTCCAGATAATGCTCCTGTTTAAACAGCTTGTTCTTGGTGGTAAATAAGGTTCGCTCATAGACTTCGCCCTTTTTTATTATCTTACAGCCCTTACGGACATTCCCGCTATCATCCAGTATTTCTTTCCTGGTGCGGACATGCTTTTTCTGTTCATTGTAGAACATATTGCGTGTTGCAATCTTTTCTATGGGTTCCGGTAACAGCTCCCTTTCGGAAAAGATGAGATGGATATGATAGTTGGTCTTGCGTTTGTTGTGG
>FZPS01000197.1_pt176 | contig 48240 bp, 42 predicted proteins | sample 1817821 | NCBI WGS metagenome assembly FZPS01 (sample SAMEA104158645, study PRJEB21678) | metagenome | place: Germany | collected 2015-04-21 | reverse complement strand
GGTATATATTTTATCCACAGAACCTTTTTTAATTTCTATTGGACGAAATTTAAATGTTAACTTTTCCAAATCATCTACTTTTTTTGATACCATTATTGTATTTTTTATAACTTTTAATATTTTATATATATTTAATCCACCTGTAAGCTTTTTTATTCTTCTTAAAAATTCTTTTATATTTCCATTAGGCAGCTCTAAAGTCAATACATCCATGTCATAACCATTATCCTGCAATATCTCTCTGCTCATTTCACAATAATAGCCAAATCTGCAGGGACCACAGCCACCTACAATCAATACTGTATCCGCCCCTTTTTTATATGCTTCTATATAATTGCCTAAATTCATTTTTAGTGGCAGACACGCCATTTCTGGTGCATATTTTGTGCCTATTTCCAAAGCCTTTTTATTGTTAAAGGGTGGTATCTGGTAATCAATCCCTAAATCGTCCAATAAAGATTTTGCTACAATATATGTATTACCCATATGCGGAAACGTTATCTTCATTTTTATTCCTCCATCTTATCATGTCAATAAAAGCTTCTAATCTTGTGTTCATTCCTGCCTCTCCTGAATGTTCATCAATGTTTAACACTATAAATGGAATTTTAGAATCTTTTCTAATTTTTCTCTCTATCAAGTCACATACAAATGAATCTATGCCACATCCAAAAGCCATCAAACATATTATCCCGTCTATATCTCCTCTTTCTATTAAATGAGATACTGCTCCAATGGCTTTTCTTCCATAATTCCAAAACATTTGCTTTTTTAAATGTTTTACATTTTTATTAATAATTTCATCGTCAATCATATCAATGGTTATTATATCAATATCATCATTTTTAAGTTTTCCTATTACATTCATACTGCTATATTTATCATATATATTATATACATGCCCTATTAATGCAATATTAAGTCTATGTTTGCTATTTTTTCTAATAACATTAAATTTCTTTTCCAAAATATCACAAGGCAATGTACCTTCTTTTACTTTATTTCTAAATTCATAATAGTTTTCCAAAGCTTTTTTATATGCATTCTTTATGCGTCTTACATCTTGCGTAAAAATTTTGCCTATTTCCAAAACTGCTTCTAAAACTTTTTTATCGGACTTTCTTAAATTTATTTCTGTATCTATAATTTTTGGAATATCCTTTATTGTATTTCTAACCATATCCGGTAGCCCGCCAAATTTAGGGCATATATATTCATTTTTAGATACACTTGTAAACCTGGGTATAAATAGATAATCCACTTTATCTTTAATATTTAAAATATGACCATGAAATAATTTCACAGGGAGGCATGCTTGATCTACAGTTAATTTTACTCCATCATCCATAATTTTTTTTGTTGTATTGTCAGATAATATCACTTCTGCCCCAAGTTCTTCAAAAAAAACTTTCCATAAAGGATAGTATTGATAATAAAACAATGCTCTTGGTATTCCTATTTTTTTATTCATTGTCAACACCTCAACAGCTATTATTTACTTATAAAATCTTTTTTATACTTAATTTTGAATCTTTTAACTCTTTTAAAGCTTTATTGATAAAGTAATTTTAATAGAAAGTTGTTGAAAAACAAAAAAGAGCTGAAATTTCAGCTCTTTTTTGTTTTAAAGTTAATATTTACAAAGTCAAGAAAACTTTTATTTTAAATATTATTTGAACGAGAGTATTATAACAATAAATTTCTATATGTAAGTTTTCTATATATCAGTTTTTCATATGCTCTGTAAGTCCTAGACGTTCATAAGTTTCTTCAACCATAGTCTGCCAATACAAATTATCCTTTGCCATTTTCTCTGCCTTTTTTAAAAGTTCCAATGCTTTTTTTTCATCATTTGCATTGTAATATCCCAATGCACAATTTAAATAATTCATAACATTTTCAGGACCTTTTTTCAATGCTTCTTCACTAACACGTACTAATTCTGGCCAGTTTTCAGCTAATGTATAACAGTCCATAGCCCTTACAATATAATATTCATTATCAAAATCCTTATATAGCTCTTCGTATATAATTGCAGCCTCCTGATAGTTTTCTTCCCTGTAAAGTCTATAAGCTTTCAGTTCTGGATCTGTAATTTCAATTTCATATTCTTTCTTTAATTCCTCTATCCACTCTTTATATTCCTCAGAGTTAAGAAATTCATTTACAATAAGCATTTCTTTATATTCTTCTTTTGTTCTAAAATATTCCACAACCTTTTCAATATATACAATTTCATATCCCCTTGAAATCTCTATAGGCCCTAGCAATTGATGAACCTCTGCACTAAATACATGTCTGTTTATTTCCGGATGAGTTTTTGCAAAAACTGCACCTGTAACCAATCCGCCATTTTCTGAGGTCTCTTCATTTTCAGAAAGATTTTTTGCCATGTTTTCAAAATTTTCGCCCTTTAAAAGACCTTCGTAAATACCATTGGCTTTTTCAAATGCCTTTTCTTTGCCTATATCATCAGCAGAAATAAATATATGTCTGTAGTCAACTTTTTTGTTTTGCATTTTATGCTCATTATACTTTTCTTCAAATTCTTGTTGGTCAATAGATATGGAGTACTTAACAGCTGCATTATAAAACAGCTGGTGTTTTATAATGTATTCTTTTATACCTTTTTTCATTTCTTCTTCGTCCTGATAACCCTGGGAAGCCATAAATTGGTTCTTTTCTGCAGGATTTTCATATCTTGTGTCTACAAATCTTAAGATATATTCATCAATTTCTTCTTCTGTTATTGTTATTCCAGATTTTTTAAATGCATAGTCATCAAGTACAATTTTTTCAATTATTTGATCAAGAAGCATATCATTCCGTTCTTCATCACCTTTTCGCATCATTTCAGGATTTCTTTTATGTTTTTCATAAAAAATATTTCTTTCTGAAATAAAAATATCAGAACTCACAAAAGTGCCATTTATTTTAAGGGCTTCTTGTCCAAATGGCTTTGGTTCTTTTTTCACATCTTTCTTGTTATTATCTGACAGGTAATAAACTCCTCCTATAGATGCTAATATAATCAACACTAAAGATGATACTAGTAATACTATTTTTTTCTTGCTCATTTAAAACTACCTCCAAAATAAATTAGCTTTTAGAAAATGTTTTAAATCTGTTTATATATAAATAATTATAACGGTACTGCTATAATTTTTCAATTCTATTAATAATGAAGATACAGCTATATCAATGGTTTTAATTTAATAAAAAATACCAGGTCAAAAAACCTGGTATTTTTTATTAAAATTTTAAAAATTTAGCTTTTATGCTTTTCCATCGCATCCTAATACGTTGATTATTTTATTTTTAACTAACTCTTTTATTGCAATTCTTGCTGGACCTAAGTACTGTCTTGGATCAAAATGAGATGGATTTTCAGCAAAATACTTTCTTATAGAGCCTGTCATAGCAAGTCTTAAATCTGAGTCTATATTTATTTTACAAACTGCCATTGATGCTGCTTTTCTTAACATATCTTCCGGAACACCTTGTGCACCTGGCATTTCTCCACCATATTTATTAATCATATCAACATATTCTGGAATTACTGATGAAGCACCATGTAAAACTATAGGAAAACCTGGTAACCTTTTTCCTATCTCTTCTAAAATATCAAATCTTAATTTTGGTTCACCTTTAAATTTAAATGCACCATGACTTGTACCTATAGCAATTGCCAGTGAATCAACTCCTGTTCTTTCTACAAATTCCTCAACTTCATCAGGATTTGTAAATGCTGCATCTTCTTCTGATACATTAACATCATCTTCAATACCAGCAAGTCTTCCTAACTCACCTTCAACAGTTACACCTTTATCATGTGCATAATCTACAACCTGTTTTGTAAGTTTAATGTTCTCTTCAAAAGGAAGGTGTGAACCATCAATCATAACAGATGTAAAACCACCATCAATACATGATTTACAAAGTTCAAAACTATCTCCATGGTCAAGATGTACACATATTGGAAGTCCTGTTTCTTCAATTGCCGCTTCAATAAGCTTCATTAAGTAAGTATGATTTGCATACTTTCTTGCTCCTGCTGAAACTTGAAGAATTAAAGGTGCATTAACTTCCTTGGCAGCTTCTGTTATTCCCTGTATTATCTCCATGTTGTTAACATTGAAAGCTCCTATAGCATATCCACCTTCATATGCTTTTTTAAACATTTCTTTACTTGTAACTAAAGGCATATTTTCACTCCTTATATAATGAATTAATTGAACGTAAAATTTACGTAATATATTAAAATAGTGTTCAATTGCTTTAATAAGTTTTTGTTAAGTTTTTGTTGAAATTTCATGTATTTTCTAAAGTACAGGTAATAAACGCTTATTGTTAAGTTTTTACCATACTTATTTTATCAGATTCAAAATGAAAATCAAGCTAATTTTAAAAAAATTTTGATAAATTTTTATCAAACTCAATTGCAATTTATACATTATTATGTTATATTTTTATTTGGTCGTGTTTAAAGTTGATAATACAAACACTTATGGAAATACATATAATGTATAAATTATTTTTTAGGAGGTTTTAGTATGAGTAAATTGACAGGCGCATGTATCTTTGGCCAGTCAGGTGGCCCTACATCAGTTATTAATGCTAGTGCTTCAGGTGTTATACAAGAGGCTTTAAAGCAAGATTGCATAACTGAAGTATATGGTGCTGCTCATGGAATTAGAGGTATTTTAGAAGAAAATTTTTATGACATGAGTAAGGAAGATAAATACGAGTTGGATCTTTTAAAAACCACTCCTTCTTCTGCTCTAGGTTCAGTAAGATATAAATTGGCAGATGCCGATGAAGATGACACTGACTATAAAAGACTTTTAGAGGTTTTTAAAAAGTACAATATCAGATATTTCTTCTACAATGGTGGAAATGACTCTATGGACACTTGTAACAAAATAAGCAAGTATATGCAAAAGGTTGGTTACGAATGTAGAGTTATGGGTGTTCCAAAGACAATTGACAACGACTTATGGGCAACAGACCACTGTCCTGGTTATGGAAGTGCGGCAAAATACGTTGCAACATCCATAATGGAAGTATATCTTGATGCAAGGGTTTACGATACTGGAATGGTAACAGTTTTTGAAATTATGGGAAGAAATGCTGGTTGGCTGACAGCTGCATCTGCTTTAGCTGCTCATAAAGGATATGGTCCTGATTTGATTTACCTTCCTGAGATTACATTCAATATGGATAAATTCCTTAATGAAGTAGCTGAAGTTTATAATAGAACTGGAAAGGTTTTAGTAGCTTTTTCAGAAGGCTGTAAAGATGAACAAGGACGATACATTGCAGAAATGGGAGCTGAACTTTCAAAAGACTCTTTTGGACATGCTCAACTAGGTGGTGCTGCTTCCATATTAGCTAATGCTGTTAAACAAAAACTAAACACTAAAGTTCGTGGAATTGAATTTAGTCTTCTACAAAGATGTGCTTCTCATATTGGTTCTTTAACAGACGTAAACGAAGCATATATGGCAGGGGAAATGGCTGTTAGATATGCAGTGGAAGGAAAAACTGACTACATGGTTGGTTTTGAAAGAGAAGAAGGCAGTGTGTATAAATGTAACGCTAAACTTGTTAAATTAGATGATGTTGCAAACACAGAAAAGAAAGTTCCAAGAGAGTGGATAAACAAAGAAGGTAATGGAGTTACAGAGGACTTTATTAAGTATGCTCTTCCATTAATTCAAGGAGAATCATCCCCTCCATTAGAAGATGGTCTTCCAAGATTTGCAAAATTGAAAAAAGTTTTAGCTAAAAAATAACAACTAAGTTTTTTCAATTTATTAAGTAAAAATGCATAAAATGCATATATTAATAAATGAAATTCAAAATCATACAACTGGCGGAAGTGGAGTTTACCACATGGAGTATGATTTTAAAGTTGCCGACCGCCTGGGCATTAGTAACGCTCAGGTGGTTTTTATTTTTATAAATAACACTCTAACTTTAGTTTAAGAGTTTAAAAGGAGGGATATTATGTCTGGAAATGCATGGAGAAATTTCACATCTGGTATTTGGCAAGAAAATATTGATGTCCGTGATTTTATAGTAAAAAACTACACCCCCTATGATGGGAATGAAAGTTTTTTAGCTTCTTCAAGTGCGAAAACAGAAAAACTGTGGAATAAGTGCAAAGAACTTCTTAAAGAAGAACATTTAAAAGATGGTGTGCTGAGCATTGACACCAACACAATTTCTGGAATTACAAGCCACTCACCAGGATATATTGATGAAGAAAATGAATTAATTAAAGGTCTTCAAACAGATAGTCCCCTAAAAAGAGCTGTTATTCCTTTTGGGGGTATTAGGATGGCAAAGCAGGCCTGCGAAAAATACAACTATAAACTTTCTTCAGAAATTGACGAAATTTTTAATAAATTTCGCAAGACACATAATGACGGCGTATTTAGTGCATATACAAAAGATATGAGACTTGCAAGAAGATGCGGGGTAATTACAGGTCTTCCTGATGCTTATGGTCGGGGCAGAATTATTGGAGATTATAGAAGAGTTGCCCTTTATGGTGTTACCAGCCTTATTAATAAAAAACAAGAGGATTTAAACAGACTTCTTGATATGGATATGACAGAAGAAATAATCCGTTTAAGAGAAGAGGTTTCTGAACAAATCAAAGCACTAAATGAACTTGTTCAAATGGCTAAAGAATACGGATATGATATTAGAAGACCTGCTAAAAACGCTTTAGAAGCTATCCAGTGGACATATTTTGCTTTTCTTGGATCTCTAAAGGAAACCAATGGTGCTGCAAACTCTTTAGGCAGGGTAAGTACTTTCTTTGATATATATATAGAAAGAGATTTAAAGGAAGGGGTTTTATCAGAAACAGAAGCCCAGGAACTCATTGATCAATTTGTTATTAAGCTTAGGATGGTAAGGCATCTTAGAACTCCTGAATACAATGAGCTGTTTGCAGGTGACCCGGTATGGATAACTGAATCCATAGGTGGAATGTGTGAAGACGGAAGACATATGGTTACTAAGACTTCTTTTCGTGTTCTTCAAACTTTATTTAATTTAGGTCCTGCTCCTGAGCCAAACATTACAATACTTTGGTCTAACAGGCTTCCGCAAAACTTTAAAAAGTTTTGCGCTAAAGTTTCTAATAAAACCAGTTCAATCCAATATGAAAACGATGATATTATGAGAACTAATTTCAACGATGATTACAGCATTTCATGCTGTGTATCTGCTATGCGTACTGGTAAAGACATGCAGTTTTTTGGAGCCCGCTGTAATCTTCCTAAACTTCTTCTTTTGGCTTTAAATGGCGGAAAAGATGAAATAACAGGTGAGCAGGTAGCCCCTGAAATGGAGCCTTATCGGGATGAATATTTAGATTACAACAAAGTTATGAACAGGTTTAGGTATATGCAAAAATGGCTTGCCAAGTTATACGTAAATACAATGAATATCATTCATTATATGCATGACAAATACGCATATGAAAGACTTATGATGGCACTTCACGATACAGAAGTCCAAAGATTTATGGCCTTTGGCCTGGCAGGTCTTTCTGTTCTTGTTGACTCTTTAAGTGCCATAAAATACACTTATGTTAAAGTCATCAGGGATGAAAGAGGTCTTATTACAGATTTTGAAATAAAAGGTGATTATCCTCAATTCGGAAATGATGATGACAGAGTGGACAGCATTGCAGTTTCTGTAGTACGAGATTTTTATACTGAATTAAAAAAATGCCCTACTTACAGAAATTCAAAACACACACTTTCAATTCTCACCATTACCTCAAATGTTGTTTATGGCGAGAAAACAGGCTCTACCCCTGATGGAAGAAAAAAAGGTGAACCTTTTGCACCAGGTGCAAATCCAATGCATGGAAGAGATAAATTAGGTGCTTTGGCAGCTTTGAATTCAGTGGCAAAAATTCCTTATGAATACTGCAAAGATGGAATATCCCTCACAATTACCCTTGTGCCTGATTCATTAGGAAAAGATACAGATTCTAGAATCAATAATCTAGTTGCAATATTAGACGGGTATTTTGCCCAAAGAGGGCACCATATTAATATTAACGTCCTTGAAAAGGCTGTCCTTGAAAAGGCAATGAAAGAACCGGAAAAATATCCGCAGCTAACCATAAGAGTATCAGGCTATGCGGTTAATTTTATAAGACTTACTCCAAAACAGCAGTCTGAAGTAATAGCAAGGACTTTCCACAGAGCCAGATGAAATTGGAAGTTAGATGTGAGAGGTGAGAAGTGGGGAATCCAACTTCTCACCTTTAACCTCTAATTAATGTGCTTTTACTGGTTGGGTTACTATATCCGTCCTTCCTATTCCCAAAGTGGAAAAGCTGTTGTCGCCCATGCTAAGAAGCCTTCCGTCTTCTTTTAAAACTATTGTAAAATCACCTTTCCCTGATATTAGCTTTGCACCTTTTAATTTTTCATTTTCCACAGGAAGAAGCTTGTTTTCATTTGTGCCGTCCCCTAACTGGCCAAAAGTGTTATCCCCCCATACCCAAACTGAACCATCTGCTTTTATAGCCATGGAGTGGCTTTTTCCCGCCATTATGCCAACTACATTGTCAAGACCTTTTACCTGAACGGGGGTACGCACACTAGATGATGTTGCTCCATTTCCAACCTGTCCTGAACTGTTTCTTCCCCAAGCCCATACTGTACCGTCCTTTTTCAAAGCCAATACATGGTTCATGCCAGAAGATATTGCAATAATATCCTCTACCTCAAGTACCTGGGTAGGGACTAAACTAATATGGGATGTTAACCCATTACCCAATTCTCCATTTAAATTTACTCCCCAGCCCCAAACTGTACCATCTTCTTTTAGAGCTATTGTATGGTCTTTACCTGTGGATATATCTATTATACCTTCTAAATCACTTACTTCTACACTGGCGGTGAAATTGTCCCCAAAATTGTTGTGGTGGTTTTGAGAACCGTTTCCTAATTGTCCCCAATAGCTGTCCCCAGAAGAATACACTTTTTGATTGCCAGCTATTCCAACTATATGTTTGTCTCCTATTCCTACCTTTTCATAATCTTTAAAAAACTCAATTTCTAAAGGTTTTATCAGACTATCTGAAAAACTTGTAGTTGCATAAAGCATTACAGTTCCATCCTGCCTGATTACGCCTGTACGCCCAGGTCCGGCAATAATGTCAGCTACTAATGATTCTCTTTCTATTTTGTGAGGAAAATCTACGATATTTGAGTCAATGCTATCTATTAGCTGTAAACTTGAACTGTCTCCCCATCCCCACAAATTTCCATCTTCATCTAGTGCCACTACATGTCTTAATCCTGTTACCACTTTTGTGATTTTAGACACATCAGGTATATTCACAGGTACATTTACAAAATTTCCTGTGCCATTGCCCATTTGACCATATTTATTATCTCCCCAGCTCCATAGTGAACCATCGGATTTTATTACAGCCATATGGTTTTCACCAGCCGACAAAGCTCTGATTGAAGACAATCCCTCCATCTTAACAGGTTTATCCAGTTTTTCAGTGCTTTCATCTCCAAGAACTCCTTTGTCATTACTTCCCCACGCCCATACCGTTCCGTCATTTTTCAATACAGCTATGTAAAATTGAGATATATCAACTTGTTTAACATCTTCTATATACTCGTATTTTTTAGGAATATCATAATAAAAGTCCTTAGAATTATGTCCCATCATTTCAGTTTCATTATTTCCCCAAAACCACACTGTTCCATCATCTTTTAAGGCTGCAGATACATATTTCCCTGCAGATATATCCTTTACCCCTGCAAGATTATTTACTTTTACAGGAACAGAAGTTAAGTCTTCAGAGCCATTTCCCAGCTGACCAAAGGTTCCTGAACCCCAAGCCCATACCGTTCCATCCTCTTTTAAAGCTAGTACATGGTCGTATCCTGCTGCTATTTTCTTTATTCCCCTTAAGCCTTCTACCATTACAGGAAAAGCTTTTTTAGAAGTTGTGCCATCTCCAAGTTGCCCACTTTTGTTGTTACCCCATGTCCAAACTGTTCCATCATCTTTCAATGCAACAGAAAAATTTCCTCCAGCAGCTATATCTATCATCTTTTCCAGCTGCTCAACCTTTATAGGAGTTCTTCTGGTTGTATTTGTCCCGTCACCTAACTGGTTATCAACATTTCTTCCCCATGCCCACAAAGTTCCGTCTTTTTTTAGTGCCAGAGAATGTTCGTCCCCCGTTGAAATATAAACTATATCTTGAAGTTCTTTAATGTTAAAAGGTTTAGTAATACTACCTCCTTCTTCTATACCTAATTTTCTGTTGGAATTGTCACCCCAAACCCATACTGTTCCATCATATTTTAATGCAACTGTGTGGGATATACCGCACTCAACTTGTATATAATCATTTCTAACTTCCTTTGGAAACTGGTCTATATAATGAAGAATATACTGCACCATTAGAGCATAATCCATTGAATTAATCTTATTATCCCCATTTAAATCAGCTACCCACAACTCATCCTCTAAAGGTAATTTAGAAATAGCTTCTAGTATATATCTTTTTAAAAGTGCAGCATCTAAAGAATTTACATTATCATCCCCGTTAAGATCCCCAATTCTGCTTAATGGAATTGCTAATACAAAATTCTCTTCTTCAGGTACCTTATCTAAGGCTTTCCCCGATACAGGATTAAACACAGAAGATGTAAATAAACATATAAAAGCAAATATAGTTATAATTTTTTTAAACATATTTATCCCCCTAATATTAAGTAAAATTATTTTCTAAAATTTTACAAATAAAAAAATAGAAAATATTTCTTATATATTAATGTTAATATAATTACAATATAACTGCAATAGATAGGGGAAAATAAAAAAATTTAAGGTAGAGTAAAAACCCCACCTTAAATTTATCACTTTTTATTGATTAAACTAGAATTTTTATTTATCCAACGGATAGTTTTCTCTTTTTTCGTAATGTGTGTGTAGAAGCTTATGTGCTTTCTCGCTGCCTGGCTCACCAAAATATTCATCATATAGCATTTTTATTTTAGGATTTTCATGGGACTTTCTAATAGGCAAAGCTCTATCTTCTTCATATATTGCCTTAGCCCTTTCAACCCTTAAATCAATCCAGCTTCTAACACTTGAAGGCTGTATTGGCTGTCCTCCACCGTTAACACATCCTCCTGGACATGCCATTACCTCAATAAAGTGATATTCTGCCTCTCCAGCTTTGATTTTATCAAGAAGCTTTCTTGCATTGCCCAATCCATGTGCAACAGCAGCTTTTAGTTTAAGATCTGCCACTTCAATAGTAGCTTCCTTAATTCCTTCTATACCTCTAACTTGATTGTATTCAATATCTTGAACTGATTCACCAGTTAGAACTTCTGCCACAGTTCTAAGTGCCGCTTCCATAACACCACCTGTAGCACCAAATATAACTCCTGCACCTGTAGCTTCACCCATTGGGTCATCAAACTGTCTTTCTGGAAGTTCTTCAAAATCAATTCCAGCTTCTCTTATCATTCTTGCAAGCTCTCTTGTAGTTAAAACCACATCCACATCAGGATATCCAGTTGAAGAAAGTTCAGGTCTTTGAGCTTCAAATTTCTTTGCAGTACATGGCATAATTGATACAACAAATACTTTAGAAGGGTCAATTCCTTCTTTCTCTGCATAATAAGACTTTAACACTGCACCAAACATTTCATGTGGTGATTTACAACTTGAAAGATTTTCTAAAAATTCAGGGTACTGGTGCTCACAAAACTTAATCCACCCTGGACTACAGGAAGTTATTAGAGGCAATTTTCCTCCATTTTTAATTCTGTTAATTAATTCAGTTCCCTCTTCCATTATAGTCAAATCAGCTGCAGTATCAGTATCAAACACTTTGTCAAATCCTAAGCGTCTTAAAGATGCAATCATATTGCTTGTAACTCTTGTACCAATTGGCATTCCAAATTCCTCTCCAAGAGCAACCCTTACTGCTGGAGCTGTCTGAACTACAACGTGTAAATCTGGATTATCTAAAGCTTCCCATACTTTATCAGTATCATCTTTTTCTCTTAAAGCTCCAACTGGACATACATTTATACACTGTCCGCACATAGTACATGGAACTTCATTTAATGATTTGTCAAATGCCGGAGCTACTATTGTCTTAAATCCTCTTTCATTAGTATCTATAACAGAAACTTTTTGTATGTTTTTACACATGCTTACACAGCGTCTGCACAATACGCATTTATTTTGGTCTCTAACAATTGATGGTGAAAAATCATCAAGAGGATGACTAGTATTTTCTCCTTCAAATCTAATATCCTTTATATTAAGGTCTTCAGCTAATTTTTGAAGTTCACAGTTTCCACTTCTTACACAGGTTAGGCATTTTTTATCATGGTTTGATAAAATCAGTTCTAGTGTAACTTTTCTAGCTTCCCTTACTGCAGGGGATTGAGTATATATTTCCAGTCCTTCGGAAACTGGATACACACATGCTGCTTGAAGACTTCTTGCCCCTTTTACTTCCACCACGCACATTCTACAAGCACCAATTTCATTTATTTCTTTTAGATAACAAAGAGTAGGTATTTCTATATTTGCATCTCTTGCAGCTTCTAAAATAGTATAATTAGCTGGCACTTGCAACTTTCGGTTATCTATCGTAATGTTTACCATTTGCATTTTAAAAACCTCTCCTTTCACTAAACATTCTTAAATATAGCTTTGAATGGACATTTTTCCATACAAACACCACATTTTATACATTTCTCCTGATCTATAACATAAGGTGTTTGTGTTTTCCTGTCTCCACTTATTGCTGAAACTGGACATTGCTTTGCACAAATACCACAGCTTTTACATATGTCATTATTAATTACATACTTCATCATTGATTTACATACTCCAGCTGGACATTTCTTATCTCTTACGTGAGCAACATATTCATCCCTAAAATATTTTAATGTGCTAAGAACAGGATTTGGAGCTGTTTGTCCTAGTCCGCAAAGTGCTGAAGCTTTTATATTTTTAGCAAGCACTTCTAGTTTTTCTATATCTCCTTCTTCACCTTTTCCATCTGTAATACGCTCTAATATTTCATACATTCTCTTGGTACCTATACGGCATGGTGGACATTTTCCACAGGATTCATCCACAGTAAACTCTAAAAAGAATTTTGCAATGTCTACCATACAGGTATCTTCATCCATTACAATAAGTCCACCTGAACCCATCATAGAACCCAATTGAATTAATGAATCGTAGTCAATAGGTGTATCAATATGACTTGCTGGAATACATCCACCAGAAGGTCCACCTGTTTGAGCTGCTTTAAACTCCTTACCTCCTGGGATTCCTCCTCCGATTTCATATACAACCTCTCTTAATGTGGTTCCCATTGGAATTTCAACCAAACCAGTGTTGTTAATCTTTCCACCTATTGCAAATACCTTTGTACCCTTACTTTTTTCTGTACCTATACTAGTAAACCATTCAGGTCCATTTAAAATAATCTGTGGAATATTTGCATAAGTTTCAACATTATTTAATATGGTTGGTTTTCCCCATAAACCTTTTACTGCTGGAAATGGAGGTCTTGGTCTTGGTTCACCTCTGTGACCTTCTATAGAAGTCATAAGAGCAGTCTCTTCACCACATACAAAAGCTCCTGCTCCAAGTCTTATTTCTAAATCAAAATCAAAACCAGTGTCAAATATATTTTTTCCTAAAAGACCATACTCTTTTGCAGACTCAATGGCAATATTAAGTCTATTAACAGCAATAGGATATTCAGCTCTAACATAAATATATCCTTGATTTGCGCCAACAGCATAACCAGCGATAGCCATTGCTTCAATAAGGCTGTGTGGGTCACCCTCTAATATACTTCTATCCATAAATGCGCCTGGGTCACCTTCGTCAGCATTACAGCAAACATATTTTTGTTGGTTTTCTTGCCTTGCTGCAAACTCCCATTTTAGTCCTGTAGGAAAACCTCCGCCACCTCTACCTCTTAAACCAGATTTTTTTATAGTTTCAATAACTTCTTCTGGTTTCATCTCAGTCAAAACTTTAGCTAAAGCTTTATACCCATCAAAAGCAATATATTCATCAATGTTCTCTGGATTTATTACACCACAATTTCTAAGTGCAACTCTTAATTGTTTTTTAAAAAAGTCTGATTCTTCTATCGATGCATCAACATCGTCAGCTTTTGCACCCTGAATCAGTCTTTTTACGATTCTTCCCTTTAATAAGTGCTCTTCAACTATTTCTTTTATGTCTTCAACTTTAACCATTGTATACATTGCACCTTCAGGATACACTACCATAATAGGACCTTCTGCACAAAGTCCAAAACAACCAGTCTTTACTACTTTAACTTCATCCTGAAGCTTAAATTCTTTGATTTGCACTTCCAGCTCATCTATAATTTTGCTAGAATTTGAAGCTGTACATCCCGTTCCTCCACAAACCAATACGTGCGATCTATATAATTGCATTTTAAACCCTCCTTTTACAAAATAAAACTGTTATTCTTTCTCTGCTTCACCAATTGTGTAATCAATACATACTCTTCCGTTTACAATATGTTCTGCAACAACACGTACTGCTTTTTCAGGAGTCATATTTACATAAGTTACTTTATTTCCTTCTTTGTCTATTACCTCAACAATAGGCTCAAGTCTGCATGTTCCTATGCAACCTGTCATTGTTACAGACACATTATCTATATTTCTTTTTGACAGTTCACTAACAAAAGCATTCATCACAGGTCTTGCACCTGCAGCAATACCACATGTAGCCATACCCACTATAATTCTCATTTCCTTATCTGTTGATCTTAAATTAATTTGTTCTAGAGTCTTTTTTCTTATGGCTTCTAATTCAGCTATGGATTTCATCCAATACACCTCCAAAAATAATCTTTATTCCTTCATTTACATACTCACCTATCCACTTTATTACTTCAAACTGGGTAATAGGCACATCTCCAAGGGTCTTTTTTATATCAAGTGAGTTAAATTTAAACTGTTCTTTTTTATTGTCAATTACTAGATTATATTCAACATGAGGTTGTGCCATTATAAGAGTTGTCAATGTTTCAGCTACATTCCCCAAAGGTAACCTGTCAATATGAGATATTTTAAAACAAGCTTTAACTTCTGTGCCCACATTTTTTTTAGAATCTATACTAAGTTCACCAGAAGCATTTTTTGCAGAGGCTTCAAAAAGAGAAATACCAAGCCCTACTTTTCTGGTGGTTCTAGTTGTTTTAAAAGGGTTTTTAACATCTTTTAAAAATTCCTCATCCATTCCAATACCGTTATCTTTAATTATTATCTCTAATAAGTCAATATCAGTATGGGCACATATTATTATGTCAATTTTATCTGCTTTTGCAGAAAGTGAGTTTTGTACTATGTCCATTATGTGTAAAGATAAGTCTCTCATTATTCTTTATACTTTTTAATAATCCCTTCAACATCTTCTGGCACAAGTCTTCCATAAACATCATCATTAATTGTTATAACAGGTGCTAATCCACAAGCGCCTATACATCTGCAAGCTTCTAAAGAAAACAGCCCATCTTCTGTACATTCGCCTACATCAATACCTAAGTGTTCTTTGAATTTATCCAGAATCTGTCCTGCACCCTTTACATAACAAGCGGTTCCCATACAAATGTTTACTTTGTACTTACCCTTTGGATTTAAAGAAAACTGTGTGTAAAATGTTACTACACCGTAAATTTCAGAAAGTGAAACTCCAAGGCCTTCTGAAATTTTCTTTTGAACTTCAATTGGCAAATATCCATATAATTCTTGCGCTTCATGAAGTACCGGAACTAAAGCACCTTTAGTATCCTTATACTTTTCAATGATTTCTTGAAGCTTTTCATCTCTTACATCTTTCATGCCACAACAGCAGCAATTATTTGTGCTCATTTCCAATAACCCCCTAACAGACGATTGTTTTGTTATTTTCAAAAAATGTATGTTAACATTTTAACAATAACCCTGATTATTATAACAAATATACGCAAAACATTCAACATATTTTATCAATAATCTTTAATATAATATAAAATTTAATGTATTGATATGTCAAGTATTTGTAAGGTTTTAAGAGTATGTGAGTTAAAAGATATATTGTATACAATATTCTTTATGCTGTTTTAGGCTATTTGATCAAAATTTAAAAAATAAAAACAGGAGTGACTAAATCACATCCTGTTTTCCTTTTGCATTTCATACTTATAAATTATTTCACTTTTTAAGGAATATCATCAATTTCAACAATATTTAATATAGAAGCTGTTCCTGTGTTTTTCCGCCTTTCTTCTTCTGTTTGCGTCGACCATACAATATAATTGTTGTTTGTAAGTTCTGCATAGCTTTTATACTCATCAAACATCTTTACTATATAATCCTTTTTTCTGTCATAGGCGTAAGCTTTTCCACTGGTAGTCCAGGTAATAAACCTGCTGCCCATTTTGGGCCATCCGCAGTCGCCTTCTATTCCAGCTTTTTTTATAAGTCTTTGCTGACCGTTTTCAACCAGCCACATATTTCTTTTTAGTACTCTGTCTCCGTCACATTCCTGACCTACAATTGCAATTGCTTCACCGTCCGTAATATATTCATATATACGCAAACCCTCGTCAATCAAAGGTTTTATCTAATTTAATAATATTTTGGATGTATTTGCAATGTAAATCTATTAAGTAAAATTATAACATTCAATATTAGGATTTTCAACACTAATAAATATACTTTCCTATCCACCCAAAGTTTCAATCAGACACTCTGCGCTTATTTCTTCAAGTTCAATAAAATTTACAGGTTCTAAGATTTCACCCAAACTGTGGGCGTCAGATGACTGGATAAACTTATGACCCTTATATTTTTCATCATTAATATATGGATTTTTATCGCATTTTTTTGAAATTTCTAAAAATTTAAAGTGCGGATTATCTGGTATCATACCAAGATTAGATACTATACTATATGAATCCCTGTCGATATGGGCGGGTATTACAACGCCATCTAGATTTAAAACGTAGCTAACTGCTTCTTCTATACTAAGGTTTGCAGCTGTCAATAAAAGTCTTTCCACATGTTTTATAACATTATCTTCTTCATCCATTACAATTTGCTCTCCAAAAATATCTTCCCTGTTTTTTATATCTGGAAGAGAATTGTATACCATATCCTGCAAACTCAAAACATCCTCTATGCGTTTAAAAAGACAAATTAAATGAACCTCTTCACGGGTTTCTAATTCCATACCAGGTACTACAACAATTCCTTTTTCCTTGGCACATTTCATGACAGCAAGGGAGTTTTCGGCAGAATTATGGTCGGTAACAGCTATAATATTTAGCCCTTTTAACCAAGCCATGTTTACAATGTTGTTTGGAGTCATTTCATTTTGTCCACAGGGGGAAAGTGCCGAATGAATATGAAGGTCATAATATGCCCTCATAAAATCTTACCTGCTTCACATGCTATTTTAAATGCATCTTTTTCACTGCTTAAAATTGCAATACCCTCTTTTGAAGCTTTATTTATAGTGGCCTCTTCAACTTCAATGCCTTCTGGAACAATAATACATGAAATTTCAGCAAGTAAGGCAACTGCCACTACATTCATATGTGTATGAACTGTAATCCATGCATCGCCTTTTTTCCCTTTAGACATAACCCAGCTTAATAAATCACATATATACATACCTTCTACTTCTTTATCAAGGGTATCTGCACATGTCAGCACTTTCATCCCCATATGTTTTGCAAATTCTTCAACTTTCATTTTAAAGTATCACCCTTTCTCCATATTAAGCTAGCCTTTTAGTTTCCTAAATCTATCATCCGGACTGTTAAGTCCCTTATCTTTTCTCTTAATTTAAAGATACAGTCAGTTTCATTTGCATTGCCTCTTACTATATCTTCAGCAAGTGCCCTGCAAGTAGGCGCCCCACATGCCCCACAATCAAGACCTGGAAGACCTTTATCTATTCTTTCAAGTTCTTCAAGCTTTTTCATAGCCACAGCAAAGTCTTGGTCAAGTTTCATAATAGGTCTGTATTCAAAATCCCCTTTCCAAACTAAATCATAATCATATTTTTCTTCATAGTTAGCACTAAAACCTTTGCTTTTGGCTTCATCAATGACTTTTTTTATTTTGGTCTTTGCAACATAAAGATTTTCAACAGTTAAAGGCCCTCCAAGACATCCACCTTGGCATGCTAAAGCTTCAACAAAGTCTACATCTTCTAGTTTATCATCTTCTAACTGCTCTAAAATAGTAATTACATTATGAATTCCATCAACTGCAAGAAAATTGTCTGTACCAAGTGCAATACTTTCTCCTCCCGAATTCGCCCATCTGATTCCTATAAAGCCTGACTTTTCCAAGTCTTCAGCTTCTTCAAGTTCATTGAGATTATTTAATACTTTTATATAAATATCTTCTATAGATAAAGCCCCATCAACAGAAGATTTATCTTTTTCATAAGGTGCTTTAATGCTTGTCACTTTAGCTGCACAAGGAGTTATAAAAAAAACTCCTATATCTTCTATTGGTATATCCTCATTTTTTGATACTTCATCTTTTACCATCTTTGCCGCAAGCTCCATAGGTGATTCCAACTTTAAAATATTATCAATTAAGCTGGGAAATCTCACTTGTATAAGCCTTACTACAGCAGGGCAAGCAGATGAAATCATGGGTTTTTTATGGTTTGACTCTTTAATAAGTCTTTTAGTTTCTAATGTTATTATTTCAGCAGCCCTTGCAACTTCAAACACATGATCAAACCCACACTTTTTCAGCGCTGTCAAAAGGTGGTTTCTTGACTTAGTGGATTTAAACTGCCCGTATAAAGACGGCGCAGGTATAGCAACTTTGTATTTAAAGTTGTTGGTACTATCAAAGGAATCTGTAATTGCCTTCTTTGCATGATAAGGGCAAACCCTTATACATTCTCCACAGTCAATACACCTTTCATTTATTATTCTAGCCTTACCTTCTCTTACCCTTATTGCCTCAGTAGGACATCTTTTGATACAATTTGTACATCCCATACATTTGTCTTCTTCTAAAGTAACTGAATGGAAGTATTTACTCATTATATCACCCTCCTTACGGCCAGTAAAAAACCGCTAAGCCTATTTAAGGAATATTGTAATCTCAACTGTTGTGCCTTTTCCAACTTCTGTCGTTATATATAGTTTATCAGAATATCTTTTGATATTAGGTAATCCCATTCCTGCTCCAAAACCCTGCTCTCTTATTTCATCAGGTGCTGTTGAATAACCTTCTTCCATTGCCCTATTCACATCAGGTATTCCAGGTCCTTTATCTTTTATCTTTATAAGTATTTTTTCACTGTCTATTTCAACAAAAGCTTTGCCTCCACCTGCATGAATTACTGCATTCATCTCTGCTTCATACATGGAAATAGCTGTTTTTTTAACTATTAGAGGCTCTACCCCCAGCTGTGCCAACATCCTTTTCATATTACTAGAAGCTTCCCCAGCAGCTGCGAAATCATTAGCAGGTATAACAAATTCTCTACTCATTATACCTTTACTCAATCCCAAACACCTCTTCCTCTTATTCCCGCGCTATAGAGCATGCCACATGCTATAAACATAGGGTGTTTTGTTGTGAGTATTGTCATACCCATTTCTTCTGCTAAACTAATCATATTTTCCTCTGGTCTTTTTCCTCTTACAAAAACAATAACATTAATATCCATCATTTCTGCTGTCCTAATCACTTGGGGATTGACAAGGCCTGTAAGCAAAACAACATTTTCCTTTACATAAGCCATAACATCACTCATTAAATCTGCTCCACAAGCCGAACTTATTTCCATATCCAAATTTTTTTCTCCTGTTATTATTTCAGCATCTAAAATATCTATTATTTCCCTTATTTTCATATATTAACCACCTTTTTATTTATGCACTTATATTTTTTATGTAGTTATATAAATATGTAGTTATATAAAATTATAACACATTGTTACATCTCTAACAATGTGTTATAAACAGAAGAACAAGTAAATAATTCCTTGGTTTTTTCTTCTTTAAAATCTTTTAAAAAATTCTATGTGTAAAAACAACTACCCCCTATAAACTCTCTTATTATTGAGTTTGTTGGTATTTCTTTTGAATCTATTGGTAGAAAATTACCCAAAAATTCAATAAGCCTTTTTGCCTCTGAATATTCTGGCTGTGACTGATCAATCTCCATCAACAATGGTTCTGCCAATACCTTTAAAACACCAAGTTCAAATATTAATGATGAATTAAACATTACATCACTTTCCTCCTGAAAAGGAAAAATATTCTTTTCTTCTCCTCTTCTTACAGAGGGCCATCTGTTTATGGTATTTACTGCACTACATCCTCTAAATTGGTGATCTCTCACTATTCTTCTTATAAACCTGGTGTCTGTAGTAGGAATTCTATTATGGTCATCAATATTCATTGAAGTTAATGCACTTATATATATTTTAAATTTCTTGCTCTTTGGAATAGATGCTGTAAGCTTGTCATTTAACCCATGTATTCCTTCAATTATGAGAAGTTGGTCATCATCAATTTTCAACTTCCTTGTATACTTCTCCCTACATCCTTTTGGAAAGTTAAATATAGGAACATCAACTTCTTCTCCCTCTATCAATTGGGCTAAATGTTTATTAAAAAGTTTTAAATCAATTGCCTCTAAAGCTTCAAAATCATATTCTCCATCTTCATCCTTAGGAGTATTTTCCCTATCCACAAAATAGTCATCCAAAGAAACTGTAACAGGTCTTAAGCCATTTACTCTAAGTTGAATGGAAAGCCTGTGGGCAAAGGTGGTCTTGCCTGAAGATGATGGTCCTGCAATTAGTATTACTTTTTTCTTGTCTTTGTTAAAAGCTATCATATCTGCAATCTGTGCAATTTTTTTCTCATGCAAAGCTTCTGAAATACGTATTATTTCATTTATACAACCTTTTTTTACAATGTCATTTAATGAACCAACATTGGCAGCACCAAGTATTCTCAACCAGTTTTTATACTCTTTAAAAATACTAAATAGTTTCTTTTGTTCTTTAAAAGGAGGTATTTCCTCTGGATTGATATTCTGAGGATATAGCATTATTAACCCTGAGTGATAGTACTTTAGTTTAAAATATTTTAAATAGCTGGTATCAGGAACCATGTAGCCATAAAAATAATCCTCAAAACCATCACAGTCATATATAGTTACATATGGTTTATTTCTATGCTCTACTGCATTGTATCTGTCCATTCTGTCTATGTTTTTAAACATTTCTTTTGCGTCAGTTAATGACATTATTTTCTTTACAAAAGGAATTTTTTGTTCTACAAGTTCCCTCATTCTTTTTTCTATCATTTCCACTTCTTCAAGGGTAAGCTCTGTTTCGCCTTCTATTTCGCAGTAGAGACCTTTACTTATAGAGTGGCATATGATTACTTTTCTTTCAGGGAAAAGGTCATTTACTGCTTTTATTAATATAAAGTTTAGACTTCTTCTGTAAATTCTCATTCCATCATCATGAGTTAAATCAATAAAATCCACCCTGCAGCTTTCATACAAATGATAACTTAATTCTTTTATATCATTATTTACTTTTGCAGCAACAATTGTGGATTTATAATTACCTTGATAGTCTTTGCTAAGTTCAAGAAGAGATATTCCTTCAAAAACTTCCCTCTCACTATCATCAGGAAACATAACTTTAATGGTGTTTAAATTGTTTTCTTTCATAGCATTATCCCCTTATCATACAATATTAGTGTTATTGGTTTATCATAAGATTTTTTAGTCCATTATTTTGAAAAAGAACCTTTATATTTATGATATTTATATTAAGAGTATTCTATATTAAAAAGTAAAAATCCTCTTTTTATACATAAGTCAAAATAAATTTCGCATCTTAATATTTAAATAAATTATTTGACAGAGTATTAAACAATAATATAAAATAAAACCTGTTTAAAAAATAAAATATGTAGTATGAGGTAAAAATATGAACCTAAAAGATATTATTTCTAAAGAAGTAGATAGACGGAAGACATTTGCCATTATATCACACCCTGATGCTGGTAAAACAACTTTGACAGAAAAGCTTTTACTTTATGGGGGTGCTATAAGACTTGCTGGCTCCGTTAAGTCTAGGAAATCAAATAAATACGCAGTTTCAGACTGGATGGAAATTGAAAAGCAAAGAGGTATCTCTGTTACATCAAGTGTTATGCAATTTGAATATGGTGGATATTGTATAAACATACTTGATACTCCTGGTCACCAGGATTTTAGTGAAGATACTTACAGAACTCTTATGGCAGCAGACAGTGCTGTAATGCTTATTGACGGTGCAAAAGGTGTGGAGGAACAGACAATAAAGCTTTTCCATGTCTGCAAAATGAGAGGTATTCCTATATTTACTTTTGTAAATAAAATGGACAGGGCAAGTAAAGATCCTTTTGAGCTAATGGAAGAAATAGAACAAGTTCTTAAAATACGCTCTTATCCAATGAATTGGCCAATAGGAACTGATGGTGATTTTAAAGGAGTTTACAACAGAGAATTGTCTCAAATAGAGTTATTTGATGGTGGCAAGCATGGTCAAAACATTGTTTCATCTACCAAAGGCAATGTAGAGGATAAAGTTTTTTTAGATCTTTTAGGAGAACACTATTACAATAAATTATGTGAAGACATTGAACTTCTTGATATGGCAGGAGACGAGTTTGACAAAAAAAAGCTTGATTCTGGCAATCTTACCCCTATATTTTTTGGAAGTGCCATGACCAATTTTGGAGTACAACCTTTTTTAGAAGAATTCTTACGACTTGCTCCTAAGCCAGGTATGAAAGATTCCTCAGAAGGTATAGTAGAACCAGAATCAGATAAATTTACAGGCTTTGTTTTTAAAATTCAAGCAAATATGAATCCCACTCATAGGGATAGACTTGCTTTTATAAGAATTTGTTCAGGACGCTTTTCTAAGGGGATGTCGGTACACCATGTTAGAGAAGGAAAAGAAGTAAGGCTTTCTCAACCCCAGCAATTTATGGCACAGGATCGTGTTATTGTGGAAGAAGCCTACCCAGGAGATATAATAGGAGTATTTGACCCTGGAATTTTTCAGATAGGTGATACTTTAAGTGAAGGAAATGCTAAATTAGAATTTGAGGGAATACCTGTTTTTCCTGCTGAACACTTTGCAAGAGTTGTCCCTGCCGATACTATGAAACGAAAGCAGTTTTTAAAAGGTATTAATCAGTTAGCTGAAGAAGGAGCTATTCAGGTTTTCAAACAAATTGATATAGGTATTGAAGCATTGATTATCGGAACTGTAGGTGTATTGCAATTTGAAGTATTAGAATACAGACTAAAAAATGAGTACGGTGTAAATTTGAGAATCCAAAAACTTCCTCATAGATTTGCTCGCTGGATAGCAAATAGTAAAATAGATCCAAGAGAGCTAACTCTAACAAGTTCAACTATGATTGTTCACGATAAAGATGAAAGATATGTTCTTTTGTTTGAAAATGAGTGGGGCATTGAATGGGCAAAAGAAAAAAACAGTTCTCTTGAACTAAATGATATTGCAAAAAAAGAAGTTGTTTGATGTTAGGAAAAGATGGTATTTAAAAATTAAATAAATTTATAAAGGAGAACTGATATGTCTATTAAAACCACTTACACTAAGTTTAATGAAATTCTTGTAGAATTAAAAAATGACTATACAGTTTTTGCTCCTGTAAGATTTTCTAGTATAGGAACACATTCAGACAACGATATTATAAGATATGATAAAATTGATGATGTAACCTCTATTGTTCATAATGAAAAATCCCACTTTTCACCAAAGGAAATATACTTTCCAATTACACAAATCTTATTTCATTTTTCTAATAATGAACAACATGTTCCTGAAATTGATGAGAAAAAACATATAATCATTATGCGTCCATGTGATATCAATTCTTTGTCGGTATTTGAGTCTATATTTATTAAAAACAGCAACAATTTTGAAGATTTCTATTACAAGAGATTAAGAGATAAAATCAAAATTTTTATGCTTGAATGTAAAGATGGTTTTGATTCCTGTTTTTGTGTGTCTATGGGAATGAATAAAACTGATAATTATGATGTTGCACTTCGCTTTACTGAGGATAACATTTTATGTCATATCAAATCAGAAGAGTTTCAAAGTTATTTTAACAAAAAAGGTGAAAATACCCACTTCATTCCCCAATATGTAGAGAAAAACAGCAAAACAGTGGAAATTCCAGACATTTATAAAATAACATTAGATATGTTTAATGATGATATTTGGACGGAATATACTCAAAGATGCATCGCCTGTGGAAGATGTAATTTTGTTTGCCCTACCTGTACATGTTGGTCAATGCAGGATGTACAATATGAAGAAAAAATGGGTACTGGTGAAAGAAGACGTGTCTGGGCAAGTTGTCATGTTGATGGCTATACCGATATGGCCGGGGGACATTCTTTTAGGCGCAGCAATGGGGAAAGAATGCGTTTTAAAGTATTCCATAAAATTTATGATTTTAAAAAACGTTTTGGTTATAATATGTGCACAGGTTGCGGCAGATGTGATGATATATGCCCCGAATACATTTCATATTCAAATTCAATAAATAAAGTAACTAAGTTTACGAAAGGGGAATGGGCAGATGGAAAATAATTATTTAGCACAAAAATATAAAATATTAAAAATAACCCCTGAAACTGAAATTGACTATACTTATAAAATAGAATTTGATTTGCCGGTAAATTACGGCCAGTTTTTACAAGTATCCATACCAACAGTAGGGGAATGCCCAATATCAATCTCCGGCATTGGTAATGGATTTATTGAATTGACAATACGCCATGTGGGGAAGGTAACAAATGAAATTAAAAAGCTAAAAGAAGGGGACTACATATATTTAAGGGGTCCTTATGGAAATGGTTTTTGCATAGACTATTACAAAAACAAACAGCTAATTATTGCAGCTGGCGGCACAGGACTTGCCCCTGTTAAAAGCATTATAAACTACTTTTATAACAACCCTCACCAAGTAAATAGCCTGGATCTTTTAATAGGCTTTAAAACACCTAAAGATATTCTTTTTAAAGATGAAGTAGATGAATGGATGAATTCTTCTAAAATGAATGTAATACTAACTGTAGACAAAAACGACTCTGCCTGGACGTGCAACACAGGCTTTATCACCGACTTTATATCCCATGTAAAAATCAATGATTTTAACAATGTTGAAGTCATTATTGTAGGTCCCCCAATAATGATGAGCTGCAGTGCAAAGGAATTTATTAATCTTGGAGTAAAAGAAGATAATATCTGGGTCTCCTTTGAAAGAAATATGAGTTGTGGAATCGGAAAATGTGGACATTGTAAAATTGATGAAACTTATGTATGTCTTGAAGGTCCTGTTTTTAAATACACCAAAGCAATGTCTTTAATAGATTGAAAGGTTGGTGGCTAAAATGTCTGTTAATACAAAATCAGTAAAGAAAAATGCCTGGAGAATAACAAAACACAGGGGTAAAACCGCTCTTAGGATAAGGGTAACAGGTGGGCATTTAAATGTAAAACATTTTGATCTTATAAAAAAAATTGCAAATACTTTCGGAAATGGAACTGTTCATATTACAAGCAGACAAGGGTTTGAAATTCCCCATATTGATTTTGATAACATACCCAAAATAAATGAAATGATAGCATCCTACATTAAAGAAACTGAAATTGACCGTGGTGTAATTATTGAAAACCCCTATGAAGGGTATCCTTCATCTGGCACTAGAAATATTTCTGCATGTATTGGAAACAATGTATGTCCATATGCAAATTATAATACAACTGCCTTTGCATATGAAATTGAAAAAACGGTATTTCCTAATGATTACCATGTAAAAATAGCACTTACAGGCTGCCCAAATGACTGCATTAAAGCTCACCTGCAAGATATAGGCATAATTGGGCAGGTTGACAGACAATATGATGAATATAGATGTATCTCCTGCAATGCCTGTGTAAAGAACTGCGAAAGAAGGATAACCGGGGCACTTTCTATGGTTAATTACAAAATAAAACTAGATAAAGAAAAATGCATTGGTTGTGGTGAATGTATTCTAAAATGCCCTACAAATGCATGGCATAGAAATCCTAAAAACTTTTTTAGAGTTGTGATTATGGGGCGAACTGGAAAAAGAAATCCGCGTTTGGCCACAACTTTTCTTGAGTGGGTTGATAAGGAAACCATCATTAAAGTTCTTAAAAATTTATACACTTATATAGATACCTTTATAGATAAATCAAATCCTGACGGAAAGGAACATGTTGGGTATATTGTGGATAGAACTGGATATGAAGTTTTTAAAAAATATGTGCTTAAAGATATAGAACTTCCTCCTGAGGCTAAGGTTGCTGAAAAATTAGACTTTTCAGGATATTTTTATAAAGAGTAAAATATTTGGTTAATAGCTATTAGAATAGTGAAAATAAAAATGCCAGAGGCTTAAAACCTCTGGCTGTTGGTGAGCCATGAAGGAATCGAACCTTCGACACCTTGATTAAAAGTCAAGTGCTCTACCGACTGAGCTAATGGCTCAAATGGCTGGGATGCAAGGACTCGAACCTTGGAAATGCCAGAGTCAAAGTCTGGTGCCTTACCACTTGGCTACATCCCAACGTAATGGGGTGAATAATGGGATTCGAACCCACGACCTCCAGAGCCACAATCTGGCGCTCTAACCAGCTGAGCTATATCCACCAAAAGCGTTCCTGAAAAATAGGCACAAGGCTATTTTAAGACAGATGCGACTAAATGTCAAGTATATTTTTAATTTTTTTTTATTTTCTCGACAAAAAGCCTTTATATAAGGCTTTTTAGCTTGTGTAACCTTTAGATTTAAACCATTTTAATATGCTTATACTATATTTTTCTTTAGTTTTAGACCTTGAAATTATTCCACCACCACAAACATCATACCCATCAACTATTACAAATCTTCCTGTGTTTTGGTTTGAATGGAAATTGTCGAAAACAACCTTTTCCTTTAATTTCAAAGTAACCTCTGCCACATCGTTCATGTTAACTTTTTCCACATTTTCTATGGTTTTTAAAGTGGTGGCATCAATTACTTTACTAATTGAATATATTTCACCTTCAACCTCTTGTGTAACCAACTTTATTTTGTATTTTTTATTTTTTACAAGGGGGTTTTTGCCCAGCCAAAAAACATTAACTTCAAGAAGATTAGAACCTAAAGGCGACTCTTCTTTATGTGAAATAATTTCACCCCTTTTATTAAAAAACTCATCCTCTAAGGTAATTCCTACAGACTCACCAGCTGCAGCTTCTTTTAAAGGTCCTTTAACCTTCCATCCTTCTATAGACTTTATTTTGGTAAATTTGCCTTCTGGAGATATAAGTATCTCGTCTCCTACTTTGAGCTTTCCAGATTCAATTCTTCCTGCAATTATCCTTCTGTTATCAAATTTGTACACATCTTGTATAGGAAATCTTAGTGGCTTATCTTCAGGGGCATTTTCTTTTTCAAAAAGATCCAGTGCCTCTAGAAGGGCTTCCCCGCCATACCACTGCATTTTATCAGAGGGTTTTGTAATGTTTTCTCCATTAAAAGCTGATACAGGTATATATTTTAGTGGAAATACATCTAAATTATTTAAAAACTTATTCATTTCCTTTTTTATTTGATTAAACTTGCTTTGTGAATAGTCTATTAGATCCATTTTATTGACTATTACATATACCTTTTGTATGCCAAGAAGAGAAAGAATATATCCATGTCTTTTTGACTGTTCCTGTATACCTTCATTAGCATCTATAATAAGCAGTGCAGCTTCTGCACTTGCAGCCCCTGAAATCATGTTTTTTAAAAATTCCCTGTGTCCTGGAGCATCAATTATAACATAACCTCTTTTTTGGGTATGAAATTGAATCTGTGTGGTGTCTATAGTTATTCCCTGTCTCTGTTCTTCTTCAAATGCATCTAATAGATATGCATATTCAAATGGCTTTCCTGTTTCTTTTGAAATTCTCTTTACTTTCTCTACAGCACCTTCAGGAAGGGCTTTTGTATCATATAAAAGTCTCCCTATAACTGTAGATTTTCCATGGTCAACGTGACCTACAACAACTATTTTTAATACCTCTTTGTTAGTATCCATTTTATCCCCTCCACTATTTTATATATCCCTATTTTCATATCCTTATTTCATATATTCTTATTACATATATCCGGCTTTTCTAAGTTTCTGCATAGCATAGGCATCTTCCTGATCCTGTGCTCTTCCAGCTCTTTCACTTGTTTTTGTGTTTTTTAATTCTTGGATAATTTCTTCAATTGTTGAAGCATTTGATTCTATCTTCCCTGTGCATGGGGCACATCCAAGGCTTCTGTATCTTTTTCCATTCCTTGATAAATACAAGTCAACTAGAGGAATTTTCTCCCTTGCAATATAGGACCAAATATCAATTTCATTCCAGTGAAGAATAGGATGAATTCTTATATGGTTTCCTTTTGGAAAGTCTGTTTTAAACTGATCCCATAATTCAGGGGGCTGGTTTGTGTAATCCCATTCAGAGTCCTTATTTCTTTCACTAAAAACCCTCTCTTTAGAACGAGAACCTTCTTCATCTCTTCTTATCCCTAAAATTAAACCTTCAAATTTGTATTTTGATACCACCTCTAAAAGTGGATCTGTTTTAAGTGCCTTACAGCAAACAAGTCTCCCTTTATCAGGTCCCATTCCCTCACTTAATGCCTTTTTATTTTGGTGCACTATAAGGTCTATATTGTACTCTCTTGCTATTTTATCCCTGTATTCAATCATTTCAGGTATCTTGTAAGAAGTGTCTACATGTATAAATGGGAAAGGACAATGTCCAAAAAACGCCTTTTTTACCAACCAAAACATTACAGTAGAATCTTTTCCAATAGACCAAAGCATACCTAGTTTGCCAAACTTTTTATATGCTTCTCTTAAAATAAAAATACTCTGTGCTTCTAAACGATTTAAATGATCCATAATATGACCTCCCTCTAATATGCATTTGCTTTCCTTTTATTAGTTGTTATAGTTTTTTCTTCTCCCTTTGGATTTTTAATAATCCAGTGGGTTAAGTTGCCCTCTTTTTCTACATAAAGGGTGCTGCCCCGTCCTCCAATATCAGCGCCCAAGAAATACTTTATTGCCTTAAAGGCACACTCTTTCACACATGAGGTACAGCCCCAGCAGTCTTTATGATATCTAATTATGGTTTTACCCTGACTATCAGAATAAAGAAGATTTCCCGGACATACTTTTCTACATAACCCGCATGCAGTACACTTTTCTCTTTCAATTATGATGCTCATAAATATCATCCCTTTTTACTAAACTTCTAAATATTATTTTTATCTGTCCATCCTGGTATATTGAATTTATAAATTTCAAAAAATTCTTATCATCTTTTTTTGGATAATCTTTATTCTCCTGAAAGGCTCTCCATCTTGTTTCTTTTCTCTCTTCTAAGTGTCTTATAAGTACTTTGCATACAAACAATCTGTCTATCACTTCAAAAATAAGCATAAGTTCATGCATATCTTTTGCTTTTAAAGCTTTTGAAAGTTCCAAAAGTTCATCTATTTTTGATTTTGCAATTTGAAGTTTTTTTAGGTTATAAGAGTATCCATCATAAATGCCTCCAACATATTCATCCATTATCTTTTGCATAGCCTCTTCAATTTCTTCTATGCCATAAATTCCTGACTCTTCTTTCAAAAAACTTTTTACCTCCTTTAGCTTATTTTCCACCTCGCTACTGTCTACAGCTTCTTCTTTCACATCATTTATATATTTTAGTGCTGAAAATGCAGCTATTTCAGCTTCTGCAAAGCATCCTGTCACATATTTTTGAGGACTTCCCCCTGCAACATCCCCTGCTGCATATAGCCCCTTAATGGTTGCAGCCCTGTTTGTATCCACCCAATATCCACTTCCAGTATGCCCTCCTGTTATATAAGGCTCTGTACCTTCAATTTCAACATCTCTAAAAGAAGGTAAATTATTTGTTTCAATCCATTTGAGAGTCTGTGCAGGAGCCATGTTAAGGTATGCTTTTAAAAGTTCTTCCTCTTCTTTTTTTGAAATTTCTGATGTTTTTAAAAAACAGGGTCCCTTTCCTCTTCTGTTCTCCTCAACTGTTGAAAAAAGTCTCATTGAGGTTTTATTTGAACCATATTTTTTTTCATACTCTTCTCCGTCACTGTTTATCTGAGGTGCCCCTACTCCTTGAGCAATTGTACCTGTAGGTGCTATGGTGTCTTTGCACCTTAGAGCAATAAATCTCATTTCAAAGGTTGTCATTTCTGCACCTGCTCTTTGATATTAGGGTTATTTTCTACAGCTTTTGCTAAAATGGGTTTTATATTCTCCCCATTTATTTTTATGTTTCTAGTACCTCTAGAAACATACTCTCCCTTTTCGTCCTTTTGTATTACAAGTCCTAGACTTTCTATTTTTTCTGTCACACTGTTAAGTCTTTTAGAAATTGAATAAACAAGATCTTCTCTTATTAGATCTTCTGAATCTTTTTTCACATATTCTAAGTAACTTTCGGGAGTTTGCCCTTTTACTATATAGGCATTTAGTGCATTTACTCCTGCTGCTAAGCACCCGCTTCTTTTTATATTTGCCTTTTCTGCAATTATTACTTTAGAATTGGAGTTTTCTCCAATGGTAATTGCTGCAAAGCATCCGGCAGTTCCCCCTCCTATAATTAAAATATCTGTTTTTAGCCTATTAGTTTGTAATTTCAAACATCTCATCCCCCTTACTCATAGGTTGTTTAAAGCCTTATTAAAACCTTCTTTCTTTAATACCAATAAAATCTCTTTAAAATTTATAAATTGTTGTTTAAACTAGCATTTATTAAGCCCCCATTTTTCCCTTATACCTGTTTCAATTTTTTTAAATACCAGGGCTTCAATGGAAAGTCCCATAGCTATTATCACAAACATAACAGCTACAATTTGAACAATATCCTGTCCCTCCCTTCCTTCAAGAAGCACTTTTCCAAGACCTCTTGTCGCAAGGAGCATTTCTCCTGACATTAGCGCCCTCCAGGCAAATAGCCACCCTTGTTTTAACCCTGATATAATACTTGGAAAGCTGGCTGGAATAATTACATTTAGATAAGACTTCACTCCTTTAGCCCCTAAACTTTTTGCAGACTTTATATAAATAGGATTTATATTGTTGATACCTGATATAATTCCTAATGATATTGCAAAAATAGAGCCAATGGCAATTACAAAAATAACCGCCTTTTGATTTTCTCCAAACCACAACATTCCAAAGGGAAGCCAGCATACATTAGGAAGAGTTTGAAGTCCTAACAGCAATCCACTTAAATTTTCATTTAGAAATTTAAAATGAGTTATTACAAATCCAATTAAAATTCCAAAAACAATTGATATAGTATATCCTATAAATACAGTTCCAAGGCTATCTATTATATAATCCCAAAGCTTAGAAGATGTAAATAAAACAATCAATCTATTTATTACTTCTAAAGGAGATGGAAAGTAATTTACATTCCAAAAATTAAAAGACATAGTTCCTAGTCTATAAACCAATTCCCAAAGTATCACTAGTACCAGATAAAACAGTACCTTTTTCCATACTCCAATCACTGTCAAATTCACCTTTTGCAACTTTTTCCACCTCATTTTTAAGTTGATTTTTTATTTTCCTGGCATAGTAATTGATATCAGGATTTTCTATAAGTCTAGGTCTTGAAAGTTGTATTGCATATTCTTTTTTTATTTTTCCAGGGGACGAAGTCATTACAATTACCCTATCCCCTAAGATCACAGCTTCTTCTACCGTATGAGTAACAAAAATAATTGTCTTTTTAGTTTCCCACCATATGTGCTGCAGTTCCAGCTGCAAGATGCTTCGTGTCTGGCTGTCTAAAGCTGAAAAAGGTTCATCCATTAATAATATTTCTGAATCTAGGGACAGTGCCCTTGCTATTGCAACTCTCTGCCTCATGCCTCCTGACAATTCATGTACATATGAGTTTTGAAATTCTGCAAGGTGTACTAGCCTAAGGTAATATAAAGCTTTTTCCCTTCTTTTCTTTTTGGGAATCCCTGCCATTTTCATTCCAAATTCCACATTATCAATAACCTTAAGCCAAGGAAAAAGTGCTCCATCTTGAAAAACCACTGCCTTATCAGGACCTGGATTTGTAACTTTACTGCCATTTATAAGCACCTGCCCCGATGTTGCCTGTTCAAGACCTGCAATAATATTTAAAAGAGTAGACTTGCCACAGCCTGAAGGACCTACAATACAAATAAACTCGCCTTTTTTAATACAAAGATTTATTTTATCAAGAGAAGAATTTGTTTTGCTTTTTGAATTATAAATTTTGCTTAAATCCTTCACCACCAACTCCATATCCTCACCTCATTTATTATTCATATCGGTTTACTAGGTTTTGGTTTGTTTTTTAGCCCTGTCATAGTTTTAAAGCACCATAACAGGGTTTGTTTTTAATTCCTAGTAAACTAATATGTTTTATTGGATATTATTATTTTAATATACAAAGAAATAATTGTCAATAGTTTTTTTGCATTTTTTTACTACTCATTTTAAAATTAAATGGAACAGATAAAAATGCAGCTTAGAGTTTCTGATTCCAATCAAGGTTTTTAAAATAACTTTCTGGATAAGTAAGTAATTTTTTTAGTCGTAATAATAACATATCGTAATAGTTTTTATCAATAATATCTTCGGAAAATAATATACCTACTGTGCTAGAGATAGCAAATTCACGAAAACTTGAATAGTTTTTTTGAGCCAGCAAGGCAGATTTTTCCAAATACTTATGAACTTTATTTTCATCAATATAATCTAAAAATCCCCCTAGCCTGGACAAACTTGTATAATTGCTTAGGTCAAAAGCATATATTCCAGATTTAGGAAGAGATTTGTCATATTGATTAATTAAAGAAAACTTTGTGTATTCGCGGATGTCTTTCTCTTTTAACGAATTTATATACTTGATTCTTTCTTCAGGCGGCAATGAAATAAGGAAACTTCTTCTTTTATTAAAAAATTCACTTACATTACTGCCCCTTAAGTATTCATCTAATCTCAATTCTAAATCTTCTTTATTAAATACATTACAGAATCCTTTCACAAATCTTAATACAGATGTTTTACGAACCATTGAAACAATATTACTGTCAGTGGATACAACACCAAAAAGCAATTCTTTGGTTAACCCCATTTTATTTTTTTGTACTTTTTTCCAAAAGCTTTTATGTTTATTTATTATCTCAAAATCCATATCCGGTCCAAACACCGAACATGTACCAATGGATATTTTCCACAAAGTTTTTAAAATATTGTCCGGCAAGAAAATCACTCCATATTTTTTTTAATAATTTTATAAATAAAATAAATGAGTAAACAAGGTATAATCAAAAAAGAATAATTAAACAGAATTTCCATAATCAGTGGTATAAGCAAAATAAGTAAAGACAAAAACATATATAAAAGCAAATTTATCAACATTCCAAAGGGTTTGTCTTTATCAAATATAAAATTCAGCTTTTTAATTTTTTTAATCAAGTTTAACTTTTGATGCCTAAAATTTAAAATATCAAGCTCTATATCCATAAAATCATCATTTTGTATATTCATAATTTCTTTTCTAGCTAATTTGTATTTTTTTTGTTTTTCAAAACAAAATATAAAAGCTTTTCTTGCTTCCATATTATCACTGTCAATTTCCAAAACAAATTTAAAATCTTTAACAGCTCTTTCAAAATCACCGTTTTTTAAATATGTATACCCTCTATATATCAGTGAATCTATATCCTTTGGTTCTATAAGTAACCGTTTAGAAAAAAACTTATTAGCTTTGATATAATCCTTCAACATATAGTATGAAATCCCTGTTATTCTATGCAGTACAGCATCTTTATCATAAACATCATATCCCTCTTTTGCATATTTTACAGCCATTTCATATTCTTGATTATAAAAAGCTTCAAAGGCTTTAAACCTCAAATCAATATATTTTACATAATCACAATCAAGCTTATTATCAAGATAATCAAAATTTAATCCAAAATCATACTTTACAAAATTAGCCCATTTAAAACCCAGATTATCACAAAGCATTAATTCATCATTTAATAAATTCCATACTTCATAAGACAGATGAAAATTATCATTTAAAAAATCCACAGCCCCTTGCCTAAGTATGTCATATTCATCAATACTCAACTCAAGAAAAAAATCTTTCCAACATTTTTTATCTCTTCTTTTAAATATGTCATCATATATCAATTGTAATTTGCCTAAAACATGGTCTTGTGCTTTTTTTAAATCCTTTTGCTTTTCAGTCTCAATTATTAATTTGTCCGTTTCTTCCCTTTCAAGTAATTGCTCCTCAATCTCCATGCTACTATGAAGAGTTTGAAATTTCATCATTTCCGCTTGTTTCAATGCATTTTCGTAAGCACTTCTCAACTTCATAAAACCTTCTGCATCTTCTTCAGGATGATATTTATTCAACAGCTTAACATAAGCTTTTTTTATCTGTCTTTTGTCATTGATTTTCTCAATACCAAGAAATTTCCACGGATCCATTTAAAACCCCTCATCTTCAATCTGTTTAAGAAAATTTTCAAATTTTTCTGATTCTATTTTGATTTCCTCCTGATTTTGTCTGTCAAGAGCCGCTTCAAATTCACTAATTGCAGAAGATATCCTTAATCTTAAATCTGAAAGAGTTTCCTGATATAGTCTTTCAGCTTTTTCTAAAAGATAGCGGTTTTTTTCGTTATCACGGGGATGAATTTTTATCTTTTCAAGTTCTTTCAAACGCCTTTCAACTTCTTCTTTAGTCATTTCTGACCCGCTGTTTATAATAACTTCCCGTTTTCTTTCTCCCGTTGCAAGTGAAGTTATTTCTACTTCAAGAATTCCGTTAATATCATATGTATAGCGGACATCTACTGCAGAATGTCCTGAAGGTGCCGGCGGCACATATATATCTATCTCCCCTAATTTGAGATTATCTTTAACCCTTCGGCTTTCTCCCTGATAGATACCAACCCTTATGGCGGTCTGATTATCATACAGTGTATACAACCTTTCAACTTTACTACAGGGAATAGTAGTATTTCTTTCAATAATAGGGAGAAAAACACCTGTGTCAAAACCTCCAAACTGATTTACCATGGCTACATCCACACCTAAAGTATACGGACAAACATCAGTCAGAACCGTTTCTCTTAAAAGCTCATTTCTTTCCTTCATTGCAGCATAAATCCCGGCGCCAATTGCCACTACCTCGTCCGGATTCAAATGGGACAGAGGTAATCTTCCAAACAATTTAGCTACAAATGATCTGACAACCGGCATTTTTGTAGAACCACCTACAAAAACGATCTCGTCTAACTCCTGAACCTTCATTGATACATCTTTTAAAGCCCTAAGTAATGGTTTTTTTAATTTTAATAAAAGGTCTTCTGATATTTCTCTTAATTTGTCATTTGTTATTGTTAGTTCATGATTTTTACCATCAATAAAGCAGGTCATCTTACTTTCGTCATTATTTGTCAATGCTATTTTACATAATTCTGCTTGTTTTTTAATAGCTGAAAAATCCTTTGAATTAAGAAAACCCTGTTCTATATTAAAATGTTTCAAAAAATATTTTATCAAACATTCATCAAAATCTTCTCCACCAAGAAAATTATCTCCGGCAACAGCCCGTATTTCCAACAGGTTTTCAAAAAGCTCTAAAATAGAAACATCAAAAGTTCCGCCACCTAAATCAAATACTAAAAACTTTTTTTCATCTTCCTTTTGATGAAGACCATAAGCTACCGCAGCTGCAGACGGTTCATTTATTAAACGTTCAACTTTTAGCTCTGCTAATTCACCAGCTTGCTTTGTAGCTCTTCTTTGCTTATCATTAAAATATGCCGGTACACTTATTACAGCTTCAGTAATTTCAGTATTCAAATATGATTCTGCATCTGCCTTTAGAGATTTTATCACAATAGAAGAGAGGTCAGTTGGGGTTAATACATGTTCTCCTAAGTAGTATTTCTTATCCGTTCCCATATACCTTTTAAAGGCAGCAGCTGTATACATCGGATTTGTAACCAGCCTTTCTTTCGCTGCCTTTCCAACAATAAACTCTCCGTTTTCAAGAACACTTACAACAGAAGGTGTTAGTTTTTCACCTAAAGCATTGGGAATAATGACACACTTCCCATTAATAAAACACGAAACTAAACTATTTGTAGTTCCTAAATCAATACCTATAATTGCCACATTCTTTTCCCCCCATATATTATATAATACCACATTAAATTTACAAAAGAAAAAGTTTTTTTTTATATTAGTGACAAAAAGTATAGCTTTACTCATTCTTTAGTTCATTGATCCAGGAATTAACTTGCGCATCACTTGGCATACGCCAGTCACCTCTAGGTGAAAGACTTATTGTACCAACTTTTGGACCATCAGGCATACTAGACCTTTTAAATTGATGTGTAAAAAATCTCTTTAAGAAAAATATTAACCATTTTTTTATTTCATCTTCCTTGTATTTATCTGTAAATGCTTTCTTTGCTAAAAACAATATTTTTGAAGGTGTAGCACCGTATCTTATCATATGGTAAAGGAAAAAATCATGAAGCTCATAAGGTCCAATTACCTCCTCTGTCTTTTGCTTTATTTTTCCTTCATTGTCAGGTGGAAGCAATTCAGGTGATATTGGAGTATCAAGAATTCTTAATAATACATCCTTCACCTTTTCATCTAAAACATTATCTGCTGCCCATCTTAATAAAAATGCAACAAGAGTCTTTGGCACTCCACAGTTTACAGAGTACATGGACATATGATCCCCATTGTAGGTACACCATCCTAAAGCCAACTCTGACATATCACCTGTTCCTATAACAAGACCTCCTACTTTGTTTGCAATATCCATAAGAATTTGTGTACGTTCACGGGATTGAACATTTTCATATGTTATATCGTGGATATTTACATCATGTCCAATATCTTTAAAATGCTGTAGGCAAGCAGGTTTTATATCTATGTCCTTTAAGCTTGCATCCAGTGTTCTTATAAGCTCTAAAGAGTTTTTGTATGTTTCCTCAGTGGTCCCAAACCCTGGCATTGTAATTGCAATAATATTTTTTCTAGGTAACTTAAGATGGTCAAAAGTCTTAACAGCTACCAAAAAAGCCAGAGTAGAATCAAGTCCGCCAGAGATACCAATAACCACTTTATCCATTTTTGTATGCTTCATTCTCTTTGCCAAGGCTGCTGTCTGAATTTTAAAAACATCGCTGCACCTTTTAGCTCTTGCACCTAAATCACAAGGAACAAAAGGATGAGGTTGTATATCCCTTGTAATATCATCTGCTTCAATATTGTTTAATTTAAATTGAACTTTTCTAAATTTCATATCTTTTAAATATCCATACTCCATGTAGCTTGTATTTCTGCATCTATAGTTAACAAGCTTTAAAAGATCTATTTCAGAGTATATCAACTGGTCTTGGGCAAATCTTTCAGACTGGGAAAGAATTGTTCCATACTCAGATATAATACAGTGTCCTCCAAAAACCAAATCTGTTGTTGACTCCCCTATACCTGAAGAACTATAAACATAACCTGCTATACATCTTGCTGATTGTTGGCTTACAAGTTCTCTTCTGTACTCATATTTTCCTATTATTTCATTGCTGGCAGACAGATTAAATAATATGGTTGCTCCATGCATAGCCTGAAAACAACTAGGGGGAGCCACCGACCATAAATCCTCACATATTTCAATCCCAAAACAAAGTTCTTTATTTTTTTCTTCTTGAAATAATAAATCAGTTCCAAAAGGTACCTCTTGTCCTAAAATATTAATAGTATCCCATATAGAATTTTTAGAAGAGGAAAAACAGCGCCATTCATAAAATTCACTGTAGTTTGGTATATATGTCTTTGGTACAACTCCTAATATCTTTCCCCTTTGTATAACAACTGCACAGTTAAATAATTGATTATCCTTTAATACAGGAATTCCAAGTAAAGATATTATATCTAAATCCTTTGTTTCATCTAATATTTTGTATAAACACAAAAATGCATCTTCTCTAAGTACATCTTGATAAAATAAATCTCCACATGTATATGATGTAATGGAGAGTTCTGGGAATACTAAAATCTTAATTGCTTTTTCTTCTCCCTTTTTTATCATTTTTATAATTTCATGGGAATTATAGTGGCAATCTGCAACTTTAAGCTTTGGAACAGCTGCGCCAACCCTGATAAATCCATATTTCATATTAAATCACCCTTATTTTAAAAAATAACCTTAAAATCTCTATTATTGGCTTATTCCTTAAATTAGTTTATCATATTTATTTTAAAATATCCACGTCAAGAAGCTATTTCTGCTCTTTTAAAGCATCTAATACTTTTTTTGCAGCATCTAATGTATTGTAAATATCTTCTTCTGTATGAGAATAGCTTACGAACATGGCTTCAAACTGAGAAGGTGCTAAGTAAATACCTTTCTTTAGCATATGGTTAAAGTACTTTGCATAAAGCTTGGTATCACTGGTTTTTGCCTTTTCAAAATTCTCCACCTTTTCTTTTGTAAAAAACACACTTACCAAAGAACCTGCCCTATTAACCCACATTGGAAACTCAAGTTCCTCACCAATTCTCTTAAAACCTTCTTCTAATTTTTTTGCCAAAGCATTAATTTTACCGTATATCTCTTTGTTTTCACTTAAGATTTTAAGCTGTGTAAATCCTGCTGTCATAGCTATAGGATTTCCTGAAAGAGTACCTGCCTGATATACCCCACCCAGAGGTGATATTTGTTCCATTATTTCCCTCCTGCCCCCATAGGCACCAACTGGCATACCTGCTCCTATTACTTTTCCAAAGGTAACTATATCAGCATCTACACTGTAAAATTCCTGAGCTCCACCAAGGCAAAGCCTAAATCCTGTTATTACTTCATCAAATATCAAAAGAGCATTATTTTTGTCGCATAGTTCTCTAAGCTCTGTTAAAAAACCTTCTTTTGGGGGTACAACTCCCATATTGGCTGCAACAGGTTCTATAATTACTCCGGCTATTTTATCTTTATTTTCAAAAAACAACCTCTCTACACTCTCTATATCATTATATACAGCAACTAAAGTATCCTTAGCTGTTCCGTCAGTGACACCTAAACTATCAGGAGCTGACAGGGTTAAAGCCCCTGAGCCTGCCTTTACCAACATACTATCTCCGTGACCGTGGTAGCAGCCTTCAAATTTCACTATCTTTTCTTTTTTGGTATATCCCCTTGCTAACCTTATGGCACTCATTACAGCTTCCGTTCCGCTATTTACCAACCTTACCATATCTACATTAGGCACAATTCCAGTGATTAACTCTGCCATTAAAACTTCACTTTCAGTAGGCGCCCCAAAGCTTAGTCCATTGTGAATTATATCAGTAATGCTTTTGGCGACTTCAGAATGATTATGACCTAAAATAATCGGTCCCCAAGAACATACATAATCGATATATTCATTATTATCAATATCGTATATTTTTGAGCCTTCTGCCCTGCTTATAAACAATGGACTGCCTCCAACTGCCCTAAAAGCTCTCACAGGACTGTTGACGCCACCTGGTATTACCTTTTTGGCTCTATCATACAAAGTCATTTACCCAATATCCCCCTTCTTTATTGCATCAGAAAGTTCTTTTGCATAATAAGTTATCAATATATCTGCACCTGAACGGTATATTCCCACAGCACTTTCACACATTACACTGTACTCATTTATAAACCCAGCTTTTGCAGCTGCCTTTATCATTGCATACTCACCACTTACACTATAGGCTGCTACAGGAAGGTTTGTATTGTTTTTAATTTCTTTAATAATATCAAGGTAGGACAATGCAGGTTTCACCATCAGTATATCTGCCCCTTCTTTTGCATCAAGTAATGCCTCTTTTACTGCCTCCCTCACATTGTGATAATCCATCTGGTAACTTTGTCTGTCACCAAAGGCAGGTGCTGAACCTACAACCTCCCTAAATGGACCATAATAAGATGAAGCATATTTAACTGCATAAGACATTATGGATTTGTCACTAAATCCATTTTCATCTAAAACCTTCCGAATTTCATAAACTCTAAAATCCATCATATCAGAGGGTGCAATCATATCTGCACCAGCTATAACATGAGAAAGGGCAGTTTTGGCTAAATATGGCAGAGTCTCATCATTTAAAACTTTATCTCCCCTTACCATACCACAGTGTCCATTATTGGTATATTCGCACAAACAAACATCTGTAATAACCATCATTTCTGGAAAACGTGATTTAATTTCCTTAATTCCCTGCTGTACAACTCCATCTTTTGCATATGCACCACTGCCTTTATCATCTTTTGTTTTTGGAATGCCAAATAAAAGCACTGAGCTTACCCCACAGTTTAATGCCTCTTCAATTATATAGGGCACCATGTCTGGACTGTAATAATAATGCCCTTCTAAAGATTTAATTTCTTCTTTAATATTACTGCCTTCCTTTATGAATATTGGCAGCACCAAAGACTTTGTGGAAATTCTTGTTTCCCTAATAAGATTTCTTATATTTTTATTTTCCCTCAATCTTCTAGGTCTTATCTCTCTTCTTGGTGTTACTTCCTTCATTACATACCTCCAAAATTTTACTAATAATACTAGCAACTGTTGCCTCATCTGAAATAAAATGCCTAATACCGTATTCCTTAGCCTTTAAGGCTGTTTTTTTGCCTATGCAAACACCTATTACCTTGGATAAATCAACCTCTGGCATGGACTTCACAAATGCTTCAACAGTTGAGCCGCTTGTAAAAGTTACTAAATCAATTTCATCCTGTTCAATTAATTTTTTCATATATTGTGCATTATCATTTTTAAATAATGTATTGTAAATTGGAACATCTTTAAATGCAATACCTTCTTCACCTAATATATTGGGAATTTCTTCTGTGCCCATTAAAGCTCTTATAAGCAAAATCCTGTCCCTTTTATTTATTTTTTCTAAAAGACCTTTGGCTAAATTTTCACCATCAAAAATATCCGGTACAAAGTCCGCTATTATGCCATGTTCTTTTAAAGACTGTGCAGTTTTAAAACCTACTGCAGCAATTTTAATGTCCTTTAGCACTCTAAAATCCATATTTTCTTTTAATAGATAATTAAAAAATATATCAACACCGTTTTTACTTGTAAATACCATCCAACTGTAATCCGATATACAATTAATTTCTTTTTTTAAAATTTGATTATTTATTATCTCTTGTATTTCTATACAAGGATAATCATAAACTTTGCACCCAAGACTTCTAAGCCTTGTGCTTAATGTATTTCCAGATATTTTAGGTCTTGTTACAATGATTTTTTTCCCAAAAAGAGGTCTCTTCATAAACCAATTATATTTATCCGCCAATTGACACACCTTTCCAACTACAATTACTGAAGGGGATTTTATTTTTTCCATAATAGCCCTTTCATAAAGATTTTCAACAGTCCCTGTAACCATACGCTGATTTGGACAGGTGCCATTTTCTATTATAGCTGCTGGTGTTTTTTTATCCATATCAGCTTTAATTAGGCCTTCCATAATTTCTTTTAAGGAAGCCACTCCCATTAAAAAAACCAAAGTACCTTCCATTTCACAAAGTGCTTTGTAATTTATTTTTAATGCTTCATTTTTCTTTTGATGTCCGGTAATTATATGAACACTGCTGCAAAAATCCCTATGAGTAACAGGAATTCCAGCATAAGAGGGAACAGAAATGGCAGAGGTTATTCCTGGTACCACCTCAAAAGGTATATTGTTTTCAAAAAGCAGTTCCAGCTCTTCCCCGCCTCTTCCAAACAAAAACGGGTCTCCCCCTTTTAGCCTTACTACCATATTGCCCTTCCTTGCTTCTTTTAGCAAAATATTATTTATCTCTTCCTGGGAAACTTTATGATTGCCAGGATCTTTTCCTACATCAATTTTTCTTATTCCCTTAGGTATTAAATCCAGTATATCAGGTGATACTAGCCTGTCATACACAATCACATCTGCTTTTTCAATGTATTCTTTAGCTCTAAAGGTTAAAAGTCCAACTTCCCCTGGACCTGCTCCAACCAATGCTACAAATCCTTTTGCCACGTTTAATTCCCCCCTTTAAGCTTTTGTGCCAACACTGTACCTATCTCTTTTGCATCTTTAATTTCCCCTGACATACTTCCCTTTATAATAATTCCACTTTCCTCATTAACATATAATCCACTTAAAATCAATTTACCCTTTTCAATTTGTGCATAAGCAGCTACAGGAGAAGAACAGCCTCCATGTAATGCAGTTACAAAAGCCCTTTCTCCATCAGCTATTTTTTTTGATTCTTCACAGTGAAAACCTTTTAAAAAGTCAACATTTTCACCCTTTCGGGCTTGAACTGCAATAATTCCCTGACATGCAGCCGGCATAATTTCTTCTGTTGAAAAATATTTATTAATCCTATAAGTAAGACCAAGTCTTTTAATACCTGCTGCTGCCAAAACAAGAGCGCCAAATTCTCCTTCATCAAGTTTTTTAATCCTTGTAATAACATTTCCTCGGATTGGAGCTATATTATCATATCCTAATTGGGACAATTGAATAGTTCTTCTTTTGCTTGAACAGCCTACAGGTTTTGTTCCATCTCTTTTTGCTTTTGGCAATATAAGAACATCCCGGCAATCTTCCCTTTTAGACACTGCCACTATTGGCAAATCTGGGTTTACCTCCATTGGTACATCCTTATAGCTGTGTACTGTTATATCCACCATGTTATTTAAAAGAGCCTCATCCAATTCCTTTACAAAAAGCCCTTTGCCGCCTATTTTGTCAAGACTTTTGTTCAGTATCTTATCCCCTGTAGTTTTCATAGTTATAAGCTGGGTTTTTATATTTTTATCAAAACTTTCTATTGCATCCATGACAAGCTCTGCCTGAATAATTGCTAATTTACTGTCCCTGCTACCCACCCTTATTATTTTCATTCTGTAATACGCCCCTTTTTAAAAACTCTCTTATTTTACTGGCCTTTTCTTTTACCTGGCGGTGATTTTCACCGTTATTTGATATTATTCCCCCAATTATGTTTTCGTCAGAAAATATTGCTGGAAAGAAAAAGTCACAGTTTTCCTTACAGTCTACTGTATTTACAAATATTTTTAATTTTCTTGCATCCTTTACTACAGCTTCATTTACATCCTTTTTGTCAGTTGCAGCAATAACCATATCTGCTCCTTTAATATCCCCTTCTTTGTACTCCTTTTTAATTACATTTATTTTACCCTTTTGATTCATTAAATCTAATTCTTTTTTTATTTCTGGTGCTATCACAATTACTTTTGCCCCAAATTTCACAAGCACTTGAACACGCCTTAAAGCAATTTTTCCTCCCCCTATCACAACAATTTTTTTGTCTGCTAAATTTATAAAAAATGGGAAATGAGAATATTCCCTTCTACAGTTCAAAATATCACATCCTATTTTAAATCTGGTTCTATAATAGATAATGATATAATTTCATTTTTTTGATACAATTCCTTTTTTTATTTTCGAAAATATTTCCTCTGATATATCATCCTTTATAGAGTACATAATATAATCAATGGTTTTTGATATGGCTTTTTCTATCTTTTCATCCTCTGTTAAATCCTTTTGTAAACTTTCTGTCACTTTTTTTATGGTCAAATTCTTAACAAAAGTTATATCTTTGGCGTATTTATGTATAACAAACCATTGGTAAAACTTTTTCATTTGCTTTTCAACAATACCATTTACAATTTCAATTTCTTTACTGTTATTTTTTAAACCACACTTTCCTATGGTATCAATATTATAGTGCTTTATTCCTTCAATTGTACTTACAACTGGATCCACATCCCTTGGAACTGCTAAATCAATAATGTAATCTGGCAGCCTATTACACTCTTTAAGCATTTGATAACTTATTGTGTGATGAGGACTTGATGTGGCACTAATTACTGCATTAACCTTTTCAAAATATTCTTGCCGCAAATTATAATTAATAGGAATACAGCCACTTGGCACAATGGTATCTCTATTTTTACAAGTTCTAAGAGTAATATATACTTTACATCCTGATAGTGTTAGCAAATTACAGACACTTCTTCCCACTTCACCATTACCTATTACAAGGACTTTAAAATCTAGATTTTCTTTTATATCATCTTTTAATAGTTCTACAGCTCTTTTTGCAACAGAGGGGCAAACACTTCTTAATAAAACACTGGATTTAACTTTTTTAGCACAAGTTATTGCATACCGAAATAAAGTATTTAATATTGGATTACTTACATTTTCCTCATTGGAAACTTTAACAGCATCTTTTACCTGGGAAATAATTTGATCTTCTCCAAATATCATTGAATGAAGACCAGAAGCTACTTCCATCAAGTGCTTTGCCACTTCTTCATTTTCTTTTATAAAAAAAAACTTCTTATACTTATTAAAATCAACACCCGCATATTTACATAGAATAGTAACTGGGTCAATGGTTGTTTTCTTTTTATCACCAGATATATAAATTTCAGTCCTGTTACAAGTGCATAATAAAACTACACCTATGTTGTAATCTTTGTTTATATCTTTTATTATTTCCCTAACTTTACTTTTTGTAAAACTAAAATTCTCCCGATGCTCAAGGGCTGCAGTACAATAGTCAATTCCAGCCATTACTATATTCAAAATCTAGTTCCCCGCTTTCTTGTTGCAATTTTACTAAATTGATTTTAAATACATCTTCAATATTTTACCCCATTTTCCGTCCTTCTAACGGTAAAATAAAAAGTGGTCAATACCCCTTTCTACTTTTAAAAAGTGAAACAAAAGTACTGACCACTTGTTCTTAATTACTTTTTAAGACTATTTAATCTTTCTGATACTTTTTGATACATCTCTTCATACTTTTCTTTCTTTTCACGTTCCCCATCAATTACTTTTTTAGGTGCCTTTGAAACAAACCCTTCATTAGAAAGCTTTTTATTTACCCTATCAAGCTCTTTTTGAAGATTGTCCTTTTCTTTTTCAAGTCTTTCAATTTCCTTTTCAATATCAATTAAATCTTCCAATGGAATAAACACGTCCACTCCTGCTAAAACAGATGTTACTGCATCTGAAGGTATACCAGATTTATCAGCCTGTATAACAGTCTCTGAACTATAGCCTAATGTTTTGAAAAATGCTTCTCCTTCTTTTAATATTTCTTGCTCTCTAGCACCTGGGGCAACAAATATGGTTTTTGCCTTTTTTGATGGTGGTACATTCATTTCTGCTCTTATATTTCTAATACTTTTTATAATGTTCATTATAAGGTCCATTTTCTTTTCTTCTTCTTCGTAATTGTATTTTTCCTCATATAAAGGCCATTTAGAAATCATTATACTTTCATCTTCATTTATAAGGTGTGAATAAATCTCTTCAGTAATAAACGGCATATAAGGATGTAAAAGTTTCATGGATGTACCTAATACATAGTTTAGTACATACTGAGCTTCAAGTCTTGAATCAGATTCTTTATCATAAAGCCTTGGTTTTACAAGTTCAATATACCAATCACAAAACTCATCCCATATAAACTCATACACTTTTTGCAGCGCTATACCAAGTTCAAATTTTTCCATATTTTCTGTAACATCTCTACAAAGAGAGCTTATCCTGCTCATTATCCACTTATCAGCTATTGTAAATTTTTCTAAATTTACTTTTGTAAAATCAATATTTTCATCAAAATTCATAAGAACAAATCTTGATGCATTCCAAATTTTATTTGCAAAGTTTCTGCTAAATTCAACTTTATCATCAGAAAATCTCATATCATTTCCTGGGGAAGTACCTATTGTAAGAGCAAATCTTAAAGCATCTGTTCCATATTTATCGATTATTTCCAAAGGATCTATACCGTTACCTAAGGATTTACTCATCTTTCTTCCCTGTGCATCTCTTACAATACCATGTATAAAAACGTACTTAAAGGGCTCTTTTCCTGTATGTTCTAAGGCTGAGAATATCATCCTTGCTACCCAGAAAAATATTATGTCATAACCTGTAACAAGTACATCTGTAGGATAAAAATATTTTAAATCCTCTGTTTCCTCCGGCCATCCCAAAGTTGAAAAAGGCCAAAGGGCAGAGCTGAACCATGTGTCAAGAGTATCCTCATCCTGTTTTATCCTTGTGCTGTTACACTCAGGACAAACATCAGGCATACTGTGTTCCACCATCATATGTCCACATTCCAAACAATAATATGCAGGAATTCTGTGACCCCACCAAAGCTGTCTTGAAATACACCAGTCCTGTATATTTTCCATCCAGTTATAATATATCTTTGAAAATCTTTCAGGTACAAATTTTATAGAACCATTCTTAACTGCTTCTATTGCAGGTTTTGCCAAAGGCTCCATTTTAACAAACCACTGTTTTGAGATTATAGGCTCTACTACAGTATTACATCTATAGCATTCTCCTACATTATGAGTATGGTCTTCAATCTTAACTAGCAAATCAAGGTTTTCAAGATCCTTTACAATCTGCTTTCTAGCCTCATATCTGTCCATTCCACTGTATTGACCAGCAAGTTCATTCATTGTTGCATCATCATTCATAACCTTTAATTGAGGCAAATTGTGCCTAAGTCCCACTTCAAAGTCATTAGGGTCATGAGCAGGAGTTATTTTAACAACTCCAGTACCAAATTCCATATCAACATATTCATCTGCAATAACAGGTATTTCCCTATTTACTAGAGGCAGAATCACCATTTTACCTACAAGATGTTTATATCTCTCATCATCAGGATGTACAGCCACTGCTGTATCTCCAAGCATTGTTTCAGGTCTTGTGGTGGCAATTACCACATACTCATTGCTATCTTTTACAGGATATTTAAAATGCCAAAATTTACCTTGTTTTTCATTGTGCTCAACTTCCGCATCTGATATGGAAGTGTTACATTTAGGACACCAATTTATAATTCTTTCTCCCCTGTAAATAAGACCTTTTTTATAAAGTTTTATAAACACCTCTTTAACAGCATTAGAAAGTCCCTCATCCATGGTAAATCTTTCACGTTCCCAATCGCAAGAGCAGCCTAGTTTTTTTAATTGTTCTACAATTCTTCCCCCGTAGAGTTCTTTCCACTCCCATGCTCTTTTTAAAAACTCTTCCCTGCCTATTTCTTCTTTGGTGATTCCTTCTTTAGCCATAGTTTCAACAATTCTTGCTTCTGTAGCAATACTTGCATGGTCAGTTCCAGGAAGCCAAAGGGCAGAATACCCCTGCATTCTCTTCCACCTTATCAAAATATCCTGCAAAGTATTATCAAGAGCATGCCCCATATGAAGCTGTCCTGTTATATTTGGCGGTGGAATAACTATTGTATAAGGTGTCTTTTCCCTGTCAACTTTTGCATGAAAACAACTTTTTTCCAGCCACTCATTGTAAATTCTGTCTTCAACTTGTTTTGGGTCATATGTTTTTGCCATGTTATTCATTTAAAAACCTCCATTTATTTAAATACTATTAAAACCAAAATTATGTGAGGCAATGTTAAAAGCATCTATACTCCTATATATAAAAAAATCCTCTCATCCAAAAATGGACGAAAGAATATTCTCCGCGGTACCACCAAAATTCCCAATATAATAATTGGGCCCTTTATAGAAATAACGGTTCTTTACCGCCACAGTCTACTATTATTTCAACTGCAGAGCTTCTAAGCTACCTTCAACAGCTGTCACTTATTAGAAAACTTTCAGCCTAAGATTTTCTATCTCTTTTTAAGTCAGCACTGTCTACTCCTCTTAATCATTGCCTTTTTCACTATTTACATTATTAATAAAAATAATAAATGAATTTTTTTTATCTGTCAAGGTAATAAAAATCGGGTAGGAGGTAAATAATTATTTTATTTACCGACCTCCCACACCACCGTACGTACGGTTCTCGTATACGGCGGTTTCATAGTTTACACTCTAA
>FZPS01000169.1_pt37 | contig 48282 bp, 41 predicted proteins | sample 1817821 | NCBI WGS metagenome assembly FZPS01 (sample SAMEA104158645, study PRJEB21678) | metagenome | place: Germany | collected 2015-04-21 | reverse complement strand
TTTTTTGAAGGATGCCAGACCGTCGGAAAAAGAACCGAAGGCATACTCAACGTTTAACAGAATCCCTCCGGACTTGTCTATTATATATTTGCTGCCGTCTTTCTCTCCATAGGCAACACCCTCTCCAAAATCACCGGCAAACTCGTACTGTGGTGGAATAGCTATGTCATAGTCGGTATTAATATACCCAAATAAACCATTCTGTCTGATGAGGGCCAATCCGTCAGAAAAGCCGGAGCATATTTCATAGTTATCGGGAATAAACACCTCTCCCCTGGTATTAACAAAGCCATTCACTACTTCGTCCCCCCGCTGCACCCATATCAATGCGCGCCCTTCGGGAGTGAAGCTCTCCATATACAAGAACTGGGGAGTAACCACCTCTTTGCCTGTGGTATCTATAAATCCCCACAGGACAGTTCCGGATTGCCAATCACCTGTACAGACTGCGGCATAGCCATTTGCAAACTCTCCGGCACCGGTATATTTGGGTGGTATAACAGTCTGATTCCTGGTATTTATGTAGCCATACAGCTCACCGTCAGAAACAATGGCCAGTCCATCGCAAAAGTAACCGGCATATGCATAAGCGGGCTCTATTACAGTCTCGCCCTCGGCACTTATATACCCCCATTTTCCGTCGGCTTCAAAGGGTAATATGATCCCATCAAAGTCCTGGGGTAAAACAGCTTCCCCCGTCCCCGGTTTCTGAGAACAGGCACCCAAGACCAGGATAATAATCAGCGAACAAAATGTTTTAAGAACTCTTTTGCCCATAGACGTCCTTCCTGTTTTTTTAGATTTTCCTGGTAACATACACTATACTACAGCATTGCCATAGTTTAATAAATACCATGATCATCAGAGGTTGACATCATCACACGGCATAACCATCAGTCTGTTACAGCCGCTCCCAAAACCATTCCTATTGATTCATTGATCACCAGATCGGCCCGGCGGTCATATGGGGTAGAGGATTTATTAATGAGAACAAGCTTGTCTCCGCTATAGTAATCAATAAGCCCGGCCGCCGGATATACGGCAAGGGAGGTCCCTCCAACAATCAGCATATCAGCCTTCTGAATGTGGGAGACAGCTCTGGACACAATACGCATGTCAAGACCTTCTTCATACAGTACAACGTCCGGGCGGACTATTCCGCCGCATTTTTTGCATTTTGGTACTGTTTCGGGATAGTCTGTCACATACTCAAGGCCATACTTCTCTTTGCATTTCAGGCAATAATTTCTATAAACCGATCCGTGGAGCTCCTGAACCTCACGGCTTCCAGCCATCTGGTGCAGGCCATCAATATTCTGGGTGACCACCGATTTCAAAAGCCCCCTCTTCTCCAGCTCTGCCAGTGCCATGTGAGCCCGGTTTGGCCTGGCCTGAGCAAATATGAGGTTATTCCTATAGTAATCGAAGAACTCCTCCGGGTGGGACATGAAAAAGGTATGGCTCAACAATTCTTCAGGTGAGCGCCCGTATTTTGTCAGGGTTTTATATATCCCGTCCTCGCTTCTGAAATCGGGAATATTGCTTTCGGTCGATACACCCGCTCCGCCAAAGAAAACCACATACTTGCTGCTTCTTAGCATGTCTTTAAGGTTTTGAATTTTCTCCCCGCTCAATACAAACACCCCCTAAAACCTTCACCATCATGGCTCACTAAACATTATAGCACTTTCTTCCTCCCAAATTATTGCCTGGATTAAATTATGGAAATATAAAATAAAGGCATCGATAGGTTCCTATCAATGCCCCCTTTTACTTTTATCGGGACTACCAGTTGCTCAGGCGCGAATCATTTTCCTTGCTCCATTCCTTGCAAAGCTCGATAGCCCCATCTTCAGGTATGGGCTTGCTTATATAATATCCTTGAGCCTTGTGGCACTTGTATTTTAAGAGGTAGTCCATCTGCTCCTTCTTCTCAACGCCCTCAGCCAAAACCACAAGACCCATTTTACGCCCCATCATGACAATGGTGTCAACAAAACTCTCCATCGTCTTCCCTGTACAGATGCTGTCAACAAATAACTTATCTATTTTCAGCGTATTGATGGGAAGCTGTCCCAGATAGCTCAGTGAGGAATATCCCTTCCCGAAGTCGTCCAATGCAATCTTTACCCCGGCTCTTCTTAATTGTAGAAGTCTTGTCCGGATGGTTTGGAAGGATTGCATCAGGATCGATTCAGTTATCTCAAGTTCCACCTGTTTAGGCTTTAGCCCAACCTCTTCAATGGTATCCAATACCATATCCACAAAATCATCCTGAAGCAGTTGAAGGATTGAAACATTGACTGCTATCATCAGGTTATGATAACCCATGTCATTCAGCTTTTTAAGAAACATGCAGGCATTCTTAAGCACCCATTGGCCGATGGGAATAATGAGATGGGTTTCCTCGGCAATACTGATAAAATCCAGCGGAGGTACCAGTCCCAATTCAGGATTGTTCCAGCGGATCAGCGCCTCGAATCCTGTAATCCTGCCCTCCAAAATGTCCACCTGTGGCTGATAGTGCAGGAAGAACTCATTGTTGACCAGAGCGCCTCTCAGATTCTTTTCTATTTTCACCCTCTTATCAAACTCGACCTGCAAATCCCTGTTATAGATGTAATACCTGTTCTTGCCCTCGGCTTTGGCCTTGTACATTGCCAGATCTGCATGCCGCATAAGATCTTCGGTGTTGGTTCCATGTTCAGGATACAGGGAGATACCAACGCTCACGGTAACATATAATGTGCTCCCGGCTATGGAAAAAGGTTTGGTAAAGCTGCGTACAACCTTATCCGCAAAGTTTTCCACATCCTTCATGCTCCTGGCATTGGGATAGCAGATGATGAACTCGTCGCCGCCAAGTCTGTAAATGGTCTGATTCTTTCTCAGTATGGTAGACAGCCTCTTGCCCATTCGGATGATGAGCTTGTCGCCATAGGTATGCCCCAATGTATCATTGATAAACTTGAAATTATCAGAGTCAATGTATAAAAGGGCGCATAACCCATCTTTTTTAGTCTTTATTATTTTCTCCATATTCTCAAACAGGGACAGCCTGTTGGGAAGTCCGGTAAGCGAATCATTGTAGGCATTCTGCCGGAGCTTTTCCTGGATATCCCTCATTTCTTCATACTTAACACTTAGTTGGCCCTGGGTCGCAAAAAGCTCCTCATAGGTGACCTCCATCTCCTTATAGCTTTCCTGAAGCTTCTTCTCAGCCACTTTTAGCCTTCTGACATAGATGACCAGAACAATGATCAGTGCAGAGAGAATGGTTATAACACCAAATACAGCCAGAACAGCCAGCTTGTATGTCTCAAAAAAGGAGAAGGGTTTGTTGATTATCTCACTGTTTGAATCTACCCGGTGAAGGGGGATATCAAACCTGTCCAGCTGATTGTAATCATAAATAGCTCTAACGGTTTTCTCATCAGATATAGGAATATCTGAGGCAGATTCTCCGGCCAGTATGCGCAGAGCCATGCTCGCTGCAACCTCTCCCTGCATTCTACCGCTTAACATACTTCCCCCGATAGCACCATGGCCGATGGTGAAATCATAGAGGTTAAAAACCGGAACCTTGCTCAGCTGGCTTACCTTATGGCATAACTTCTCAAAGCTCATGCTTCTTCCTGCTTTATCGCTATAGAAGGATACAATGAAGACGGCACTGTCGGGTTCGGCCTGATCGATTGCATCGAACACCTCTTCATAGGTCATGTTATTGAGGCTTATACCCTCAATATCAGGCCTTATTTTTTTCAGTGTTGAAATAGCCAATTGCCCGGAGGACATGGCGCTTTCAGTATTATCATATACAAGATAGATTTTCTTAAGGTCTGGCATGGCTTCCACAGCCAACTTGATAGTGTCTCCGGGATCAACCTGTTCCAGAACGCCCGTCACATTTTCGTACCCGGGCAAAATGGAGGCAACCCCCATTTCATTTACACCGCAAAAAACCACTGGTGCGTTGGAAAAGAGTTCCGCTCTGTTTTTAAGCGAAAATTCAAGAGCTGCATCGTCCGATGTTATGATGGTATGAATTTTACGATCCTTATATTTATACCGGTAGTACTCTGAGAGGCGATCGAGATTTTCCTTTGTGGGGTAGTTCTTCCAATCCATGTATTCGATCGAGATATCCAACATGTAATCTGAGTTTTGCAGAGTATCTACGATCCCCTCTGCAACCTCCCGAGTCCAGGTAAATCCCTCATGATATGAGTTTAGGACAAGGATATGTTTTGGCTCTTCAATCTGGCGCGCACTTGTAGACACTGCGGTAATCATGCCAAGTATTGACACAAGAATAACAAACAAAATTAAATGCCTGGTCCCCTGTCTTAAACTCATATCATCACCATAATTCCATTTTTCTGGCAGTAAACACCTACTGCACTTTTCTTTTTAATAATTTAATGGGTTAGTGCCCATATCATTACAACAGCCATAGGATTATTACCACATAGTTAGCAGTGCAAAACCAGTTATTAAATGGTATTACTGCTGGTTTTATTAATTAATACCCCTATTTGCCGGTGCCGCTGACGACCCCGACCACGACTGCAATTCACATACAGTTTGTAATAGTCTCATATGCCTGCCCTTATCTTCCCCATCCCCCCTCAATGGCAAAGCATATACAGCTGTTTATAAACTGTGGCACCCCACCGACAGTTCCCGCAGGTATAAGTGTCAGGCTCAGCCAGTTGCCTTGCTGTCCTTCAGCATAAGCTCGTTTATTTTTTTTACATATCCGAAAACATCAGTGACTGTCTGCACATGATAGGCGATGATGGTAGCAACATCTTCTGTTTTTGTCACTGTTTCCTTTGATAATGCGAAGGTATTGCTGATCAACTCAAATACCTCAGCCTTATTCTTTTTCATTTCTTCAAGAGAGGCGTTCACATTATTTATCTCACTTGACATTGAATAAACGGCTTGTGCTATGCTTTCAAAGGCCTTATCGGTTTCTGCAACAGAATGACTCTGCTCATTTATGGCCTCACTTAAAGAATCAAGAGATGCAGTGATGGTGCTATAATGCTCACCTACACTGGCTATAAGATCATAAATCTTAATTGCACTTTCTTCGCTTTGCCTGGATAGTTTATTGAATTCCTCGGCAACAATGGTAAAACCTCTACCGGCGTCTCCAGCTCTGGCCGCTTCAATGGAAGCATTAAGGGCTAAAAGATTGGTCTGTCTGCTGATGGCGCTGATGGATCCAACAAACTCATGAATTTGGCTGACAATCTTAGAAAAGTTTTTGATGGATGCCGATATCTCTTCAAACATCTGATAGGTTGCTTCAAATTTTTTCTGCAGACCCTCAACAGAATTTAAACCCGAACCGCTTAATCGATTGATGCTTTCAGAACCATCAAGTATCAGACTATAGTTTTTATGTATAGCATCCAGATAGTCTGACAAACTGTTTACCCTTGCGGTACATTCCTGCAGTTCGTCGGATTGCCTGTTAACTGGCTGGGATATCTCATCCAAACATTCAAAAACCTTAGCAATATCCGAAAAACTCTTGTCAGAAAGATTGTACAGTTCCCCGAACAGCTTATCTACCTCCTGGCTGGAAAGGGTCTGCTCGTCCATCAGGCTCTTATAATGCTCAATTAACTCTCCTACCTTACCGATGATTTCCTGCCGGCTTCTGAGATTGAAATGATGTTCATCGGGGGATTGAGCCTTAAGCAGAACTTCTATCTCTTCATACATCTTCTTGTTGGATCTCTCGTTCAGATAGAACACTATGCTGCTGATCGCCAAAGAACAAAACCCAACAGGAATAATCAGGGAATAGTTCTGACTGATCAGACCCATTAAGACTCCCAACACAATGCCCGACAGGGCTACTACAGCCGGGAGCTTAATAATACGGATTGCTTGAATGATTTTTTCCTTCTCTGTCAACACGGCTCTACCCCCTTATCCTATGCAACTGACACTACAAAAGGCTGTCCCTGATGCCGGGACTAAAGGCCAAGGGTAGCCAGCCATTCCAGGGCTTCCTCACGGGTCCTGAAGTGGCCTACCTTAAGTTCTTTTGCTCCTGAGGTATCGTGATGCCGCTGTGCCTGAACCTTAATAGCTATGGCGCCTCCTACTACAAATGCGCAGGCCAGGCATCCATTCTCTTCAAACATTGGATGCATACTTGCAAAGGCCTTTGAAACCTCAGCATCTACGATTGGAGCCATCTTGGCCACATCACCAAGGAAAGCCCAGGGCTTGCCGCCAAACTTTTTCACCACTTCCAGAATGTCTTTCTTGTTCTGTTCCACGGCTTCGACGGTCCATACACCTGATGCGTCAGAAAGAACTACGTTTCTTCCTGGTACAATACTTAGGATACTAATAGGTTTGCTAGATTTGGAATTTTCCATGATTAACCCCCTCTTTATTAAGTTTTTATAAGAAATAACCATATTCTATTTACCCTCGGTTGCCACGCTTAATCAAAATTTACTCTAATTCCCTTTAATATTTTTTTTAGTAACCCTCCCTGTGTTCTGCCATTGATGGGTGCAAAAAAGGCGGGAATCCCGTTCCCACCTATAATTTTTGTTATTCAGCTTCGCTTGTTCACATTCTTAATAGCCTGCCTGAACAATAAAGCCTATTCAATTATCTCATATCCTCTTTGTTGGAAAGCCTCTTTTATCTTCTCCAAATCAAGCCCCTTCATGGCTGCTCCCTTCGGGATGGTCATATAACGCCCCACAGTATTTAGCATTGCCGGATTAGTAATGCTCTTAAAACCCAATTCATTCATGATACCCATGATTTCAGAATCGTCCTTGCATAGCTCATAAACTGTTTTTGTCAGATTGATCTGCTTTCCCATGCATTTCCCTCCCTATGGCTTAATATGCCGCAATAAAGAGAATCATGATGTGCCTGGAGCTCTATGGCAGCTTTGGCGCCTTTTTTATTGAGATTTTCCAGTTGGATCCCGGCGAAACATTGTATGCCCTCGAAAAGGAACCCTGGTTTATGGCAACCGCAATATAGTCCAGGGAATTCATGTAAACAAGGGGCTCGCCTATGTAAACATCCGCAAAGGACTTGACGTAACGGATAATGTTGCGGTAGACCTCCCGGGTATCATTCATTATGGATATCTCCACCCTGCCACCATAAGGGACGCCCAGTGTCTTAAACTGTTCCTTGCTGATATTGGTCCAAAGGCTTCCAAACCGGACATCCAGAATATCAACACTGCCGATAATGGTGTCTCCATCCATTATTGTCTCCGGGACATTCAGTTCCACTACACTTTCCACATCCACCATGGGCCCGATGTCCTCGAAACAGATCATACCTGAAGCCAGCCTGGCACCTGTATAGGCATAGATATCCCTTCCATGGAATGTATAAGATTCGCCAGAGTTGGGAAGCCGGTTCTTTTCTTCATCGATCTCCCTGGCCTCGGCTATGCCCAGCATCCGTTTGATATGAGTCAGTGTCCCGTTGTCCGGAGTGATTATGTATTGCCCGTTGATGGTTCGGACAGCGATACTCCTCCTGGTGGAGCCCACCCCTGGATCCACCACCGAAACGAATACCGAATCCTTTGGCCAATAGCCCACTGTTTGAATCAAGCGATAGGAAGCCTCCCAAATATTGTATTGGGGTATTTCATGGGTCAGGTCGCTTATTCTCAGATCCCGGGATACCGAGTATGCCACACCGTACATGGCGCTGACCGCCCCGTCCGCAATACCAAAATCGGATTGAAAAATCAACAGGCTGCTCATAACGACCTCCTTGTGTTCTATACTCTCTTCTCAAACAAAACCGTCCAGTCATATCCATAATCCACATGCCAGGTTTCACGGAAATTACCCATGCATGTAGCAACTGCAATTCTCATCAGCTCATTTGTATAAATAACAGTTTCACCTTTATTAACATACCCGAAGGATTTTGCAAACAGGGCCTTTTCTTGGTGCATCACCCTGCCCCCATGACAAATGGTCATATCGATCATATCACCATACTCAAATCCATTATCCAAAAATACGTCAAGGGGAATGTTGGTCCACAGATTCCCAAAATTGGGATCACAAATCTCAAAGATGCCTTCTGCCCTGTTGGGGCTCACCTTTGGCTGGATAATCGGGTGAGTCACTATATCCTCCACAGAATAGGCCGGACCTACTTCCTCATAGGTAATGATTCCACTTGCAAGCCTTGCAGCACAGTATCCAAACAGATCCCTGCCATGGAATACACTGGTTCCCTCAGTGCTTCTCAGCCGGTTGCGGGTTTCATCAATTTCCCGCACTTCATCAATTTCTGCATAAGCTTTCAAATGGGTCAGCGTGCCGTTATCGGGAGTGACAACATAGTATTGGTCGCTTGTCCTGGCAGCACAGGCTCTTCTTGATGTTCCCACGCCGGGATCCACAACAGACACAAATATAGTACCCTTTGGCCAGAAGCGCATGGTCTGGTACAGGCGGTAGGATGCGCTCCACGTGTCAAAATGCGGTATCTCGTGGGTACCGTCAAAGATCTCCAGGCTGCGATCCACCGACTTGACAACGCCGTACATGGAGCAGACCGCTCCTTCTTTATAGGTAAAGTCTGTTTGAAACACAAGAATAGGTTTTTCCATATCCTCAGATCCCCTCTTTATAAGAAGATATCCGTCATGCTATGTTTTTTCTTACGAAGCCGCCAGCCGGATCATGGCGGTTGTATATATTCTGTAAAGCTGCTTAACCTTTTCGATTTCAATCCTCTCATTGGCCTGGTGAGCCAGCACCTGGTCACCCTCCCTGCCAGGACCAAAGGCAACGCAGTTTTTCATGGCCTTTCCATAGGTGACACCGCCGCTTATGACAGGCTCTGCATTGATATCTCCACTGATCTCCCTATATGTGTCCAGAAGTATTCTAAGCCACGGGGAGTTTTTATCTGCCAAAGTGGGTCTGTCATCATACTGAAGGGTCACCTTAAGTGGACTCAATGCCCTTTGGAGCTTGTCGGTAAGTATATCGGAGGTAATCCCGTAGGGGTATCGGCAATCAACCTCAGCCAACACCTTATTGTCCCTGATTCTCAGTATTCCCAGGTTCATGGTCAGCTTGCCCATGGGCTCTATATCGTAGTCCAGGCTGGCGCCCCTGCCGTTATAATCAGAAAAGCAGCGATATAAAAGCTCTGCCAGCGGATCGGAGTTCACACAGGATATCAGCCCCAAAAGACGTACCGTGGCGTTTTCCCCATCCTGGGGCCTTGATGCATGAGCTGCTTTACCAAAGACCTGAAGCCTGATACAGTCTCCCTCCCGGGATACTCCACCCGGATAACCCTTTTGCTTCAGAACCTTCTCATATTCGTCGGGGCTTCCGCCATATCTGATAAGCGCCGAAGCCTCCGGACTTACCACATTGCACTGCACACCGCCGTCCAAAACCTCAATAGAGGTATCCACTATGCCATCCACGCACCACATCAGCGCGCCCTTTTCACCCAGGGTGTATGGGAATTTGCCATCGGGCGTGAAGGCAAACACCGGGTCTCCCGCCTTTTTTGCGTAGTACCTGATATCTTCCATGGTCCGTTCCTCATCGCAGCCTGCCACCACACGGATCTCCCTCTTTAAAGGTATACGCTGGTCTTTTATATATTTAAGCCCATAATAGGTCAGCATCAGGGCGGCTTTCATATCCTGCGTCCCCCTGCCATGGATAGCCCCATCGGACACGGCTCCGCTGAAGGGATCGTCCAGCCACCCGTCACCGGGAGCCACTACGTCCAGGTGTGAAACTACATCAATCCTTTCCCCGGTATTGTTCCCTGGAATGCGGATTGCAAGCGCATGACCGTCAAATTCCAAAACTTCAAAACCGTCTGCCAGGGCTCTTTTCTTCAGCCATTCATACCCTGCATGAACATTTTTTCCATAGGGCATGGCTGGAGTCACCGATGCAGCATCATATACGGTGGGTATTCTCACCAGATCCGAAATACTTTTTATTATATCAGGGTAATACTTCTCCAGATTCATGCGAACGGATACCACATTTTGAAGGTCTGGGGCATGATGTTTTGCGTGATAATCCAGTACACGCAAAACAGTAATAAAATGGTGTAGATTACCTTGAAGACCTTGTCGGCCTTTAATTCCTCATGCTCGCTGTAATAGGTTCTGGTCTTTCCTCTGCCGTACCCCCTCAGATCCATAGCGTTGGAAATATTGCCCACCCTGTCAAAGGAGGTTATTATCAAAGGAACCAGAATCAGTACGTTCTGCTTCAAGCGGCTTTTGAGAGATACCTTCTTGGGATCCAATTCAACTCCTCTCGTTTGCAGGGATACTTTTATATTGTTAAAATCTCTCCCGATATCCGGGATGTACCTGAAGGCAATGGAGAATATGGTGCATATCTTGTAGGGCACCTTGATGGAATACAGACCTGCGGCCATCTCCGAAGGCGTTATGGAAAGTATGAAAACCAGGGAAACCATAAATGATGTAATCATCTTGATATAGCGGACACTTAAATACCAGAGGGTCTCGGCCGTCAGGTAGAAGCGCCCGGAAAGACTGAACAGCACCGTGTGGCCTCCTCCGCACCAATAGGCGCCGATGTCCGGATCTGCCAGCCAAAAAAGCACAATATTGAGCAGGTTAACAGCTCCTATCACGATAAAGAAGTACTTTATGGTCTTCCAGTTGGGCTCCAGTGATCTAAGGCCAATGATGCCCAATATGAACAGCGGCAGTATCAAACGCATATCAAAGGACATGATGATAAACACCAGGAGAATGATGAAGGTGCGAACCTTTGTTTTCCCGGTCAGCTTATGGAGAAAGGTTTCACCAGGGATCAGATTAATCAGCAGCCTGTTTTCCATGAGCCCTCATCATCCTTTCATAGTTGATAAAGTGTTCGATATAGGCTTCGGGATCTAGCCCCAAACGCATGGCCAGGGTATAGAGTGAAGTCTGTTTCAGGTTTGCCCGTTCTATAACCTGGTCGTTGGACAGCACCTTAAAGACCGAATCGTCGGCCACCACCTCTCCCTCGGAGAATACAACGGCTCGGTCGGTGTATTGGATGGCAAGATGCATGTCATGGGTTATGAAAACAATGGTAATGCCATATTCCCTGTTGAGCTCGTCCAAAAACTCCATAATCTCGGTATAGTGGCGGAAATCCTGACCGGCAGTAGGTTCGTCCAGAATGATAATCTCTGGTTGCAGGACAAGGATTGAAGCAATGGTAACCCTCTTTTTTTGGCCATAGCTCACAGCGGAGATCGGCCAGTTTCTCATGGGATAGAGCCCACACATCTTGAGAGCTTCTTTTACAGCCTCATCAATTTCTTTCCTGCTCTTTCCCCTGAGCAGCATGGCCAGCTCAACCTCATCCTTGATGATATCCTTCACCAGCATTTGATTGGGGTTTTGCATTACATAACCGATTCTTTCGCCGATTTCCTTGATGGACAGGTTCATGTAATCGGAGCCGTTCATCAGAACCCGGCCTTCCCGTGGCCTTACTATACCGCAGATCAGCTTGGCCATAGTGCTCTTGCCGGCTCCGTTCTTACCCACAAAGGCAACCTTTTCGCCCCTTCTTATCGTGAAGGATATGTCTTTGAGAACCGGGTTCTTTCCATAGGCGAAGGTAACATTCTCAACCTTCAAAATCTCCTCACCGATTTTTGGGACATGCTTCTCAATATCCACCATATGCTGCTTCTTCAGCTTTTCCTCAAAAGGTGAAATATCCATATGCTGAATATCGGACAGATTCTGATTGGGGAACAACTCGCACCCTGCATATTTCATGGCCATGATATAGAGGGGCTCCCGTATTCCATATCTTGTGAGAAGATCGGAAGCCAGAAGTTTATCCGGCACACCGTCGTATACAATCCTTCCCTCGTTCATAAGAATAATTCTGTCCACGTGGCAATGCAGTACATCCTCCAGACGGTGTTCGATAATCAGAACGGTTTTGTTCTGCTCCTTATGGATACGGTCGATGAGCTCCACAGCAGTCATGCCCATTCTGGGATCAAGTGAAGCCAGGGGCTCGTCGAAGATAAGAATATCCACATCTCCATGGAGAACACCTGCCAGGGCAACTTTTTGCTTCTGCCCTCCAGAGAGATCGTAGGGTACATGCATCATGAAGTCGGTCATACCTACAATACCGGCAGCCCGTTCAACCTTTGGCAGCATTTCTTCTCTCGGCATGCTCTGGTTTTCCAGGGCAAAGGCGATATCCTCTCCCACACTCAGACCCACAAACTGGGCATCGGAATCCTGAAGAACGGTTCCCACAACCTTACTCAATGCAAAAATGCTGGCATTTTTGGTTTCCATGCCAGCAATTTTGCATGAGCCTGTGATAACCCCATCGTATGAAAAAGGATTTAAACCATTGATGCAATTTGCCAGCGTTGACTTCCCACTCCCACTGGGACCAAGGATTAGTACCTTTTCTCCCTTATTGATGGTGAGATTGATGTCATGAAGTGTTGCACTCGTCTGTGATTTATATTTGAATCCAAAATTCTTAAACTCTACAATGGGCGTACTCATTTATGTATATTACTCTTCCTTTTCTTCTTCCATTACGAGGTTTGTGCTGCGTGCGCTGCGCCGTGCAAGGGCATACAGGATCGGGATACCAATAATCACCAATACGGCTGTGTTGGCCAAACCGCCTGCAAAGGCCTGAAGGAAGGTGATTGTCAGTTCGCCGCCATAGAAAGCAACGGTTAATAAGGGGGTGATGACACCAAATGCGATCGCGTTGCCTACAACACATGTTATGGCATAGATGACAGCATGAACGGGCTTAAAGATACCTTCGTTGATTTTGGCACCATAGAAAGGTAACAGACCAATGATAAAGCCCAATACGCCGTTACCCACCGACCAGTCGAACCAGAAACCCCAGCCGCCGATCAGATCTGCAATGGTATTGCCCACAAAGCAGGTAATGAATGCCGGAACAGGACCGAACATAGAGCCCACTATGACAGGAACAATCATGGCAGTTGTCAGTCTGGTGTTGGTGAAAACCGGAATTCCGCCAAAATTCATCAGAACACCAAAAAGTGCCGCACCGATAGCGATTGCAACAACTGTCTTGGTATTCCATACACCAAGCAATGTTTTGAGAACCTTTTTCATCTTTGACCCTCCAATTCCAATATTCTTATTATGCACATAACTCGCAGAAGCGAATTAATGGCTGGTTTGAGGCCGAATTAATAATAATCTATAAACGCCTGAATGCCTGTATGGGCTCTTTGCTCATGATTTACCTCCAATATTACATTTTTCTTTCAATTAGTCAATAGATATTCATTAGAATACACTAATAATAAGCCATTTAACGGTAATTTATTCCATTGATGGTTTCCAGCCGCGGCTGTGGAGAAACCACGGTCCCAATAAACCGGGTCTTATGTCAGATTTCCTAAAAATCTGAGCCTTTCTTTATTGACATTTATGCATCTTATGCATATGCTTAAGTCAAAGAATTTTTAAACTCTTCAGTAATCTGTAAATCATATTTAATGATAGAGGCGCGGTCCTTACGAGTAATCTGTCATATATGGCCTGGCACCCGGACAGATGAAAAGAATGATCGCCGAGGTTTCGGTGTCCTGCCAGGAGCGCCGATGCCGGGCTGTTGCAGAATATGCAGCAGACTGTCACTTTTTAGTGGAGAGCTATCATGTCGACTAATCATGAAGCACTCGTGCCTCATGTTTTTTTATATAGCGATAATAATCATAATTCAGGGAGGTAGGTTATGAAACCGAGAAGACTGCTCTTATTTCTGCTAGTCCTTACAGTTGTACTTATCTTTCTCGCGCTGCCTGTCTTTGCCGATGGCTCCGGAGAAGAACACCAGAGCTTTGTCCACGGAACATTTTGGGCCCTTCTTCCACCGATTATAGCCATTGTTCTGGCATTGATCACGAAGGAAGTATACAGCTCCCTCTTCATAGGGATTTTGAGTGCCGCTTTACTGTATGCTAACTTCAGACCAGTGAATGCTTTCACCACCATGTTCACTGACGGCTTCATATCATCCCTTGCCGATGGCTGGAATGTGGGCATCCTGATTTTCCTGGTGGTATTGGGAATCATCGTATGCCTGATGAACAAGGCCGGCGGATCAGCTGCCTACGGAGAATGGGCCAGCAAAAGAATTAAAACCCGGAAAGGCGCCATTTTGGCTACATTTGGGCTTGGAGTCCTGATTTTTGTGGATGACTATTTCAACTGTCTGACTGTTGGAAATGTAATGAGACCCATCACCGACAAGCATAAAATCTCACGTGCCAAATTGGCTTATCTGGTTGATGCCACTGCCGCCCCCATATGCATGATAGCACCCATCTCCTCCTGGGCCGCCGCTGTAGTGGGTGTGGTTGAAGGCTACGACGGTTTTGAACTCTTTGTCCGTGCAATTCCATACAATCTTTACTCACTTCTGACCATTGCCATGATTATATTCATCGCTTTGGTAGGAATTGATTATGGACCCATGAGAAAACACGAAGAAAATGCCTTAAAGGGTGACCTTTACACAACACCTGACCGTCCCTTCGAGGATCAGGAAAACCAGGTCCATTCCGGCAAGGGAAAGGTAAGGGATCTGGTTCTTCCGGTAGCTATTCTGATTGTTCTCTGTGTAGTGGGTATGCTATTTACTGGCGGCTTCTTTGAGGGTGAGACCATTCAGAGCGCTTTCGCCAACAGCGATGCTTCTCTCGGTCTGTCTCTGGGATCAACTCTGGCACTGATTATCGTTATCATTTATTTCCTCGCCCGCAGGGTGCTTTCCTTTAACGAATGCATGGAATGCCTGCCCAATGGATTTAAGGCCATGGTACCCGCCATACTCATTCTGACCTTTGCCTGGACTCTGAGTGGACTTACGAATCTCTTAGGCGCAGGTGAGTTTGTAAGCGGTATCTTCCATGACAGCACAGCAACGATATTTTTGCCGGCAATCGTGTTTATTGTAGCCGCTGGAATGTCCTTTGCCACCGGCACCTCCTGGGGTACCTTCGGAATACTTCTTCCCCTCGTGGTAGGCGTCTTCAGTAATGCCAGCCAGACACCTGAACTGCTGATTATAAGCATATCCGCCTGCCTTGCCGGTGCAGTGTTCGGAGACCATTGTTCGCCTATCTCCGATACAACCATCATGTCATCTACTGGAGCCATGTGCAACCATATCAATCATGTCTCCACCCAGCTTCCCTATGCAATAACTGTGGCTGCGGTCTCCTTTGTGGGCTACATTCTGGCAGGACTTGTCCAGTCCGCCTGGGTTATTCTCCCTGCCTCCATCGCAGTCTTGTTTGCAGTGCTATACATAATCAAGCTGACCACCAGGAATAAGGTCAGAGCTTAGACAGAGTTCTGACCTATCGCTCATTCAGTAACTATTACAAATGGTCAGTAGCCCCATTCAAAAAGAGGTATCCATCATGGATGCCTCTTTTTTGCATAAATTAATTCAGTATTTCACGAAAATCAGTGTCCTGTAGAAACCAACCCTTTACCATATTACTTCCTGTGCTTTTTACCAAGCCTTTGAGCGCCAAGTCTCGATATGGCCCAGATAACGCCTGCTATTCCCAACACCGGGATAACGGATGGTGGATCCATGATGGCTGCAATAAACCCGAAAATAATGATCACTATCCAAAAGTATCCGCGACTGCCCAAAGCCCCGCCTTTTTTAGCCGGCTGATGCTCTGATGTGAGCTCACAGTATGGACAGGAATCGTAATAATAGTTTCTGCCGCAACGCTCGCAACGGCGCATAGAAATTCACCCCTGTTTACCAGGACACCCCTTTAGGGCCCCTGCTCAAACCTGCTCCTTATTGTTAGTTCTTATCTTTGATTTCATCAAAAGAAGAACCGGTTATCTCTGTTAAGCCGGTCTTGATATAGCCTCACTCTGCTGACTATATTATAGCATTTTTATTGGCTGCTTTCTGCACCTCGGCAAATTTGAGATTCAGCCGCTGCCGCCTGGCTCTGCAAGCCGTTGCGAACACGTCGCACCATATTATTAATGAGATTTCATATATGATGTGCTATAATCCTTAATAATTCTTTGAAATGCACGACCGATTAATTTCACAGGAGTAGATTATGGGCATTAAGCACACTAAGGTAATACGAACCCGCACATTCGATCCATGGTGGAACCTGGCAGTGGAGGAATTCCTCCTGAACCATCTTCCGGAAGGACAATGCATTCTTTATCTCTGGCAGAACCAGAATACAGTGGTGATCGGCAGAAACCAGAATGCCTGGAGGGAATGCCGCACCGAGCTTTTGGAGAATGAGGGGGGAAAGCTTGCCCGGAGGCTGTCCGGAGGAGGTGCCGTCTACCATGATGACGGGAACCTTAATTTTACTTTTCTGATGAGAAAAGAAGACTATGACTTTGGAAGGCAGCTGGAGGTGATCCTTTCTGCAGTAAAGAGCCTTGGCATCCACGCAGAAAAAAGCGGCAGGAATGATATCACTGCCGAGGGACGAAAGTTTTCAGGAAATGCCTTTTACTTTACCCGAACAAGCGCCTATCATCACGGCACAATCCTGGTTTCTTCCGACTTTACAAAACTGTCCAGATACCTTCAGGTGTCTAAGGAAAAGATCGTCAGCAAAGGTATTGCTTCTGTACAGTCCAGGGTTGTCAACCTTACTGAAATTAATCCTTCACTCACCGTTGACATGGCTACTGATGCCTTAATCAATGCTTTCGCTCGTGTCTATGGATGCCGGCCCGTCATCAGTGACGGGGCTAAAGATATTGACACTGAAGCTGTTCAAAAACTACGGGATAAATATGCTTCCTGGGAATGGCGCTATGGACAGACTCCCAAATTCGACATAACCCTGGAAACACGGTTCCCCTGGGGCGGAATTGAAATGGGCCTCAACCTAGAAAATGGAAGGGTTGTGTCATCGAAGGTTTACTCGGACGCCATGGACGAAGCGTTCATAAGCATGCTTCCTGCCGTACTGGAAAGGTGTCCTTTCAGTTTTCATAACCTTGCAGACAGGATACGCACCAGCTTCGCCGCTGGCAGCAATAGGGATATTGCTGAAGACATTGCGGCCTGGCTAGAAGAAAAAAGTGGAAATTAACAACGAGCCACCATCGGGTGGCTCGTTTGGCAATATCCTTTTTTACAGGAGGATAAACCCTTTTTACAGGATGGTACAGAGCGGTATCATGTTTGATTTCCAACTATGACCTTAATGGACTCACTGGACATTTGCATCATTATAGCATCTTCTAACTGATCAATCGGGTAACAATGTGTAATCAACGGTTTCAGCTCAATACGCCCGCTGTTGATGAGCTGCGCAGCTCTCTCATGGGTGTCGGGATTTATCATGGATCCCAGTATGGTCAATTCTTTTTGAAACACATCCTCCAGACTCAGAGGATAAACTGAACCGGCCTTGGGCACGCTGAACAGCAAAATGTTTGCGCCGCGTTTGGCTGCTTCAAAGGACTGACCGGTAGCTGTGAGATTACCCACACACTCAATGATTACATCTGCTCCCTCAGTACCCAAAAGTTCATGGAGCCTTTGGGGTAATGATTCATTAATGGGGTCAACCACATAATCAGCACCAAGGGAAAGACCGATTTCCCGGCGATGCTGAACTGGTTCGCTCAGAACAACCACAGATGCGCCTGAGATCCTTGCTAGTTGCACCATCATCAATCCAATGGCACCTCCGCCAATAACACAGACAGTATCACCCTGCCTCATATTAAGCCGGTCAATACCGTGGAGGCAGCAGGCCAGAGGCTCCACCATTGCGCCATATTCAAGGGGTATGGTTTTGTCAAGCTGAAAACACTGAGACTGAGGAACATAACAGTATTCCGCAAATCCCCCATCACGATTGACGCCAATGCCAATAAGATTAGCACACATCTGTTTCTTTCCGATTCCGCAAAAATGGCATTTCCCACAGTAGATGTTGGGATCTATTGCAACATGATCCCCAACGGCTACCTTGTCCACCGCGCTTCCGATTTTTTCTACGATTCCGGAAAATTCATGGCCAAGAATCACCGGGGGTGCTACTTCAGCAGACCCTTTACTGCCATGATAAATATGAACATCGGTTCCGCAAATACCGCAAGCGGCCACCTTTACAAGAACTTCGTCCGGCCCCAATTCACGATTCGGTATTTCACGGATCTCAAACTGTTTATCTCCCAGATAATAAGTCCCTTTCATTTCCACTCCTCGCTTTCAAAACAATCCGGTCATATCCTGTTGGAAATTGAAGGGCGTTTTGGGCGTCCTCACGTCTTTCCATGGACATCAGCCTTGTTTTTCCTGTATTGTTTATTCCGGTCAGTGTTGTAAAGCTATAACGCTTTAATAATGCCGCTTTACACACTTTTATTGTAGCACAGCGAACAGCTGGTTTCAATAAACAGGCATGGAAAAACCGCCCGGTCAGGAGTGGCTGTTACACTGCGTTATCCGGATGACGCCTTTATACACCTTCTTCTACCCTCTGTCGGCCTTACTGGGTTTCTTTCAGATTATTCTTACGCGCTTCCCTTTCGGCATAATAGCCTAAGTATTGGTCCACATACTCCTTAAAATCGGTAATCGCCTGCTCCCGTGTTTTCCTTCCTTCCGCATATTCAATGGCCTCATTACGCCAGTAATAACTGATTGATCTGTCATGTTCCGACAGGCTGTCTGCCCGCGCGTATTGCGCCGCCGACAGGTAGGCCTCGAACAGGTCCTGTCCTCCCAGAAAGTCAAACTTGTAATCCAACTTCTTTGCAACCGCGGCGGATGCGGGAAAATGCCTGATTCCGTCTATCTCCCCGCTGGCCAATAAATACTGGCATCCGGTTTCGGAAGTGTCCAGGGTCAGCCAGCGGATAACCTCTCCCACCGCTTCCTTGTGCCTGGTATTCCTGTGGGCCAGGATTATCGTGCCTGCCTGGAAGAAGCCTGCCGGCGGGTCGCACACGGCCCAGTCACCGTATGTTCCCTCCCCTGGGCTGTCTCCGCCACAGTAATAAACCATGCTAAAATTCGCAAACCAATAAGGGCCAAAAAAGCCGAATACCTCCTTTTCTCCCTCGCCCCGAATATCGGCAAGCCATTCGTCAGTCCACCAAGCCTCATTATTGTTATTGGTATAACCGTTTTCAACCATTTCCCTGGCATAATCCAGAAACGCTTCCCGTGCCGGATCGATTACCAGCTGGCCGTCTTTAAACCATCCCTGCTCCGAGCTCATCTCAATCGGCTTCCAAATATCTCCTGCGCCGGAGCAGATGCCGTATCCTTTTGCTTTTAACTCAGCTGCCGCTTTCATGAACTTGTCCCATCTCGGGCCGATTTTGCTGCTTATAACATCAGGGTCATCGGTTCCCCAAACCTTTTTGGCAATGGAGCGGCGGTAGATGAAGGCTCCCGCGGTGTTTTGGTATGCCAGCGCCACCAGCTTCCCCTGCGGGTTGGTGTATGCATCCATCATATATTGGGGGATTTCAGCCTCTTCTATGAGTTTGTCGACATCGATGCCAAGCTCTTCAAATGGGAGGGCATATTCATGATCGCTTCCCTTGGTGAACTTATAGATATCTTCCCTTGCCACGCTGTATATGTCTGGAATTACGTCCAATCTTCCGTTAACCAGATCATGAACACGATCAGGGTACTCATCACCGAATGCATATTCGGTATATATTTCGATTTCATACTCAAAATCGGGATGGAGTTCCTGAAACTTCTTTATAAGGTCGAAAACTTCTCCGGTATCGCAATATACCGTAATAACCTTTTCATCTTCAGCGGCGCTTTCCTCGCCATCCTCATTTGTACGGCGCTCCTCCGTTTCCTCAGCCGTGTAATGAGGAGCAGGCTCTAAACTTGGAGAAGTAGTTGGTTCATTGACTAATTCAGATGATGAACAGCCTGCCATACTCAAACAGAGTAGCCACACAACAAGCAGGCGCACAGCCTTTTTCATGTGAAAAGCCCCCTTTCGCCTTCAGGCTCAACTATGGAGCAGCTTGACCCATCTAATAATGTGTTAACCTATATTATATTGTACTATGTTTTTCCAGAGACCTGTTAACATTTTCCTAACATTTGTATTACCACCGCTCCCGCCGTTCTCCTATCATGATCCCAGGCTCAGTTCCTGGTTTCTTTCTCTTTCCTGATATCAGCGACAAGAATTGTCGGCGCCTTATTTGGGGTTTAATCAATGAAACTGCGCATTCTTTGTGAGGCTTGTATCAAAACCCCGGAATGGTTATAATGAGGGCAAAGGCAACTATTGGTTATGGGGAGGGGTTTTTTTATGTCTTGCTACTACATCGTCGGCGTCCGACTGGATAACAGGGTTGACAACGCCGCAAAATTCCAGGAAGTCCTTACAAGGAACGGGTGCAAGATCAAAACACGTTTGGGATTGCATGAAGTAAGCGATGGTTCGTGCTCTAACGACGGGATTATCGTATTACAGCCCTATGGCACAAGGGAGGATGTTGAGACCCTTGTGAAGGAACTCAATGAACTTGAAGGTGTGACTGCAAAGTACATCGATTTGAACTGAAGTAAGTTTTGTAAGGTATGCTAAACCTCCACAGCCAGTTATGGTTTAACCGGCTGTGGAGGTTTATTAATCTTAACAGTTCACTCAATAGCGTTTTCTATGCTGCCTCATTACCCTTCTCTGCCTTTTTTAAGCCATCGTGCCACTGTAACTGTCCGTTTTGCCTGATGTTTAACAGCGGCCTTCACATCTTCAACCATTTTTCCGTCTTCATCAACGGTTACGGTTGTTCCATAGGGATTTCCTCCAGCTTCAAAAACAGCCGGATCTGTAAAGCCTGGGGCTGCAATAATAGCACCCCAATGGCACATTACCGTATAGATGGATAAAACGGTTGCTTCCTGACCGCCATGGGGATTTTGGGCAGATGACATGGCGCTCACCACTTTGTTTACAGTCTTGCCCTGTGCCCAAAGGCCTCCGGTAGTATCGAGAAACTGCTTCATCTGGGACGCCATAACTCCGAACCTGGTTGGGGCACTGAATATAATAGCATCGGCCCATTCCAGATCATTGGGTGTAGCCTCGGGAATATCCTTTGTGGCTTCTAGATGGGCTTTCCAAACAGGATTATTGTCTATGACAGATTGGGGTGCCAGTTCCCGCACTTTAAACACCTTTACTTCAGCCCCTGCCTCTTTTCCGCCTTCTGCTGCCCATTGCGCCAGCTGATGGTTGGTGCCGCCCATGCTGTAATAGATCACTGCCAACTTAACATCGCTCATGTATCCTCTCTCCTTTTCATCTACATTTTTATATCTTGCTATCCGACTAATCCCTACTATTTTTATCTGATTAATCTTTACCCACTATTGGTAACAGTTAAAAGTAAAAATCTCTTCCGGCTGTTATTTATTATTCCTAACCGGAAGAGATATTTTCTATACAGGAGTGATATTAAGCAAATGCAAGTTTCAATTCCATCTCATCGCTTAGACCTTCTTTATCCTGCATAATGAGACCCGTCCCAGACTCTCAAGCAGAACAAGCCTTGGATGTGATCCTCATTCTATTGCAATGAGTTCAGAAAATCATTCCAGGCCTTTCTGATTGCTTGCCCGTCGTCCTTTGGCGGCTCTTTCAATTTTGTAAGAATCTCATCCAGCTTTGAATTGGTGTCGTTCCCAGCCTTGCCGTCCTCTACCAGCCCGGTTTCCCTCTGGAATTTCCGAACGAACTCAACCGCCCTGTCTTTCCATGCCTCACTGACCATACCAATCTCCCTTTCACTGATAAATCTATCCCAGGGGAAGTATTTTCCTGGGCAATCTTTCCCTTTTCCAGACGGGTAGTCTGCATGACGCTTGATCGCGACTATCCTGTATCTTGAAGCGATATCATCGCACAGTTCATGGAGCGCTTTAATCTGTACTTCCGGAACTATTTTCTCGGTCAGGTCACCGTAATCTGTATAGCATCCTTCAAGACAGATGCTGATGACGTTGATATTCTCATCCCCCAGCAGCGACCCGCCCCTGTGGTGCTCCTGGCGACCCCTGTAAATCACGCCGTTTTTCCGGATAAAGTAGTGATAAGCAATACCCATCCAACCTCGCTCTAGATGCCAGCGGTGTATATCCTGGGCTGTGCATGATGGGGACAGCGCATGATGAATAACTATGGTGTCCGGATTATTCGGGGCAAAGTTAGTCCTGGCCCAGTTGTATTTCTCTTCAATGATTGTCATGTTGTCTCACCCTCAGCCTTCAGACTGTTGCTGACCACGCTGGTTCTCAAATTTGATATATGTGGCATCAGGCCACCACATTTTCCTGCCTTACACGGTCTAAAACCATAGGTATCCATAAGCTATTATTAGTATATGGGGCAAGCCTCTGCGCTGTGATGAAAGTTGCTATAAAAGCTGAGGGGAAGTGATTGCTCTCCCCCTACAAATTGGGAGCATGCGTATAATTGTACCGAAGATCTATTGAAAGAGATGTTTGAGGAAGAACGGCCTTGAAAGAGACTCCTAGATTATCGGTGACGGGGAATGGGGGCGGACTAGAAAATCAGTGATGCGGGATCGTCCCACTTTGAGTACAGCTTACAGTTGGGCTGCAGGATCACATACTTCAATGAATCCTTAGGCACTGTGCTCATACAGTCATCATCTATTACCGTAGACATGCCCATTACAGAATACTTTATAGCGCCGAATTCCAGTATTTCAAGGGGCCTTCCTTTTTCCACCACGTATTCCTTTACGGCTTCAAGCCTCTCAGGTGAAGCTCCATGCTCCATGATCCATCTATCCTGCTCGGTCTGAGCGATTCCACCCTCGGTGCTGGTGTAAAGAACCCTGAAGGTTACCTGATCTGCCAAAAGCTTTTTCCGGGCATATGTAAGGATTTCAACGGGAGACAGCCGGTCAAAATAATCAGTCATGTTTATGGAAAGCCTGAGGTTGAAATCATATTTCTTTATAAGGGTGCACAGTTTATTGAGATCCACTTTAAGGTTCGGCAGCGTGCCATTGTACTCAGCATTGATATCGTTATTAAATGATGAAAGGGAGACGCTTATGGTGCTCACCCCCACATGGTTTCTTAAGAAACGCAGATAGGATTCGTCAAGCAAGACGCCGGTTGTTTGCATTTCAATCCAACGAAAGGGTTTGTCCAGGTTGTTATTCATCGTTCCAAAGGCTTGCAGAAATCCGCGGTTTTGCTGGGGCTCGGAGTTGCCAGTCAGCATAACGGTATTACAGCCATTATCCCGTGCAAACTCCAATCTCTTGATGTAATCCCTCTGGTAAAGGTCGAAAAATGGAAGGTTTTCATCCATCATGTTTTTATAAGGGCTCTCATGCATCCGGCTTACGCAGAAGCGGCAGTTGTTAATACATTTTTTATTAGGAACCACAACACTTAGACTTTGAATCTTCAAGAGAATAGCGCCTCCTCCATCTTTAAAGAAAACGACCTTACAATCGTTTCCACTTTGTTATGTATTATATTATAAAGGCAGCTAAGATATCTGGTAAACTGTTAATCCAGGGATCCCATAAAGTAATGCCTTTAAAAGGTTGCCGATAAAAAACTGGGGCCGCTGAATTCATCGGAGCGGCCCCTTTTCATCAATATATCATTTAGCCGGAATCACCGGGCTCCCATAGTAATGCTTATGGGTAATCCATCCGTAATGTCGTTCTATTTTTTATATCACTAGTACTTTAAAGTATTGTTTGATTTTAAATATCATTTGCTTGCTATATTCTTGCAACACCAGTCTTTTTAGCGGCGTCGATTACTGCTTGTGCAACTACAGGCACAACACGTTTATCAAGAGGATCCGGTATTATGTATTCGGGACTCAATTCTTCATCGGTTACCAGGGAAGCAATTGCGTAAGACGCAGCTACTTTCATCTCCTCATTAATAGTCGTTGCACGGCAGTCCAGCGCGCCACGGAAAACCCCAGGAAATGCAAGTACATTATTGATCTGATTGGGGAAATCAGAACGGCCGGTACCTATAACATAAGCTCCGGCTTCTTTAGCAGCATCGGGCATAATCTCCGGTATGGGGTTAGCCAATGCAAAAATAATCGGTCTATCTGCCATGGTCTTGATCATTTCCGGAGTTACAACGTTGGGCGCAGATACTCCGATAAAAACATCCGCACCTCTCATAGCATCAGCAAGGGTGCCCTTTTTATTATCATGGTTTATTATTTTAGCCATCTCGGCCTGTGCCGGGTTTAAATCGGCCATGCCCTCGTAGATGATACCAGAGCGATTAAGCATGATAATATTCATTACTCCTAAACTTAATAAGAGTTTACCAATTGCTATTCCTGCAGAACCGGCCCCATTAATTACGACCTTGATTTTGCCCAAGTCTTTATTAACGACTTTGAGTGCATTGAGCAAAGCAGCTGTAACTACTATAGCAGTACCATGCTGATCATCGTGGAAAACTGGAATATCGCAGATTTCTTTAAGCTTTCTCTCTACTTCAAAACATCTGGGGGCTGCAATATCTTCCAGATTTATACCGCCAAAGCTTCCTGAAATTAAATAAATAGAGCGTAACCGTCGCCCTGCCGCGTCAAGCTTCTCCTCCTGCGGTGCTCATTTGCTTTGCAAACTCCGCTCCTCGGGGTTCGCTTTCCTTGCATTGCTCGCTTTTTACTTTGCATGTCTGCGGCAGAGCGCATCCATGCATAGGTGGCAAGTCTTCGGTACACTTCGGTTTGGAATACCATAAAAAACGAGGTATCCTTTTGGACACCTCGTTTTTTATGGAGCCCTCAATCAGAATCGAACTGATGACCTCATCCTTACCATGGATGCGCTCTGCCTACTGAGCTATGAGGGCGTGATGTTAAGCTGGAGCGGGTGAAGGGAATCGAACCCTCGCAATCAGCTTGGGAAGCTGATGTTCTGCCATTGAACTACACCCGCATATCTGTTGCGGTGCAGCGATAATTATTTTAGCATAAGCTGATCAAGTTGTCTATAGTTTTATAACAGGTTATTTAACCATTTTCGTCCTATGCTCCTGTTCCGACCTTTCTTTCGCACATTCCCACAGCCTTGCCCATACCTGTTTGAGATTAAATGCATTTATTCTGCACAAGAGGATTTCCAATCCCGCTCCGCTCAGGATGAACATAAACGGCTGCTGAAGATATGCATATCTGGGCTGCACCTCAATAAATAAATAGATCACAAAGGATATTACCAGAATGGTCACAGGAATCAACAGTCCGTCCTTCATCTGCGACTTCCATCGGGTCAGCATTCCCAAAAGACTGAGGCCAATAGCCGTGTAGATGTATAACTCATTCAAGTCCTTTAATACCGCATCAATATCACTGAACTTGACAGGATTAGAGAATAAATAGACCACCTTGTTGGACATCAGGATATGCTTATAACTCCAGTCCAGCGCACTGTCGCACCACATGGTTTGAATTTTCAGCATAAACAGATTTGCAAGCTTTAAAGGGTTTATTCCAAGCCTTTTCAGAATCAACTCCTTCTGAAGCTCCTTTTTCTCCTCTAATGACAGGTTGCTCTCATACATTAGCTTATAATCTTTTTCATTATAGCTGCCCTTGCTCTCATAATTCAGTCCCACAACAAACTTCCAGTAGACGTTATTGTTCATTAAACCCTGGTCATTGATACCGCTTTTTATAATAGCCCGTGAGGCCAGGCCGTTTACCGCAAGATAAATAAGAACCACAACAAGGCATTGCGCGATCCTTTCCATCCTTCGCCACTTTTTATCGGCACTAAAAAACAGGACAAGAAAGTATACCATGAGGGATGTCACGACAACCAGCCCTTCCGGCCTCATTATGTTGCCCAGAGCCAGGAGAAATCCCCCAATAAAGCCTCTGGGCACACGCCTCATCCTGATAAGCCTTTGATCGATCAGGAAATACAGACTCAACAGAATTAAAAAGGTGGAGATATGCTGGTTTGACAATACCGACACAAATGTGATCGGGAAGACGAACCCCGAATAGAGAACTGAGGCCAGACGGGAAGGCTTTTCATTAAAAAAGTTTCTGGCAATGAGGTAAACTAGCAGTGTAATTCCTGTATTCCAAAAGCAGTTGAGAACCTTTAAGGCAGTGATGCCCCCGGCCTGCCCGAAAACTCGGACAACCATTCCCTGATATATCACAAAGCCTGTTTGGTAGCCCCACTCCTGAAAATAGACCTGCTGGTTGAAGCTGTAGTCGCCCTGGGAGAAAAGAACGGCAGCATCATAGAGAAGCTTGAAGTCCGATTCCAAAGGTGTATTGATAATGCTGATATAGGCAAGGCGAATAAGAAAGGATCCGAGAATTATGAAGATAATAAAACCCCTGTCCCCGATCCTGTTAACCAGTACCGAAGCAAGGGCAACATAAGCAATGAAGATTACTGTTGGCATCCTGAAAATCATCAGGAAAAAGATTACGCCAAAGAAAAACAGAAAAGTGCAGGTCAGTATTCTTTTTATAAAACTGAGCACCATTAAAGAACCTCCCAATGTGGTCTTTAATGCTACTCAAAACCGGCGCCCACCAGTATCAGTCATTATCGTGGAGATGGTCGTCAACCCGGTCATTAAAGACCACCAGGTTTTCCTGGATTGAGAACAGAACCATGACGAACTCAAAAAACAGCCTGAGAATCAGCTGAAGAATGAGCATGCCTATGAGCCCTACAAAGAAGTTGGCTACGAACATGGCTACGACCCCGACAATCAACACAACAATGGTAAAGGCAATATAAAGAATCTTGGATACAACACCTGTCAGCATCACCTTGAAGTTCAGCACATCATTCATGTATTCGGCAAAGCTGGCATAGCGCTTGGTTTTTCTGGGAATCAGAAAAAGAAAATATATCCATATGGCCGCAATCACGGCTCCCGTCACAATAAACGGAAAGGGTCCCTTGAGCGCTGCGGTTACCTTCTCCGCCATTGTAAAAAAACCAAGCCTTAATATTCCTTCCATGTCATTACCCCCAACAAATCTGTATTTATGCGCACAAAGTGTTATCGGTCAATTGTATCTTGTCGTTTAGAAGGACCCAAAACAACTAACCGTATTTTAGCTCTTTAGAAGAGACTCCGCCAGTCTCACAGCAGAATAGGCATCCTTTGAGTAATGGGCGCCAAAACTTCTGGCATACTCATTGTCCAAAACGGCTCCGCCAACCATGATTCTGACTTTGAGACCGGCATCGGCAGCCATGCGGGCTATCTTCGGCATCTCGGTCATGGTAGTGGTCATCAGGGCAGAAAGCCCTATTATATCTGCATTATTGTCCTTCGCTGCCTGAATTATACGATCCGCCGGGACATCTTTGCCCAGATCAATCACTTCAAAGCCGTAGTTGCGTAAAAGGAGAACTACAATGTTTTTGCCAATATCATGGATATCGCCCTTTACCGTAGCCATAACGATAGTGCCTTTTTTCTCAATGCCGGCTTCGGTCTCTTTTTGAAGATAGGGACCCAGTTCCTCCATAGCTTTTTGCATGGCCTCCGCGCCTTTAATGAGCTGGGGCAGGAAGTATTTTTTATCCTCGTACAACTCCCCCACCTTTTGAATGGCCGGAATCAGGCTGTTGTCGATAATAGCTTTCGGTGACAGGCCTTTATCCAGATCGGCTTGAACCACATCGGCGATCTCATCGCCCATGCCGTTCAGCACAGCTTCAAAAGCCGTTGGCTTCACCTTTTTTGCAGGCTGGGAGGCCTGACCGCCTACACTTTTTTGAGAAGAATAGTAGCGGATATACTCACTGGCATTCGAGTCCCTGGCTTTAAGCACATCACTGGCTCGCTTAATATCCATCAATTGCTGGCTGTTGGGGTTTAATATGGCCGAGCTAAGGCCATACGCAACAGCCATGGCAAGGAAGGCGGCATTGATATTCTCCCGTGCGGGAAGGCCAAAGGATACGTTGGACAGACCAACCACTGTGTTAAATCCATTATCGGTGCACCAGCTAAGGACTTTCAGGGTCTCCCCGGCTGCCTGGCCGCCAGTTGCAACCGTCATCACAACGCCGTCCACAAGGATATCTTCCTTGGAAAAGCCATAAGACTTAGCAGTATCATACACCCTCTTAATAACACCAATGCGTTCTTCAGCCGTTACAGGAACACCTTTGTCGTCTATGGGAAGAAGGATGAACATGGCGCCGTATTTGGCCGCTAAGGGAAGGATCTTTTCCATTTTGACCTCTTCCCCGGAAATCGAATTGATCACAGCCCGTCCGGGATAAATGCGCAGAGCTGCCTCCAGAGCCTCTGGACTGGATGAGTCCAGACACAGGGGCAACGGCACGGAGTCCAATACGGCCTGCACCATATTGACCAGCACTGTCTTCTCGTCCAGTCCGGGAACACCGGCATTGACATCCAACAACCCTGCACCGGCCTCCATCTGTTCCCGGGCAAGTTGTGCCACCTTGTCCATATTGTTTTGGGTCAGAGCTTCTCGCAGAAACTTTTTCCCGGTAGGATTAAGACGCTCCCCTATGATAGTGAGGGGCTTATCCCGATGGATGACCAGGGTCTGTCTGTTGGAGGATACCATGGCAAAGGTTGTATTAACGGGTTTTTGAGCAGGAAAGCTGCCTGCTGTTTCCGAAAGCTTTTTAATGTATTCCGGTGTGGTGCCGCAGCATCCTCCCAGGGCATTGGCACCTGCACCGATCAGTGCTTCTGCATAGGAACAGAAGGCGTCAGAATCCATATTAAAAACGGTATTCCCGTCCACAAGTCTTGGTTTTCCCGCATTGGGCTTGGCAATGAGGGGCACCTTGGCATAGGGCTTCATGGCCTTGAGAATATCCACCATTTCAGCGGGACCGCTGGAACAATTGCAACCCACTGCATCAGCCCCGAGGGATTGAAGCGTTACCAGCGCAGAAACAGGATCGGTCCCCATCAGTGTTCTCATTCCGTCCTCAAAGGTCATGGTAACCATGGCGGGCAGATCACACAGCTCCCTTATGGCTATGAGGGCAGCCCGGGTTTCCTGGATATCCAGCATGGTCTCAATTACGAACAGATCCACACCACCCTCAAAAAGGCCCTTGACCTGTTCCTTATAGCTTTCCACCGACTCCTCAAAGCCAATTTCGCCGTAGGGTTCAAGAAGTATCCCGCAGGAGGAAATATCACCGGCAACAAGTGCTTTCCCCGCTGCTGCATTTTTTGTTATCTCCGCCAGTCTCTTGTTTAACTCTCTGGTCTGGGGCTTAAGGCCGTATTCTGAAAGCTTTATGGCATTACCGCCCATGGTAAAGGTATAAAGTATGTCGGATCCGCTCTCAACATATCTTTTCTGGACAGATATCAGGGCTTCAGGATTCTCCGCAGCCCATTTTTCCGGACAGGCTTCTACGGGCATACCGCTTTTGTAGAGCTGTGTACCGGTTGCCCCGTCCAGAATCACAATGCCTTTATTGAAATAGTCTTTGAATTCCTGTCTTGTCATGGTTCTACAATCTTTCTCAATCAGTTTTTATTTCAATTATTCCCGCAATGGCCAGCACCGACTTCTCCGGAACCAGCATACAGGTATCGGTCATGCTGATGCCAAGCTCTTTAATATCCAGAAGCCTTGCAAAATGCGCCTGCTGTTCGATATTAAAGTCGCCGTATCCTGGACTGAACCTGTGCTTGGTAAGAGCCTTGCCCTGCCTTCTCAAAAATGTTCCTATATAACCCATCAAAAAATCAAGCCCGGCATCGGCAATTTCTGATGCGGCTGCATCCATGATCACAGCCTCACTGGCTTTGCCGCTATCCATAAGTGTTCTGATCTCTTCCATTATATGCGAGCCTGCCGTTGAGGCCATCAGAACAGCCTTTTGCGATTGGGACAGCATCTTCGACAACGCTTTTCCTGAAAGTACTGTACCGTCCTCCAGCCTCACCGCTCCATTGTCGTTCTCATCGATACCCACCATTCGATAGGCAAGAGCCAGTGAACAAAGGTTTTCAGCCCTCTTTATCGTGCTGTCCAAAAGCCTTTGGAAGTCCTCATCAAATCCGGTGACTCCACGTTTATAGCCAAGCCGCGTAAGGATGAGGCTTTTGTTGTATGAAGGACGTATCCCTTTTAATACCCTGATATTCTCCATTTCTCCGCCCCTCAGCACCTATGGCAACACATATCCGTCCCGTCCATTGAGCACCGCTCATAAAAAACCCTGTTCACCAGGGTTTATGAATGGCTGGGTATCCGAACCAGGCTGTCTGGAAATGAGAACCTGTGATTTCTATCATTTTATCACAGGAGATATCTTCTTACAAACCATTTTTGATTCATGCTCCAGCAGCCATTCCTTGCGCCAGAGACCGCCATTGTAGCCGGTGAGCCTACCGTTCTTTCCCACAACGCGATGGCATGGAATTATGATGGGAATGGGATTTTTCCGGTTGGCATCACCAACTGCCCTACAGGCCTTAACATTACCTATGTCAGCCGCTATTTGCTGATAAGAACGGGTCTCTCCATAGGAGATTTTGCGAAGAGCTCCCCAAACCTTCTGTCTGAACTCCGTCCCCTTGGGAGCAAGTTCTAACTGAAAGTCTCTTCGTTCCCCCGAGAAATATTCATCCAGTTGCGTGATGCACTCCCGAATAACAGAGCAAGATCTTTCGGGATCCCGGCTATCACAGAATCCAATGGATATAATGGCCTGCTTGGTTGCCAGGATTTCCAAAAGTCCAATGGGAGATTGGAAGTAGGCTCTGAAAATCTCTTCCATATTGAAACCCCTTTTTCTTTCATCTTCCTCCCCTATATTATCATATATGTCAGAAGCCTTAATAAAACTGTATCTCGTTCTCACATAGAGTTTTATGCGCCTTATCCCAATGCGCCCTTGTTTTACGGGATTCCTTCATGTATACCACCTGTATAATCCTGCATCGCTACGAGGAACAACGCGACAGGGCAATCTCCTGCGTTAAAAGTGACATCCTGGAGTTAGATTAGACATTTGAAAAAGCCCCCGCGGAAGTGTTCCGCGAGGGCTTTGGCTGACATTATGACACAGGTACGGGAGGATTATATCCGTTCTTGAAGATATCTTCAAATTCATCGGCTTCGATTCGCTCCTTCTCAAGAAGCGCCTTGGCCACATCTTCAAGCTTGTTCCTGTTTTCTGTGAGAAGCTCTTTTATCTTATTGTAGGCATTATCTATGATGGTCTTGACCTCTGAATCAATCTGGGCAGATATCTCTTCACTATAGTACCTGGTATGTCCGTAGCTCTTGCCCAGGAATACTTCGTCGTTCTCATCGCCGAATACCAGATTGCTGAGGTTTTCGCTCATACCATACTTTGTAATCATGTCCCGGGCAATCTGATTGGCCTTCTGAAGGTCATTGGATGCACCCGTGCTGATTTCCCCCAGAACCAAGTCCTCAGCGGCACGGCCGCCCAGGCTTACCATGATCTGTTCAATCAACTGCCCCTTGGTGGTATAGTGCCGATCCTCATCGGGCTTATAGGATGTAAATCCACCCGCTCTTCCTGAAGGGATAATGGTGACCCTGTCTACCTTTACCGTTGAGGATACAAGTCGAACCGCTATGGCGTGACCAGCTTCATGGTATGCGGTCAGCCTTTTCTCCTTATCACTTATAACCCGACTCTTCTTCTCGGGACCCATTATCACCTTATAATTAGCTTCCTTGATCTCCTCCATGGAGATAACCTTGTTGTTTTTCCTTGCGGAAAGAAGAGCCGCCTCATTAAGCAGGTTTTCCAGATCGGCTCCAGTGAATCCCGGAGTAGTCTTGGCGATATCCTTCAAATCCACATCGGGGGCAAGGGGTTTGTTCTTGGCATGCACCTTAAGTATCTCCTCACGTCCCCTGATGTCAGGATAGTTCACAACCACCCTTCTGTCGAAGCGACCGGGGCGCATCAGGGCAGGATCCAGTATATCCGGTCTGTTGGTAGCGGCAAGTATGATGACACCCTCGTTTACACCAAATCCGTCCATCTCCACAAGAAGCTGGTTCAGTGTTTGTTCACGTTCATCATGTCCTCCGCCAAGCCCGGCTCCGCGATGGCGACCCACAGCATCAATCTCGTCAATAAATACAATACAGGGAGCGTTTTTCTTTGCCTGTTCAAAAAGGTCACGAACACGGGACGCACCCACACCCACAAACATCTCCACAAAATCAGATCCGCTGATGCTGAAAAACGGCGTACCGGCTTCACCAGCAACGGCTTTGGCAAGCAGGGTTTTACCTGTACCGGGAGGGCCTACCAAGAGTACCCCCTTGGGAATACGGGCTCCCAGTTCCACGTATTTCTTAGGCTCCTTCAAAAATTCCACAATCTCCCGAAGTTCTTCCTTCTCCTCATCTGCACCGGCCACATCGCTGAACCTGACACGCATTTTGCTGTCTTCATTGGCCATGCGGGCACGGCTCTTGCCAAAGGACATGACCCGGTTTCCACCGCCCTGGGACTGCTGAACAAAGAATATCCAGAAAAAGACAAAGAGAACCACCATCGCGATCATGGGCAGCATTTCAAGCCACCACGGCGGGGATGACTTCTTCTCAATATCGTAATTGGTCAGTACTCCTTGATCATACGCATCGTCGAGCAGGTCTATAAATGATTCCTGGGATAAAAAGTTTACAGTATATCTGAAATCGGCATTATATAGTCCGGATGGCTTTGTCAGAACAACATCGGCATTAAGAGTACGAACAAGAACGTTGCTGACATTCCCGGCATCCAGTTCCTTTCTGAAATCAGAATATTTCATATCAGTAGGGTTGCTTATATTGTTATACATCATAATGATCAAGGTCATTATGACAAATATAATGATATAAAAGCTGAAGCCCCGAGCATTCTTCAATAAATTCAACCTCCCACGAAGGCCCATATCATTTCTTCATATCAATCCATATGCGGACAATAACTTATATAGGCGCACATTCAATTCGGGTTTTATATACCGGCAGGCACCCTGATAGTATAAAAAACACATTATAATAGTTTATCATAATTGTTGTGAAAAAACAACCTTATATTTCCTCCATAACACAGACCTCAGGCAGGTTTCGGTATTTCTCGGCATAATCCAGACCATAGCCGACTACAAACTCATCCGGGATTATTATTCCCTGATAATCAACATCCAAATCCACCTTGCGCCTTGAAGGCTTATCCAGGATTGTACATACCTTCACACTGGCACAATGCTTTGCTTTAAACAGGTCCTTCAGGTATGTAAGAGTCAGACCTGTATCAATTAAATCCTCCACCAAAAGTACATGTTTTCCGGTTATATCGTAATCGATATCCTTTAGTATGCGTACAATCCCCGACGAGACAGTGGAATTTCCGTAGCTGGAACATGAAATAAAGTCTATGCTCACATCTATTGTAATCTCTCTTGCGAGATCGGCGAGAAACATAAATCCGCCCTTCAACACACCTACTAATAGAAGTTCCTTTCCTTCATAGTCTTTGGAAATCCTTTCAGCAATCTCCTTCGTTTTTGCCGCCAACTGTTCTTTTGTGATGAGTACCTTGAGTTTGCTCATTGTTTTCTCCTCCATCGTTGAAATCAATCCAGGTCAATACCAAAAAAGACTGGGTCCGCTCATCAGGCCTGAACTCATCCGAGGTTCTCATGCCGATCACCCACAGGATTTTTGAGCCAGTTGCCACAAGCGGTATGTCGTCCCGTTCTTCAACCGGGATTTTATTATCGATATAAAACTTTTTCAGCTTTTTTTCGCCCGGCGCACGGAAGGGTCGGATTCGATCCCCATCCCTTCTGTTCCTTATATTTATTCCACAATTAATTTTCAAATAATCAAATACCTGAGTTTTTGATGTTTCCTTAATATCCAGCCCGGTCTCAAAATGTTCCATGAATCTTTCTTTGGATAGAACCGAGGCTTTCAGAACGCCTTTGGCTTCCTCCACGTGGACTGTTCCCGGTACGGCCACAGGATATGACCAGGCTTTCTTCTGAGCAGGCTTTGCTGGGCTCAGTATCAGCCGTCCATACGATAATAACGCCGACCATCCCTTTGGCAGGCTCAGGCGTTTCCCTGTTCCGGATTCCCGGCACAGCCTGATTATCTCATCCACATGTATGCTCTCAAGACCCTTCAAGCTCCCTGTTGCCTTCTCCCAGGCCATCCGTACAATCCGGCTGGATATGGCGGTATCAAGCCGGCACAGGACATCAGCATCAAGACTGATTCCCGAGCTAAGCTCTTTGCTCACATCCGAAAAAACCTTACGAGCCTGATCTTTAAGATAAGCTTCATCACGTCTGGCTAAAGCCGACAGACGGTTGATCATGCGGGCCGGATCGCTCTGAAAGTGCTCTGTTATAGAGGGAAAGAGCAGATTTCGGACACGGTTTCGGACATATTTATTGGAAAGGTTGGTGCTGTCGGTTCTCCATGAGATACCTTCACTACAGAGATAATCCTCAATCTGGCTTCGGCGTATGCCAAGAAGCGGCCTGATTATTGATCCGCTCCGGTAGTCCATTCCGGTAAGACCTTCTAAACCACAACCCCGCAGAATATTCAGCATGACGGTTTCAGCATTATCCTCATAATGATGTCCTGTAGCTATGACATCTGCGTATTCATCCCTGAGCACCTGGAAAAGATAATCATACCTGACTTCCCGTCCCGCCTCTTCTTCAGAAAGACCACTGGACTGGCTTATCTTGACAATGTCGGCGTGGAAAACCCTTAAAGGAATATCCCACTGCCGGCACAGCTTAGCGACAAATGCCTCATCAGCATCGGATTCTGTACCTCTGAGCATATGATTTACATGAACCGCCGTAATGGAAAGGCTGTACTCCTGGCTCAGCTGCTTCAGAATCCTTAAAAGGCACACCGAATCGGCTCCGCCGGAAATACCTGCCACCACATGAAATCCTGGCCTGAGCATATCTTGATCACAGATATCCCTCTTTACTTGCTCTAAAACAGAATTATTCAGCATTCGCCTTACCCGCTCCCGGAGCGTTCTGATACATGCCCCCATTAGGCATATAATTCCCAAATTTCGTGAATTGTGGAATCCAGGCAAGTTCCACTGTTCCTGTGGAACCATTTCTGTGTTTGGCTATGATAACCTCCACAATATTCCTTTTCTCGGAGTCCTCATGATAGTAGTCATCACGATAGAGAAAAAGAACCATATCTGCGTCCTGTTCGATGGCTCCGGATTCTCTCAGGTCGCTCAGAATGGGGCGGTGGTCGGTACGCATTTCAGGGGCGCGGCTCAACTGGGACAGGGCGATTATCGGCACATCCAGTTCCTTTGCCATGATCTTCAGTCCTCGGGAAATCTCCGATATCTCCTGCTGCCTGTTCTCGGACTTCCTCCTGCCTTCCATCAGCTGAAGATAGTCGATAACCACCAGATCAAGACCTCTTTCAAGCTTCAGCCTTCTAAGCTTCGACATCATCTCCATCACATTGATGCCGGCATTATCGTCTATATAGACGGGAGCTTTTGAAAGGGGACCCAGAGTAAACCCGATCTTCTTCCAGTCTTCTCCCTCCAGCCTGCCGCTCCGCATCTTTTCAAGCTCCACCATGGATTCGCTGGACAGAAGACGATTGACCAGTTGTTGCCTTGACATTTCAAGGCTGAATATGGCTACAGTATGCTGCCTCAATGCTGCGTTGATGGCTATGTTGAGTGCAAATGAGGTCTTACCCATGGCCGGTCTTGCTGCAATAAGAATAAGGTCTGATTTCTGAAAGCCGGTGGTCTTGCGGTCCAAATCGATAAAACCGCTGGGCACACCGGTGAGTTCACCCTTTTTACGGCACAGATCCTCAAGCTGGGTAAAAGTCGTGTCCAGGAGCGTATTGAGCGGCTCAAGACCTGTCCTGCTGAGCCCCTGTGCCAGGTCAAAGATGGATTTTTCAGCGGTGGCTAAAACGTCCATGCCCTCCATGGAACCCTGATAACCCAGATCGGTAATCTTGCCGGATATATCGATCAGTTTTCTTAGTAGCGCCTTATCCTCCACAATGGAAACATAGTGAAGAACATTGGCCGTGGTGGGTACACTATTGGCCAGCTGGGCTATGTAATCCACATCTCCCACCTTTTCAAGGGTTCCCCGTTTGGCCAGTGCATCCGATACGGTTATTATGTCTACGGGTTGACTGTCCTCGTAAATCGTCAGAATAACCTCATACAATTCCCTGTGCTTCTCAAGATAAAAAGCGTCGGGTTTGAGCCTTCCACTGACATCCGACAGGGCATGGCGATCAATGAGTATGGAGCCTAAAATGGATTGCTCCGCCTCCACATGGTGAGGCGGTATCCTGTTATACCCAACATCCATGGGTCGATCTCCCCCCAAAAACAGGTGAACTAAACCGTATCATCATTCTCTACTATCACTTTTACCTTTGCAATAACTCCCTGATATAGCCTGATCTCCACCTCGGTTGTCCCAAGGGCTTTAATGGCATCGGGAAGATTGATCATCCTCTTGTCTATAGTGATACCAAAATCTTTTTTAATCTGCTCTACGATATCCATGCTGGTAATAGAGCCGAAAAGCTTACCGCTGGATCCTGCTTTGGATTTTAAAGATACCGTTATTTCAGACAGTTTCTTCTTCAAAGCCTGTGCATCGGCCAGTTCATTTTCTTTTTTGTGTTTTTTGGCACCCTGCTTGATCTTAAGTTCATTCATAGCAGAAGCAGTAGCCTCAACCACAAGTCCCTTCGGAATCAAAAAATTCCTTGCATAACCGTCATTGACATTGACGACGTCATCCTTTTTCCCCAATGACTTAACATCTTGAGTCAGGATCACTTTCATAGCGCAACCTCCGTTCAATGACGAATATCCGCAATGTCAGCTTAACTTGCCCTTAGGATGCATTATCAGCAGAGGGCCTGTTAAGAACATGGGACAGCGCGGATAGATCGCCAAAGTATTTTTCTGTTTCGTGTTCCTGGATCAGACCCAAGCGTATTTTGGAGGATATCTCCTTTTCAAGCATGGGATAATCCAGTCCCAATCGTCTGGACAAAAGATAACTGATAATGATCACGTTTGAGAGTGTGTCCAGAGCCGTTTCCTTTATATTATCACAGTAATCGTCAGCCAGTCTGCTGTATAGATAGGCCACTGAATTTAGAAGTTCACTTTTAAGACTCTCAATGATCCTGGTGTTTCTGGTGATATCCATACCATTAAAACTCATTCTGATGCCACTCCATAAATGATCTTATGGACATTATAACACTGTATGAAAGACCCGTTCCAATTTCCCGGAGTACCCGGGCGTCGTAGAATTTTTGGGAAGGTATATAAAACTGGGATCATTGAAATACAGCCTATAGATATCATCTATAGGCTGTTGATGCTTTTAATCGGTTGTATACGGCAGCAGCGCTATGTGCCTGGCTCGCTTGATAGCTGATGTCAGCTGCCTTTGATGCTTGGCACAGGTGCCTGTTATCCTTCTGGGAAAAATCTTGCCCTTTTCAGAAAGATACTTCCTCAGCTTCATTAGATCCTTGTAATCTATGTGTTCAACCTTATCAGCACAGAATGCACAAACCTTACGTTTGGCCCTTCTCATGCCGCGGCCGGATCTTTGTGAGTCGCCGCTCCTTCTGGGGCCTCTGTCTCTTTTAGCATCTGCCATTTTAATGAATGCCTCCTTCCAAGACTATTCCGGTAATTCTTAAGGCATACACGCTTTTTTCTCTATCTCTTTATTATCCGTCATAATATTTAGAATATAGCTAAATCAATATATCACAATATCTGCGCCTGTGTCAACAAACATATTCGAAGGCAGACAATGCCGGTTCACTGTAACAGTTGGAGGCCGGATTCCATTAATAACAGTTCGGTATCAGCCTGGGAAAGTGGTTTGCTCAGTAGAAAGCCCTGCACCCTTTCACACTTTCTCTTTGAAAGATAGTCCAGTTGTTCCTGATACTCCACACCTTCTGCCACAGTGCTCAGACCCAGTCCTCGCCCTATATTCATGATAGTACTGACCAACAGCTCGTTTTCCTTGCCACGCCCAATATGATCTATGAAGGATTTATCAATTTTCAGGGTGTTTATGGGCAGATGCATAAGATAATTCAGGGATGAATACCCCGTTCCGAAGTCATCAAGCGCAATCTTAACACCGGCTCCCCGCAACAGGTTGATATTCTCCAGCACCGTAGATACCGACTCCATCATTACCGATTCGGTAATCTCCAACTCCAAAAGCTCGCAGGGAATCTGGTTCTCATTCAGTATATCCAGTACCATGCTGGTAAAATCCTTTTGCATGAGCTGAATGATGGATATATTGATGCACATGATAAGGCTGTCGTGACCCATTTCTCTGAGCTTTTTCAAAAATCCCAAAGCAGACCTTAGCACAAATTCCCCTATTGGTATTATAAGCCTTGTTTCCTCGGCAATGGAGATAAACCTGGAGGGTGGAACCATGCCCAAATACTTGTTCTTCCAGCGAAGAAGTGCCTCAAGCCCTACGATCTTTTTATTGCGTGTATCATACTGGGGCTGATAAGCTATAAAGAGTTCATTATACTCAAGGGCACTCTTCAGGTAGTTGATCAGATTAAGGCGCTGCCTTCCTTAATTATCTTCCGGTCCACGGGGAGAGCGGATTCCCCCAGTTCTTCGGAGAACGTAAATTGGACCTGATCCCTGTCATACCCAACGCCTTCGTATGAGACTGAGTCTGTGGCTTCATATCCCACAGCAGATGGGGCCTGTTGCGGTACGGTAAGAGCATAATGCTTGGGGTTTCCGGCCTCTGCCGGAACAGCTTTCATGCTGGATTCATTCAAATTATAATCTGGGATCTGGCCAAAAATGGTGAAAAGGAGAAACAGCACCACCACAATACCTAGTGTGGCGATGAGCCCCCTCCATGGTAATTTGGCTTTATTTACATTTAATTCCTGAACGGATGTCAAGCTTCATATTCTGTTCTCATTAAGCTTCTGTTTTACGGTTGCACCGATCTCCTCCAAATCATAGCTGCCCATGACCTGCAGCGCCTTATCAAGAAACAGGGGCGGTTCCTTTGCGGCAATTATGACAGTATTTTGGCCATCGCATTTTACCACATAAATTTTATATGAACCATTCTGCAGCTTAGCACTCCAATCCAAAATCTTCTGAGAAACCCTCTCCAGATCGGCTTCGGTCAGGAAGTATTTTGATCGTAAAAGCCCCAGGGCATATATCACACAAACCTCCCAGAAAGAGCAAGCCTCCTTGTTTATTTTCCTGCGGAACAATTCGGCAGTTTGCTGATCCATAATCTCTTTGCTGATTACCCGGCTTACAGGGTAGGTGATGCCGGTAAACTCCGGTGACAGTATCCTGGCCAGTTCATCCAGGGAATACCTGCCCTTTAAATGCTTTATGGTCTTGATCCGCTCAAGTATTTTGTCCCTGGAGAAATAAGTTTCCTGCCCGGTATAGGAAGACCTTCTGATAAACCAGTCCTCAGGGATGAGGTTCTGCCGCTTCCAACGATAGAGCTGACCATAGGATATACCGGTTTCTCTCAGAAGGTCTCTCTTGGATATTAAATTTTCCATCAGATCACCTCATTTATTTACATTTACCATCATTAATATAACATAATTATGTTATATTTTGTTGATTTTTTTCTCTGCTCAATCGATCTTTGGAATGCTTAAAAAAGACAGACAATAGGCCGGTTCTCCCCTCATCCCTCGCAGAGAAAACCGGCCTATTGTTAGCTTTCGCTTCATATATGTTATTCTTGCCCAGTCCTGCTCTCATGGAACAGAAATCATAGGCATCCCCATGATCTGTAAACTTTAAACTAATCCGTCCCCCTCTTCAGATTCCCGGCCCCTTTCTCTTTGGTGTCTCAAATATCTGCATCTTCCTTTAGGGATCCTTCGGCCGAGTCTTCATCCTCTGCAGAATCTCCGGATTTCACGCTCATTGGTTGGCGTATTAGCATCCGGGATGTCTTTTGTCTTTAGTAACCGCGTTCTCAGATCCATTAAGGATCTGATCTGCCAACATATGCATAGGGTCATTCTGCTATGTTTTCAGAACGCCTGCGATAGCATCCGCTTTCGCCACCTTTATCCTATCATTATGTCGAAAAATGTTCATCCACCGCATGAACTGATGGATACAGGTCTTTGGTCCTATATGTATGTATGGAGATTCCATTAGTTCTATTAATTACTTATGTCAGGCTGAATGCAGTTCAAGCCTTCTAAGGATACTTTTAAGATGATATGGATACCTCATTGCCGAAAATCTGGATAAAGAATTGCCTGGAGCTGCCGGATGTTCCCGGGCGCACCAGGACTTATTACTGGCAAAACATTGGAACATAATCACATAAAAAAGTTTAAACCCCTGAAAGCATCGTACCTTCAGGGGTTTTATTGGCGCGCCCAGTAGGACTTGAACCCGCAGCCTTCTGGTCCGTAGCCAGACGCTCTATCCAGTTGAGCTATGGGCGCACATGACTGCCTCAACAAACGAGGCGCATAGTTTATAATAATACAATCTCAGATAAAAATCAACCGTCAGATATATTTTCCATCAGCTCACATTCATGGAAATCGTCCGCTGCAAAATCGGCCTGTCAGCATATGTAGCATCGGGATTCTTTCCTGTCCTGCTGTCAGCCGATCCCCGCTTTAAAATGTCAGAACATGTCGCGTTTATAGAGAATATAGGCCACTAACAGGGTAATAACGATAGCACCGACAGTGACATAGAGCCACATAAATGGATTACTGCCGTAGGGCCATACAAAGTTCTGACCGAAAAAGCTGAAAATAACATTGGGTACAGACAATACGATGGTAATGGCAGCCAAAAATTTCATGACCACATTCTGGTTGTTGGAGATAATGGACGCAAAGGCATCCATCATACTGCTTAAAATGGAGCCATATATATTAGCCATCTCTATGGCCTGCTTGTTTTCAATAATGGTATCTTCCAGAAGATCCTGATCTTCCTCGTACATCTTGATGAGCTTGCCGGGAAGAAGTCTCTCCAGCACGGTCTCGTTAGACTTAAGAGACGTGGTGAAATATACCAGGCTCTTACTGAGCTCCATCATATTGTACAATTCCTTGTTCCTCATGGATTTATAGAGGGACTTTTCAATAAACTCGCTTTTTTTGTCTATATGCTTCAGATATTTCAAGAAGTCTTTTGCCACATGATACAATACCTGCAGAATGAAGCGAGTCTTTTTAAAGGTATACAGATTCTTTATTTGTCCGTTTCTGAAACGTTCCAAAACAGGAACCGGCTTGCTGCAGATGGTGATGATGTAATCGTCTCTCACCTGAAGCAGACCCATGGGCAATGTTTCGAATTTTATGGATTTTTCATCCTCATATACATAGGGGATGTCAACGATGATGAGGGTCTGATCATCCTCTACATCAATACGGGGCTTTTCCTCAACATCAAGAGGATCCCGCAGAAAGGTCGGTTCGGCACCGATCATCCGGGTTAGCAATTCAAGTTCTTCCTCATCGGGCTCGGTAAGATTTATCCAACATCCCTTCTCAATGGTATCTAATGGCAGGATCTCAAGCCCATGCTCCGATGTCTTGAAGATTTCCATCATGGGAAATCACCTTCCTTCTATAATAATCACCTCACAAGAATTATGCCTGAAGACTGTGAAAAAAATCACCTTATTTACATAGAGTTTAACAGATCACAGCCCTCTTCCTGACAAACTCAGGATTCTGGCACGACAGAAAAATAAAAGTCCGCGAGAGCGGACCAGAATCATTATCGTACATAATGACCTCACTCCCATCATCGAGTTTTGGCACTATACGGCTTAGGCAAAAAGCCAACTGCATTAAACAAAACCTTAATCCGGCAATGCTTGTTTACCCATTGGCGTCTCTCGACGTTTCCGGGCAGCAGCCTGTATCCGTATAGGAGCCTCACCTAACAGAGATATTAACCTTTACCTTGATTATAGGATTTATTGTATCATGCGTCAATAGACTCTCGTCAGTAAACGCTCCTGACTGTCAGGCCTGCTGTGTTTTCTGACCATTTTTTTGAAACGCTTGTCTTTTTTGATTGAATAGCGTTTTAGTTCTAGGAAAGAAGTGGTATTAAATATGTAGGTCTGAATGAATGCTTGTGTTCTGAGGGGTTGGGGGATCTTATGAGAGTAGGGTTGTTGACCAGTACTATCCACAGCAGCTTTGGACAGGCTCTGATCAAGTCATTATGGCGGGAATTGGAATCCTGCAACTGCTCACTGTCCGTCATTGAAGGTTATAGTTTGATAAACAATTCTGTATTCGACTACAAATGTAACGCTGTATATCGTATGATCTCCCAGGGACGAATCGATGCGCTAATCCTGTCCAGTCAGCTGGCATCAAAAGCAGGAACGGATTTGATACGGGATTTGGCCAATAAAGCCGGCATTCCGGTCATCTCCCTTGGTATTGAGCTGGAAGGCTTTCCATCGGTAATAACAAATAACTTTTCAGGATTTGAGCAAATTGTTTCCCATCTTATATCCCATGGATATAAAAAGCTAGCCCATATCAGTGGTCCTTTGAAGAACCCGGAAGCCCTGATACGCCGTGATGCGTTTTTGAAAGTAATTTACCAAAATTGGCTTGAGGTTCCCAGTCACTTTATCCTTGAGGGAAATTTCAGTGACATATCGGGATATAATATGACAAAAAGGCTCTTACCCTATATCAGAACCAAAGACATTGATGCCATTGTCTGTACCAATGACGATACTGCCTTTGGTGCGATAAAATGCCTTAACGACAACGGTGTTGGCGTACCCCATGATGTGGCAGTAACTGGTTTTGACGACGCAACAGCCTTGCTGGATATTGTCCAGACTCTGACAACTGTTGCCCAGCCTTTTGAAGAGATGTGCCATAAAGCCGTTGAGCTTCTTTTGGATCGGAGGCCATCCCAGGCAGATCATCAGGTTTATACCATTGAACCCCTTTTAGTCATAAGGAATTCCTGCGGCTGCAAGGAGTCGGGCCTTGCCGGTATGGGCAGTTGCTCCGGCTCCATGTTAAAACCGCTCAGATCCCACGGGCGTTTTCACTCTCTCGATGAAACCACCTTTTATTCAGCCCTGACCGACTGCCTCATAGAATACGGTATGAACTCCTGCTACATCGTCCGTTTTCTGACGCCTATACGATTTGATGATTATGCAGCTTTAAGGCAAAGTCTGAAGGGAACACTTATCTATGGCTTCTCAGAGGGAAGAAAAGTTCAATATGCCCAATCTATTGACGCATCAAATATTCTGCCGGATGTCATTTTTGAGTCACTAGAAGGTATAGCTCTGGTTAGGCCGATCTTTATTGGCAACGACCAATTAGGGTATATTGTGATGTCTGCTCCCGAAAAAATGACAGGCTTTATGGCAGATTTGTGTGCCGATGTGCAGCAGTACATCGAGAATGCCTTTCTCGCTCATGAGAAGCAGCAAGTGGAGAAGAAGCTTTCCGACACCCTTGAGCGGCTCATTAACACCAATCGCAAATTGAACGAACTAACTGTCAGGAATAATCTGGACAAGATGAAGAAAATCCGGTTCCTGGCCAATAATATGCTTCAAAACAGGAGATTAAGCAGCAGCGAGTACTATCTCATTCTGGTGGAAATAGACAATTTCTATGAGATAAACACCCGGTATGGTTTTAAAGAGGGCGAATACGTCATGAACTCGGTCACACAGGTTCTATCCAGTTCCATCAGGGATGATGATTTTCTGTCACATCAAAGCTGTGAACGCTATGTAATCCTTATCAAGAATGTTCATGGCGAGGCAATCAGGACTATTGAAAACCGATTCCGAAACAAGCTTGATGAGCTGAACGCCTCTCATGAAAAGCCCTATAAAGTCACACTCACATGGGGTTATTTCTATGCCGGCATCGATTCAGACTTCGAGAGGGTCTACCTGGAAGCCGAGGCCGATCTTGCAAGGAAGAAAGGCATGAAAAACAAGTCTTGATGCCACTGCCGGACATTTTCCCGGGGCATTTTTCTTTACGACCCTGCCTTTTCAAACATATCCTGCTTCTGTTCCTTCATGAACTGGTTGGTATACAGCCTGTAATAGTAGCCCTTTCTTCTGATCAGCTGCCTGTGGGTTCCTTCTTCAATGATTCTTCCATTGTCTATAACCAGGATTCTGTCCGCCGAGCGAATGGTGGACAGCCTGTGGGCAATGATAAAGCTGGTTCTTCCTTCCAGGGCTTTATTCAGCGCATCCTGTATCAGATGCTCGGTCTCGGTATCTACCGATGAAGTGGCCTCATCCAGTATAAACATGCCCGGATCAGACAGTATTGCCCGTGCAAAGGAAACCAGCTGTTTCTGACCAGTGGAAAGGCGGCTTCCCCGGTCCAACACCAGAATCTGATCAGCCTCCGATAAAGTGGTGATCCTGTGGGATATGATAATGGTGGTGGTATTCTTTCTCCGTTCCTTCAACGCTTTACGGATCTGGGCATCTGTCTCTGTGTCCACTGCGCTTAAGGAATCATCAAATATGAGGATGGGGACATCCCGCGCAATGGTTCTGGCAATGGCAATACGTTGTCTTTGCCCACCTGAAAGCGTCACACCCCGTTCTCCCACGATGGTGTCGTACCCCTTCTCGAATTCTTGTATGTCCTGATCCACACAGGCAGCACTGGCAGCAGCGAGTATCTGATCCTCCCCCGGCTGCCCGCTGCCCATCCCAATATTCTCCCTTATACTCTTTGAAAAGAGGAAGGGCTCTTGAAGGACTATACCTATGTTTTCCCTGATCCATCTGCGGCTGATTCTTTTAAGCTCCATCCCGTCAATGCGGATACTGCCTTTGCAATAATCATATAGCCTGAGCAGCAGGTGCACCAGCGAACTCTTCCCGGAACCTGTGCCACCCAGTATGGCTACAGTACTCCCCTTTTCTATCCTGAAGGAGATCCCTTCCAGAACAGGTTTTCCTCTTTCATACTCAAAACAGACATCGTCGAATAGGTTTTACCGCTTCCCCTCAGAAATTCCCGCAACAGCTTGAAGTTTTTCACGTTATGCCTCCTTTCAGGCATAAAGAGGTGAATCAATATATGTATATCGAGCAGCATATGCGATTTATTTAGTTTATCCGTATAATTGTGAAAAAAGACCATGGAAGTTTTATGGCATGAACCGAGCACCCAATAGGTTTGAATTATTGTATGAAGATAACCGGCAAAGGCTCCGCCAAGGAGCCCTCTGCCGGATAAACACACTTAATCCTGGCGAAGTGCCTTCATAACGCTGAGCTTCATGGCGCGCCTTGCAGGAAGCACCCCGGCAAGCAGGCTTGCCAGGAAGGAGAACCCCGCTCCTGCCACCATGAGCCAAACAGGTATATAGGAAGACGGCATCCCCTCTCCCTGAGGCATCCACATGATCTGCCCGCCGAGATTGATGTTGAATCTGTTCAGAGCCATTGATGCCAGAAGGCTCAGGCCTATACCAAACACACCCCCGAAGATGCCGATCCATCCCGCCTCCATGAGAAAGATGCGCCTAATATCTTTCAGTCTTGCTCCAATAACCTTGATGATACCGATCTCCCGGGTTCTTTCATATATGGACATATACATGGTGTTGGCAATACCGATGGCCGCAATGATAAAGGCCGTTATGCCTATACCACCCAGTATCTGTCTTAGACCTGCCGACTGCTGTTTCATCTGTTCAAGGATCTGAATAGGACTGTAGGCCTCATAACCCATATTCTTTATCTGATCCATTACATCTGTGACACTGTCAATATCCTTAACCTTCACAATGGCCTGGTAATATCCCTCATTCTCCTGGGATCCCCGGCCGCCGCTACGACCTACAATGACGCCGCCTCCGCCGCCGCTATCCTGCTGATTAAACTTGTCCTGCTCCTTCTTATACTTTTTTACAGTTTCTATGGGCATGACAATGGAATAATCATATTGGCCGCCGCTCTCGGATACGATTCCTACAACTTCAACGGTTACAGGTTTCACCTTTTTCTTGGATCTTTGCTGACCAGGATAAGGCTTCTCGCCATAATTCATATCCCAGCTGATGGTGACCTTTTCCTCCATCAGGTTAAGGTCTTCCGGTGCCGGCTCCCAACGGGAGGATTTGGGATTGTAAAGATTATACTTTATATATTCGCCGACCACCATGTGATCGGTGTCCTCACCGGTAAGGCCACGGCCGTTACCTATGGGAATATCCAGCATATCAAAAACATCCGGGTCAACACCCATGATATAAGCCCAGCCCACATACTTTCCCACCATCATTTTAAGATTGAGCTCCATGATGGGAGTTGCGCCCTCCACGCCCTTCATCCTGGAGAATTCAGCAATCTTGGCATCGGTCAGGGGCTCAATCTTATTTCCGTCGGGAGTCATGCCGCCATCATTCCAGTTGTATACCTGAATCTGCATTATGTTCCCCATCTGGCTGAGCTGGTCAATGAAGTTCTTGTTCATGGCCAGACCAAGGGAGATCATTACCACAATGGCACAGGTTCCAATCATGACTCCAACAATGGTCAGGATGGTTCTGAGCTTACGGCGCCATAGGTTCTTAATGCTTAAAAAGAGTGTGTCAAGATATTTCATCAGAATTCAAACTCCTTGTTCTTCTTGCGTTTCCTGACCACGATAATGGTAACGACTATGCCCACTATCACAACACCAAGTATAATGTAGAACCAAACACTGCTAAAGAAGCTGCCTCCACCTTCTTCTTCCCATTCCATACCGGGGTCCATGGGATATCCCGGACCATCCACGGGGAATCCCGGATCCATCATAGGCATTTCAATGACATTTAGGGAGAATTCCTTCTCATAACTCATGAGCTCACCGCTGGTGGTCTCGTACTCCACCACAATCTTGCCCTTGCCCATTCCCAGATCCATGGGTATGAGACTGATCTCACACCACTCCATATATCCGGGAGTGAAGTTACCGAAGTAGGTGCTCATGGGATCTGCAGCAAAATCGCCCTGAACAGACACTTTCACGTTATACAGGTCTGTCTTTCCCAGATTGTACAGGCTGAAATTGAGATAGACCCTGTCTCCCATGTATACTTCAGTAGGCATAGAGATCTCCGAAACCTCAAACCGGGATGGCTGATAAACGGGTATGCCTATGATCTCCTGTGCAGTATAGGGATTGCCCTGTTCATCCTCATAATCAAAGGTGATTATTACGGTATAGGTCTTGGATAAGGCGTCAGGGATGGTATAAAGGTTCAATGTCCAGTCATAGATATCCTTGGGTTTGATCTCTTCAATGAAGAAGGTATTGCTGCTGTCGACAGGGGTGAAGACATTACCTGTCTCATTGGACTTTTCCTCCACATTGAAACTTCCCTTGATGTTTCTGATGGTTTTTGAAGAATGGGTATTCTGGAAGGACATCATCAGGGTAAAACGTTCTCCGGCCTTAACCTGCTGAGGTTCATATGTATAACTCTCAACAATGATTTTGGGTACGTTTTTGCTGGGATCCGAGACACTTGAATCTGCATTCACAAAGACCGAAACAGCCTGAGATATCATACCGTTACTTCCCGAGCCGTCCGCGGATTCCACCTTGATGACGATGGGCACACTTCCCCTTTGCGCGTCGGGAGAGGGCTGGAACTTAAAGCTCAGTGTTTTGCTCTCATTGGGAGCCAGCTTTGAGACGATGACAAGATTCTGGGTCACCGGAAGCAGCGTACCGGTTACATCGGCAGACACCTTTATCTGCTCCGCATTAGCAGTTCCTGTGTTCTTAATGGTTACTGAAACATCAAATGTATCGGATGGGTTGACGGTGGCCTTGGATGTCTTGACCTCAAGTATCTCCAGGGAATTCACGGCCACACCGCTGCCTGTTACTGGGATCCATACTTGCTGCTCCTCACTGATCTTTTCCCCGGCTTCGGTGGTGTATTCCACTTTGAATGCCAGAGGATAGCTTGCTGTTTTCAGACCCTGGGCTGCCGTCAGATTGAGGTCGAACTTCTTATAGCTTCCACCATTAACT